>OGCL01002327.1_pt1 | contig 13548 bp, 9 predicted proteins | sample 1570041 | NCBI WGS metagenome assembly OGCL01 (sample SAMN06266162, study PRJEB24511) | hot springs metagenome | isolation source: Hot spring water | place: South Africa: Limpopo | collected 2015-06-22 | reverse complement strand
CTTTTACCTGCTGGCCGGCCAGGCGACCTGGGTGCGCTGGCTGGCCATGCTGGCCGGCGTGATCGCGGCTGTGGTGGTGTTCGGTGTTTCCGAGCCGGGTCGTCAGCTGGTGGCCTTTGGTCGCGATGCCTGGCGCGAGGTCCGCAAGGTCGTCTGGCCGGCCCGCAAGGAAGCCATGCAGATGACCGCGTATGTGTTCGCGTTCGTGGTGGTCATGGCGCTGTTCCTGTGGCTGACCGATAAATCCCTGGAGTGGGTGCTCTACAGCCTGATCCTGGGCTGGAAGTGATCCCTTTCCCGATTACCAAGCGAGGTTGACCCCATGAGCGACGCTCAAACCACCCCCACCACCGCACCGCTGCGCTGGTACGTGGTGCATGCCTATTCCGGCATGGAGAAGGCCGTCGAGCGCAACCTGCGCGAGCGCATCGAGCGCGCCGGCATGCAAAGCCAGTTCGGCCGTATCCTCGTGCCCACCGAAGAGGTGGTCGAGGTCAAGAACGGCAAGAAGTCTGTCACCGAACGCCGTTTCTTCCCGGGCTATGTGCTGGTCGAGATGGTCATGTCCGACGACACCTGGCACTTGGTGAAGAACACATCCAAGGTCACCGGTTTTGTGGGTGGCGCCCGCAACCGTCCTTCCCCCATCTCGGAAGACGAGGTCATGAAGATCGTCAACCAGATGCAGGAAGGCATCGAGAAGCCCCGGCCCAAGGTCGAGTGGGAAGTGGGCGAAGTCGTGCGTGTTAAGGAAGGCCCGTTCACCGACTTCAACGGCAGCATCGAGGAGGTCAACTACGACAAGTCCAAGCTGCGCGTGTCGGTCACCATCTTCGGGCGTGCCACGCCGGTCGAACTCGATTTCCATCAGGTCGAGAAGATCTGAGACCGCCGGCCGGGAGCGTATCCCGTCTGAAGCAGGGCTCCTTCAGGGAGCCCTTTGTCTTTCACGCTCTTGCGCAGCGCGGCGGTGCATCATTCCCCTGCGCGGGGTGGAATCCACTTCAGCAAGGTCTCGATGAGGCGTTCGGCGATGATGGGCTTGGCAATGATGTCGCGCATGCCGGCTTCTTCGCAACGAGCCCGGTCGTCCTGCAGCACCGCGGCCGTCATGGCGATGATGGGGGTCTCCTGCCAGGCAGGTTGTGCCCGGATCCGCCGCGTGGCCTCCAGTCCATCCATCACCGGCATGTGCATGTCCATCAGGATGGCGTCGAAGTGGCCCGGTCGAGCGTGCAGCACCGTGTCCACAGCCTCTGCGCCGTCTGCGACGGTGGTGACGTCCACATCGACCTGCTGCAGAAAGGCCTGGGCAACCATCTGGTTGAGTGCGTTGTCTTCGACGAGCAGCAGTCGTCTGCCTTTCAGGCGCTGGCCGGCCACCCACGGAGACGGGGGGTCGACACGTCGGCTGGGCGGGCGAAGGGCGTCATGGACCTGCTGGAGCGCCTGCAGCAACACGCTGCCCATCACCGGGTGGCTCAGCTGGCGGATCGGCCCCAGCGCATCGACGGTCGACAGCATGCGTTCGCGCTGGTGCCCTTCGCACACAAGCAGCACGCTGGGCCAAGGGCGGCCTGCCGCCAGCATCCGACTGCGCAAAGGCCGCAACGCGTCGGCCAGGCCGTCGGCATCCCCGCGCCAGTCGATCACCAGCGCTTCAACGGCGGGGGCGGGGCGCAACAGCGCGGCTTCGACCTCGGTTGCGTGTCGGGCGGTTTGCCACTGTTCCGTCGACAGCGCGGGCAGCCGGCGCCACAGGTCGGGCGGCTGCGCCAGGGGGCTCCACAAGACCACGCCTCGGGCGTCAAGGGGCGCGGTCAAGGGTCCGGGTGGGGCGCACGCAGGCAGCGGCACGTCGAACCAGAACACGCTGCCGCGGCCGACCACGCTGTCCAGACCAATCTCGCCGCCCATCAGTGTGACGAGGCTGCGGCAGATGGACAGGCCCAGCCCGCTGCCACCGTATCGCCGCGTGATGGAGGCGTCTTCCTGGGTGAAGGCCGAAAACAAGGCGGCCCGCCGGGCCGGTGCGATGCCCGGCCCGGTGTCGCCGACCTCGAAGCGCAGGCCATCGGGCATGCTCCCGGGCCGCACCGACAGCGTCACCTCCCCCTGCGTGGTGAACTTCACGGCGTTGCCCAGCAGGTTGTTGAGCACCTGGGACAAGCGCAGCCCATCGGCCAAGACCGCCGGGGGCACCTGGGCGGCAATGTCGACGTGAAAGCTCAGGCCCTTCTGGGCCATGCGTCCTGAGAACAGGTCGACCGACCGGCGGATGAGCTCGTCGATCACCAGGGTCTGCGGGTCCACCCGCAGCTGACCGGCCTCCAGCCGCGAGTGATCGAGGATGTCATCGAGGATGCCCATGAGCGCCATCGCCGCTTCGTGCGCGCGGGCGATGTCGCCTTCCACATCGCCCGCCAGCGGCTTGTCCAGTGTCAGCCGGAGCAGGCCCAGGATGGCGTTCATGGGGGTGCGGATCTCGTGGCTCATGTTGGCCAGAAAGGCGCTTTTGAGGCGCGCGCTCTCCTGTGCGGCATCACGCGCCTGCGCCAGCTCGGTGAGGTCGGACCAACTCACGTAAAAGCCTTGCGTGTGGCCCAGCTCGTCCTTGTCCGGCCGGTACTCCACCCGCGCCACGCGTTGCGGGCGCCCATCCTGCGCGGGAATGACGTGCTCGAACTGCTGGGGCTCGCCCTGCAGCGCCCGTTCGATGTGGGGTGCATGTATGGCGTGGAGTGTCGGCCCCAGCAGCGTCTGCACGGTCATGTGGGCCAGGAGCTGCGGGGGGATGCCGAACCAGGCCTGGTGGGCGCCGTTGCCGAAGCGGATGTGCCCGCTGCGATCCCAGTAGGCGATCGCGTTGGGCGTGTGGTCCAGGATGTCCTGCAGCGTCCGGTCGAGTTGCTGCAGGGCGCGTTGTTGCTCGGCGAACCGGTGGGCGAGCTGGCGGGCATCGGCCTCCCTGGCCTTTCGCGTCTCCTGCAGCCGCAGGCTGCGCAGGATGGCCTGGGTCAGGCGCTCGGCATCCAGCTGCACCTTGGGCACGTAGTCTGCCGCCCCCTCCTGCATGGCCTCGACCACCAGAGACTCGCTGCCCGCGCCTGTCACCATGATGATGGGCCCGTTGTACGAGGTCAGCTCGCGGATCGCCCGCAGCAGGGCCGAACCGGTGGTGTCGCCCAGGCTGTTGTCCAGCAGCACGCAGTCGACCGCCTGGCTGCGCAGAATGCGCATCGCCTCGTTGCCCGACTCGGCCTCCATGGTGTGCGTGCTCAAGGGGCAGCTGTGCAGGCAGCGACGCACGCGCTCCCGGTCGACATCATCGTCGTCGATGATGAGGATCTGCAGCGCGCGGGCGTCGGCGGAGGCGGTCATGGCAGTTGTACGGCGCTTCGATACCCGGCCAGCAGTTGGGTCAGCTTGGCAAACTGCGGGCCCACGGCCGACTTGATCATGTAGCCCGCCACGTTTCCGTCATAGGCGCGGCTGCGATCGGCGTCCGCGCTGGACGTCGTGAGCACAAAGATGATCTCTTCATGAAGGCGTGGATCGGCGCGGACAGCCTCCAGAAACTCGAAGCCGTTCATCCTGGGCATGTTGAGGTCCAGCAGGATCAGGCGTGGACGCGGGGCCTGACGCTGCGCGTCCTCGTTGCGCAGCACGTCCAGGGCGGCCTGGCCGTCCTCTACCCAGGTGATGGGGCAGGGAATGCCAGCGCGCCGCATGCTGCGCATCACAGCCTCTGCTGCCACGTCGTCGTCCTCGACCAGCAGGACGTGCAGGGGGGCAGAGTCAGTCATCATTGGTTCTCCTTGGATACATCGGCCACCAGACCCGGAACTGGGCACCTCGCCCGTCGGCGACCGGTGAGACCACGTCGATGCGGCCCCCGTGCGTCTCGGTCATGCGCTTGCAAAGCGCCAGCCCGATGCCGGAGGTTTCCCCCCGCCGGCTCGACGACAGCGTCTGGAACAGCTGGAAGATCCGGCGCGATGCCTGCGGCGGCACCCCCGGGCCATCGTCTGTGACGGTGATGAGCATGTGGCTGCCATCCCCGTGGGCGGCCATCCGGATGAGGCCGACATCGCGGTCATGGTGCTTGACCGCATTGCCCAGCAGGTTGCGCAGCACTGTGGCCAGGGGGGTGCGCACCGCCTGGAAGGTGCGCCCGTCCAGGGCCGAGGTGTCCAGCGTGAAGTGGGGCGGCAGTGGCTGCAACTCGAGGATCTCGGCCACGACGGCCGGCAGCGAGACGGCGCGGTAGTCGCTGTCTGTCTTGCCGGCCCGGGCGTAGCGCAGCAGGTCGTCGATGAGCGACTCCATGCGCTGGATGCGCGGCGAAACCCGGCCGAGATTGCGGCGCACATCGTCGAGCCTGCCGTCGGCCAGATCCTGATTGATCCAGTCGACCAGGTCGGCAATGCTGCGCAGCGGGGAGCGCAAGTCGTGTGAGGCAACGTACGAAAACTCCTGCAGGTCGGCGTTGGCCTGCTTCAGGTCGGCCTCCAGCCGCTTGCGGGCGCTGATGTCGGTCACGACTGCCAGCGTCATCACACGCCCTTGCCAGCGCACCCGGTTCAGCCCGATCTCGACTGCGACCTCGGTCCCGTCTGCATGCAGTGCCGTGAGGTCCCGGCCCTGGCCCATCATCCGCGCGCCGCCGGTGCGGGTGTAGCCCTGCATCAGCCCGGTATGCTGGGCCTGGTAGCGCTCCGGCACCAGTTGGCTCAGCGGCTGCCCGCGCAGCGCCTCAGGCGCATGGCCGAGCGCCGCGCCCAGTGCCGGATTGCTCTGAACGATCACGCCGTTGTCGTCGACCAGCATCAGGCCATAGGGCGACGCGTCGAAGAGCCCCTGGAAGGCCAGCGCCAGATCATGCCGGTCGCTGACGTCCACGACCGACGCCAGCACCATGCGGTCGCCGGCCTGCGTCACCAGCGGCGTCAGGCCGATCTCGACCGGAAAGACATGCCCCAGGGCGTGCTGGCCGTTGAGCACACGGCCCTCACCCATGCGCCGACGACTGGGCGCGGCCATGAACGCGCGCCGATGCGCGGCATGCAGGGTACGCAAAGCCTGCGGCAGCAGGCCGTCTACCGAATGCCCGACAAGGCTGTCCGCATCGTGTCCGAACATGCGGCACAGCTCCTGATTGACCGCCGCGATGGTGCCGTCCTCGGAAATCAGCACGAAACCGTTGGGCGCTGCGTCGAAGGCCTGGGCCAAGACGTCTGCGCGGTCATCCGTGGACGACGCAGGCAAAGACAGATCCATGCGCCATCTCCTCTCCGTTTTCTTGTGTCAGGTCAAGGATGTGTTGGCAGGTTAGTACGTGGCTGCGGTGGTGGAAAGGCCGGGAGCAAAAGACGCACTGCCGCAGGGGTGAAGGCCTCGGGCTGTCACGGGCTTGCCAAGCAACGTGCTCCGCGACTACAATGATCGGCTTTTGCTTTTCCGCCCTGAAATACGCGGCGTCCTGGACTGGGGCGCGCGGTGTTCTGATCGGAAGGCCGCTGCAGCCGCCCGCGTCAGGTGCGGCATGAGGAGCCCGAACAGCGCGTCGGTCCGACCGGGCAGGCGAACCCAGTACGGCGTTAGCACTCGACCATCATCGACAGGCCGTCGGGGTGGTTCAAGGAGAAAACATGGCCAAGAAGATTGTCGGCTTCATCAAGCTGCAAATCCCGGCTGGCAAGGCGAACCCGTCGCCGCCCGTCGGTCCCGCGCTGGGTCAGCGTGGTCTGAACATCATGGAGTTCTGCAAGGCGTTCAACGCCCAGACCCAAGGCATGGAACCCGGTCTGGTTCTGCCCGTGGTGATCACCGCCTACGCAGACAAGTCCTTCACCTTCATCCTCAAGACGCCGCCGGCCACCGTGCTGCTGAAGAAGGCTGCCAAGATCGACAAGGGCTCGGCCCGTCCGCAGGCTGACAAGGTCGGCAAGCTGACCCGTGCGCAGCTCGAAGAGATCGCCAAGACCAAGCAGAAGGACCTGACCGCCGCCGATCTGGACGCCGCTGTGCGCACCATCGCCGGTTCGGCCCGTTCGATGGGCATCATCGTGGAGGGTGTCTGAGATGCCTAAGCTGACCAAGAAGCAAAAGGCCCTGCAGGGCAAGGTTGACAGCACCAAGCTGTACGCCATTGAAGAAGCGCTGAGCCTCGTCAAGGAATGCGCGACTGCCAAGTTTGATGAATCCATCGACGTGGCCGTGCAGCTGGGCGTGGACGCCAAGAAGTCGGACCAGGTGGTGCGTGGCGCCGTCGTGATGCCCAATGGCACCGGCAAGACCAAGCGCGTGGCCGTGTTTGCCCAGGGCGCCAAGGCGGAAGAAGCCAAGGCCGCGGGTGCGGACGTCGTCGGCATGGAAGACCTGGCCGAGCAGATCAAGGCCGGCAACATCAACTTCGACGTCGTGATCGCTTCGCCCGACACGATGCGCGTGGTGGGTACGCTGGGTCAGATCCTGGGTCCCCGCGGCCTGATGCCCAACCCCAAGGTTGGCACCGTCACGCCCGATGTTGCCACCGCTGTGAAGAACGCCAAGGCTGGCCAGGTCCAGTTCCGCGTCGACAAGGCCGGCATCATCCACGGCACCATCGGTCTGCGTTCGTTCGAATCCGACAAGCTCAAGGGCAACCTGGCTGCGCTGCTGGATGCCCTGAACAAGGCCAAGCCGGCATCGAGCAAGGGCGTGTACCTGCGCAAGGTTGCCGTCTCGTCCACCATGGGTGTGGGCGTGCGCGTCGATGTGAACAGCATCACCGCCTGATTGTGAACACCTGCTGCGGGCCCGTCGGGTCTGCGGCAGCCGGTGGCGCGCGAGTCTGGCGCGTCATCCGGATCGAATTGGTGGGCTGTCACCGCAAGGTGGCAGGTCATCCAAGACCGTAGGCGTCAGCCGGACATGCTGTACCGTCCGGCCGGCTTAATACCCCAGCCTACGCAGATGGCGTACCCGCTGTACTGGTTGTCGCTCGACTCGGGTCGGGCGGGTTCCGGAGGCAGAGGTCGCTGAAACTGGGTGTGCCTGGCGGCACCGCTCCCGATGGGGCGTCTGCCAAGAGGCATGTTTGAAGGAGTAGACCTTGAGTCTCAATCGCAACGAAAAAGAAGCCGTCATTGCGGAAGTGGCTGCCCAGGCGGGCAAGGCACAGACGCTTGCTCTGGCTGAGTACCGCGGACTCACGGTGGCCCAACTGGACCAGCTGCGCAAGAACGCGCGCGAGCAAGGTGTGTATCTTCACGTGCTGAAGAACACCCTGGCCCGCCGCGCTGTGGCCGGCACGTCCTTTGAGGTCGCTGTCGAGAGCATGAGCGGCCCGTTGATCTATGGTTTCTCGGAAGATGCCGTGGCAGCTGCCAAGGTGATCGCCGATTTCGCCAAGACCAACGACAAGCTGGTCATCAAGGCTGGCGCCTACGCTGGCAAGGCACTGGACGCCAATGGCGTGAAGTCCCTGGCCTCGATCCCGAGCAAGGAAGTGCTGCTGGCCCAACTGTGCGGCCTGCTGAACTCGCCGGTGTCGGGTCTGGCCCGCGTGCTGGCTGCCGTGTCCGAGCAGAAGGGTGGCGGCGCCGCCGCGCCTGCAGAGGCCGAAGCCCCCGCCGCTTGATCGCCCGCGCTCATCCGCATTCAACTGATTCAACGATATTTAGGAACCCAAAATGGCATTCGATAAAGACGCATTCCTGACCGCCCTGGACAGCATGTCCGTGATGGAACTCAACGAGCTGGTCAAGGCCATCGAAGAGAAGTTCGGCGTGTCCGCAGCCGCCATGGCTGCCCCCGCTGCTGGCGGTGGCGCTGCCGCTCCGGCCGCTGAAGAGAAGACCGAGTTCAACGTCGTCCTGACCGACGCTGGCGCCAACAAGGTCGGCGTCATCAAGGCCGTGCGCGAAATCACCGGCCTGGGCCTGAAGGAAGCCAAGGACCTGGTCGACGGCGCTCCCAAGAACGTCAAGGAAGGCGTGGCCAAGGCCGACGCCGAAGCTGCCGTCAAGAAGCTGGTGGAAGCCGGCGCCAAGGCCGAACTCAAGTGATTCCGGGGTCGACCCTGCGAGGGGTCGACCATCGGCATCGCCGAGTCAGATGGCTGCCCTCGCAAGGGGGCAGCTTTCGGCTTTTCAGGGAATGAAAACCCTGAGAGCACCCGCAAAGCCCGCTGGTAGTACACTGGAGGGCTTTTCGAGTGTTCTCTGAACCGACTGCGGAGAACCGGTTTGGTCGAGCCCGTGAGCGCGTGCGTCAACAACGCATCGCCGCCTGCGGGTTGTCAGCCAGCGGTTGGTAGTGGCCAACCACCAAGCCTCGGATGCAATGTCCGACTGGCCAGTCGCCGAACAACAGCCCCCGACCACGGCCAGGGAGCGGGCTGCATTCGAAACGGTGCACCGCATGGGTGCCCGAAACGGAGAGTTTATGGCGCAAGCAACCCCCTACAGCTACACCGAGCGCAAGCGGATCCGCAAGAGCTTCGGCAAGCGCGGCAGCGTGCTGAACGTGCCCTATCTGCTGACGATGCAGAAGGACTCGTACGTTGCCTTCCTGCAAAAGGACGTCCCGCCCCAGCAGCGCAAGCCCGAAGGCCTGCAGGCCGCCTTCCTGTCGGCGTTCCCCATTGTTTCGCACAATGGCTTCGTCGAAATGAAGTTCATCGAGTTCAACATCGCCCGTCCGGCGTTCGATGAGCGTGAGTGTCAGCTTCGGGGCCTGACCTTTGCAGCGGCCGTACGTGCCCGCCTGCAGATGATCATCTATGACCGCGAGACCTCGACCAGCCAGTCCAAGGTTGTCAAGGAGGTCAAGGAGCAAGAGGTCTACATGGGCGAAGTGCCCCTGATGACCGACAACGGCTCCTTCATCATCAACGGCACCGAGCGCGTCATCGTGTCGCAGCTCCACCGTTCGCCAGGCGTGTTCTTCGAACACGACAAGGGCAAGACCCACTCGTCGGGCAAGCTGCTGTTCAGCGCCCGCATCATCCCTTACCGTGGCTCCTGGCTGGACTTCGAATTCGACCCGAAGGACCTGCTGTACTTCCGCGTGGACCGTCGCCGCAAGATGCCGGTGACGACCCTGCTGAAGGCCATCGGCATGAACAACGAGCAGATCCTGGAAACCTTCTTCCAGTTCGATCACGTCAAGCTCATGGATGCCGGCGCCCAGCTGGCCTTCGTGCCCGAGCGCTTCAAGGGTGAAATCGCCCGCTTCGACATCACCGACAAGTCGGGCGCCGTTGTCGTCGAGAAGGACAAGCGCATCACCGCGCGCCACACCCGCCAGCTCGAGCAATCCGGCACCACGCACCTCAGCGTGCCCGAGGACTTCCTGCTGGGCCGTGTGCTGGCGAAGAACCAAGTCGACCCCGACACCGGCGAGATCATCGCCAAGGCCAACGAAGAGCTGACCGAGACGCTGCTCAAGAAGCTGCGTGCCGCCGGCATCAAGGACCTGGAGATCCTGTACACGAACGAGCTGGACCAAGGCGGCTACATCAGCCAGACCCTGGCCACCGACGAAACGGCCGACGAGCTGGCCGCGCGTGTGGCCATCTATCGCATGATGCGCCCTGGCGAGCCGCCGACCGAAGACGCCGTGCAGGCCCTGTTCCAGCGCCTGTTCTACAGCGAAGACACGTACGACCTGTCTCGCGTGGGCCGCATGAAGTTCAACGCCCGCGTGGGCCGCGACGAAGCCACCGGGCCCATGACCCTGTCGAATGACGACATCCTGGCCGTGGTCAAGATCCTCGTCGAGCTGCGCAATGGCCGCGGCGAAGTGGACGACATCGATCACCTGGGTAACCGTCGCGTGCGCTGCGTGGGCGAACTGGCCGAGAACCAGTTCCGCTCGGGTCTGGCCCGCATCGAGAAGGCCGTGAAGGAGCGTCTGGGCCAGGCTGAGACCGAAGCCCTGATGCCGCATGACCTGATCAACTCCAAGCCGATTTCTGCGGCGCTGAAGGAGTTCTTCGGTGCATCGCAGCTGTCGCAGTTCATGGACCAGACCAACCCCCTGTCCGAGATCACGCACAAGCGTCGTGTCTCGGCCCTGGGCCCGGGCGGTCTGACCCGTGAGCGCGCCGGCTTCGAAGTGCGCGACGTGCACCCGACCCACTACGGCCGCGTCTGCCCGATCGAAACGCCGGAAGGCCCGAACATCGGCCTGATCAACTCGCTGGCCCTGTACGCCCAGCTCAACGAGTACGGCTTCCTGGAAACGCCTTACCGTCGCGTGGTGGACGGCAAGGTCACGATGCAGATCGACTACCTGTCGGCCATCGAAGAAGGCAAGTACATCATCGCCCAGGCCAACGCGTCCCTGGATGCCGAAGGCCGCCTGTCCGACGAGCTCGTGTCGGCCCGTGAGCATGGCGAATCGGTGCTGACCAGCCCCGAGCGCATCCAGTACATGGACGTCGCGCCGACCCAGATCGTGTCGGTGGCCGCTTCGCTCGTGCCCTTCCTGGAGCACGACGACGCGAACCGCGCGCTGATGGGCGCCAACATGCAGCGTCAGGCTGTGCCGACCCTGCGTCCCGAAAAGGCCTTCGTGGGCACGGGCGTGGAGCGTGTGGCGGCGGTCGACTCGGGCACCGTGGTGACCGCCAAGCGCGGCGGTGTGGTGGACTATGTCGACACCAACCGCGTGGTGATCCGTGTCAACGACGACGAAACCGTGGCCGGTGAAGTCGGTGTCGACATCTACAACCTGATCAAGTACCAGCGTTCCAACCAGAACACCAACATCCACCAGCGCCCCATCGTGCAGCGTGGCGATGTGGTGGCCAAGGGTGACGTGGTGGCCGACGGCGCATCGACCGACCTGGGCGAGCTCGCCCTGGGTCAGAACATGCTGGTGGCCTTCATGCCCTGGAACGGCTACAACTTCGAAGACTCGATCCTGATCTCCGAACGCGTGGTGGCCGAAGACCGCTACACCTCGATCCACATCGAGGAACTGGTGGTCATGGCCCGCGACACCAAGCTGGGTGCGGAAGAAATCACCCGCGACATCCCGAACCTGGCCGAACAGCAGCTCAACCGCCTGGACGACTCCGGCATCATCTACGTGGGCGCCGAAGTGCTGCCCGGCGACGTGCTGGTGGGCAAGGTCACGCCCAAGGGCGAGACCACGCTGACGCCGGAAGAGAAGCTGCTGCGCGCCATCTTCGGCGAGAAGGCGTCCGACGTGAAGGACACCTCGCTGCGTGTCGACCAGGGCACCAGCGGCACCGTCATCGACGTGCAGGTCTTCACCCGCGACGGCATCGAGAAGGACAAGCGCGCCAAGCAGATCGAGGATTCCGAGATCAAGCGCGTCAAGAAGGACTTCGACGACCAGTTCCGCATCCTCGAAGGTGCGATCTTCGCCCGCCTGCGCTCGCAGCTCGCGCCGCCGGACGAGCTGGCGCCGGACGCCGGCCCGTTGCAGGGCACGATCACCGGCCTGGACCGCAACCGTCCGCAGCCCGGCCCCACCTTCGAGCACCTCTTCGAGCGCGTCCGCGGCATCTGCGCGTATCCGCCGGTCGCATTGGAAGCCGAGCACCTGCGCCGAGCGCCGGCCGCGATCCCGCTGGTCACGACCGCAGAGCTGGCGCGCGGCCTGGGAATCATCTCGCCGAGCGGCGACATCCGGTGGCAGCCCGAGCATCTGCCTCGACTCCAGGAGCTGGTGCCCGCGAGCCGGCCGCTGGCGGTGTACGGCCGCGGGCCGGTCTGGCTGTACGCGGCGCTGGCCGCGCACGTGGCCCCGGCGTCGTTTCATCTGTTCGACGCCCGCTTCTACGGCTGGATGGAGCCGCCATCGGTGATCCTGGGTTCAGACAGGGCCAACTGCGAGTTCACGCTGACGGCCCTGTCGGAGCCCGACGGCCTCCGCCTGCGCTTCAACCGCAGCGACGAGCGCTATGTGCTCAGGCCGCTCCCCGTGCACGTGCCGCCCCTGCCGGCCGGCCGGCGCATCATCCTGGACGGCGCCATGCCCGCCTGGTTGTGGGCGGCCCTGGCGGCCGGCCTGCGCCACCGGCCGGCCCTGGCGGCCTATGAACCGCGCACCGGCCGGATCGTCACCTTCTGGCGGGATGGGCAGCTCGCCGCCGCTTAAGCGAACAGCCGCCTCCGGCGCGAGCGCGCCGAAGACGACTGTGTGACGGCTGTACCTGGCGACAAATCTGGCCTGACGATCGCTGCGATAACATGGAGGCTCCACAACGAGCAGGGCGAATCGCTTCGGAATAGATTGGAGACCAGTATAATCGAGCCGGGCGAAACAGACAAATCGCTCTGTCATCTTTTTGCCACAAAAGCGGCTGTCTCGCCTCAATTTTCCGGGGGTGTCCATGCCTCGCCGCGCTCATCTGCGGCCGATCGCGCGGCGAGGCGGAACCAGGTTATGCAACTGCTTCCAGCTCGGTCCGATACAGGCTCATCGGCGAGACGGCGTCGCCGAAGAAGGGCCGCAGCCGGACGCTGAAGGTCGTCTCCTCCGGCTGGAGCAGGTATTGCGGCAGCGGGCCGGGGCCGCAGCTGTTGCTGCCCAGGCCGCACTGCGCATGGTCGAGGTGGAGGATCGTCTCATCGCGGCGCACCAGCTCGAAGGTGATATCGCCCGGGTGCTTGACGGCGATGCCGTCGGCAAAGCCGCCGAAGGGCTGGAACACGTCGGGATAGGATTCGTTGCCGCCCAGCCCCAACCCCGCGGCGATGTTGAGCGACATCTGGTGCCCGCCGTGCGGGATGCAGCGCCGCCAGGACCAGCCATGCGTCGTCAGCACCTGCAGCGTGCGCTGGTACTCGCACAGGCCGTAGGAGAGGGCGCAGTCGAACTGCAGCCAGTCGCGGTCGGGCCGCAGCCCACCAAACCGCACGAGGTTTTCGACATCCTGCGTCGAGAAGAGGTTTTCACCGGTGCCGATCGGCGCGTCGTATACGGCAGCGACTTCCCCCAGCAGCGCGTAATCGAGCGGGTCGGTCGGCTCCTCGAACCAGCGCAGGCCGAACGGGGCAAGCGCCCGCGCATAAGCCAGTGCGCGATCCCGGTCAAACGCCGCATTCGCGTCCACCGCGAGACGGTCGGCAGATCCCACAACTTCAAGCGCAGCTTCGACGCGCTTCACGTCCTCGGGTATCGGCGCACCGCCCACCTTGATCTTCATCGTGGTGTAGCCTTCGTCGAGCCGCCCGCGGATTTCGTCCTGCAAGTCCCGCACGCCCTTGCCCGGCGCATACCAGCCGCCGCCAACGTAGCAAGGCACGCGCGCCGGCGCGACTCCCGCGCTGTAACGATCCGCCAGAACCTGATAGAGCGGACGGTCGGCTATCTTGGCAACCGCGTCCCATACCGCAACCTCGATCGTGCCGATCGCGACCGAGCGCTCGGTGTGTCCGCCTGGTTTCTCACGCTGCATCATGCAGGCAAGGATCTTGTCCGGATCGAGATTGCCGCCGCCCGCGTCGAGCAGCGAGTCGGGGTCGGCCGAGAGGATGCGCGGGATGAATCGCGCCCGCATCTGCGCGCCGCAGGCGTAGCGAC
>OGCL01002326.1_pt1 | contig 13552 bp, 14 predicted proteins | sample 1570041 | NCBI WGS metagenome assembly OGCL01 (sample SAMN06266162, study PRJEB24511) | hot springs metagenome | isolation source: Hot spring water | place: South Africa: Limpopo | collected 2015-06-22 | reverse complement strand
CGGGCGCTGATCGCCGAGGCGGTCAACCTGGTGGTGTTTCTCGCCGGGCGTGGCCGCACGCGCTATGTCCAGCAGATCGTCCGCGTCACCGGCTATGACGAGCGCGGCTATCAACTCACTTCCATCGCCCCAGCATTCATTCCTTCGCTGAATCAGGAAAACAGCCATGACTGCCTGCCATCTCCACGTTGCTAATCGTCGTCGCCTCGTCGGCGCCTTGATGCTCGGTGCCCTATGCCTGAGCGCCTCCCTGCCGGTTCTCGCCGCTGGCTCCGGAATGCCCTGGGAAGGACCGCTGCAATCGATCCTTGATTCGGTACAGGGGCCGGTGGCGCGCATCATCGCGGTGATCATCATCATTACCACAGGCCTGACGCTGGCCTTCGGCGACACCAGTGGCGGCTTCCGCAAGCTGATCCAGATCGTCTTTGGCCTGTCGATTGCCTTCGCCGCGTCGTCGTTCTTCCTCAGCTTCTTCAGCTTTGCCGGCGGGGCGGTGATCGCATGAACGGTGAGCGCGAACTCATCCCCGGTTTCGAGGTGCCACTGCACCGCTCGCTGGCCGAGCCGATTCTGCTCGGTGGCGCACCACGCAACGTGGCGATCCTCAACGGCACTCTGGCGGCAGTGGTAGGCCTGGGCCTGCAGCTGTGGCTGCCTGGCTTAGCGCTCTGGTTGGTAGGCCACTCGCTGGCGGTGTGGGGCGCCCGCCTGGACCCGCAGTTCCTGCAGGTGTTTGCCCGGCACATCAAGCAGCCGTCGCTGCTGGATGTGTGAGGAGGCCGCCATGCTGAACCTCACCGAATACCAGCGCCGCCCCGCCCAACTCGCCGACTGGCTGCCCTGGGCCGGCCTGGTCGCCCCCGGCGTGGTGCTGAACAAAGACGGTTCGTTCCAGCGCAGCCTGCGCTTTCGCGGGCCAGATTTGGACAGCGCCACCCAGGGCGAGCTGGTGGCCACCTCGGCGCGCCTGAACAATGCCCTGCGCCGCCTCGGCTCGGGCTGGGCGCTGTTTGTCGAGGCCGAGCGCCTGGCGGCAGCTGACTACCCCGACAGCGACTTTCCCGAGCCGTTGTCCTGGCTGGTAGACGAGGAGCGCCGTGCAGCCTTCGAGGCTCAGGGCAGCCACTTCGAGAGCAACTACCACCTGACGCTGCTCTGTCTACCGCCGGAGGAATCGCGCTCGCGCGCCGCCGGCCTGCTCTACGAGCACCAGGCGCAGCGTGGCGTCGACTGGCGCGAACGGCTGGCCGCCTTCGTCGCCGAGACGGATCGTTTCTTCGATCTGCTGGATGGGGTGATGCCGGAGCTCGCCTGGCTCGATGACAGCCAGACGCTGACTTACCTGCATACCACGATTTCGACCCATCGCCAGCGGGTGGCGGTACCTGAGGTGCCCTTCCATCTCGATGCCCTGCTGGCCGACAGTCCGTTGACCACCGGCCTGGCGCCGCGTCTCGGTGAGCAGCATCTGCGCACGCTGTCGGTACGTGGCTTCCCCACCTCGACGTGGCCAGGCGTACTGGACGACCTCAACCGTCTGGGCTTCGCCTATCGCTGGTCGACCCGCTTTATCTGCCAGGAGAAGGACGAGGCCGAGAAGGAACTGGTGCGCCTGCGCCGGCAGTGGTTCGCCAAGCGCAAGGGTGTCTTGGCGCTGCTGCGCGAAGCGATCTTCCAGCATGAAAGCCCGCTGCTCGACAGCGACGCCGCGAATAAGGCCAGCGACGCCGACGCGGCGCTGCAGGAGCTTGGCGCCGACCAGGTCGCCTTCGGCTATGTGACGGCCACCGTGACGGTGAGCGACTGCGACGCCCAGGTCGCCGACGAGAAGCTGCGCCGGGTCGAGCGGGTGATCCAGGGCCGCGGTTTCGTCACCATCGCCGAGAGTCTCAACGCGGTGGAGGCCTGGCTGTCGTCGATCCCCGGCAACGTCTACGCCAATGTCCGCCAGCCGCTGATCTCCACGCTCAACCTGGCGCACCTGATGCCGGTCTCGGCAGTCTGGGCCGGCCCGGCACGCAACGAACATCTGGATGGCCCGCCATTGGTGATCACCCGCACCGATGGCGCAACACCCTTTCGCCTGGTTACCCACGTTGGCGATGTCGGACACACGCTGGTGGCCGGTCCTACCGGTATGGGTAAGTCGGTGCTGCTGGCGACCTTGGCTCTGCAGTTTCGCCGCTACCCGGGCTCGCGCCTTTTTCTGTTCGATATGGGGCGTTCGCTGCGCGCAACGGTGCTGGGCCTGGGTGGCGAGCACTACGATCTTGGAGGCGATAGCGACCTAGCCTTCCAGCCTCTCGCGCGCATCGATCAGCCGGGATACCGAGCCTGGGCCGTCGAGTGGCTGGAGGCTCGCCTGCTGCAGGAAGGCGTGGCCGTCGGCCCCGAGCAGAAGGCTGCGCTGTGGACGGCGCTCGACAGCCTGGCCGGCGCGCCCGAAGCGCAGCGCACACTGACCGGTTTGTCCGTGCTGCTGCAGGACAACGCCCTGCGCCAGGCGCTGCAACCCTATGTGCTCGGCGGCGCGCATGGCGCATTGCTGGACGCCGATCAGGATCGGCTGGGCAGCGCCGACGTACAGTGCTTCGAGATGGAGGAACTGATGCACAGCAAGGCGGCAGTGGCTGCCGTGCTGAGCTACCTGTTCGCTCGCTTCGAGGAACGTTTCGACGGCGCGCCAACCCTGCTGATCCTCGACGAGGCCTGGCTGTTTCTCGACGATCCGCTATTCGCCGCGCGCATCCGCCAGTGGCTCAAGACCCTGCGCAAGAAGAACGTCAGCGTCATCTTCGCCACCCAGTCGCTGGCCGACATCAAGGATTCCAGCATCGCTGCGGCAATCATCGAGAGCTGCGCCAGTCGCATCTTCCTGCCCAATCCGCAGGCGGGCGAGCCGCAGATCCGCGACATCTACCAAGGCTTCGGCCTCAACGACCGACAGATCGAGATCGTCGCCCAGGCCACGCCCAAGCGTGATTACTACTACCAGTCGCGCCTGGGCAACCGCCTGTTCGACCTCGACCTGGGGCCGGTGGCGCTGGCCTTCGCCGCCTCGGCCAGCCCGGCCGAGCAGCGCGAGATCGATCGCATTCTACAGTCGCCCGGCGCAGCCGGTTTCGCCCCTGCCTGGTTGCGTCACTGCGGCCTGGACTGGGCTGCCGACCTGCTCACCACTTATCCCTCGTCACGCAAGGAGTGCCTGCCATGAGATCCCCTGTACACCGTTTCCCCTGCGCCACGCTGCTGGTACTGGGTCTGCTGGCCGTGAAGCCGGCCAACGCCTTCACCGTAATTGATCCGACCAACTTGGTGCAGAACACCCTGACTGCGGTGCGCACCCTGGAGATGGCGAACAACCAGGTACGCCAGCTACAGAACGAGACCCAGATGCTGCTGAACCAGGCCCGTCACCTGCAGCGCCTGGACTACAACGTGGTCAGCCAGTTGCGCGCGAGCTTGGCCAATACTGAGCGGCTGCTCGCCGAGGCGCGAGGGCTGGCCTACGAAGTACAGCGCCTGGATCAGGAGTTCAGCCGACTTTACCCGAGCGAGTACACCGGCGACGTCAGCAGCCAACGTCTGGCAGAAGAAGCACGGGAGCGCTGGCAGCAGGGCCTCGATGGGCTGCATACGGCGCTGCGTGTACAGGCTCAGGTGACGCAGAACCTGGCCGAGGATGAGAGCGCCTTGGCCGCCCTGGTGCAGCAGAGCCAGTCGGCGGGTGGCGCCTTGCAGGCGGCACAGGCCACCAACCAGTTGCTGGCCCTGCAGGCCAAGCAGTCGATCCAGGCGCAGCAGCTGCAGATCACCCAGAACCGCGCCGTCGCCCTGGAGCTTGCCAGTCAGGCTGCCGCGGCCGAGGAGGCACGCGAACGGCGGCGGCGCTTTATGGGCAATGGCACTCCCTACACCCCCTACCCCGTGCAGTTCTATCGGTAGGGAGGCGTCCTCATGAGATTCCTGACACTGCTGCCGCTGCTGGTGCTGGTCGCCTGCGGGCAGGACGACAACGGGGTCATGGCTCGGCAAGACGATGCGACTGAGCGCTTCTACTCGGGCTGCGCCCATCCAGGCGAGTTTCTCCGTCCTGCTGACCTACCCGTCATACCACCAAGCTTCGACGAGGACGTGCAATGAACGACGTCAGCGTGATCGACCGATTCCTCGAGGTGTTCGGGCTGTATATCGACACCGGCTTCGGCCTGCTCGGCGGTGAGGTGGCCTTTCTCACCATGACCCTGGTGGTGATCGACATGACCCTGGCCGGGCTGTTCTGGGCCATGGGCGGTGAGGATGTCAGCGCCAAGCTGATCCGCAAGACCCTCTATGTCGGCGCCTTCGCGTTCATCATCGGCAACTTCAACGCCCTGGCGAAGATCGTCTTCAACTCCTTCGCCGGGTTGGGTCTGCTGGCTTCAGGTTCCGGGTTGAGTCATGCGGAGTTTCTGCAGCCAGGGCGATTGGCCGCGATTGGGGTTGATGCCGGAGGGCCGCTGCTCGAGCAGATCAGCAGCCTCAGCGGCTTTCCCGAAGTCTTCAGCAACCTGCACAGCATTCTGGTGCTGTTTCTCGCCTGGCTGGTGGTGATCGTCAGCTTCTTCTTTCTGGCCATTCAGCTGTTCGTGACCTTGGTCGAGTTCAAGCTCACAACCCTCGCCGGCTTCGTGCTGGTGCCCTTCGCGCTGTGGAACAAGACTGCCTTTCTCGCCGAGAAAGTGCTGGGCAACGTGGTCGCGTCCGGCATCAAGGTGTTGGTGCTGGCAGTGATCGTCGGCATCGGCAGCGGGCTGTTCGCCGAGTTTCAGGCCGTGCCGGACGAGCCTTCCATCGACCATGCGCTGGTCGTCATGCTCGCCTCGCTGGCCTTGCTCGGCTTGGGCATCTTCGGCCCGGGCATTGCTACTGGGTTGGTCTCCGGCGCACCGCAACTGGGTGCTGGTGCGGCAGCCGGTACCGCGCTCGGCGCTGCGGGCATGGCGGCGGGTGCGGCTGCAGTAGCAACAGGTGTCGGCGGCGCGGTGTTGGCCGGCGCACGTATGGCACCCGGTGCAGCGCGCTTGGCAATGGGCGGCGCTCGCTCTCTGGCAGGAGCTTCTTCCAGCGCTGCGGCAAGTGGCACCCCAGCAGCTTCCGATCCTGTAACTGCCCCTGCCAAACAGCCCGACTGGGCCAGGCGCCTGCAGCGCAGGCAACAACTCTCACAGGCCACCAGCACAGTCGCCCACACCCTGCGCGGTGGCGATGGCGGTGGTTCATCACCTGGGCCGCAGATCCGCGACCCATCGAATTCGTAAAGGAGGACGAAGATGCGATTCAGACGTCCACGGGTGCGCTACAGCGACACCCCTCAACCTGTCACCCCTTACCAGGCCGCGGCACAGACCTGGGACCTGCGCATGGGCAGCAGCCTGGCGCAGGCACGCAATTGGCGGCTGATGGCCTTCGGTTGTCTGGGCCTGGCGCTGCTGATGGCCGGCGGGCTGGTCTGGCGTTCGGTGCAGTCGACGGTGACGCCCTATGTGGTGGAGGTCGACAACCTCGGCCAGGTGCGCGCCGTCGGCGAAGCCGCCAGCCCCTACCAACCCCAGGATGCGCAAATCGCCCATCACCTGGCGCGCTTTATCGAGCAGGTGCGCTCGCTGTCGATCGATCCGGTAGTGGTCCGGCAAAACTGGCTGGAGGCCTATCACTCCACCACCGACCGCGGCGCGGCCACCCTCAATGACTATGCCCGCGCCAACGATCCCTTCACCCGGGTCGGTAAGGAGTCGGTATCGGTCGAGGTCACCAGCGTGGTGCGTGCCAGCGACAGCTCGTTCCAGGTGCGCTGGATCGAACGTCGTTTCGTGAATGGTGCGGCCGCCGGCCTGGAGCGCTGGACCGCGGTGATCTCGCTGGTGCTGCAGTCTCCGCGCACGGAGGAAAAACTGCGCCGCAACCCCCTCGGCATCTACGTCAATGGCCTGTCCTGGAGCCGTGAGCTGGACACTACGGAAGGAGCCAAGAAACCATGAAAACCTCCCTTAACCTCTCAATCTGCCCTCTGCTGCTGAGCGTGCTGGCCGGCTGTGCCAGCCAGCAGCCCCCAGTGATCGCGCTGGATGAACCGGTAGAAGCGCAGCGCCTGCCGGAGCCGCCCAAGCCCATCGAAGTGGTGGAAGTCCCCAAGCCCCTGGCCCTGCCGTCGCAGCTCAAACCGCTGCCAGAAACTCAGCGCAGCAAACCAGCCAAGGAACCGGCCGATGAACACGTGCGCGTATCGCGAGCCAATCGCGAGGCACGTGTGGCGCCGAGCCGCGAAGGCTATATCAACGCCATCCAGGTCTGGCCCTACTCCGATGGCGCGCTGTACCAGGTGTATGCCAGCCCAGGCCGGGTGACGGCGATCAACCTGCAGCCCGGCGAGGAACTTGTCACCGTAGCCTCTGGCGACACCGTGCGCTGGATCGTCGGCGACACCACCAGCGGAAGCGGCGATGAGTTGCGCACCAGCGTGCTGATCAAACCGACGCGGGTCGACCTCAAGACCAACCTGGTGATCACCACCACGCGCCGCACCTACCTGATCGAGCTGAGTTCCACCGAGCAAGCTTGGATGGCGTCGGTGTCCTGGGACTATCCGAAGGATCGCATGCTCGCCCTGCAACGCCGCGCCAGTGAAGCCAAGGCTGCGGCGCCGGTGGATGCTGGCCTGGCGCTGGAGCAGCTGCGCTTCCGCTATGCAATCAGCGGCAGCAATCCACCCTGGAAGCCGCTACGTGCCTTCGATGACGGCCGAAAGGTGTATATCCAATTCCCCGCCAGTATCGCCCAAGGCGAGCTACCGCCGCTGTTCGTAATTGGCCCTGAAGGCGACGGACAGTTGGTCAACTATCGCTTCCGCTCGCCCTATTACATCGTCGACCGCCTGTTCGGCGCGGCCGAGTTGCGCCTTGGCGCCGATAAGGGTGACGTGGTGCGGATCGAGCGCACCGATGGCGTGGCACGGAGGCGCTGAGCATGACGGGTAAGGACAACGACCAAAACGCGGCAACCTCGCTACCGCCCAAGGAGGCGCCGGAGTCGCTGGAGCTGCGCGCCAAGCCTCGCCCAGTCACCCGCCTCAATCCACGCATGCTGGCGGTAGTGGTGGGTGGCCTATCGGCTGCGGTACTCGGTGCCATGCTGTGGTCGCTGCAACCGCAACAGCGCCGCCAGGGCGCCGAGCCGAACGAGCTGTACAACGTCGACCGCGTGGCGCGCTCCGAGGGGCTGGAGCAGTTGCCGGCAGACTACTCGCAGTTACCGCCTCCACCGGCTCCCGAGGTACCGCAACTGGGGCCGCCGCTGCCCGGCGATCTGGGCGGACCAATCCTCAGGGCCGAACAGCAAGCGCAAGGTTATGGACATGGGCCAGATGCCGCCGAAGCAGAGCGCCTGGCCCTGCTCAAGGAAGCTGAGGAAGCAACGCAGTCCTCGGTGTTTTTCCAGACCAGCAGCGCGCGGAAATCGAATATCGCATCTGGTGGTGGCGCTCAACTCGATTCCCCTGCTCTGGGTATGGCTTCGTCAGGCGCAGTAGCCGCCGCAGGAACACCAACCCAGCAGGAACGGAACGAGGCGTTTCTCAGAAAATCCTTAGATGCACAAATCCGTAATTCCGGATTGCTGCAGATGCCTGAGTCGCCTTACCAGGTGATGGCTGGCACCGTCATCGCGGCAGCGCTGGTCACCGGCATCAAGTCGGATCTACCCGGCGACGTGATCGCCACGGTGACCGAGCCGGTCTACGACAGTGCCACCGGTCAGCACATGCTGATTCCCCAGGACTCGCGCCTGCTGGGCCGCTACAGCAGCCAAGTGAGCTACGGGCAGAGCCGCGTGCAGGTGGTGTGGAAGCGCATCATCCTGCCGGATACATCCTCGCTGACGCTGGACAACCTCGTGGGCACTGATCCAGCCGGCTACTCCGGCCTGGAAGATGGTGTCGATTGGCACTGGGATCGCGTTTTCGCCGGTGCTGCGTTGACGACGTTGTTGGGCATCGGCGCTGAGCTGGCCGCGCCGGAGAACCGTCAGAATGGTGATCGCATCATCATCGCCGGACGTGATGGCTTGCAGGACAGCGTGAACCAGGTCGGGCAGGAGATGACTCGGCGCAACATGAACATCCAGCCCACCTTGACCGAGCGGCCTGGCCTGCCGGTGCGCATCATCGTCAACCGGGATTTGGTGCTCCGACCATACCAACCACTGTTCTTCAATCGGGAGACTCCGCGATGAGCACGACACGCAAACTGCGGCTGGGGCCGCTACCCAAGGCCGAGAGCATCAAGCTGACCTTCGCGTGCCCAGCCAGACTGAAGGCTGACCTTGACCGCTACGCCGCGCTGCACGCGCAGACCTACGGCGAGACGGTCGATGCTGTAACGCTGATCCCGCACATGCTGGAGGCGTTCATGACCGGGGATAGGGGGTTCAAGAGGGCAGGAAACGATCCTGATCGTCAGCTTCCCACTATTTAATAGGAGGCTTCGGCGGGCAGACTACTGTCGCCAAGTATGTGTCGAACCTTTAGGCCTCGCGCCGGAGGCAGCGGAGGGCTAAAATGGGAGCTGATTGATAATGGTGTCGCCAAAGTCGTCGCCCCGCAAATCGCTCTATCTCCCGCGTCAGCAAAAGCTCTGCGCGGTTGACGGTAAAAGCGACGGTAAGGCTCCATGTCGGTCACAGCCAGTCCCTTTAGCCATGCGGGTTCAGGCGACCTATTGATGATCGAGTGGGAATGATGCCCACCCTGGCGTCGCCCGTCTGACGAAACCCCGGCCCTGGTGCCGGGGTTTTGTTTTTAGGCCTTATGTGGCGTGTTTTCTGTCACCCGCGGAACACTTTGGCTAGGGTTAGGTTTTTATTTCCTTAAAGAGGAAGTGCCTATGCCCGGCAACTCGCTAGCTGCCCCGTGTTTGCGCACTTTGCTGACGGCGCTCTTGTTGTTCCTGGCGCCCTGCGGATTCGCTCAGGACATGATCGAGCGCTTCGGTGAGCGCCCTTACACTGGTCGAGTCGACTTTAAGGTGGCACCTCCCTCCGGCAAACCGGTCACGCACTACGGAAGGGGAAGTGTGTTGCTGGAGCGCAGCGCACCGGGCAAGGCGGTCCTGCAGTTACGCGGCAAGGTTCCGGACAGCACCACGCAGACCGAGCTGACGATTCCCGGCATTTATGACGATGCAGGCTGGCGCAGCGAGCCGGATGACGTGCAGATGAGCATCGCAGCCGACGGGCGTGTCAGCGGGGGAGGTGTCAGCGACGGGCGTACCTTCCTCTTTTCGGGCACTTTCAGTCCGGCTGAGGTGCGGCTGGAGGTGCGTGTCACGACGGCTCGTGAAGAAGGTGGTGCGCCTGCCGGAACCACCCTGACGTTTGATTACCGGGTCAAACGCGAAACGCTCGAGGCACAGGCCGGCCAGGATGTAGAGGAAGGCTGCCGTCTGGTCATGCGACCCATTGCCAATTTCGGTGGGGGCATGACCATGGCTCAGGTACCTGAATGCGACTGAGCAGGGAAATTTATCCGGCGTAGATACCCGCCCGTAAACGCCTGGACGCTGCCAGGGCCAGTCCGCCCTGAAACAAAGACAGAGTCGCCAGAAGCACGAACAGGCTCGGGCTCAGACAACGGAGTAGCGGCATGCGCCGGTCCTGACGAATCTGGCTGGCGGGTATCGCTTCGCGCTGGTGCCAGTCGCAGGCGATAGTGAATTAGCGGCTTCCCAGCAATTGGGAGTAGCCGTCGTCGCTCAACCGGCAGGTGACAGGGGGCGCAGACAGATCCAGCGTGGGAAACGGCTCAGTTCTTCGTACCTCGATGCTTCTAGATATATCCCATAACCCTCTGCCCATGACGCTCGCCATCCAGTTCAAGGCGCACTTACGAATGCTCTGTGTGTCTGCGCGCTCTATCTGGCAAGTGGTCCGGGACCGCTCTGTGCTCCGAACAAGTAATTGAGATGGATTGCGCCTGGTGCATAACGGGCTCGGTATCACGAGAGATCAGTAAATCTATATGTAAGTCATTATCGTTTTGATGTGTGTTTTCTGCTATGTTGCCGCCGCCAACCAGGCGGTACCGCCACATAGAAAGATGACAAGGCAGGCCGCTGACACGCCTCTTAACCGATAAGGACCATGAGCATGACCGATAGTAAGAACGGGGTTCTCAATGCACGAGCGCCCTGGCGGCGCGTTACCAGCGTTGCTCTGTTTTGCACGCCGCTGGTTGCTGCGCCTCTATACGTTCACGCGCAAGAGGCAAGCTCTGCCACAGAGGAAGAACCCTTCCGCCTGGCGCCAATTATCGTCAACGCCAAGGCCTCGGCAGGTGATGACGCCAGTTCGGTGGTTGCCCAGGAGCTGTGGGTCGGCGGCAAGGTCGCCACCAGCATCCTCAATACCCCGGCTTCCGTTTCCGTCGTTACCCAGAAGGAAATCGAGCAGCGCAGCGTCAACACCACAGAAGAACTCTTGCAGTACACGCCAGGCGTGATCACCGACTACTACGGCAGCGATGACCGCAACGATTACTTCAAGATTCGTGGCTTCCAGGCGACCACCTATCGCGACGGTTTGACACTGAGTTCCATGCGCGGTGTTCGCGAAGACCCGTTCGCCTTCGAGCGCGTTGAAATTCTGCGGGGCGCCAACTCCACGTTGTTTGGCGCAGCCGACCCAGGTGGTTCGGTGAACTTCGTGACCAAGAAACCGCGCTTCGAGAAGTTCGGTCAGATCTATGGCACTTACGGTTCCTTCAACCACAAGGAAACCGGCATCGACGTCGGTGATGTACTGAATGCGGATAAAACCTTGGCTTATCGTTTCACTGGCAAGTTCCAGGACAGTGATCGTGAGTACGATCACTCTCAGGACGACAATCAGTTCCTCATGGGCGGGCTGACCTGGGCACCGACGGCCTATACCTCAGCAACGCTCGTCGTGGATCACCTCAAAACCAAGAGTACCCCCAACAGTGGCGGTTACCCGACAGACAGGGAATATGACCGCGATGAATTCTTCGGTGAGCCTGGCTACAACTTCCACGATGTGGAACGCACCAATATCAGTGGTAGTTTCACTCACGATTTCGACAACGGCTTCATCCTGCGCAGCAACCTGCGGTACAGCGAGCTGACGGATGATTTTGCTTACCTGTACCTGAGCGGCACAGGAACGGGAACCCTGCGAGATCGTGACGCTTTTGGTACCGATACTGAGGCCGAGCAGGTCAACGGTAATCTGATGCTGCAGTACGATGCCCGCTTCGGAAATATCGATAGCAGCACCATGGTGGGGGTCGAGTACGGCGACTCCACAACTGACGCCAGTTCTATCTACGCCCGAGGAATCGCGGGAGAAGTGGCGCCCATTGATATTGCCAACCCGGTCTACAGTGGTGCTCCAGGCGGGCTGTTGCCCTATCGCCACGTGAAACAGGAGTACACGACCAAGGCTGTATTCCTGCAACAGAACCTGTCCTTCTACGACCGCGTTATCGTCACTGCAGGCGTGCGTAACGATTCGATGGACCTGGCTGAAACCAACAAGCTCAACACCGTCAAAACCTCCGACAGTTTTTCTGAAACGTCTTACCGTGGCGCGTTGACCTTCATCGTCACTGACGAGGTTTCGACCTATGTAAGCATGGTGGAGTCCGTTTCTCCGCCCGAGATTGGCGTCACTCCGAAGCGTGGCAAGCAGTATGAAGTAGGCGCGAAATATTCACCTGCTGGTATGAACGCGCTCTTTTCCGCAGCCATCTATGACTTGACTCAGGAAAATGTCTCCATTGCTGTTGTTGTACCTGGCGGTGGTATTCAGCAGCAGACGGTTGGTGAGACAAGGGTGCGAGGCCTGGATCTGGAAGCCAAGGCTGAGCTGACCGAGAAGCTGAGCCTGGTTGGCGGATACTCCTACATGAAGTCAGATGTACTTCGCGGTTCGCTGTGGGATGGCACGTCTCTCAAAGGCAATGAATTTGAAGTCACTCCACGGCATAGCGCTTCACTCTGGAGCTACTACAGTGTGCCGGGCACGAAGGTGAGCGTAGGTCTGGGCGCCCGTTACATTGGTGAATATTACTTTGGTGCTGCCAACACCGATAAAAGTGATGCCGCTACAGTGTTCGACGCCGCCTTCACCTACAACATCGTCAAGGGCACAGATCTGGCTCTCAACGTCAGCAATCTGCTGGATGAGCAGCATGTGGTCGGCTCCGGTACGGCTGATTACTACAACCCGGGCCGTGAAGTTACCGCCAAGCTGAGCTACAGCTGGTAAGTCGGCTCAGGCCCCTGGACGGGGCCAGTAGCCATTGGTTGGCGTTGGCTTCAGGGCTCAATAAAGAAACCGGCTTCGGCCGGTTTTTTCATGTCTGCAGCAGTGCCAGTAAAACGATTGTTGCAAGCGCGATAAGTGCGGCAACGAACATCTCGCGCTTGGCGCGTACCTGGCTGGTCAGGATCGCCTCGGTTCGCCCGGGGTCACAGGCGACCGTAATCCAGCGGCCTTGCAGCAACTGGTACCAGTCTTCGCTGGTCATCCAGCAGGCCGCGCGATGCACCGGTTGATCGAGTGCTGCAAAAAGCTCCTGGCATGTCAGCGGGCCCAGGTTGAGCCTGAAATGCTGGCCGTGCCGTTCGCAGTCGAGCTCCAGGCGGATCATGGGGCGGGCATCTTCTGCATCGTCTTCGTTCAGATCCGGAATCCGAACTTCATAGGCTGTAATCTGGGCAGTGCCAGGTCGGAGAAATGCCTGCCTTATGCTTTTTAATATAAGGCGCCCGAGCAGGTAATAGGCTCCCAGCGCAATGGCGATCAACCCGAGCCATAACAAGCCTCCGAACACCAGCAGGAGGGTGACGAAAATGATCTCCATGACTATTGCCAGAACACAAGAAAGGGCGCTGTCAGCCAGCTGCCGTAGGCCATAGCACCAACCAGTAGAAGCCCGTAAAAGAGTTGGCTTGGGTGGTGTTCCGCTCGCGCATGAGCAGGCCGGTCGTGGGGGACGTAAAGGCTGAAGGTACCCGCATCCTTGTCGAGCATGACCTGCGGCTCGTCTCGGACCAGGTACTCGATTTCATACGTCTGGCCAGCGTATTCATAGCGCAGCCTGTAGACGGTTCGTATGCCGATCCAGCTGATGCGGTTGCCGCGAATGCGTGTATCGATCCGACGTTGATCGATGATCCTGGCTTCGACCAGGCTATGGGGGCGGCCTAGGTCGCGTGCGCCCTCATACAGCCATTGGCCGATGCCTGCCATCAGCACCACCCAGAAGAGCAGAAGCAATGGGGTAACAAGTGTAATTGCGAGGCCCATTGCCAATTCGAACCAATCCATGTCGTACCGATATCCCTTTTTGGTAGGTGCCCATTCTACTGAGGCGTCGGCAGGATGTGAGGATGGTCGCGGTCGTCTGTGACATGCAGCGCGTTCATCTGCGGCAATAAGTCCTTCGACTGAACTCGTTTCTTCCTTCGTGAAAATGAGAAGATACCGCAATTGA
>OGCL01002323.1_pt1 | contig 13568 bp, 13 predicted proteins | sample 1570041 | NCBI WGS metagenome assembly OGCL01 (sample SAMN06266162, study PRJEB24511) | hot springs metagenome | isolation source: Hot spring water | place: South Africa: Limpopo | collected 2015-06-22 | reverse complement strand
GGCTTGCGGCACCGGCCTGGAGGCCGTGATGCTGGTGGCCAACAAGATCGCGCTGGGTCACATCGAATCGGGCATCGGCGGCGGTGTGGACACCACGTCGGATGCGCCCATCGGCGTCAACGAGAAGATGCGCAAGATCCTGCTCGAAGCCAACCGCGGCAAGAGCACGGGCGAGCAGCTCAAGACGCTGGCCAAGATCCGCCCCTCGATGCTGGTCAAGCCCGCCATCCCGAAGAACGGCGAACCGCGAACCGGCTACTCCATGGGCGAGCACGCTGAGTTGATGGCACGCGAGTGGGGCATCCCCCGCGAAGAGCAAGACCAGCTTGCCTTCCTGTCGCACCAGAACCTGGCCCGCGCCTACAAGGATGGCTTCTTCGCTGACCTGATGACGCCGTTCAAGGGCGTCAGCAAGGACAACAACCTGCGCGAAGGCCTGACGATTGAGAAGTTGCGCTCGCTCAAGCCCTGCTTCGACAAGAAGATCGCGCCGGGCCAGGGTACCCTGACCCCGGGCAACTCGACCCCGCTGACCGATGGCGCCTCGGCCGTGCTGCTGGGCAGCGAGGAGTGGGCCAAGGCCAACAACCTGCCGGTGCAGGCCTACATCACGTTCAGCGAAGTGGCCGCCGTCGACTTCTTCAACAAGAAGGAAGGCCTGCTGATGGCGCCGGCCTACGCCGTGCCGCGCATGCTCGAACGCGCGGGCCTGACCCTGCAGGACTTCGATTTCTACGAGATCCATGAAGCGTTTGCGGCTCAGGTGCTGTGCACGCTGAAGGCCTGGGAAGACCCCAAGTACTGCAAGGAGCGTCTGGGTCTGGACAAGCCGCTGGGCTCGATCGACCGCAGCAAGCTCAACGTCAACGGCTCGTCGCTGGCCGCTGGCCATCCGTTCGCGGCCACCGGCGGCCGCATCGTGGCCTCGCTGGCGAAGATGCTGGCGCAAAAGGGCTCGGGCCGTGGCCTGATTTCCATCTGCGCGGCAGGCGGACAAGGCGTTGTGGCCATTCTGGAACGCTGAGCTCGGCGTTGCTAGACTGACAGTTGAACGAAGAAGGGGGCATTTGCCCCCTTTTGACGGTTGAACAAGCTGCCCGCAGCAGGACACGGCGCAGCACACGAGGAGACACCATGACGCAGACCGCCACCGCCCACGCCAACCCCCGCCCGTCGATCGTCAACCCGGACGGAACCACCAACCGCATCTGGTTGTCGTCGTATGTGGAAGGGGTGGTGCATGACATTGATGTCAACAAGTACCGCTCCCTGACCCAGTACTTCGACGAATGCATGGCCAAGTTCCGCGACCGCCCCGGCTTCGTCAGCATCGGCACCGAGCTGATGAATTCGCGGCTTGAGCGGCTGGTCAAGGAGTTCGCCGGCTGGCTGCAGAGCCAGGGCGTCAAGAAGGGCGATCGGGTGGCCATCATGCTGCCCAATACCTTCCAGTACCCGGTGTGTCTGTTCGCCGTGCTGCGCATCGGCGCCATCGTGGTCAACGTCAACCCGCTGTACACGGCGCGCGAGCTGAACCACCAACTCAAGGATTCCGGGGCAGAAACCATCATCGTGATGGAGAACTTCGCCAAGACGCTGCAAGAAGCGCTGCCGGGCACCAACGTCAAGCGCATTGTGCTCACGCAGATCGGTGACCTGCTGTCTGACAGCGTCATCAACGCCAAGGGTCGCCTGCTGAACTTCGTGATCCGCAAGGTGCAGAAGATGGTGCCCGAGTACAAGTTGCCCGGCGCAATCTGGATTCGCGACGCGCTCAAGGCCGGCAGCAAGGTGAAGGTCAAGGATGCCGAGGTGCACCCGGATGACCTTGCTTTCCTGCAATACACCGGCGGCACGACTGGGGTGTCGAAGGGCGCCATGCTGACGCACCGCAACGTGCTGACGAACTGCCAGCAGGCGCTGGCTTTTGCTGAAGGCCAGCTCACCGGCGACACCGAAACCGTGGTCACGCCGCTGCCGCTGTACCACATCTTCTCGTTGACGGTGAACTGCCTGATCTTCATGGCGCTCGGTGGCCGCAACATCCTGATTGCCAACCCGCGCGACACCAAGCGCGTGATGATGATCCTGAAGAACGAGAACTTCAGCGGCATCACCTGCGTGAACACGCTGTATGCCTCGTTCCTGGACGACCCCGAGTTCCGTAAGCGCAACTTCTCGAACCTGAAGCTGGCGGTGTCCGGTGGCATGGCGCTGCAGCGCAGCATTGCCGAGCGCTGGAAGGAAGTCACGGGCAACTCGATCGTCGAAGGCTATGGCCTGACCGAGTGCTCGCCCATCGTCACCCAGGCCCCTGTGGATCTGAAGAAGCCGCAGCCCGCCTTCACGGGCTCGATCGGCGTGCCCGTGCCCTCGACCGAGGTGCGCATCCGTCGCGAAGATGGTTCCTGGGCCGAAATCGACGAGCCGGGCGAACTGGTCGTGCGTGGCCCGCAGGTCATGAAGGGCTACTGGAATCGCCCCGAAGAAACCGCCAAGGTCATCGACCCGGAGGGCTGGCTGGCCACGGGCGACATTGCCGTGATGGACGAGAAGGGCTTCCTCAAGATCGTGGACCGCAAGAAGGACATGATCCTGGTCTCGGGCTTCAACGTCTATCCGAACGAGATCGAGGATGTCGTGGCCATGCACCCCGATGTCAAGGAAGTGGCCGCCGTGGGCGTGCCCGATGAGGTGGCGGGCGAGCGCGTGAAGGTCATCATCGTGCCGCGCAACCCGAGCCTCACCAAAGAGTCGGTGCTGGAGCATTGCCGCAAGTACCTGACGGGCTACAAGATCCCGCGCGTGATCGAGTTCCGGGACACCGAGTTGCCCAAGACGCCGGTGGGCAAGATCCTGCGCCGCGAGCTGCGCTGAGTGCGGTGTGGCGGGTGCATACTCAAGGGCATGCACCCCCGCTTTCAACACCGCTTGCGCGTCCGCTGGGCCGAGGTGGACGCACAGAAGGTGGTCTTCAACGGCCACTACCTGACCTACCTCGACGTGGCCGCCACCGAATACTGGCGCCATGTGGGCCTGCCGTATCCGGATGCCTGGGCCCGGCTGGGCTGCGATGTCTACGTACGGCGCAACACGCTCGAATACCACGCACCCGCCCAGCTTGATGACTGGTTGAGCATCGGCGTGCGGTGCGCCCGCATGGGCAACTCGTCACTGACATTGAACTGGGAAGCCCGGCGAGATGGCCAGTTGCTGGTCAGCGGCGAGGTGGTCTATGTCTGTGTGAGTCTGAACGACGGGCGGCCATGCACCGTCCCGGCGTCGGCACGCGCCCAGCTCGATGCATACGAGGCCACACAGCCATGCTGGCTGACCCACCTGGGCGACTGGCGGGCCCTGGGCGAGCAGGCTGCCGCCGTGCGGCGAGCGGTGTTCATCGAGGAGCAAGGCATTGCCGAATCCGAGGAATGGGACGATGACGATGCGCGCGCCCACCATGTTGTCGTGACGAATCTGGACGGATGGGCGGCGGCCACCGGGCGGCTCATTCCGGACGAGACGCCTGGACGCGCGCGCATCGGGCGCATGGCGGTGATGCGCTGCGCGCGGGGCGTTGGCCTGGGTCGCAAGGTGCTGGAGGCGCTGGTCGACCAGGCCCGTGCGATCGGCCGACCGCAATTGAGCCTGCACGCGCAGTGCAGTGCCCAGGCGCTGTATGAATCGGCGGGCTTTCAGCCGGTGGGCGAGGTGTTCGACGAGGTCGGCATCCCGCACCGCAAGATGGTGCTCACGCTTTGACCATCTTCAACACCGGCGCCTTGATGAGGTTGCGTGCGCGAGTGCGCTTCATCGGGGGCAGCACGTGGTTGTCCTGCTCGGACACCTCGGAACTCTCGAACACCTCTTCGGTGCGCAAGGCCGGTGGCGGCAGCGTGGCCTGAAGACGTGCCACATCGGCTTGTGCCATCGTGTGGCGCGGCGGCCAGTTCTTCAAGGTCACGCGGCGCAGCAGCGCCACGCCGCCCTTGGCGCTGAAGGTGCGTTCATACACGTGGGTGACCAGTCGCTTGTGCTGGCGCTCGGTGATGATGACCGTGGAGCAGCGGGTGCCGTAGGCGCCGTCCGGGGTGCGGATGAAGCACGACGACAGCATGCGCTCCCACTCCATGGGCACACCGGTGTGCGGCAGGTGGGGGTCAGCGGCCTGCTCGGGGTTGGACAGGGCGTCGAGCAGCACATCGGCCATGCGCTCGACATCCTGCTCGGGGCTGAGCGCCGATTTAAGCCGCGCCTTGAGCTGCTGGACCTTGGGCCAGGGCGTGTTCAGCGCCGCGTTCGACAGCCCGAAGATGCCTTTCTGAAGCCGTTCGGGGTAGAGCTGCCGGTTGTTGAGCCAGAAGCATTCACCCTGTGCGAAATCCAGCGCGATCATGTTGAAGCCGTTGTAGCCCGACATGGCCAGGCGTGGCCACAGCGTGGCCATGCCGACATCTCCTTTGAGCCATTGCGGCACGATGTCACCCCGCGACGGAGCGCCGGGGTCGTTGTCCAACGGATTGCGAATGTTGGTGACCAGTCCCAGCCGTCCTTCGGCCGTCAGGCCCAGCCATGTGCCGCCTGCAGAGAGGTCTCGGCCGCCAAGAATGGCGGGGCCGCCGTCTTCGGGCTGCCACCAGGTCAACCGGGCCGCTGGGCGGTCAAAAAACTCGTCTCGGTTGGCCGCCAGCACGAAGGGAAAGCGGCTGTGCTGATCAAGGGCAAAGGCGGCAAGGCACATGGGTCGACTCCGGTACGGCAGGCGTCAGGCGGCGGTGAATCAGGCTTCAAAAGAAGCGGTCGAGGCGGTCGAACAGTCAGTGAATCGCTCGATGTGTCGCTCGCCGATCCACTGCAGCGGCAGCCTGTCCACCTGGGCCAGCAGATCGGCCTCGAGCGCACCACCGATGCCCTCGGGGTGCTCGTAGACCTCCATCCAGGTCGCGGGCGCGTCGGCTTGCGCGTTGTCCGATCGCCGCATCAGCCGGGCCACCAGGCCGGGCCAGCGCGCGCGCATCCCGTGCTGCATGGCTTGCACCGCCTCAAGCCAAGCCTGCTGGTGAGCGGCGGGCACCCGGTAATACACAAACAGCGCCGGGCGCGCCGCAGCGGGAGCCCCGTCCTTCAACCGTTGACCATCCATGGCGTCAGACTAGCCCAAATTGTGCTGTGCAACAGGCGCCGCCAACGCACAACCGGGCTTTGCAGGGCGAAATGCCGTTAACGATTCGACGAGCCCGCCCGTCATGCATCCGCCGACGTGACGTCGTAGGGCAGGGGCAGCAAGGTAAGCGCTGGCCCTGCGTCGCCGCCGAGGTGCAGCGCCGCATCGCTGGCTTGGAGCTTCAGCTCGATCAGCGCCAGCACCGAGCCGTCGCCTGACTCGGGTGAGGCGGCCGCGTTGACCACCATGCCGGCCGGCTGGCCCGGATCGGCCGCGCTGTATACCTCCTGGCCGGCCTGCATGGGGGTGTGGCCGCGCGCGAGAAACAGCCGGCGCTTGAGCGTGCCGCGGTACTGGCTGCGCGCGACCACCTCTTGGCCTGGGTAGCAGCCCTTTCGGAAGTTGACGCCGCCCAGCACCTCATAGTTCACCATCTGCGGCACGAACTGGTCGGCCGTGGCGGCCGTGATGTGTGGCACGCCGGTGAGCACCTGCAGCCAGGCCCACTGCGCCGCATCCAGCGTCGGGCCTGTGGCCAGACGCGTGGCGACCTCGCCCGCAGGCAGCAGGGCGCAGCCCAGCGCTGAACCCGTTGCGGTGCGGTGCTGACCGGGCAGCGGCACGAAGCCTTCTGGCGCATGGCCGCCATGCGTGTCTGGCCATGCAGCGCCCACGACCGACAGCTCGTCGCTGGCGTCGCGCAGCTTGCACTGCGCGCGCAGCACGAACATCGTCAGGCGCTTGAGCGTGCTGGGCAACAAGCTACGGTCGAGCACAAGCCAGAAACGCTCGGCGTCGGCACGCCAGACCCACAGGCTGGCCAGCATCCGCCCCTTGGGCGAGCAATAGGCCGCCAGCGCGGGCTGGCCCACGGGCAGTTGCACGATGTCCTGGCTGAGCTGGCCATGCAGAAAGGTGGCCGCATCCGCGCCGGTGGCTTCGATCACGCCCAGATGGCCGAGCGCACAGCTGCCTTGCCAGGCAGTGGTATCCGAGAGGAGGGTGGTGTCCATGTGCTGATTATGATGACGGGTGTGAAGTCCGATCTCCTCATGCCCCGTTTGCCCCTGACCCCGCCTCGACAAACCGGTGGCGCGCTGCGCAGCGCGCTCATGCTGCTCATGGGGGTGGCGCTGATGCTGGCTGGCCTGGCGGCCTGGTGGGTTACGCGGCCCTTGCCGCTGCGCGGTGGTGTAGCCGTCGAGTTCTCTGTCGAGCAAGGCAGCACCCCGAGGGATGTGGCCCGTGGCTGGGTAGAGGCGGGTGTGGAGGACTCTGACTGGCTGTTGTTCCAGTGGTTCCGCGTGTCCGGGCAGGCGCGGCAGATCCGTGCGGGCAGCTATGAATTGCCTCCAGGCAGCTCGGCCCGCGACCTGCTGCGCATGATGGTGCGCGGCGATGAGCGGCTGGCCACGGTACGTTTGATCGAGGGCTGGACGTTTGCGCAATGGCGCGCCGAGCTGGCGAGGGCAGACGGGCTGAAGCCCACAACGTCCGGGCTGTCTGCTGAAGAGATCATGGTGTTGCTCGAGCGGCCCGGTGTGGCGGCAGAAGGGCGCTTTTTCCCCGACACCTACGCGTACGCAAAAGGCTCGACCGATCTGGCCGTGATGCGGCGGGCGCTGCATGCCATGGAGCATCGGCTGGAGGAGGCCTGGCAGCAGCGCCAAGCCAACGTGCCACTCGCCAGCATGGAGCAGGCGCTGATACTGGCGTCAATTGTTGAAAAGGAAACCGGGCAGGCAGATGACCGTGCATTGGTGGCCGGGGTGTTTGCGAACCGGCTGCGCATCGGCATGCGTCTGCAGACCGATCCCACCGTGATCTACGGCTTGGGTGAACGTTTCGACGGCAACCTTCGCAAGATCGATTTGCAGACCGACACGCCGTACAACACCTACACTCGCGCCGGCCTGCCGCCCACGCCAATCGCCATGCCCGGCAAGGCGTCTTTGCTGGCCGCCGTGAGGCCGGCCGACACGCGGGCGCTGTACTTCGTCGCCCGAGGCGACGGCAGCAGCGTCTTCAGCAACACGCTGGACGAGCACAATCGCGCCGTCAACCGCTATCAGCGTCAGCTCAGAAGCAGCACACCATGAACCAGGGCAAAGGACGTTTCGTCACCGTCGAAGGCATCGACGGGGCAGGCAAAACCACGCACCTGCGCACCATCGAGCAGGCCTGGCGTGAGGCCGGACACGAAGTGGTGTGCACGCGCGAGCCCGGCGGCACGCCTGTGGCTGAATCCTTGCGCGAAATGGTGCTGCACCAGCCCATGGACCCGCTCACCGAATCGCTGCTGGTGTTCGCGGCCCGCCGTGACCACCTGGGGCAGGTGATCGAGCCGGCGCTGGCGCGGGGCGCCTGGGTGCTGTGCGACCGGTTCACCGACGCCACCTTTGCCTACCAGGGCGGTGGCCGTGGGTTTGACGAGGCCGTCCTGAGCCAATTGGAGCAATGGGTGCAGCAAGGTCGCCAGCCGGACGTGACCATCCTCTTCGATCTGCCTCCGGCTGTCGCAGCGGCTCGCTTGCGCGACGCACGCGCACCAGACCGTTTTGAGGCTCAGGATGTCGCCTTTTTCGAGCGTGTGCGTCAGGGCTACCTGCGCCGGCAGGCTGCCGACCCCGGTCGGTTCGTCGTGGTACAGGCCAATCGCACACCCGACGAGGTGGGCGCGGCCTTGCTGGCCGCCTTGCGTGAGCGGGGGGTGGCATGAGCGCCACCACCGCACTGGCACCCTGGTTGTTGGGCCCGCTCCAGCAGGCGCTCGACCAGGTGCGGGGTCACGCCCTGCTTGTCCATGGGCAACCGGGTGTCGGGCAATTTGACTTCGGTTTGGCGCTGGCCTCTGCCTGGTTGTGCGAGGCGCAGGACGGCCAAGGCGCGCCGCTCAGGCCCGCGTGTGGCCGCTGCACGGCCTGCCACCTCATCCAGGCGAGGGCGCACCCGGACCTCATGGTCCTCCTGCCCGAGGCGCTGGAGGCCGCGCTGGGCTGGTCGGCGGCGTCGGACGACGATGGCAAGTCCGAGCCGGCCGGCAAAGGACGCAAGCCCAGCCAAGAGATCAAGGTCGAGGCTGTGCGGCGCGCGGTGGCCTTTTCTCAGCACACCTCGTCGCGCGGTCGAGCCAAGGTGATCCTGATCCATCCCGCTGGGCGCATGAACACCGTGTCAAGCAACACGCTGCTCAAGACGCTGGAAGAGCCTCCTGGCGCGGTGCGCTTCATCCTGTCGGCCGTGGGCTCGGTCGATGGCATCCTGCCCACCATCCGCAGCCGCTGCCAGATGTGGCATCTGGCCTTGCCCGACGCGGAGCCGGCGGTGCGCTGGTTGTGTGCACAGGCCGAGGGGCTGTCGGAGGGGGATGCGGCCCTGCTGCTGGCTGCCGCCGGCGGCGAACCCGGCACGGCGCTGGACCGGTTGACGCAAGGCCTGACCGCTTCAGGCTGGCGCGGGCTGCCTGCTCAGGTGGCGCAAGGGCAGGCCGGCGCGATGGCGCAATGGCCGTTGCCCCTCGTGATCGAGACACTGCAGAAGCTCTGTCTGGATCTCTCTGCCGTGTCGGTGGGTGGACAGCCGCATTACTTCGAGGCCGCGAGCCTGCCTGCGCCGCCACCGCTTGCCCGGCTGCTGGCTTGGCACAAGCAGCTGCAACAGGTGGCCCGACATGCCGAGCATCCTTGGCACGCCACCTTGCGGCTGGAAAGCCTGCTTGACCAAGCTGCACTGGCTCTTCGGCGGCGCGCGGCCTGAGGTGTATGGGAATGTAAACGCCCCCCGGACTGGGGGCTAGTTCACACCCTAACGGGGGGGCACCGCGTTACACTGCGCCCACGATGAGTGACTTTCAGACCACCGCCATGCCGTCCGCGTTCGCGGGTGCGGCGCCCGGCAAGCTGTCTTCCGGCCTGGGCGGATCAGCAGGTGCATTGCCCGCTTCTGGCAGCGCGGCGCGTCCGAGCGTCATTCAACTTGTCTTCCGCGAAAAGGGCGCGCTGTATGCCGCCTACATTCCGGCTTTCACCGATGGCGGGCTGTTCGTGCCCACCACCCGTGAGTACCGGCTCGGCGATGACATCTATCTGCTGCTGTCCTTACCCGAAGACCCCCAGCGCCACCCCGTGGCAGGCAAGATTGCCTGGATCACCCCGGCCAACGCGTCTGCGGGCCGCACGCAAGGTGTGGGGGTGCGCTTTCCGGCGGATGAAAAATCGCGTCTGTTGCGCTTGAAGATCGAGCAGATCCTCGGCACGAACATTTCCTCAAGCAAGCCCACTCAAACGCTTTGAGGCAAGATGGCGGCTTTTGCCCGCCGTTGCCCGGTGAGCGCTGACTGTTTGCTTTGCGCCATGTTCGTTGATTCTCATTGCCACCTGGACTTTCCCGACTACACCGGGCGACTGGATGCCGTGCAGGCCGAAATGGCCGAGGCGGGTGTCGACCGTGCGCTGTGCATCAGCACCACGCTCGAGCGCTTTCCGGACGTGCACGCGCTGGCCATGGCCCACGATAACCTCTGGGCCACCGTCGGCGTTCATCCCGACAATGAGGGCGTTCAGGAGCCCACTGTCGAGGACCTGGTGCGGCTGGCCGCTTTGCCGCGTGTCGTGGGCATCGGCGAAACCGGGCTGGACTACTACCGCCTAGAAGGCCGCACAGTCGCCGACATGGCCTGGCAGCGCGATCGCTTTGCCGTCCACATCCAGGCGGCCCGGCTGACCGGCTTGCCGCTGGTGGTGCACACCCGCTCATCGGCCGAAGACACCGTGGCCGTGCTGCGCAGCGAAGGGCAGGGCACGGTGCGCGGCGTGTTCCACTGCTTTACCGAGTCGGAGGCCGTGGCGCGCCAGGCGCTGGACATGGGCTTCTACATTTCGTTTTCAGGCATCCTGACTTTCAAGAACGCCCAGGCCTTGCGCGACGTGGCGCGCTTCGTGCCGCTGGAGCGTTGCCTGATCGAGACCGACAGCCCTTATCTGGCGCCCGTGCCCCATCGGGGCAAGACCAACAGCCCGGCCTATGTGGCCCATGTGGCGCGCCAGCTGGCCGAGCTCAAAGGGGTGAACCCGGAGGAGGTGGGCCGTGTCACCTCACGCAACTTCGAGGATTTGTTCTCACGCGTGTGTGCACACTGAGGGTTTGCACACCCTGGCTGCGAGGGCCGTGTCAGACAATTTCTGACAGGCGGTTTGGTTGTTCGGCGACTACCGCCGATGTCCGGTGAAGCCTACAGTTGGCTCATCGACATGAACGCCACACACCGGAGGCCCGTATGCAAAAGCAGAGTCTGTACGCCAACCCGTTTGCCCTGATGATGGACCCGCAAGCGGTGGTGGATGCCATGGAGCGCTCCGAGCGCCTCAACCGTCTGCAAAGCCGCGTGTGCCGTCCGCTGGACAAGCCCCTGATTCCGCATGTGCACGGCGACCGCCAGGCCTTCGACGAGGCCGTGGATGCTGCTGCGGATGAAGTGGCCGAAGCCGATCCCGTTTGATTGCGGGCCGCGTGCCCGTTGTTGTCCTGTCTTTCTCCCGCTTACTCTTTTGCTTGCGGCAAGAGCGTGTTGAGGCCCGCCAATTGGCGGGCTCTTTTTTGGGCGCTCAGGGTGCAAGCCAGTGGCGCTCGAGGCGGCGTCCCCCGGTTGACAACGCCAGACACATCAGCGCGTAGATCAGCCCGACAAACAGATACGCTTCGAAGTAGTAGGGCCGCCAGAGCGGATCACCCGACAATGCCAGAGAGAGGCTGCCTGTGAGCTCGTGCAGCCCGACCACCACGACCAGCGAGGTGTCCTTGAGCAGGCCGATGGCATGCCCCGTGAGGGCGGGCAGCACCACGCGAAACGCTTGCGGCAGCACGATGCGCCGCTCGATGCCCCAGCGGCCCAAGCCCAGCACCTTGCCGGCCTCTGACTGCTCGACCGGAATGGTCTGCAGGCCGCCGCGCATGATCTCTGCCAGGTAGGCTGAAGCAAACAATACGAGCGCCACGCCGGCTCGCACCAGCACGGACGGGGTGTACGCATGTGGCAGGATCAGTGGCAGCACGAACACGGCCGCAAACAGCAGTGTGACCAGTGGTACGCCGCGCACGACCTCGATGATGAACGTGGCGAGCAAGCCGGGCATGCCGCCCCGGTGTCGGGCCAGGGCGAGGCCCACGCCGATCGGCACCGACAACCACCAGCTCCCCAAGAACAACAGCAGGGTGAGCGGCAGCCCGCCCCAGTCGACGCTGGGCACCACAGCGAGGCCGAGCACGCCCCCATGCAACAGCGCAGCGCTGAGGGGCAGCCACACCAGACCGGCCACTGCCCAGCAGCGAAGGCGCAGGCGCGCCGGTGAGCACACCCATGTCAGCAGCATCAGCGCTGACAGGCCCAGCATGGTCAGAGGGCGCCAATGTGCCTCGGCCGGGAAGTGGCCCAACAGCATGGGCACACCCTTCTCGGCCACCACGCCCCAGCAGGCGCCACGGGACGCGGCCTGCGCGGCGGCCCGGCATGCATCCGCGTCCGCCTGCCAGACTGCGTGCTGAACGCCCCAAGCCCATAGCTGCCACGCCAGCCATGCGACCAGCAGCCAGCCCGTCGCGGTGGTCAGCCATGCGATCAGTCGCCGCGCCCCTGCGTTCATGCGGCGGCTCCCTTGAGCGCGTGGCGTCGGTTGAACCAGTTCATCAGCCCGGCTGCCAGCAGCGACAGGGCCAGGTAGATCGTCATCATGATGCTCACGCATGCAAGCACCTGTCCGGTCTGGTTGATCGTGGTGTTGCTGACCGAGACAAGATCGGGATAACCAATGGCCACGGCCAGAGATGAGTTCTTGATGAGGTTGAGATACTGGTTGGTGGCGGCGGGCACCACGGTGCGCCAGGCCTGAGGCAGCAGCACGCGTGTGATCTGCTGCCAGCGTGAGGCGCCCAGCGTATCGGCGGCCTCCAGCAACGAGGCGGGCACGGCATCGAGCCCGGCGCGGATCACCTCGGCCAGGAAGGCACTGGTGTAGACGCTCAACGCAGCGAGCAGGGCCAAAAACTCGGGGCTCACCGCAGCGCCCCCGCTCACGTTGAACGGGCCCTGCTCGGGGATGGACCAGTGCAGGCCTGCGGCATCCCATTGCGGCCAGGGGATCGCCAGCCCGCCCTTGCTCAACCAGATGCCCGGGCCCAGTGACAGCGCCTCGACGCTGTCGGGCAGCACCTCGATGATCAGGAAGTACCAGATCAACAACTGCAGCAGCAGCGGCACATTGCGCACCACCTCGATGTAGGCCACGGCCATGCCGCGCCACGCGCCGCGCCCATGTCGCCGAAGCAAGGCCACCGCCAAGGCGAGCAGCGTGCAAAGGATCAAGCCGGGCAAGGCCACCCTCAAGGTGTTGCCCAGACCGACGAGCAGCGCACGCCACAGCGGCTGGCTGGCGTCGAAGGCGAGCAGTCCGGTCTCGCCGATGTCAAAGCCCGCGGGCTGCCACAGAAACTCCCACATGCCGGGGCGTGTCAGCGGAAGGGGGGAGGGTAAAGCAGGCCGCCATCACGCCACAGGCGGTTGAGCCCGCGCTCCAGCTTGAGCGGTGACTGGCCACCGACGTTGCGCTCGAACACCTCGCCGTAGTGGCCCACCGCCTGGATGGCGCGCATGGCCCACTGCGCGTCAAGCCCGAGGTGGCGGCCCAGGTCTTCACCCTTACCCAGCAGGCGCTGTACCGCGGGATCGCTGCTGCGCGCGGCGAGTTCCGCGGCCTTGGCGCGGGTAATGCCCAGCTCTTCTGCCTCGATCAGCGCGAACACCGTCCACTTGACGATGGCCGTCCATTCGTCATCGCCCCGGCGCACCATGGGGCCCAGCGGCTCTTTCGAGATCAGGTCGGGCAGAATCAGGTAGTCGTCCGGTTTGGGCGCCTCACGGTTGCGCACACTGGCCAGGGCCGATGCGTCCGCTGTGTAGGCCTGGCAGCGCCCAGAGAACAGCGCCTTGAATGCCGCCTCGTAGCTTTCGAACACGACGGGCTTGATGTTGAGCTGATGTTGCCGCGAAAAATCGGCCAGGTTGCGCTCTGTGGTGGTTCCGGCCTGGACACACACCTGGGCGCCTTTGAGGTCGGTGGCGCGTTGCACCTTGAACCGACGCGGCACCAGAAAGCCCTGACCATCGAAGTAGGTCACCGTGGTGAAGTGAAAACCAAGCGAGGCATCGCGGCTGAGCGTCCACGAGGTGTTGCGCGACAACAGATCCACCTGGCCGCCTTGCAGCCCGACAAAGCGCTGTTGTGCGTTGAGCGGTACGAAGCGCACCTTCTCCGGGTCGCGCAGCACAGCCGCCGCCACCGCACGGCAGACGTCCACGTCCAGGCCATGCCAGCGGCCTTTCGAGTCCGGCGCGGAGAAACCAGCCACGCCGGTG
>OGCL01002322.1_pt1 | contig 13569 bp, 10 predicted proteins | sample 1570041 | NCBI WGS metagenome assembly OGCL01 (sample SAMN06266162, study PRJEB24511) | hot springs metagenome | isolation source: Hot spring water | place: South Africa: Limpopo | collected 2015-06-22 | reverse complement strand
TACGTGCCGGTGCGGCGGGAAATCACCGCCGATTACGCTCCGGGATTCAGCCAGGAAATCACCCTCCACGACGGGTCGGTGATCCACCTCTACAAGGAAAGCGACGTCAACACCCGGGACAAGAACCAGGCGGTGCGGGCCATTCAGGAGTACAAGGCCAAGGGGTAGATCCTCACCGGATTGCTCTACATCGAGCCGGACAGCCCGGTTTTTTTCGAGATCCAGGGCACCACCAAGAAGCCCCTGCGGGATCTGGGCGCGTCGGATCTCTGCCCCGGCAGCCGTGCCCTCGACGCGATCAATGCCAGCATGAGGTGACCTGTGGCGGGCCAGGGTTCCGGTGGCAATGTGCTTGCCGCCATCTGCAGCTTCTTCGTCCCCGGCTTGGGCCAGCTGGTCCAGGGCCGCGTGCTGTCCGCCGTGCTTTGGTTCCTGTTCGCCTGCGCGGCGTTCGCCATCACCTGGCTGATCACGTTGAGCCTGCTGCCCTTCGGCTGGTGGCGGCTGCTGCGGGCGGAGACCAGTTGCAATTTCTATTGGGGCGAGGCCTGGGTGCAGCGTTGTCACGACGACCTGGATGCGGCCTGGTGGCACATCAATCAAGTGCGCTGAAGCAAACGATCAAGACGCGACGAGGCGAGAGACAAATGTATATCGTGATGGTGGCATCCGAATGTGCGCCGGTGGCCAAGGTGGGCGGCCTCGGCGATGTGGTGTTCGGCCTCGGCCGGGAGCTGGAGATCCGCGGCAATGCGGTGGAGATCATCCTCCCGAAGTATGACTGCATGAGATACGACCACATCTACGGCCTGCAGGTGGTCTATGAGAACCTCCAGGTTCCCTGGTTCAACTACCACATCCCCTGCACCGTCTGGTTTGGCTTCGTGCATGGCCGCAAGTGCTTTTTCATCGAGCCCCATTCGGCGGACAACTTCTTCAACCGCGGCACCTACTACGGCTTCGCCGACGAGCACATGCGCTTCGCCTTCTTCTCCAAGGCGGCGCTGGAGTTCATGCTGAAGAGCAACAAGCGGCCGGACATCATCCACACCCACGACTGGCAGAGCGCCCTGGTGCCGGTGCTGCTGTACGAGATCTATGCCAATCTCGGCATGGATCGGACGCGGGTCTGCCACACCTTCCACAACTTCAAGCACCAGGGCATCGCCGGCGAGAACGTCCTCTGGTTCACCGGCCTGGGTCGGCCCGATTATTACTTCCATCGGGATCGCATGGGGGACGACTTCAACCCCAGCGCCATCAATTTCAGCAAGGGGGCGGTGGTCTATTCCAACTTTGTCACCACGGTGTCGCCGCGCCACGCCTGGGAGGTGCGCCACGGCGAGTGGGGCTATGGCCTTGGCCACGCCCTGCATGTCCACCAGGGCAAGTTCGGCGGCGTGCTCAACGGTCTTGACTACGAGATGTGGAACCCGGAGTCCGATCCCCATATCCCGGCCCACTTCAATGCCGAGACCCTGGAGGAGAAGTACAAGAACAAGCAGGCCCTGCGCGAGCGGCTGTGGCTGCGCCAGGAGTTCAAGCCGCTGATCTCTTATGTGGGGCGGCTGGATACCCAAAAGGGCATTCACCTGATACGTCATGCCCTGTTTTACGCCATCAACAACGGCGCCCAGTTCGTGCTGCTGGGCTCCAGCCCGGAGCAGGGCATCAACGAACAGTTTTGGCATCTCAAGCATACCCTCAATGACAACCCGGACTGCCATCTGGAGATCGGCTTCAACGAGGAGCTGTCGCGGCTGATCTATGCCGGGTCGGACATGATGGTGGTGCCGAGCCTGTTCGAGCCCTGCGGCCTCACCCAAATGATCGCCCTGCGCTACGGTGCCGTGCCCATCGTGCGCTCGGTGGGCGGGTTGGCGGATACGGTGTTCGACTGGCACTACGGCGAGGTCCCGGAGGAGCAGCGCAACGGCTTCGTGTTCCATCAGCCAGACACTACCGGCCTGGAGTCCGCCATGAGCCGGGCCATCGGCCTGTGGAGTCACTACCCCGAGGAGTTCCGGCAGGTGGTGCTGAACGGCATGGGGTGCGATTACTCCTGGAACCATCCGGGCCAGGATTACCTGAATATCTACGAGTACATTCGCTGCAAGTAGCGTTCCCTTAACAACACCGAAATGGACACCGAAAGCCGGCCGGCGGTCCGCTACCCCTGGGAGGGCGGAGAACAGGCCGGCATCATCGCGCCGATACCCGACGTGAAACAGCATCCGGCCTATGAGGCCGCCAAGAACGGCGACCCGGTGGCGGCCATCGACTTGGCCCAGAGCTTCATTGCCCCCCCGCATGGATCGCGCGGCACGGCAAGGAGATCGTGGGGTCGAGCCCCATCATCGCCGGAGTTTGCCTGCGGTGGAGGGCGTCAGCGTCAACATGATCGCCCAAGGGCTTGCGGCAACGTTGTCGGATGCCCTCGGGCTGCCGCTCGACAAGGACATCGTACAGGTCACACGGGCCGGACATACCGGCTCCAGCGGCTGGAAGCGCCTCGGCTCCCCCGCACTGTTCGCCGGGGCGGTGGAGCCTGGAAGGGGTTATTGGCTGGTGGATGACTTCATTGGACAGGGCGGCACCCTGGCGAACCTGCGAGGTTACTTGCTGGCAAAAGGCGGAGCGTTCGCGGGGACAACCGTCCTCACTGGGAAGCCCTATTCTGCTATCCTTGGGTTATCCGTAGAGACCCTGGCACAACTGAGACGCAAACATGGAAAACTTGAACAGTGGTGGAGAGAGCGGTTCGGATTCGGCCTTGAATCCCTTACCGACTCTGAAGCTCGATACCTCCTCCGGGCGGAAGACGCTGACACGATCCGAGCAAGATTGGCTGATGCGGAATAAGCGCGAGGCCACCCGCGTTATGCTGGAAGCGCTCGCCGCCAGGAAGCGTAAGGCCGCTCGAACTTCTCGCCCTACCCGTTGACATCCAGGATGACCGCCATTGGCTTGAAGTGCTCCAGGCGGTCCTCGTCATTTGTCCGCAAACGGATGAAAATGCGAATAAACTGTTAGCGCGTGGCTTGGATGAGGTCGTCAAACCTAAGCCTTGCCGAGGCGCTCCGAATTATTTGCGTTCATTCGCGGACCACTGAAACGGAAAATATAACGACTATGAGCAATCTGCCGGAAATCCTCAACGGCCTACCCAATATCAGCGGCAGCGAGGGGCGCATCGAAGAGGCGATGCGGGCCACACCACCCGCTTGGCGCCAGGAGGGCGGCATCGACTTCAGCCGCATCAAGAGCGCCTTCGCCTGCGCCCTGCACATGCACCAGCCGTTGATCCCGGCGGGCGGGGACGACCTCCATACCGCCGCCATCATCAGCAACCTGCGCTACATGATGGAACACCCCAAAATCGGGGACAATCACAACGCCTCGGTGTTCCACTGGTGCTACAAGCGCATGGGAGAGTTCATCCCGCAACTGGTGGCGGAGGGCAAGCAGCCGCGCATCATGCTGGAGTATTCCGGCACCCTGCTGCACGGCCTGCGGGAGATGGGCCTGCACGACGTGATCGACGCCCTGCGGCCCATCACCTGCGACCCGGCCTACCGCCATTGCGTGGAATGGCTGGGCGCCCCTTGGGGCCATGCGGTGGCCCCCTCCACCCCGGTGCAGGACTTCCGGCTGCATGTGCGGGCCTGGCAGCACCACTTCGCCGCCATCTTCGGTCTGGAGGCGTTGGGGCGGGTGCGCGGCTTCTCCCCCTCGGAGATGGCGCTGCCCAATCACCCGGACGTGGCCTACGAGTTCGTCAAGACCCTCAAGGACTGCGGCTTTCAATGGGTGCTGGTGCAGGAGCATACGGTGGAGCAGCCGGCGGACGGCTGGTCCCCCCAGCGTCGCCACCTGCCGCACCGGCTGGTCTGCACCAACTCCCACGGCGAGACGGCCAGCCTCATCGCCATCATCAAGACCCAGGGCTCGGACACCAAGCTGGTGGCGCAGATGCAGCCCTACTACGAGGCCCTCTCCCTGGGCCGCTGGGAGCTGAACGGCAAGCAGATCCCGCCATTGGTCACGCAGATCGCCGACGGCGAGAACGGCGGCGTGATGATGAACGAGTTCCCGCCTAAGTTCCTGGACGTGATGCGGGGCTGTTCGGGCAGCGAGACACCGGCCATGAACGTCAGCGAATACCTGGATCACCTGTTCGGCCTCGGCATCCAGGAGGCTGACCTGCCGGTGGTGCAACCGCTGTTCCAGAAGGTCATCTGGGACCGCTTTCAGCCCGGCGGCGGCCCGGAGCGGCTGGCGAGGGCCATCGAAGAGGCCAGGCGGGCGGATCACCGCGTTCACATGGAGGGGGGGAGCTGGACCAACAACCTGTCCTGGGTGCGTGGGTACGACAACCTGCTGGGGCCGATGGAGGCGGTGAGTTCCAAGTTCTTCGAGAAGGTCATAAGGCCCGGCATCCCCACCGACCAGCACCGTTACCGCAATGCCCTGTTCCACCTGCTGTGCTCCCAGACCAGTTGCTACCGCTACTGGGGCCAGGGCCTGTGGACCGACTACGGCCGCGAGATCTGCCGCCGGGCGGATGCCATCCTCGATCACGATTTTTGAAAATTTGCGCGCGAATTTTCGAGTTTGCGCCCTTGGCGTCTCCTTCGCGTCCTTTGCGTTAAGGGTCTTTAAGGCAAGTTGATAACAAACCAGGAGTAAACAATGGCTCATCTCGATCCGGCATTGCAGAAGATCATCGAGGCCCGTCACCACGACCCCTTCGAGGTGTTGGGCCGCCACCAGGAGAAGGGCGGTACTGTGGTGCGCGTCTTCATCCCCAATGCCGTTACGGTGAGCATCGCCGAGGGCGAACTACCCATGCAGCGCATCGAGGGGACCGACTTCTTCGAGTGGCGCGGCGACGGCAGCCGGTTGCCCACCCACTACCGACTGATCTGGCGGGACGATCACCACCACCAGCATATCGCCCACGATCCCTATAGCTATCTGCCGCAGCTCTCCGAATACGACCTGCACCTGTTCAGCGAGGGCAAGCACTGGCACGCCTGGCGGCTGTTGGGGGCGCACGAGCACGAAGTGGAAGGCGTGGCCGGCATACTGTTCGCCGTGTGGGCACCCAATGCCGAGCGGGTCAGCGTGGTGGGCGACTTCAACCGCTGGGATGGCCGTCGCCACCAGATGCGGGTGCGCGGCGGGATGGGGGTGTGGGAGCTGTTCATCCCCGACCTGCATTCGGGCGTCCTCTACAAGTTTGAGATCCGCAACCGCGACAACGGCGCCGTGGTCCTCAAATCCGACCCCTATGGCCGCTGGTTCGAACGCCGCCCCAAGACCGCCTCCATCGTCGCCCCGCGCCCCGACTACCAATGGCAGGACAACGACTGGCTGGAGCGTCGCCGCAACTTCGACTGGCAGCACCGCCCCGTCTCCATCTACGAGGTCCATCTGGGTTCCTGGCAGCGCGGGGTGGAGGGGGAGTTCCTTAACTACCGCGAGATGGCGGAGCGGCTGGTGGACTATGTGCGCGAGATGGGTTTCACCCATGTCGAACTCTTGCCCATCACCGAGCACCCCTACGACCTCTCCTGGGGCTACCAGGCCACCGGCTACTACGCCCCCACCAGCCGCTTCGGCAGCCCGGACGACTTCCGCTATTTCGTGGATTACCTGCATCGCAACGGCATCGGCGTCATCCTCGACTGGGTGCCCGCCCACTTCCCCAAGGACGAACACGGCCTGGCCCGCTTCGACGGCACCCCGCTCTACGAACACGCCGACCCAAGGCGCGGCGAGCACCTTGACTGGTCCACCCTGATCTTCAACTTCGGCCGCAACGAGGTGAAGAACTTCCTCCTCTCCAGCGCCCTCTACTGGCTGGAGGAGTACCACCTGGACGGCCTGCGGGTGGATGCCGTGGCCTCCATGCTCTACCTCGACTATTCCCGCACCGAATGGATCCCCAACCAATACGGCGGGCGCGAGAACCTGGAGGCCATCGATTTCCTGCGCGAGTTGAACGTGGTCACCCACCAGCAGTGCCCCGGCGCCCTCATCATCGCCGAGGAGTCCACCTCCTGGCCGGCGGTCACTAAACCCACCTACCTGGGCGGCCTTGGCTTCGACCTCAAATGGAACATGGGCTGGATGAACGACACCCTGCGCTACATAAGCCAGGAGCCCATCCATCGCCAGTACCATCAGGAGATGCTGACCTTCAGCATGCTCTACGCCTTCACCGAGAACTTCCAGCTCCCCTTTTCCCACGACGAGGTGGTCCACGGCAAGGGTTCCATGCTGAACAAGATGCCCGGCGACGAGTGGCAGCGCTTCGCCAACCTGCGGCTGCTGTACGCCTATATGTTCACCCATCCGGGCAAAAAGCTGCTGTTCATGGGCACCGAATTCGGCCAGGGCACCGAGTGGAACAGCGCCGCGGTGCTGGACTGGTATGTCCTCGACTACGACTTCCACCGCGGCCTGCAACGGCTGGTGAAGGATCTCAACGGCCTCTACCGCCACAGCCAGGCCCTGCATGGCCAGGAGTTCGACTGGCAGGGCTTCGAGTGGATCGACTGCAACGACGCCCAGCACTCCATCCTCAGCTACCTGCGCAAGTCCGGCGACGACTTCCTGGTGGTGGCCCTCAACTTCACCCCGGTGCCGCGTCCCGGCTACCGCATCGGCGTGCCGGTGGAGGGGCGCTACCGCGAGATCTTCAACTCCGACTCGGCCTACTACGCCGGCAGCAACCTTGGCAACGGTCTTGACCCCCTGGTCGCCGAAGAGCGCGAGTGGAACGGCCGGCCCTATTCGCTGGAGCTGACCCTGCCGCCCCTGGGCGCGCTGATCCTGCGGCCGGAGTGGGGCGGGAAGTGCTCGTAGTAATCCTAATCGGAAGAGGACGCGCCATCTCGTAGTCGATCCGCTAGAGCTCGTAGGTTGGGGTGACGAAGGAACCCCAACAAATCGCGTCCGAACCCCTAATCGTCGTTTGCCACAGTGCCATGCATCCGCATGATTTCATGCATCGGAATTGTTGGGGTTCGCAAGCTCACCCCAACCTACGGGGCTAAAAATTCGCCCGCGAATTTTTATGCAAAAAGCAAAATCACTGTCCGCCGCGCACCAACCGGACGGAACCGTAGTAGCCCCGGTTGCCGATGACGCCGTTTCCATTGCCGAAGTACAGGATCCACGCACCGTCGGAATAGTAGGCATAGGCCGAGGACGACCAGAACCATTCCGAGCGGGTGTTGGGAAAGATCCTGAGATTGATCGCCGGAGCGTAGCATTTGGTCTCCACCAGGGAGGCCAGCTCCTTGATGTTCGGCAATCGCCAATCGGAATAGCCGGCGAAGATGGCGTCCGCCGCCCGCTGCAGGGCTTGGTTCCAGGGGAGATATTCGGGGTAGCCCGAGGCGTTCAGGATGGCGCAGTCGCTGCCGCCCTGCCCCTCCGGGCAGCGTTTCCACATCAGGCCGGTACGGCTGTCGGTGACCGTGCCGTCACCGTGGACGACGAAGCGGCTGTTTGGGGTCTCTTCCGGGATGTTGGGGTTGCAGGTTTGGGCGGCCAGGGGCGTGACCGCCATCCAGCCAAGCAGGCCGAGGACCAGGGTTTGTTTCATGGCAGGGCTCCTGGAGCGAATTGAATGCGGGTGATCAGGCGGCGCTTGAGCCCGCCTTTCAGATATCCGGCTTCGCGGACGACGATGGTCTCGACCTGGGCGGCAGACTGCTCTGGGTCGCGGGTTCGGTCTTCCGGAGCCAGACCTCTCAACAAACGGGATGCCGTCGTCCCGGCCAAGGAAGGCTGGAACCCAGCGCCAAGGAGGGCAATGCCGGGCTCCGAGCCGTACTCCAGCCTGCCCTCCCTGGCACTGGATTCCGTACTTCCCTGTACGGAATGACGGTTTTTGGCGGGTGGCTGCCTGCGCCACGGAACTCTGTTTCTTGAGAGGTCTGACGGGGCGCAAGAGATGCCATCTCTCGAAGAGATGGCATCTCTTAGGGGTGCCGGCGACAAAAAACAGTCCATCTCCCTTCCCCGCTGAATCCAGAGCCTGGCCTGAGGAAAGCGCCGGCGGAACCAGGCGACCTGGCTTTTATAGCCGACGATCTCCCCGGCGCGGGGTTCCCACAGGGGGATCAGGCGCGAGGTAACGGGATCGAAATGAAACAGCGCAGTCAGCCAGGGGAACTCGGCGAACAGGTCCGCCATCAGCCGGTGATGGCGGGCGTGCTGGAAGTGGCCCAGATAGCTGGCCAGGGTGGCGCGCAAGGCCTCGCGGGGAGTGCGGTGCAGCCGCAACAGGGGGCGATGAGTCGCTGTGGGAGCGGTTTGCAACCGCGAGCGGCGACCCGCGGCCCTGTTCGCGCCTTGGCAGTCGCGGCTGCAAGCCGCTCCCACCGTTGGGGCGGCCTTCTGCCGATTCAGAGATGCCATCTCTCGAAGAGGGCATCTCTTTGGCTGCCCCGAGGGCCTTGCGCCTCGAACCTCGAATCTGCCCAAGGAACTTCCGCTCGAACCCTCGCAACTTCTCCCGCAAATTTCCCACCACCCGCCGCCGTACCAGGAGATAGTCCGGCCGCACGATGTAGCCGAGAAAATCGGCCCCGTCGCTCACCGGGCGCAGTTTGCGTTCGGCCTTCAGTTCCAGTCGCAGCTTGTCGCGCAGAAAGTCCTCGATCTGGCCCTCCCACGCCTGCAACCGCTCCGGTGACTCGTGCAGCAGGATGAAGTCGTCCACATAACGAAGATAGTGGCGACATTTGAGGGTGTGCTTGACGAATTGATCCAGTTCGTTCAGATAGACGTTGGCGAAGAACTGGCTGGTGAGGTTGCCGATGGGCAGGCCCCGTTCCGGCCCGGCCTGCCCCAGCCGCTTATGCGACGGGACGAGGTCAAAGCGACGCGGATCGCCCAGGCGAAGGGCTGTATCCGGGTTCTGCTTGAGCAGGAGATGGCAGAGATCGCGGCAGGCAATAGCCTCGGCTTCGGTCATGCTCCGCGGGTCGCCGGGCGTCACGTCCTCGTGGGGGCGGCTTGCAGCCGCGATCTTTGGCGTGGGTTCCGGCATCGCCGGTCGCGGTTGCAAACCGCGCCCACAGGGTTGGGTGGCGTTATTTTGCCGGGCTTTTCCTCGCCTCACCGCCTTGCGCAGCCGATGTTGCAGCAATCTGAACAGGGTCGGCTTATGGATGGTGTTGAAAAAGTTGCGGATATCCAGTTGCAGATACCACCCTTGCTCGTAGCACCGCTCCCGCGGACCGGCCTTGATCATAGTTCCGGCCAGGAGCACCTGGAGTCCAAAAGCGTAGCGAAGCGAAGCTTTTGGAGTGACGGCACACATCCGCCGGGAGCGGATTTGCGCAGGGTCCAAAAGCTTCGCTTTTGGACTCCAGGCTCCCCGTCCGGAACGATGATCGAGGCCTGCCGGAGTGAAAAGGCGCTCTCTTTTCACGGCCGCCCTTGGCGGCCTGTCCAAAGGTAGCGCCTTTGGACTCCAAGAGCCGGCGACGTCGGCCCGCTCCCCTGGGGGGATGGCAGGAACGATGATCAAGGCCCTCGTTCTGAAGGGGGTTGCAGCCACAGGGAGACCTAATACCTGATTTTCTCCGTGTTCTCTGTGCTCCTCTGTGTTCTCTGTGTTCCGAAGTTAGAATTGCTGGGCGCGCTCGGGCGCTATACATATACGAAACAACGAATATATAATGCGCCCCATGAAGGCCTCTGAACTGTTCGACATCCTGACGGATGAAACCAGGCGCAAGCTAATCCTTCTGCTGCTCGACAAGGGCGAGCAGTGCGTCTGCAATCTACATGGTCCGCTGAATATCTCGCAGCCCAAGGCGTCGCGCCACTTGGCGGTGATGCGGGAGGCGGGACTGGTGCTGGCGCGGCGGGAGGGGGTGTGGATGCACTACCGCCTCAATCCCCAGATGCCCCTCTGGTGCTACCGCATCCTGGAGGCGATGCGCGACGGCTGTCCCGAGTTGTCCAGCGATCCCCGCGAGCAGGGCTGTTCGCTGGCCGCCCCCCTTGCCAACGAGCCAACCACTGAGGAGGAAACTCCATGAAAACCGTCCTGATCCTCTGCACCGGAAACTCCTGCCGCTCCCAGATGGGCGAAGCCCTGATCAACCACGACCTGGCGGGGCGGGTGCGCGCCGTCTCAGCGGGGACCAGGCCGCAGCCCAAGGTGGCGGACGGGGCCATAGAGGCGTTGCGGCTGGCCGGTGTTCCCACCGATAGCCTCACCCCCAAGGACGTGGAGGTCTTCCTGAATCAGCCCATCGACCTGGTGGTCAGCGTCTGCGACAACGCCAAGGAGAGCTGCCCGGTCTTCCCCCGCCCGGTGCGCTCGATCCATCTCCCCTTCCACGACCCCCACGGCGAGCCGCTGGACTCCTTCATCGCCGTGCGCGACGACATCCGCGCCCGGCTCCTCCCGGCGGTGGTCGAGGCCCTGGGGGTCTAGCCATGACCGCCCAATGTGAAATCACCGCCAAAGCCGCCGCCGGCGCGGAGCTGGGCTTCTTCGAGCGCTGGCTGACCCTGTGGGTCTTCCTCTGCATCGGCGTCGGCATCGCCCTGGGCCAGTGGATTCCCACGCCGTTTCAGATGCTGGGGCGGATGGAGGTGGCCCAGGTCAACCTGCCGGTCGGCCTGCTCATCTGGGTGATGATCATCCCCATGCTGATGAAGATCGACTTCTCGGCCCTGCACGAGGTGCGTCGCCACGCCAGGGGCATCGGCGTGACGCTCTTTGTAAACTGGGCGGTGAAGCCCTTTTCCATGGCGCTCTTGGCCTGGCTCTTTATTCGTCAGCTGTTCGCCCCCTGGCTGCCCGCCGAACAGCTCGACGCCTACGTCGCCGGGCTGATCCTGCTCGCCGCCGCCCCCTGCACCGCGATGGTCTTCGTCTGGAGCCACCTGACCAAGGGCGAGCCGCTTTTCACCCTGACCCAGGTCGCCCTCAACGACACCATCATGGTCTTCGCCTTCGCTCCCATCGTCGGGCTGCTGCTGGGGATCTCCGCCATCGCCGTGCCCTGGGCGACGCTGTTCCTCTCGGTGGTGCTCTACATCGTCATCCCGGTGGCCATCGCTCAGGCCGCCCGCGCCTGGCTGTTGCGCGGGGGACAGGCGAATTTTGACCGGGCGATGGCGCGGCTCCATCCCTGGTCGCTGTCGGCCCTGCTGCTGACCCTGGTGCTGCTGTTCGCCTTTCAGGGGCGGGCGATCCTCGACCAACCGCTGATCATCGCCCTGCTCGCGGTGCCCATCCTGATCCAGGTCTTTTTCAACTCCGCCCTGGCCTATTGGCTGAACAGGAAATTGGGCGTGGCCCACTGCGTGGCCGGCCCCTCGGCCTTGATCGGCGCATCGAATTTCTTCGAGCTGGCGGTGGCGGCGGCCATCTCGCTCTTTGGTTTTGAATCCGGCGCGGCCCTGGCCACCGTGGTGGGCGTGCTGATCGAGGTGCCGGTGATGCTCTTGGTGGTGTGGGTGGTGAATGGGAGCAAGGTGTGGTATGAGGCAGGCTCATCCCCTTTAGCCGCCGGGCGTTGACCATGACCCGTCCAGGCGCCGCGCCAAGGCGCGGACTCCGCAGCGGTATCCGTCAGGTTCCATCGAATCTTTCGAGGTGGCCATGCAGCTGACCGAACTGGATGCGGGTGAAGCGGAGACCATTATGTTGGCCATCGAGGTGGATGCCAGGGCTGTAGGGCTGTAGGGCTGTAGGTTGGGGGAGGGAGGTCAAGGGCGGATGCGTTTCGCCGCCGGGTTTGGGATAATGACGCTGGCCCTGCCCGTAACCGCCGGTGGTCACGGGGTGCCGCAGGGATCCGCCACCACCAACCGAGCGCCTCGCCATGCCTACCCCCCTCGAAGCCTACCGCGCCCTCTCCGCCGACGACCGCAAGCTGGTGCTGCTCTCCGCGGTCTATGGGGAGGCGATCATGCAGACCCATTTCAATAACCTGCTGATGAAGCTCGGCTGGGCCGGGGAGAACGGTAAGCGGCTCTACAGCGGGTTTGACGGCGCCGTGCGCAAGCGCTTGGTGGGGGCCGGGGTGTGGATAGAGGAAGGCGGTCTGTTCCGCTGTCAGCCGGAGCTGGTGGGGCCGCTGTTGGAGGAGGTGCGGGAGGGCGGCATCCTGGAGACCGTCATCAAGGCCATCCGCGAGGTCCTGCCCTACAAGCCCAACGAGTGGCCGCCGGAGGAGACGGCGCGCAAGGCGCGGCGGGAGCTGCGGTTCGCCGCCATGCAGAACGACGAAAGGGCGGTCTTCAAGCTGCTCGGCCTTCCCTCTCCGGATTTCGCCAACACCACGCCGGAGTTCGCCCGCGAACTGGCGCAGGTCTTTGGCTCGGCCCTCGACAAGGCCTCGGACAAGCTGCGCTTTCTGGTGCTGGACAGTCTGCTGGTGGGGGCAGATGCGCGGCTGGACGACGAACGCGAGCGCTACGCCCAGTACGAGGCCATCTTCGGCGACAGATCCGAATTGCCTCGCATAGTGCGCTATGGGCTGGCCGCACGGCGCTTTATGCGGGGGGATTTCGCCGGCGCGGAGGCGATCTTGCCGGCCAACGACCCGAGCGAGCACCTGGCCGACGCCATGCGCGCCGCCATGCGGTTCCTGCGCGGCGAGGACGCCGCCGCCCTGCCCCTGTTCGAGGCCGCCTTGCGGGAATTCAAGAAGGCCGCCGGCAAGCGCAGCCTGCACTACTCCGGCCTCAACGGCGTCCTGTTGTTGCTGATGCTCATGCGCGAAGGCTCGCCCAAGGCCCGCAAGCTGTTGGGTCAGCAGCTCGCCGCCGTCCATAAACCCATACTGCCGAATAACGAGTTTCAACCCGTACTGGAGCTGATGGATCACTGCTGGCGGGTGTTGCAGGGGGAGCTTCCGTTCCGCGAGCAGAACCCGCAATTCACCCAGCGGAGCGGCTTCCCCCCCTGGTTCGACCTGTTTCAGGGGCTCTGTCTGCATTGGCTGGGGGCCGCGCCCACCGAGGCGCGCAAGCGGCAGTTGCGCTCCTTGCAGCAGCGCGCCGTGCAGGGCGGCTACCGCTGGTTCGCGCGGGAGGCGGCCCTGCTGTTGCAGGCCTGGGGGGACGAGGGCGATTATGGCGAGATCATCGCCGCCCTGGATACCAGGCCGCTGCTCGATCTGCACCGGCCGGAGGCGGCCTGGGAGCGCACCCTGCGGTTGCTGCGGGAGGTCTCCGCCGGCAGCGAGACGGCCGCCGCGGCGGGCGGCGGGGAGGCGGAGCTGCGCATGGCCTGGGCGCTGTGGGTGGACGAGCGGAATGCGGTCGGTTCGCTGGAGCCGCGGGAGCAGAAGCGCAAGGGGAACACCTGGAGCAAGGGGCGGCCGGTGGCCCTCAAGCGTCTGCGCGACGAGATCGAGAGCTTCGACTATCTGGACGCCCAGGACCGCGCCATCTGCGCCTGCATCAAGGCCGAGCAGGTGGAGGACTGGGGCTGGGGCAGCTACAAGACCGAATATCGCTTCGACCAGCCGCGCGCCCTGCGCGCCGCCCTGGGCCATCCGCGGCTGTTGCTGGACG
>OGCL01002320.1_pt1 | contig 13579 bp, 12 predicted proteins | sample 1570041 | NCBI WGS metagenome assembly OGCL01 (sample SAMN06266162, study PRJEB24511) | hot springs metagenome | isolation source: Hot spring water | place: South Africa: Limpopo | collected 2015-06-22 | reverse complement strand
CCATTCACTGTCGTGCGTAACCCAATGCCATTCAGCGAGGGCCGCGAGCGTCGAAATCGGCACGACTGGCAATTGTGCCGCATAAGCAATGCCTTGCGCGACGCCCGCAGCAATCCGCAACCCCGTGAACGATCCCGGTCCACGTCCGAATGCAATACCGTCCAAAGCTCGCGGCGTCATTTCTGCCTCGGCGAGTAGGCGTTCGATCATTGGCATGAGCAATTGCGTATGCGCGCGCGGCACAATCTCGAAACATTCCCACACTTCGCCCGCCACGTAGAGCGCAACCGAACACGCATCGGTTGAAGTATCCAGCGCGAGAATTTTCATAAGGTCTCAGCAAAAAAATTTTGCACATCCGCAATGTCACGCGTGCGCCGCATCGGCGGCAAACTATCGAGAAACAAGCGGCCATAGCTCTGTTGCAACAAACGCGGGTCGCACACTACCAAAACGCCACAATCCGTCGCGTCGCGAATCAAGCGCCCCGCGCCTTGCCGCAGCGCGATCACCGCCGCCGGAAGTTGGTAATCAATGAACGGATTGCGCCCCCGCCGTTTGATGGCGTCGAGACGTGCTTTCAAAACCGGATCGCCCGGCGCGGCAAACGGCAGTTTGTCGATGATCACGCACGACAGCGCCTCGCCTTTGACATCGACGCCTTCCCAAAAACTCGCCGTCCCCAACAACACGGCGTGGCCGTGCGCGCGAAACGTTTCGAGCAAGGTCGCTTTCGGACGTTCGCCTTGCACGAGCAGCGGATAGTCGATACGTGGCGCTAACCGTGCCGCAACCTGCTGCAAAACACTGTGACTCGTGAACAGTAAAAACGCGCGACCCTGGCTCGCTTGCAACACCGGTACAACGACTTCGATCAGCGCCTGAATAAATTCCGGCGCCGACGGTTGCGGCATGCCGCGTGGGTGATAGAACAACGCTTGACTCGCGTAATCGAACGGGCTTTCCCAACGCGCGCCGCGCGCATCACCCAACCCCAATTGCCTGGCGAAATGTTCGAAACGCCCGGCGACGCTCAGCGTCGCGGACGTGAATACCCACGTCGCTTTCGTATATCCCATGAAACGGCGGAATTCACCCGCGATGTCGAGCGGCGTGCGATGCAACGTGAACGTCTTGCGATGGGTTTCGTACCAGCGGATCCACCGCGCGTCGTGATCCTCGCAAATTTCGGCTAAACACGTGCGTAACTCGCCGACGCGCTTGTAACACGACTCCAAGGTTTTCGCGCGCGGCGCGGCGATTTGCAACGGCGCGGCCAAGGCCTCAAGCGCCTCGCGCAGCGCCACGAGCGTTTGTTGCAGCGGCGCCTGACGTGCGATGTCTTGCCAATCGCCGCGCATCGGCTCCTCCGGAAACACCCGCCGCGCCGCGAGCACCATACGTTGCAGAGCTTCTGCGCCATCGCGCAACGTCGGCATATCGGCAGCTTCGGCGCGGTACGCCGCCAAAGTATCGCTCGCCAAATCCATTGCTTGTCGCGCACTGAAGCGACTACCCAAAAAATCCGACGCGGTTTCGGCAAGCTGATGCGCCTCGTCGATGATCACCAGCTCAACGTCCGGTAATAGCTCGCCGAAGCCGTTATCGCGAATCGACCAATCGGCGCATAACAAATGATGATTGATAATGACGAGCTGCGCTTCCTGTGCTTGGCGACGCGCCTTGAAGACGAAGCAGTCGGCGGCGCGCGGGCAGTCTTGACCCAAGCAATTATCGACGTTGGACGTCGCGAGCGGCCAAACGGGGGCGTTCTCCTCTACATCATCCACTTCGGCAATATCGCCGGTCGCCGTGCGCCGTGCCCAACGCGCGATGCGTTGTAAACTCGCCACATCGCGCGCCGCCAATGGCCAATAACCCTCCAACGCTTTTTCCAGTCGTTCGAGACACAGATAATTGGCGCGGCCTTTCAATAACGCGACCCGTAATGGTCGTTGCAACGTTTGGCGCAACACCGGCAAGTCTTTCGTGAACAGTTGATCTTGTAGATTCTTCGTGCCCGTCACCACCAAGGTTTTGACGTCAAAGAGCAGCGACGGCACCAAATAAGCGAAAGTTTTGCCGGTGCCGGTCCCCGCTTCGGCGATCAATGGTTGTTTCTCGGTAATCGCCTCCGCCACTGCCACTGCCATGGCACATTGCGCCGGACGCGGCTGATAACCTGGCACGACGCGCGCCAAAGGCCCCTCCTCCAAAAAAAAACGTTTGACTTCATCCATCATGCGCGCACTGTGTAATGCTGTGTGTTGACCCTATTGTTTTAAGTTGAATCCGTGATTCCACATAATGCCAGGCATATTATCCGCTGACTGATTCGAAAAAGCGCTGAATTTGAAAAGTGCATTTGCGGCAATCGAGATTGACAGCTAGAAATACACCCTAATTATCGGGCGTATTTTCTCTGATGGATAAAAGGGCGGGATTCTCGGCAAAAGAAAGGCTCAGTGCGCTGTTTGCGCACGCATAGAGATCACGCGTTTGTTTTCGGATGGTGTGGTCTACTCCGTGTGGTTCGGCGTAGGCCAGCCAGGCGTCGGCATCCTGTTGACGCGGATTTCATTGGATGATGAAATTGACCGGATCGGTTTCATGTCAGGCGATGCGATGGTCGAGCGCGTCGTGACCGCTATCCAAACGTGCCAACAAAACTTTACGCTACTACCCCGCCCACATATTATCAATGGAGATTCACAACTTGAACAACGGCGCCAATTCGTCGCGGGCTTCGCGGGATGGTGAGATGCGCCTTGTCGCTTGCTGTAACGCTTGGTAGAGTTCGTCACCCTGCCATGGCGTGCGTTGTTTGCTGTAAAGGGCGTGATGGAACCTGGCAATGGCGGCACGCACGGTGGGATCTCGAAGTTCCGGGCGGTGTTTGAGTTTGAACAACAGCTGTTGTGTCGTTGAGACGTCATTACATCGACACGCTGCGAGCAATTCCCGCCACGCGATTTCTTCGGCAGGCAGCGCTGAGGTGGGCGTAGGACGAGAGCGCGTCAGGCGTTTGTGCAACCGGAACATATACACGAGCGTGCCCAACCAACCACTGGTCGCGATCAACGCCCAGACCGGCCACAGCGTTTGCGGCGTCGCTGCTGGACGGCTCGCGGGCGGCGTATTATCGCTCGTAGCGGGTGCTGGCGTTTGCGGTAAGGGCGCGGCGGTATCGCTGATGGCGGGTGGATCGTGCGCGCTACCGGCTGCCGCAGCGACTTGCAACGTGCGCGCCGGAATGCGCGCGATTTCCAGGCGATCTTCGCGCGTATTCCACCACGGGATTTCCAAAGCCGGCAGTGTGAATTCGCCAGCGCGCTGCGGAATCAGCGCTAATTTGTCCTCGCGCAGCGCGATCATACCGTCGTCAGACGGCGTTTCGCGCAGTAAGGGTTGCTCCGGGTAATTTGCAAGCGCATCGCTGTGAGGTGTACCCACCAAAGCGACGAGGTCAGGTAATTGCCCGATCGTCGCACCGTTGACCAATAAGCTCAACGTGCGCGTCACGGGCTCGCCGACTTTGAGCCGGTCGGGAGGCACCGACCAGTTTTCTTCGAAATGGACCTGCTCCGCCGGGAGCCAATGTGCGCCGTCGAAATGATTCGGTACCGGCAAGACGTCGATGGTCAATGGCGCGGCACTGACGCGCCGCGTCGTCGAGATCTGCGGCGTGAAGAGGCCATTGAAACGCTGCGTTCCCGTACTGAGCACCTGCGCGGTCAACCGCAATGGTTCCAGCGTCAAACGGCCGCTGCGCTGTGGGAAAATAGCATAGCGCCGTTCGATGACGCCATAGCGCACCCCGTTCAAGGTGGTTTCATACGTTTTATCGTCACCAAGACGCATGACCACGGCATCGCCGACGACGGGATCGTCCAACCGCCCTTGCGCAACCGTCACGCGGTGATAGACGCGCGCAATAACTTGCCATTGTGCTTGCACATAAACGCGCGCGGACGGTTCGGTTTCCAGGCGGATGAACAAATCTTCATCGGGAGTCGTGGCGGGTTGGTGCGCGATGACCGTGACACGTCCTGCTTGGCTTTGTGTTTGGCCGAACGCAATCGGCGGAATGGGGAGTACCCCGCTGCGTTTGGCAAGGACATTGACGCGCCATTCAATCTGGCGCTGGCTTTGGCCATTGATCCAACTGAATTGTTCGTTGCGGCTTTGGCCGAGGATTTCGAAATCGCTTTGCAGCGGTGAAAAATCTGGGTCGCCGTCTGGTGACTCATCGGCGCGAAACAAAATTTGGAATGATTCGTCGAGCGCAACGGGATTGCGATCAACCGTGACCTCGATCGCGGCCAAAGCTACACGACTCCCCAGCGCGAAGCCCATGCAACATAGGAGGATGAGTAGTGGGCAATGTGGCCGTTTCATGATGCAGCGATCCATATCAAACTCGCCATGCGCCCGGTCTGCTGACCGTCGCGGCGATAAGAATAAAAACGCTCAGCCGCGCTCACGGTGCAATGACCACCGCCATAAACCGCCGTGACGCCGAGCCGTTGCAACAGACAGCGCGCGATTTCATAAATATCCGCCAGCCATTTGCCCGCAGTATGCGCACGAAACACGGATCGTAGCGATCGCTCTCGCGCGATGAACGCTGCGTATACTTCGTCACCCACTTCAAACTGCTCCGGTCCAATGGCCGGCCCCAACCACGCCAGCAACTCGTGCGGGGGTGCTTGCATCGCACTCACCGTTCGTTCGATGATCCCATCCAACAAACCGCGCCAGCCGCCATGCACGGCCGCAACCATATCGCCAGTCCGCGTTGTCAACAGCAGCGGTAAGCAATCGGCAGTCAATACCGCGCAGACTACATCGGCACAGCGCGCGAAACTGGCATCGGCTTGTGGCACGCCGCTGACCGCATCGGCGCGCACCACCGTGGTACCATGCACCTGTTGCAACCACACCGGCGAAGCAGGAAGTTGTAGCGTCTGTTGTAACGCGAGACGATTCGCGGTGACAGCGCTTGGATCATCGGCAACGTGTGCGGCCAAGTTCAAGCTTTTATACCGACCTTGGCTATAACCGCCCGTACGCAAGGTGGTCAAGGCTCGCACATGAGGCGGCGCAGGCCAGGTCGCATCCAGCCACGCCAGTTGTTCAGGCGTCGTAAGGGTCATCATCGCGTAGCATGTCGAGAAGTGTCTGTAAATCAACGGGCAACGGCGCTTGCCAACGGCAGCGTGTGCCAAGCCGAGGATGTATCAACTCGAGTTGTGCAGCGTGCAAAGCTTGTCTTTTGAATTGACGCAACGCCGCAGCAAGTCGCTCAGGGCAAGCGGGTGGCAAACGCAAACGCCCGCCATAAACGGGATCGCCCACCAACGGATGGCGCAGATGCGCCAGATGCACGCGGATTTGATGCGTGCGCCCGGTTTCGAGCTGCACGCGCAGCAGCGTGTAATGCGCGAAACGTTCGTGGATACGGTAATGCGTGATCGCTGCGCGCCCGCCATCGCGAACCTGATAGCGCGTGCGGTCGGTCGGATGGCGCGCGAGTGGCGCGTCGATCGTGCCGCCCGCTGTAACATAACCTTGAACCAGCGCAAAATAACTGCGGCCGATCGCGCGCCGTTCGAGCTGTTCGACCAATGCCGCATGCGCCGGTAAATTTTTCGCGATCACCAAAAGCCCCGTGGTATCTTTGTCCAAGCGATGCACGATACCGGCGCGTGGCACTTGCGCCAATGCCGGACAATGATGCAATAAAGCATTTTGTAAAGTGCCTTCTCGATTCCCGGCACCGGGATGCACAACGAAGCCGGCGGGTTTATCGACGATCAACAAATCTTCGTCTTCTTGAACAATTGATAGCGGAATCGCCTGCGGCGCGCAATCGGTGACGACGACGCTGGTTTCGGCGTCGAGTTCGATATATTCGCCGCCGAGCACGCGATCCTTGGCGCGACAGGTTTGGCCATCGACGCGCACGCGCGCTGCTTTGACCCACGTCTGCAATTGGCTGCGCGAGTACTCTGCGAACAAACACGCCAGCGCCTGATCCAATCGCATACCCGCTAAATGTTCGGGAACGTTTGCGGTTAAAATAGCCATTGCTTCATTTTATTACTTAACACGTTGTCAGGATATGCGACATTTTCTATTGACCGGCTTGTTGTGGCTATTTTTGGTATGCACACTCACCGCGTGCGAAACCTTGCAAGAACTCGGCCTGGGTAGCGATTCTGCCGAAGACAAAGACGAGTATAAAGGTTGGGACGCTAAAAAGTTTTACGACACTGCCAAGGAAGCCATGGATGATGGCAATTACAAAAAAGCCGTGCAATTATACGAACAGTTGGAATCGCGCTTTCCATTCGGCGAGTATGCTTCACAAGCGCAGCTGGACGTCGGTTATGCCTATTACAAAAACGGCGATGCCGAAGCCGCGCTTGCAGCAGCGGATCGCTTTATCAAAATCAACCCGCGTGATCCGCACGTCGATTATGCCTATTATCTGAAAGGCCTGGTCAATTTTTCACGCGGTTTTGGCTTTGTCGATCGCTATCTTCCCACCGACAGTAGCCAACGTGATCAGAACTTTGCCAAAGAAGCCTACGAGAATTTTGTCGAACTGGAACGACGCTTTCCCGAGAGCCGCTACGCACCCGACGCTCGGCAACGCCTGACGGCGCTGCGCAATCAATTGGCGAAGCACGAGATACACATCGCGCGTTTCTACATGAAACGCAAGGCTTATATTGCCGCGATCGCGCGCGCCAATCGCGTCCTCGAAGATTACCAACGCACGCCAGCAGTCGCCGAAGCGCTGCAAATTTTGCGCGAGACATATCACATCCTTGGCATGGACGATTTGGCGCGCGATACCCAGCGTGTCTATGAATACAATTTTCCGAAAGGCCCACCCCCCGAGGAAGAAAACAAGTCGAACTGGGCCTACCAGATCTGGGATTTCATTGGTTTGGATGAATAATCGATAAACTACGGAGCGCCAGCACACTATGAGCACGACCGTCGTTGATGAAATATGGGCGATATTGCGCGAAGTCGCGCAATCGCAAAAAGAAACCGATCGGAAATTTCAGGAAACCGATCGCCTTATCAAAGAGCTGTTCGTCAGCCAGAAAGAAACCGATCGGAAATTTCAGGAAACGGATCGTAAGTTTCAAGAGACAGACCGAAAATTTCAGGAGACGAATTTCAAGATCGAAAAAATCGCGCAGAATATCGCTAACTTGGGCCATCGCTTGGGCGATTTCGTCGAGGAAGCAGTAAAACCCGCCGCAGTTCGCTTGTTCCGCGAACGCCAGCTCGACGTTCACGAAGTCCATTGCAATGTCGAAGTGCAGCGCGGCAACGAAGGGATCGAAGTCGATTTGTTGGTCGCCAATGATGACGATGTCGTGGCGATCGAATGTAAGGCCAATTTATCAGTCGATGACGTTAAGGAGCACCTGGAGCGGCTCGACAAACTAAAGCGCCTATTGCCAAGTTATGTCAACAAGCGCGTCATGGGCGCGGTCGCGGCGATGGGGGTGCCGGACCACGTTGCGCAGTATGCCTATCGTCAAGGTTTGTTTGTGATTGGGCAAAGCGGCGAGCACTTGATCCGCAATGACGACAAATTCGTCCCTAAAGTTTGGTAAAAAACTCCTGAGCACCTCGGAAAACCGTCGCGAGCGGCCTGAGTGCAAGGCGGACAGGGCGCAGCGACCGAGACAGAACAACGAGTTAGGCGAGGGAGCGAGCGCCGCTCAGCGCAGCAATCGGGGCGCGCAGCAGGTTTTTCGAAGTGCCCACCTTTCAGTATTGCGTTGAATCACGAGGAATGATCAACTCGACCCAAAACTTCATCGCACAAAAATTGCGCTGATTCATAGAGCGAATATCCACAGGGTTAGATCAATCCAGCCAGAACGGAGCCAAAGTACTTAACGGGTTGGGGGCATAGATGAATCAGATGAATCAAGCGTATTTTGTGACGGCTTCGTTGCCATGGTGGTGCGCTTCAAGCCGTGCGGTTGAATCCAGCCAAGACGATAAAACACGAACAACAGCGCGATCAGCACCACCGACAAAGCGATACGCACGGTGAGCGCACGGGCGATTTTTGGCGAAGCATTTTGATAGCGCGCCAAATGAAACAATGCAGTGCCCAAACTGGCCAAAATAACCAAAAAAATGATGACGACGACAACTTTAATCGACATATTGGGATGCTCGTGCGCGGATGGTAAAAGACAAATTATTGTATAAGGGCTGACGCAGATTGGCGATGAGATTATTACCGGCAGGTTACCGATGGCGTGTGTCTCCCGTGTTGACCGGGGTGTTTTTAGTTTTGCTGGCGTTATTGTCGAGCCTAGGATTTTGGCAGCTCCAGCGCGCCGAGGAAAAACAGCGCTATTTCGCGCAACGCGACGCGCATCGCCAAGAGGCGCCCATTGATTTGCGCGTAATTTTGACCGATGACGGCGCGATCGATTGGGAAAATTGGCGTGATCAACGCGTGGTCGTCGAGGGGTATTTCGATGATGCGCATCAGTTTTTATTGGATAACCAAATCCATCATGGTCGCGCCGGTTATCACGTGCTGACGCCGTTCAAAATTCGTGATAGCGGCCACGCCGTTCTCATCAATCGTGGCTGGATCGCGGCGCCCGCTGATCGCACGCTGTTGCCGGATATCACAGTGTCCGATGAAAACCTACGTTTAGTAGGAAGGCTGCGGCCGTTTTTTGGCGTGGGGTTGTTATTGCCTGGGGCGGACGAACCTTCCGCAGGTTGGCCGGCGCGCGTCGCTGTGGCCCACGTTGCAACGATTAGTCGTGCTTTGGGCTATCCAATCGCCGATGGCCAAGTATTGCTCGATGCCGACATGCCGATGGGATACCAGCGTGCTTGGGAAGATGAAAACATGCTACCACCTGCGACCCACATCGCTTATGCCGTGCAATGGTTCGGATTGGCGCTGACGTTGTGTGTACTGGTATTGCTATTGGGTTTGAAAAAAATACCTCATGCTTGATTCCCAACAAAAAAATCGTTTGATTATTCTGTTCATCGCGTTGTTGTCGTTCCTGCCAATGGGTTTGGCAGGGTGGATGATGCGCCATCCCGAATGGATTCCGCGTTATGCGCATCATGGACAATTGCTGACGCCGCCTATCGCGACGACGCGCCCAGAATGGCTTGGCGCCGACGCGTTCAGTCAAGCGAATATGCACGAATTGCATGGACGTTGGGTGTTGGTCTATTGGTCGGCGGATGGGCGCTGCGCAGCGCTTTGTCAGAACGCATTACATAAAACCCAGCAACTGTGGCTGATGATGAATAAAGATCTAACGCGCGTTCGGCGCGCGCTATTGTTAGCGCAGCCCATGGATGAACCGTCGCTTGCCGCATTGCGTGACGATACACGGCTCTTGCGTGTGGTGGCGCCACAATTGATCGAACGTTTACACGCGCATCCGCAGCTTTCACGCGAAGATGCGTTATTGTTGATGGATCCCTTGGGCAATCTGATGATGCGTTATCCCGCAACGTTCGACCCTTACGCGGTGAAAAGCGATCTGAAGAAGCTACTGCAAGCTTCGCAAATTGGTTAAAGGATTGGACATGTATCGTATCGTGTTGTTATTGATGATGTTGACTGCTTTCGCGGCGGCTTTGCTTGCAGCGTATGGTAGGGGGCGTGGTTGGAGTGGTTGTCCTGATTGGCCGACGTGCTTTGGTCAGTGGCCGTGGGACGACCCGGCGCTCCTGCTCGAGCAAGCGCAGCGCTTCACGGTAGATGAAGCATCGCTATGGTGCGATGAGGTGCTGCGCTGTCTCGAACTGCTGTTGGTCATCGAATGGTTATTGCTATTGATCGGCGCTTTTCGGCAACCCGCGCCACGCTGGCCGGCGCTGACGAGTGCGGTGGCGTTGTTGGCATTGATTTTGACGGCATTGGCATTCGACCGTTGGGACAGTGAACTCCCCGGCATTATTTGGTTGCAAGCGGGTCATGGTCTGGTGCTGGCGGTATTGTTATGGAGTTGTGGCGGATTGTTTTGGTATAGCCAGCGCTTCGCCGATTTAGCTACGCCGCGTGGACCAACGCGCTTGACTGCCTGGGTAATGGGGGCGTGGTGCGTGCAGACGGTTTGGGGCTTGATTCTTGGCGCGCAATCCGTCAGCGCGGAGTGTCAATTGTTCGTGTTATGCCCGAATGCGTCACTCGCCGCGCGGCTGCAATCTCTGGGTTTGGACATCGATCCCGCATATGGGATACATCTGGCTTTAACTGTTGTGGTGTTGGGTTTGACGGGATGTTTAATTATGCGCTTATTACCGCCGCGTCAACCCACTGGCTTACGCATCGCGGGCGGTCTATTGCTATTATGGCTTGCTCTGCAAGGCTTGAGTGGTTTTATTGAAACTGGCGACGATCGTGTCGCCGGTGTATTGATACACCATGCGCTGGCTTTGACGGCGATGTTGTTGTTGATTTGGGTGCGATATACCGCCAGTCATGAATCGGAGCTGTTGCCAGTACGACAACTCGAAGAAGCCTCTACAACAGCCGTAGCAACCATCGCTGCTGCGCCAGTGTTAGGACCAGCGCTGGAAGCGTATGTGCCCGCATCGCCGGAAAATTTGTTCCGGCGCTTGACAGTGCAGCTACAGCGTACCCGTTCGGGTTTGCATGCGCTATGGCAGCAGTGGGCCAGTGGCGACGTCGCCGTGCCAGACCTGTTGCAAGAGATCGAAGATCGTTTGATCATGGCCGATGCCGGCGTCGATACGGCGGCGTATTTGATCGAACGCTTGCGCGCGCGGGTCGATGGCCCATCACTGGTTTCCGGCGAGGCCTGTCTTGGCGCTTTGAAAGCGGAATTACTGGAATTGCTCACGCCTTGCGAAAAGCCTTTACAAATCGATGCCGCTTGCAGACCTTATGTGATTCTGGTTGTCGGCGTCAATGGTGTCGGTAAGACGACGACGATCGGCAAGCTCGCCAAACGTTTGCAAAGCCAAGGTCACAGCGTCATGTTGGCGGCGGGCGATACCTTCCGCGCTGCGGCGGTTGAACAATTGCAAACCTGGGGTGAACGCAATCAAATCCCGGTCGTGGCCCAGCATACCGGCGCGGATTCGGCTTCGGTGATCTTCGATGCCTTCCAATCGGCGCGCGCTAAAGGTATCGACGTGTTGATCGCCGATACCGCCGGGCGTTTGCATACCAAGTCGCATCTCATGGAAGAGTTGAAAAAGATCAAGCGCATCATCGGCAAGCTCGATGAGAGCGCGCCGCACGAAGTGTTGTTGGTGGTCGATGCGGGAACCGGGCAAAACGTTTTGTCACAAGCCAAATTGTTCGACGAAGCGGTCGGGTTGACCGGTATGGCCTTGACCAAGCTCGATGGCACGGCGAAAGGTGGGATCATTTTCGCACTGGCGCGGCACATGACGGTGCCGATCCGCTATATCGGCGTCGGCGAAGGAATCGATGATTTACAAGATTTCCATGCGCAAGCCTTCATCGAGGCGCTGTTCGCGAGTGAGCCGCCTGCCTGAAAACAGATGCCGCCGCCATGCTTAAGCTCAGTCACGTATGCAAACGTTACCCCGAAGCTGGAGAAGTGTTGTCTGATGTTAGCTTCGAATTGCAAAAAGGCGAAATGCTGTTTCTGACGGGCCACTCCGGCGCCGGAAAAAGCACCTTGCTGAAATTGATCGCGTTGATCGAGCGCTGTAGCCGTGGTGAAATTTTGTTCGAAGGCAAAAATCTCAATCGTCTCGGAAATCGGCAGATTCCATTTCTCAGGCGCAAGCTCGGCTTGATTTTCCAAGACTATAAGTTATTGCACGATCGCACCGTGTTCGACAACGTCGCGCTACCTCTGGTCGTCGCTGGTTACGCGCATCATGAAATTCAGCACCGCGTGCGCGCCGCGTTGGACAAAGTTGGCTTGCTTGGCAAGGAAAAGAAATTTCCGCTCGCGTTATCCGGGGGTGAACAACAGCGCGTCGGCATCGCCCGCGCCATCGTGCATAAACCGCCATTGATTCTGGCCGATGAACCCACTGGCAACCTCGATCCCGAATTATCTTGGGAAATTATGTGCTTGTTCGAACAATTCCAGCGTGTTGGGGTGTCATTATTGATCGCGACGCACGACGTCGATTTGGTCAAAGCGCTGGGTGGCAGAATGCTCAAACTGGTGCAAGGGCGTATTCTGGAGTAAAGCATGGCGATGACGCGCGCACAACGCAAAAAACGCCGTAAGCAACAAGCCCGGCGTGCCGGTGGTGGTTGGCGCGACCATATCAATGCCTATCTCGCGCTGCACGGACATGCCTTGTTGTCGAGTTTGGGGCGTATGCTGCGCACGCCATTCACGGCGAGCTTGACCATTCTCGTCATGGCGATTTCCTTGGCATTGGCGAGCGGATTTTATCTACTAATTGAAAATGCTCACCAATTGACCGGCAGCTTGGAGGCGAGCAATCAACTGTCGCTGTACTTAAAAGTGAGCGTCAACGAAAAACGCGCCGCCGAATTAGTCAAGAAGCTGCAAGAAGATCCAGCGCTGGAGCGCGTGCAATTGATCTCGGCGCAGCAAGGTCTCGAAGAATTCCGCCGCTACAGTGGGTTTGGTGAAGCGCTGAATGCCTTGGAAAACAACCCTCTCCCGATCGTCATTCAGGTTTTGCCGAAACATTCGCTCGAAGACCCCGCAGCGTTGACAGCATTGCAGCAGACTTGGCAAAAATGGCCGGAAGTCGATTTCGTGCAATTGGACATGGCATGGATGCAACGTTTGCAGTCGATCATGGCCTTAGCGAAGCGCGGCGTTTTGATGCTCGGACTCTTGCTCGGCGTTGGTGTAGTGTTCATCACCGGCAATACTATTCGTTTGGAATTACAAAACCGCCGCGAGGAAGTCATCATCTGCAAACTGATCGGCGCGACGCACGGCTTCATCCTCAAGCCGTTTTTGTACAGCGGTTTTTGGTATGGCTTGTTGTCCGGTGTCTTGGCGTGGATTTTGACCGGTATTTCGATCCTCGTGCTCAATGGTCCGGTTGAACGCTTGGCGAATCTCTATCAAACCGCGTTTAGCCTATCTTTTTTTAGCCTGCTCGAAACTCTGGCATTATGGGGTGGGGCGGCGCTGCTCGGTATGTTAGGAGCATGGGGGGTCGTGACTCATCAATTACAGCAGTTGCGGCCGGAGTAATCGATCGCCTATCACGACGTTTGTCAAGGATGATGCCGCATCAGTCATACTGCTTTCTTAGTTTGACTGTGTCAATAAAATGATAGAACTGCCGATAACGCTATCATCCTTATTCTTGAAAGAAGAGATGAGATGGCGATCGACGACGAACTGGAGTGGTATTTGGAGCGGTGGGCTGGGGTATTGGGGCATGCGGATCGGCGTGTCGGGTTGATGGACTCCTGTCGAGGGTTGATGCGGCCGATCAAGAGGAAGAGCATAACGCCGCTTAACCCCAAGCGCCTGGCCTACCCGAAGATTTCGTTCCTCGCGGCGGCGGGAAAAGTACAGCGGCCTGTGCCGGATTCGATTGC
>OGCL01002319.1_pt1 | contig 13581 bp, 11 predicted proteins | sample 1570041 | NCBI WGS metagenome assembly OGCL01 (sample SAMN06266162, study PRJEB24511) | hot springs metagenome | isolation source: Hot spring water | place: South Africa: Limpopo | collected 2015-06-22 | reverse complement strand
CGCACGCCGGGGCTGCGCCGCGAGGAAGTCGCGGCCCTGGCCGGGGTGGGTTTGTCCTGGTACACATGGTTGGAGCAGGGGCGGGACATCAGCGTGTCCGCGACCTTCCTCGACAACCTCTCGCGCACGCTCAAGCTGGATGCCACCGAGCGTCGTCACCTGTTCCTGCTCGCTCACCAGCGTCTGCCGCCAGAGCCTGGCAAGACCTGGTGCATGGTGCCTGCTCTAATTCACCGGCTGATGGCTGACCTGCCGTCACGTCCGGCCTACGTGCTCAACTTGCGCTGGGATGTGCTGGCCTGGAACGCCGCTGCTGATCGGCTGTTCGGTTTCTCCGCGCTGCCGGCCGATCGCCGCAACCTGCTATGGATGCTGTTCACCAGCCCCGTCATGCGCGAGTTGTTCAGCCCCTGGGATGAGCAGGCGCTGCAGATACTCTCCAGCTTCCGCCGTGACTTCGTGCGGGCGACCCAGGATCCGGATATCGTCGCGCTGGTGAAGGACCTGGAGAAGGCCTCGCCAGACTTCAGAGACTGGTGGCGGCAGCAGGACATCCACGGCCCGTGCCAGGGTATCCGTCATTTGAAGATCGATCCGGTCGGCCAGGTAGTGTTCGAGCACACCACGCTGATCATCGACGAGGATCGCCACCTGCGGCTGGTCTACTACGCGGCTAAGGACGGGATGCCGCAGAGCCGCGACTTCGAGCAGTGGCTACAGCAGGGGCCTGCAGCGCCGGTAGCGGTTGCTCGGCCAGCGAGCTGTAGCAACCACAGTGATCTTCCTTAGCAGCCTTGCGTGCCTGTTCCTGATCGTTGAAGTGAGCGAGCAGGGCGCCGCCGAACTCGGACACTCCTCGATAAAGCACGCAACCTCATGGGCGTTTTCGAGGCCCTCATATTCGCTGAGGTGGTAGCCGTTGAAGCCCTCGAAGTCATTCCTCCGCGCCCTAGACCGGCGAGGCTGCCAGCATGGTACGGACCTGTGCCTGGATGTCGTCCAGCTCCAGAGTGGCGTCGATCCAGACACCATGCAGATGACCGGCGTTGTAGGCGGCCAGGTCGGCAACGTAGATCCTGATGTTTCCGCTCATGGCTTTCGCTCCTTCGTCTTCAGGGTTCTGCGCTTGCGCTGCGCATGAACCCCAGCCGACTAGTAAGAAATCAGGAAAAATCGCGGAGGCTCCACCCAGCGTAGTGGTCGGGTGGAAACCGTCTATTTTTCTTGATTTTGAGGGGGCAAGACCCCCTGCGTCTGGAGCAAGGAAACCGCCACCAGGGCTGTTGAAAGCAACATGTTTCGTCTGGTGGAAACTGGCTGGCGTTGCCGGTAGTCAGGCTAGGTTTGAAGTACAGCGTTATATCAGTGACGCATCAGCTCGGGCGGCTCGCCTCGAAGCTGATGATTTGATCGCCCTTGCGAGGTTGGCGTCCATGCTGGTAGTTACCAGACACCACTACGTTCACAAAGCCAGCCTCACGCAGTGCGAATGCCAACTCATCAACCCCCCACCAGCGTAGGTGAAACAGATCAAGCTCTGCGGACTGCAAATTGCCATTTCGCCAGTGCTGATAGTGCAGATGAGAGATGGTTGTTTGTTTGACGTAATCAATCTCGGCTCGATGGCTGGTCAACGTGAGCAAGCCATCGCCCCCCACTGTCCAGCTGCGTGCAGAGCTCGTCTCTGCGACGATGCTTTCGATGGGGTCAATATCCATGATTAGCCTTCCACCGGGTTGCAGATGATCCCTGAAGCGCCTGAGTAGGGACATGGCCGAAGCGGTCTCAGTGATCAGTTGAAATGATCCGGCAGGCATAATGATGGCTGCAAAACGCTGGTCGTAGCTGAAGTGCTCGAATGTCTGACATGTAAGGGGAGTAGGAAGGCCCCGGTCCAGACACTCCTGGCGACAGTATTCGAGCATGTCTTGTGACGCGTCGAAGCCTTCGATGGCGAAGCCCTTCTCTAGCATGGGTATGAAGATGCGTCCATTACCAACCGCGGGTTCTAAGACACGGCCTTCACACCTTGTAAGACGCTGTTGGTAGTACTCCAAATCGCCAAATGAATGGCCAATGGGCTTATCAAGATGGTAGATCCAAGAGGCAAGTCTTCCGTATCTGTTTTGCATTTTTACTCTCCATGCCAACTTGGGAATGCTACCTCATCTGGCTTGGGTATCGCTGCCCAGCTGCCGCAGTCGGCTCGTGACAGCAATCGTGGTGACTCAGAGTGTTGCAAGGCTGCCAACGATCAGTGCGTGCATGCCCTGGCTCAGCTCGGTTTCCATCTCTGCCTCCTCGGAGGCGCGTTGTGTCTCGTCTGCAGAGTCGCGGCCAGCAACCGAATACACCGTGTCTGCTACAGCGAAGCAGTGAAAGGCTACTGTCGCTAACAGTTGCCGCGCCTCCTGATCAGATATCGAGTAGCAGCGGGCGATGTGCATCTGATGCTCGACGATTTTCGTCAGCATCGATTCTGTCGCGACTGAGCGACGGATTACGTAAGGCGTCAGGCCGGGGTGTGCCTTTACAAAAGCCTGAATCGAGTCGGAGAAACGCAACAGGTAGTCCTTGAGTTCAACGCGCTCGCCTTCATCGGCTCGAGGGATCTGCCAACGGTTGAAGATTTCCTCGGCCACAAGAATCTTCAGGGCCTCCAGGTTCGCCACATGCTTGTACAGCGCCATGTGGCTCACCCCAATCGCAGCTGCGAGCCCGACGAAGGTGATGTTCGGCAGGCCTATGGATATTCCCGCGTCGGCGATTCGTTCGCGTGTGATGGTGCGGGGTCTTCCGCGAGTAGCGGGTTTTTGCGGCGCTTTCATTCCAGTTCCTTCCTTCTGCGGGAAGTGTCTTGTAGCTGGCTCATTGGCTTTTCGCAAATTAGTTTATAGCTATGCAATTAAATGTGATTATAATTCTCATGCGCAGTGGCATCTCGCCTTGCTCGTTCACTAGCTGTCTTGGATTCCTCTATTTATGAGCGCTGATCAACAGGCTTCTGCCACATCCAGGGAGCCCGGCTCGATAAGCCGATTGCTTGAACCCATACGTGGGCGTTTGGTGCTGGCAGGTGCTTTAACTGCCTTTGGGGCGATGCTCACGCTGCTGCCATTGGCAGGTATCGCTCATGTTGCCGCCTTGGTGTTTGCCGACAGCGATACTGCCTCGGCAGGCCTGTCACGCGAGATTATTTGGGGGCTGGGGATATGCCTGGTCGGTCTGCTCACAGGCATGGCGCTGATCTTTGCGGGCGAATTAGTGGCGCACAGGGCTGACAATCACTTCACTCATCATCTGCGCATGGCGATCACGCAGCGCTTGGTGCGAGTGCCGCTGGGTTGGTTCGACAGTCGCGCCTCGGCAGAGGTCAAGCAGGCAATGCAGGATGACGTCGCTACTCTGCACAGCCTGACGGCGCATTTCTTCACCACAGTTGGGCGTGCGCTAGGCGTCATCGTGATCTCGGTGATCTACCTGTTTGCGATGGATTGGCGTCTGGCCATCCTCGCGCTGCTGCCATTCCCAGGGTTCTTCCTGTTTTTCGGCAGGGCGATGAAAGCCAGTGGGGCGAACATTCAGACGTTTGTGGCCGGCATGGCGCGTATTGACAACGCAGTGATCGAGTTCGTCAACGGAATGCCGGTGGTAAAGGCGTTCGGCAGCACCGGCAGAGCCCATGCAAGTTACCGGAGCGCTGTCGACGATTTCGCCAATACTTTTACTGAGTTCACTCGCCCGCTGGTGGGCTCGATGGCAAGTGCAAATGCGCTCATTGCACCGGTTTCTGTGCTTGGTGTGGTTCTGCTCGCGGGGGCGTGCTTCGTCACGCTTGGCTGGATGACCCCCGTTGAGGTATTGCCGTTCGTTCTGGTGACGCCAGGGCTCTGCGCGCCCTTGATGCTGCTGCACACCGTTAGTCATGATCTGGGTAACGCTACGGCTGCTGCTCAGCGAATTCAGGCTCTGTTGAAAACGCCGCTGCTTGCGGAACCGGCACCATCCGCTACAGAGCGCCCGAGGGATAGCGAGGTACGCCTGGAGCAGGTCAGCTATGCGTATGGCGAGCACCGCGTCCTCTGCGATCTAAGCTTCATCCTGAAGCCTGGAACCACTACGGCCATTGTCGGGCCGTCCGGGGCAGGTAAGTCGACAGTGGCGCGTTTGTTGCTCCGGTTCTTCGATCCTAGCGAGGGACATATCACCCTGGGGGGTGTCGATCTGCGCCGGATCGAGACTGCTCAGCTCTACCAGCATATCGGTTTCGTACTGCAGGACGTGCGGTTGATCCACGCGTCCGTCAGCGAAAACATTGCGCTGGGGCGCCCAGATGCCAGTCAGTTGGAAATTGAAGATGCCGCGAGGGTCGCGAACATTCATGAGCGCATCCTTCGATTGCCACGCGGCTACGACTCGGTTGTCGGTGAGGACGCACAGTTTTCGGGTGGCGAACAGCAACGCTTGAGTATCGCCCGTGCCGTATTGCTCGATCCTCCTGTGCTGGTACTTGATGAGGCCACTGCTGCCGTCGACGCCGAGAGTGAGGCAGCGATTCAGGATGCGCTGTCGATATTTGCCACAGACCGTACTTTGCTGGTGATTGCACACCGCCTTGAAACCGTGATCAATGCAGAGCAGATCATCGTACTCGACGAGGGGCGTATCTGTGAGCAGGGCAGGCATGACGAACTGCTTCTGCGAGGAGGCCTCTATGCGAGGCTCTGGGCTTTGGGTGGTTGCGACCAACCTGAGGCGGTGCCGGCATGCTGAAGGACATGAAGCGATTGCTTGGCGAGGAAGCCGCCGTGCTGAGCCGCTATCTGTACATGGCTGTGTCTTACGCTCTGCTCAGTGGGCTGACCATCATTACTCTGGTACCGGCGTTGGGGCGGCTGCTTGTTGGCGATGCCCAAAGTGCCATGTTGTGGTTCGCCGTGCTACTGGCCGGCGTACTGGTCTGCTGGGTATTGCGGCGACAGGTGGAGCAGGCCGGGATTGCGGTGGGTGTGGCGGTACTGCGTGGTGGGCGGCAGCGTATCGGTGACCATGTGGCGACGCTGCCGCTGGGCTGGTTCGACGCCACGAACAAGGCGCAGCTTGGTCACGTTATCAGTCAGGGAATGATGACAGTGGCGCAGCTTCCTGCTCACGTTTTCACTCCACTGATCAGCAGCCTATTAACGCCACTGGTGATTGTGGGGGCGCTGTTCGTGGTGCAGTGGCAGCTGGGGCTTATCGCATTGCTGGCATTGCCGTTCCTGGCCGGCATCCTACGGTTCACCACAGGGTTGGGTGCTTCGGTCGATGCTGCATTCCAGCGTGATTTTGCTGCGACCAGCCAGCGCGTGGTCGAATTCGCCCAATCGCAGTCTGTGCTACGTGCCTTCAACGGCGAAGGCGGCGGCACCCGGCTGCTCGAAGAGGCTATCGAACAGCAGCGGCAGTCGGCCGCGCGCCTGATCTTCCGCTCGTCATTGTCGGCAGTGCTCAATGCTTGGGCGGTGCAGGTGATTTTTGCCGTGTTGCTGCTCGTAGCGGGCCTCCTGCTCGCTGAGCAGATCAATGCCTATGTAGAAGCGTCGTCAATGATTGTGATGGTCGTCGCTTTGCTTTTGATCGGCCGCTATATCGACTCGTTGCTGGAGGTCGCCAGCTACGGCGAAATCCTGCGTAGCGCAAAGGGCCAGCTTGCTGCCGCTATGGAGATACTCGAGGCGCAAGCGCTGCCGGAAACTGGTCAGCCACAAACGCCGGCTGATAGCTCCATCGAGCTACGACATGTCAGCTTTGCATACTCGCCGGAACAGGATGCGGTTCTCAACGATATCAATCTGCGGGTGGCGCCGGGCAGCATGGTGGCGCTGATCGGTGCATCCGGTTCCGGCAAGACCACTCTGGTAAGGCTGATCGCCCGCTTTTTTGACGTCAGCCAGGGCAGCCTGCTGGTCGGCGGGGTGGATGTACGGCATATGAGCAGTGAACAGTTGGCCGGGCAGATCAGCCAGATTTTCCAAGACAGCTACCTGTTCCAAGGCACCATCGCCGACAACATTCGCATCGGCAGAACCAACGCCAGTGATGACGACATCCTCCAGGCTGCACGGCAGGCTGGTGCGACCAGCATTCTTGCGCGTATGCCTGATGGAATAAATACGCGGGTCGGCGAGGGTGGGGCACGTCTTTCCGGAGGTGAACGGCAGCGTATCGCCGTTGCCAGGGCGCTGCTCAAGGATGCACCGATTCTTCTGGTCGATGAAGCCACTGCGGCGCTGGATACCGAGAACCAGGCTGTGATCGCCGAGACACTGGCCAGAATGCGTGGGCGCCGTACTCTGGTGGTTATCGCGCATCAACTGTCCACGGTTGCCTTGGCCGATCACATCGTGGTGTTGGAAAACGGTTGTATTGTCGAGCAGGGTGCTCCCGATACGCTGCGTGCTGCCGGTGGTCGTTATGCGCTATTTCTCCATCAACGACAGATGGCCAAAGGTAGGCGTATTGCTGTCGGCGACGAGCAGGAGTTGGCGTGATGCGTGCAGGCTATCTGGGCTGCTTCACGGCACTCTGCATGCTGTCGTTGATGATCGGTGCTGGTCAGTTGCACTGGTCTCAGCTGGTCGCGAATGAAAGCAGTGCCTGGTTAACCCTGACGGCGAGCCGTTTGCCTCGGCTTGCGGCACTGGTGCTGACGGGCGTTGGCTTGGCCGTTTGTGGCGTAATCCTGCAGCACATCGTGCGCAACAAGTTTGTCGAGCCGGCCACGACGGGCAGCCTCGACGCGGCAAAGTTGGGCATTCTACTTGCGATGGTGTTGATGCCAGATGCAGGAAGTTCTGGCCGCATGATCTTCGCGCTGATTTTCAGCTTTGCAGCCGGGTTGTTGTTCGTCGCGATTGTCCGGCGAACACGCTTGCGCAGTAGCGCGTTGGTGCCGGTGATCGGCCTGATGTACGGCGGCGTGCTGAGCGCGCTTGCCGAGTTCTATGCCTACCAGCACAACATTCTGCAAAGCATGCAGGGCTGGCTTCTCGGTGATTTCTCCAAGGTCGTGCAAGGCAACTACGAGATCGTCTACCTGATCCTGCCCGTTGTGGTGCTTGTCTATCTATATGCCCAGCGTTTTACCGTGCTCGGAATGGGGGAGGGCATGGCCAGCAGCCTGGGTATGAACTATGCCGCCACAGTGGTGCTCGGATTGCTGCTGGTGGCGGTGACGGTAGCTGTCACGGTAATCACCGTCGGCGCTATTCCCTTTGTTGGCCTGGTAATCCCCAATCTGGTCGCCCTGCTTTATGGCGACAACCTGCGACGCACATTGCCGATCGTGGCGTTGGGTGGTGCTTCGCTATTGGTGATCTGCGACATCCTTGGCCGCGTACTGATCTATCCGTTCGAGGTGCCTATCGGTCTAACCGCCGGTAGCGTCGGTGGTGCACTTTTGCTCGCCCTGATCATCCGGAGGGTCAGGTGATGGTGCGCCTCCATAGTTACGCGGCCTGGCTGCTGGTTTGCGTGCTGGCGTTGGTTTTCCTGTTCCTGGGTTCCGGGATGGATTTTGATTACCTCATTCCCAAGCGACTCGCCCGGTTGGCGGCGATGTTTATCGGCGGCGTTTGCGTGGCTTGCTCATCCATCGTTTTCCAGACAATTACAGGTAATCGCATCATGACGCCGGCCATCATGGGTTACGAAGCGGTGTACCTGTTATGGCAGGCGCTTCTGGTGCTGGCCATGGGCACCTACAGCTTGGTCGCGCTGAGTAGTAGCGGCAACTTCGCATTGTCTGTGCTGCTGTTGCTTGGCTATTCCTGGATGATTCATCGCTGGTTGTTCCGCGACAGCTCCAACAATGTGTATGTCCTGCTTCTGGTGGGCTTGGTGCTGACGATGGTGATAAGCACCTTTACCCAGTTCGTGCAGCTTCGGGTCAGCCCCGGCGAATTTTCTGTACTGCTCGGCTTCAGCCAGGCCTCGTTTAATCGTGCGCAACCCGAGCAACTGTTGTACTCGGCGGCAGCGGTCATCGGAGTCCTGCTAATCGGTCGGCAGGCGTTACCAGCCCTCGATGTACTGTCTCTGGGGCGCGATCAAGCGACTTCGCTAGGGGTGGATTACGCGCGCGAGGTACGCCTGTATCTGGCGCTGATTGCCACGCTGGTGGCGGTATCCACCAGTCTGCTCGGGCCAACAGCATTCATGGGGATCTTCGTCGCGAACGCGACTTATGCCCTGGCCCGTACCTTTCGCCATCGCATTACGTTACCCATGGGCAGCGCGATTGCCATCGCCATCTTCATCAGCGCTCAACTGCTGGTCGAGCACCTGTTCAACTACAAAACCACCGTCGGGATCCTGGTCAACCTGTTATGTGGCGGGTACTTCCTAGTGCTGATGGTGCGCACCCGAGGTGCCCCATGATTACTGTCCACGATCTGCACAAGACCTATGCTGCCAAGGCCGTGCTGAATGCGGTGAACGTCGAGTTTCCAGCGCGTCGCCTGACCTCGCTGATCGGGCCTAACGGTGCAGGAAAGACGACATTGCTGATGAGCATGGCGCGGCTACTAGAGCCAAGCCGAGGCGAGATATTTATCGGCCGTCAGCGCATTGCAGATATCCCGACTCGCGAGTATGCCAAGCGCGTTGCCACCTTACGTCAGGCGCCGGACTTCAACTTGCGGCTGACCGTCGAGGAGCTGGTTGCCTTTGGCCGTTTCCCCTACAGCCGTGGAGCCTTGACCGAGCAAGACCGGCAAGCCGTCGATGACGCTATCGCGTTCCTGGAGTTACAGCCATTACGCCAGGCCTACTTCGATGAACTGAGTGGCGGACAGCGGCAGATGGCCTTTTTGGCCATGACCATCGCCCAGCAAACCGACCTGCTGCTGCTTGATGAACCGCTCAACAACCTGGATATCAAGCACGCCGTACATATCATGCGCGCACTGCGCCGGCTCTGCGACGAACAGGGTCGAACGGTGATCCTGGTGGTGCATGACATCAATTTCGCCGCCAGCTACTCCGACTACATCGTCGCCATGAAACGGGGCGCTGTGCAGTGCACCGGCAGCGTGGCCGAGGTGGTGACCGAGGCGCGGATGAGCGAGCTATATGGCTTGAACTTCGAGATCACCCAAGGACGCCACGGGCGCCTGTGCAACTACTTCAATCCACTATGAGAACGGCAATGACCAATAATCAGCGAAGCAGCGGGTGGGCCCTAGCCCTGATGGTGATGACGATATGTGTGCTGTCAGGTTGTAACGAGCAAACCGCCAGTGCGCCGGCGAACACCAGCAGGGCAGAGTTGGCGCCATACGCGCCGGTAAATGTGCAGCATCAACTCGGTACTACCGTTGTAGAGAAGCTGCCGCAGCGGGTAGCAGCGCTGGACATGAACGAGGTCGACTTTCTTGACCAGCTAAACGTGCCAGTGACCGGCATGCCCAAAGATTTCATCCCGCACTTCCTGGGCAAATACAAAGACGCGGCCGCTGTCGAGGATCTTGGTTCCATCGTGCAGCCCAACCTGGAGCGCGTGCATGCGAGCAAACCGGATCTGATCCTGATTACCTCGCTGCAGGCAAACCACTATGGCGAGCTGAGCAAAATGGCACCAACCATCCAGTTCGACGTGGACTATCGCGACAGCGAGGCTGGCCACATCGACATCATCAAGGGGCACCTGAAGGTGTTGGGAGAGATCTTTGGCAAACAGCAGCTGGCTGACGAAAAGGCTCGCGAACTCGATGCCAAGGTCGTGCAGGCTCGGCAAGTGACAGCCGATCGCCCTGAGCGTGCTCTGGTGGTGCTTCACAACAACGGTGCCTTCAGTTCCTTCGGCGTGAAATCGCGCTATGGCTTCGTATTCGAAGCACTGGGCGTAAAACCGGCGGGGCCAATGGTCGAGGCCGGACTGCATGGCCAGCCGATTTCCAGCGAGTTCATCCAGCAGGCCAATCCCGACATCATCTACGTGGTGGATCGCACTGCCGTGATGGAGCGCCGTTCCACCATGACCGCTGAGAGCATGGGCAACCCGTTGTTGCGACAGACCAGCGCTTGGAAGAACCACCGGGTGATCTTCGTCGATCCCGAAGCCTGGTACGTAACAGCCGCCAGCCCCACCTCCCTGAGGTTGATCATCGATGACGTGATCAGGGGCTACCAGCTCTGATACACCCCTGAGTTAACCCTGAGCTTTTGATTCGTGAGCCTGTGATGCGCATGGGCTCCGTCGCTTTAGCTCGCCCTGAGAAAAGTACTGCCACACCACATGGAGCCCTAGCGTGAATATCATCGATCAATACAGCGCACGACCTCTCGCAGCTTTCTCCCGTAATCCTGTCGCCATTGCCGTGCAAGCCGTCTTGCTGGGAATTGCACTGAGCAGCCCGGCCCTGGCCAACGACCCGCCAGGCGTAGCAGAGGCCGAGTTGATAGAGCCAGAAAACGTCTCGGTGCTGCCGGCCACGCTGATTCAGGGCAAGAGCCCGGAGCGGGAGCTACTGCCTGCCGAGTACGCAGGCGGGCAGGTGGCCTACGGCAGCCGGGTGGGGCTGCTGGGCAACAAGGACTTCATGGAAACACCGTTCAGCACCATCAGTTACACCGAAAAATTCATCGCCGATACCCAGGCGCAGAACATCGCAGATGTGATCGCTGCCACTGACCCATCGGTGTTCAGCAACGGCCTTACCGGCACCTACAGCGAGAATTATCTGATCCGTGGGCTCGCTTCGAGCAGCAGCGACATGAGCTTCGGCGGGCTGTTTGGCATCGCGCCTTACTACCGCACCTCGCCGGAGATGTTCGAGCGCATCGAGGTTCTGAAGGGGCCGTCAGCCTTACTTAATGGCATGCCGCCAAACGGATCCGTCGCCGGTACCGTCAACCTCGTGCCCAAGCGTGCGGGCGAGATGCCGCTCACACGCCTGACCGCCAACTACATGTCAGATGCCCAGTTCGGTGGCCATCTCGATGTGGGTCGGCGATTTGGCGAAGAGCAGCAGTTCGGCATCCGCTTCAATCAGGTGTACCGAGATGGCGACACTTCGGTTGACGATCAGCAGATGAAGGTCGGGGTTTCTTCGCTTGCTCTGGACTGGCGCGGCGAGCGCGCCCGGCTGTCGCTGGATCTGTACAGCGCCGAAGACCGGGTCAAGGGCCAGAACCGAGGAATCAGCCTCGCGCCAAATGTAGCTGTGCCCAAACCGCCAAAGTCCGACACCCTGCTGAACCCGGACTGGGCCTACGTCGAAACGAAGGACAAAGGGGCGATCATCGCTGGCGACTTCGACTTCAATGAGCAGTTGCAGGCGTACGCCGCCATTGGAGCAAGCAAGACCGATTACGCATACAGCGGCACCATGTCTGCCCAGGTAATAAATAACGCTGGCGACTACACGACCACCATGGGCCAGTTGAAGATGGAACTGGATAAAACGTCCGGCGAGGTCGGTTTGCGCGGCAGATTCCAGACGGCGGGTATCAAACATCAGATGACAGTCAACGCCACCCATTATGGCGACGAGCAGAAAGACTTTGGGCGTCGCTCAGTGCCCGGCGCCAACTGGACGACCAACATCTACAACCCGGTCTGGGGCCCAGCGGCCCCAGAGGCGTGGCCTGCGGTGCAACATCTGGAAAATCGCCTCGCCAGCTATGGAGCAGCTGACACGTTGTCAGTCTTGGATGATCGCTTGCAGCTAACCTTGGGGATGCGCCGCCAGCAGGTGGTGACCGACACCTACAGCACGAGTACTGGTGCGCGCAGTACCCACTACAACGAAAGTGCCACGACGCCGGCAGCTGCTCTGCTAATCAAGCTCAGCGATGATTTGTCCGTCTATGCCAACTACATCGAGGGGCTTAGCAAGGGAGGCGTGGCCCCCATTACGTCCAGCAACTCGGGCGAGGTATTCGAGCCCTACAAATCGAAACAGAAGGAAGTCGGGCTGAAGCTGGATCTCGGCGATTTCACCCATACGCTCGCCCTTTATCAGATCGAACGACCAAGCAGTTATATCGATCCGGTTACCAATGTTTATTCATTTGGCGGTGAGCAGCGCAACCGCGGTGTCGAATGGGGATTCTTCGGTTCGCCATCGAGCGACGTGCGGCTGATGGGCGGCGTCGCTTATGTCGAAGCCGAGGTGCTCAAGAGTGCGAGGGCTGCCAACGAAGGTAAACAGGCAACCGGGATGCCTAAATTACAAGGCAAGTTAGGGGTGGAGTGGGATGCGCCGGTTGTTGAAGGCCTGACACTGACGGCCAATGCCACGTCGGTCTCCAAGCAGTACATCAGCGCCGATAACTCGTTGTCGATACCGGGTTACACGCTCTTCGACGTGGGTGCTCGCTATGCCACGCAGGTCGCAAGTCGCCCGGTAACCTTGCGGGGGGCAGTGACCAACCTGACCAACAAGGCATACTGGGGAATGCCGCTGACTTCCAGCCTGGGTCTGGGGGAGCCTCGCACGGTACAACTCTCGGCCACGGTGGATTTCTAGAGCCGTTAATGGCGGCGCGTTATCGCGCCGCCATTGCTGCGGAAAGACATCCTTTTTGCTTCATCGATCAGTTTGCCGGCTGGCTGAGTAGCGGCTGACGTTGCCCATGAGAATTTGACAGTGAGGAGATAGCGTCTAGATTGAAATTGAGCCTAGTAGGCTCGCCTCAAATCACCTACATGGAATGTTAAAATGATGAAAACCTATTTCTCCTCCATTCTCTTCGCGCTTCTCACCTCCTTCTCCCTCGCTGCAGTGGCAGCAGAAACTCCCACGACTGAAGCGGTCAAGCCGGCCTTTGCACAGGTTGCTCAGGCGGTCACCGTCAATCTGAATACCGCTGATGCCGAGACTCTCCAGCGCGAGTTGGCTGGCATCGGAGCAACCAAGGCGCAGGCAATCGTGGCTTATCGTGAGGCTCACGGTAACTTCGCGTCGGTTGACGAGTTGCTCGAGGTCAAAGGTATCGGTGAGGCGACTGTGGATAAGAATCGCGACAAACTCATGGTTGATTGACGCCTGCAACTGTCGCTACCACCGAGGCCGGTCATTGACCGGCCTTTTCGTTATTTGGTCGGCCTCAAATGCTTCAGGTCGTTTGTGACATAGCCGTTGATGACGCACCTTGTCGCCAAATGCTGGCAAACTTGCGCTTCGATTTTCGACAGGAGTCAGTCGATGCCCGCCAGCCCGGAGCTGTCCCCCGGCCTTATCGTCATTCACGGCAACCACCTCGAAGAGCTGCGTGCGCTGGCAGTGCAGTGGATGCGGCGCTATCCGCTGCGGCCGCTGGAGAACGAGGTGCTGCTGGTACAGAGCAATGGCATCGCCCAGTGGCTCAAGCTGGCGCTGGCCGAGCGTGATGGCTGTGGCATCGCTGCGGCGTTGGATGTCGACCTGCCAGCGCGCTTTCTCTGGCAGGCGTACCGCAACGTGCTGGGCAAGGACGCAATCCCGCAGCAGTCGCCCCTGGACAAGGCGCCGCTGAGCTGGCGCCTGATGCGGCTGTTACCGGATCTGTTGGCCGAGGAGGCGTTCGCTCCCTTGCGCCGCTTTCTCGCCGATG
>OGCL01002318.1_pt1 | contig 13598 bp, 8 predicted proteins | sample 1570041 | NCBI WGS metagenome assembly OGCL01 (sample SAMN06266162, study PRJEB24511) | hot springs metagenome | isolation source: Hot spring water | place: South Africa: Limpopo | collected 2015-06-22 | reverse complement strand
TCCAGCGTGAGCACCGTTCAGGGTGATGTTCAACACGTCGTTGTTATTACCAGCAGCAGCTGCGTCCTTGACGGTGACAGTCAGGCTGTCGGTTACAGCAGAGGCAGCAGCGCCCAGAATGACCGTGCCGCCGGAAGCCAGTCCTTGCAGAGTCTGTGCGTCGCCCAAGCCAGCCGTGTATTTTACGGTGGAGATGTTGGAGCCGATACGGGTCAGGTTGACATTGTCGGTCGTACTAGCCTGGTCGGTGATTTCCAGCACTTCGAACGTGTTGGCGATACCCTTCTTAGCAAAGTTTGCAGCAGTCAGTACGCTCAGGGCAGCACCCATAGCCGATTTCATGGCCAGAGTGTCAGTACCGTCACCACCGTTGACTGTGACCTTGTCGTCGGTCAGGTCGGCAGCCAAGACCAACGCGCCCAGGTCGACCTTGTCGTTACCCGCTCCGGTCGATACGCTGAACTCGCGCGCGGTACCGGAGGCATGTCCCAGAGTAACCGTTTCTGCGCCAGCAGCACCAGTCACGGCGACCTTATCTACGGCCGTGGTAACGGCAGTCTTTGCAGTATTGGTGATGGCGATGGTGGTTGCGCTAGCAACGCCAGCGATAGTCAGATCCTTGTCACCCGACACGTTGACGGTCTTCAGCGCGGTACCAGTGTTGAGCAGGGTAACCTTGGAAGCAGCCTGAGCGACAACATCGAGAGTTGCCACGCCAGCGCCGTTGATGTCGATTTCGACATCGTTACCTGCGGCAGCAGTATCGCCGACGCCATTCAGCTTGATGGTCTGAGCGGTAACGGAAGCAGCGGCGTTAACGTCAACATCGTTATTAGAGCCACCAGAGTCGGTCACGTTGGTTAGGGTCAGGGACTGACCGGAAGCCAGCGTGTAAGCGCGAGCGCCACCGTTCACGTTGACAGTGTCAATTTCCAGCGAGGTCAGGCCGGAGATAGTGGACACATCGTAGTCTGCGGTCGAGCTCTTGATGTAAATGTTCTCGATGCCAGAGATCGTCGGCAGAACGGGGTTACCAGAGCTGTTATACAGCTTCAGCGTATCATTGCCAGCACCACCGTTGATTTGATCGGCTACTGAGGCCGCAGCGTTGTCAGCGATGAACGTGTCGTTGCCGGAGGTGCCGACGATGTTGTCAATACCCATCGTGAGCGTAAACGTCTGCCCCGGAGCCGAAGTGCCTTGCCCAACCACGGACGCCACGGTGGCGGTCAGGGTATTCAGCGCGGCGGTCAGGGTGGATTGATCGCCGGTGGAGGCGGCCACGATGCTGCTCATGGCGGCACGGGCGGCGGAAGCGGCGGCCTGGCCGCTGTAGGCGACGATCTCGGCCGTGGTGTCCAGGGCGGCGGTGAAGCTCTGGGCGTAAGCGACACGCATCTCGATGGTGGTTTTGTCGCGGCCTTGGGCGTTTTCCAGCATGGTCATGACCAGGTTGCCCAGGGTGAGGCGGCCGGACGTGATCTCTTTGGACCAGTACAGCAGGCCGGTAACGTCCGCGGCACGGCCAAACATGTTCAAATAGACCTGGTTGACGATCTGCTCGGTGGTCATGTTGGCGTACTGGTTGGTGTACTCGGCGCTGGAGCCGAAGGCAGCCATGGCGGTCTGCTTAAGCTTGTCTGTCCAGTAGCCCAGGCCCACCGGATCGGCGGGGCGGCCGTAATAGGCCACATACAGTTGTTGCACTTGGGCGGGGGTAAGAGACATGTGTAAATCCTCCAAAGGTAAAAAAAAACCAAGGCCTTGGTTCATTCCGAACGCATCGAAACGACCCGCATGATACCTCATCCGAACGAGGATGCACGCTTTACCCGGCCATTCCACTACGCCAAACATTGACGTCGCTGCCCAGAATACAGCGTCAACGAACATTGTGTGTGACAAACATCACATTTTTTCATTCAGACAGGCCGGATGCGGGGCGTGTTGGCGGACGGCCACACCCGTCGGCGCGCATGCGCGCGATGCGCTTTCCGGGCGGGGCGTCCCCCCGAATTCCGTTTCATTCTATCCGGGCTTGCCTTGCCCCCCCTCTCCCAGAGGGCGGGGGCCCGGGCGCATCCTTCGCCCGTTTTCCCGGTCGCTGCGCTGCGCGCGCCGTGCATCGGGCCATCCTCGTTCAATCGTTTGTTATCATTGTCCGCGGCGGCGTGGCCGCCGGGGCTTGTACAGGTTGACTTGGAGCCTTGCAGATGAGACGCGATGACCTTTGGGCCCGCCGGGCCGATTTCCGCCCCTCCCGCGGGGACTCGTTGGCCGCGCGCCGGTGGGCGTGGTTGCTGGCGCTGTGGCTCGCCCTGGCGGCGGCGCCGGCGGCGGCGGCGCCCTGGGCGGCGGAGGTGTTGTTCGTTTCGGGGGAGGCGTCCTGGCGGGCCTCGGCGGCACAGCCCCTGGCGCCGCTGCGGGTGGGCGAGCGGGTTGCGGCGGGCGCGACGCTCTCGACCGGGGCCGATGGCCATGCCTATCTTGCCACGCTCGACCGGGGCTTTCTGGCCTTGCGGCCCAATACCCGCTTGCGATTGGCGCGCTATTCCGCCCATCCGGACACCCCTGAAATCCGCTTGGAACTGGAATACGGGGTGGCGCGGGTGGTGACCGGCGCGGCCGCGCAGGCGAGGCGCGACCGTTTTCGACTGGAAACGCCCATTGCGGCCATCGGGGTGCGGGGCACGGATTTTTCGGTGCAGGGCGACGCAGAGTCCACGCGGGTGAGCGTGCGTCGGGGGGGCGTGGTGGTCAGCCCGTTTCATGAGGCCTGCCTGGCGGGCGGCCTGGGACCTTGCGAAGGTCCGCTGACGGCGGAGCTGCATGCGCACGAGGGCGGCTATCTGATCGAGGTGCGGCGTGGCCTGCCGCGGGCCGTGCGGGTTCGCGCCAGTGACCGGGTCGGGCCGGACGGCGCGACGCCGGGCCGCCCGGAGGAAAAGGCGCTGCTCGGGGCGGCCCCGGGCGAGGGCGGGGTCGGCCAGGCCCCGGCGACCGATGCGGCGACGCGGGCCGAGCTCGACAAGCTGAACGAGGCCCGGGCCCAGACCGGAGTTTCGGTTTCGGCATCGACCCCGTCGGCAACGGTGTTCTGGGGGCGCTGGGCGGGCGACCCCAAGGCGTTCCAGGCATTGACCGGCGAGGGCCAGCGGGCCGTGGTGGCGGCGAACCCGTGGTATGTGATCAGCCGCACGCGCGAGCCGGCGACCCTGCCGCGCGATGGCCGCGTCTCGTTGCGTCTGGCGGAGTCGGAGGCCTGGATCGTGAGGCCGGATGGGGTCGCGCTTGCGCCGGCGAACGTGCAGGATGGGGCGTTGAGCCTCGATTTCGGCAAGCAGTCGTTCGATACCCGTCTGTCGGTCCAGGGCGGGGGGCGCGAGACCGAGCTGCGCGCGGCCGGCCGGATCGAGCCGGATGGCCAGATGCAGTCGAGCTGGCTTTCGGGCAGCACCGGCAGCGTGCGCGGCGCGGTGGAAAACCATGGCCGGGCCGCGACCTATCTGTTCCATCAGGCGCTGGATCCCAAGGCCGAGCTGACCGGGGTGGCGCACTGGGTTCGTCCTTGAGTCGAGGCGCGGGCGCGGTTTTTCGCGCTTCCGGACGAGGTGGAGGCTGGTTTTGTGGCCTGCGGCGGCCCGGTCTCGCGGCGCTGCTGGCGTGGCTGGCAGCCCTGCACGGCATGCCGGCTGCACGGGCGCAGGCGGGGCCCGACGAGCTGTTGTACGAGGAGGCCTGGCAGGCGATCGATTCCGGTGAGCTGGCGCGCGCCCACGCCATGCTGGAAACCTTGCTCGGGCGCCAGCCCAGGCATGCGGGGGCCTGGCTGGATCTGGCCTTGCTGAACTGTCAGCGCGGCGATTTCGCGGCGGCGCGTCGCATCCTGGAGCGCGTGGAGGCGGAGTTTTCCCCCGCGGGTCCGCTGCGCGAGCTGATCGGGCGGCAGGTGGCCCTGAGCTGCCGGCAGACGCCCCGGTTGGGCTGGCGCTTGGCCGGGCTGACGGGCTATGACGATAACGTGAATCTCGGCGCGCGCAACGATCGCGTCAGCCTGGCGACCGAGGCGGGGGCGGTGGATGTATTGCTTGCGGAGGCGATGCGGCCCCGCGGCAGCGCTTTTTTCGAGTCCTGGCTGGAGGGCGTGGGGCAGTGGCAGGGCCTGGAATGGCAGGCTGCCTTGCTGACGCGCAGGCATGCGGACGCGTCGGACTTCGATCTGGGGGTCTTTTCCCTGTCGGCAAGCGGGCGCTGGCAGGGGGCGCATGGCTCCGGACGCGGCCTGGCGCAGTGGTCGCGCAAGCGTTTCGGTGGGCTGGATTTCCTGGATGCGTTCTCGCTCCGGGTGCAGTGGGAAGGGGCCGGGCTTGGGCATGATTTGCGGCCGGCGATCGAGGTCGGGCTGGCCCGGCATGCCTTTCCTTCCCATCCCGAGTTCGATGCCTGGGTCGCGGAGTCGCAGCTGGGGGTGGCGCAGGAGACGGGCAATGGCGCCTGGCGGGCGATGTTGATCGCCAACCTCGACCTGGCCCGCGGCGCGCGCCCGGGGGGGCGACGGCAGGGGCTGGGCGGAGAGCTGGCGGGCGAGTGGCGGGTGAGGCCTGGAACGCGCGTGTCGGCCTCGATCCGCGCCCAGCACTGGCTGGATGCGAAACCGTACTTCGGTTCGTTCATTTCTTTGCGCCGCGAACAGTCCCTGTGGCAGGCCCGGCTGGGGATCGACGTCGATCTGGGTCAGGGGGTCCAGTGGCAACTGGGCTGGAGTGGCCGACACAGCTCGAACAACCTTCCATTCCTGGATCATTCCGGGCAGGGCGTGCATAGCGGTTTTGTATTGTCTTTCTGAAGCGCGAGGTTTCGCATGGTTGCATCCGGGTTCGACGGGCTGCTGCGCGGGTTGTGGCGGCAGCGCGGCTTGATCGCGCGCCTGGTGCGGCGCGAGTTCGAGGCCCGCTATCGCGGTTCGTTTCTCGGCCTGGCGTGGGCCGCGCTCAGCCCTCTGGCGCTGGTGCTGGTCTATGCGTTCGTGTTCCATGCCGTGCTGGCGGTGCGCTGGCCGGGGGCGGCGGCGGCGGGCGCGACCACGTATGCGTTGAACCTGTTTGTCGGCCTGCTGGCGTTCAATCTGCTGGCCGAGGTGCTCGGCCGCGCGCCACGCCTGATCCTGGAAAACCCGGGCTATGTGAAGAAAGTGGTGTTTCCGCTCGAAATCCTGCCGCTGGTGGCGGTGGCCAGCGCGGCCCTGGCGGCGGCCATCGGCGGCGGGGTGCTCGTGGCCTTGCATCTGGCGCTGGGCGGAATGCCGCATCTTGCCTGGGGCCTGGCGCCGATGCTGGCCTTGCCCTTGCTGCTCTGGTCCCTGGCCCTGGCCTATCTGCTGGCGGCGCTGGGGGTCTTCCTGCGCGACATCGCCCAGTTGACCGGGCCGCTGACCATGGCCCTGTTGTTCCTTTCGCCGGTGTTCTATCCGGCCTCGCAGGTGCCCCCGCCATGGGGCCACTGGCTGGCGCTGAGTCCGCTTTCGGCCGGCATCGAGTGGCTGCGCGGCGCGATCCTGCTCGGCACCGGACCGGACCCGGGACTGTATGCGGCGCATCTGGGGGTCAGCCTGCTGGCCTTGGCCGCGGGCGCATTCGTGTTCGCCCGTCTCGCCCGCGGCTTTGCCGACGTGATCTGAAGGGCCCTTTTCGCCGGGTCGCGCGCTTTGCCGATGCGCCGTTTTGCGTTAGCCTCATTGGTTTTTTCGGAGTCCAGCCTTGTCGCCCGATACCTTGTCCCGTCTGGCCAGGCCGATGGTGTTCGAATCTCCGGCCCTGGAAAGCCCGGACACGGCGTGGGCCTGCCATCTGCCGTTCGCGTTCTGGATCGTCGATGCCCTGGCGCCCCGCACCCTGGTCGAGTTGGGCGTGCATGCCGGGGTGTCGTATTGCGCCTTTTGCCAGGCGGTGCGGCATCTCGGGCTGCCCACGGCGGCCTATGGGGTCGATACCTGGGCCGGAGATGCGCATGCGGGTCACTATCAAAACCAGGTGCTGGATGAACTGCGCGCCCACCATGACCCGCGCTATGGCAGTTTCTCGCATCTCGTGCAGGCCAGCTTCGATGAGGCGCGCGAACATTTCGCGCCGGGCTCGGTGGATCTGTTGCACATCGACGGCTATCACACCTACGACGCGGTGCGGCACGATTTCGAGACCTGGCGGCCAGCGATGTCGGAGCGCGGGGTGATCCTGTTCCATGACGTCACGGTACGGGATCGGGACTTCGGGGTCTGGCGCTTCTGGGATGAGGTGTCTGGGCACTATCCGTCTTTCCTGTTCACCTTTGGCCATGGTCTGGGCGTGCTGGGCGTGGGCGAGTCCCTGCCGGAACCGGTGGCCTGGCTGTTGCGGCCGGAGCGCCGGCCCGCGACGCCGGATGCCGACATCGTGGGTTTTTTCGCGCCGCTCGGTCGCGGCCTGGAGGCGCAGGCGGGCTTGAGTCGGGCCTTGCGGGAGCTGGCCGGCTTGCGCCAGACCCTGGCCGGGGCGGAACGGGCGTGGCTGTCGCAACGCGCCGAGCTGCACGGGGCGGTCCGTCATCTGGAAGGGGAGGTCCGTCATCTGGAAGGGGAGGCCGCCCGGCTGCAGGCCGAGCTGGTCGATCGTCGGGCCGAGCTGGCCGCTATGCAGGGCTCGCTGTCCTGGCGTTTGACCCGGCCTTTGCGCCTGGCTTCGGCCCAGGTCCGCCGCCTGGCAAGGCTGTCCCGGCGGCGGCCGGGGAGGGCGCGTTTCGACGCGCCCCCCCCGGCCGGGCCGAGACCCGCGCCGCAGGTGGATCATCCTCTGCGCGCGGACTGGTATGACGGCGAAAACCCGGAGGTTTCGCTGATCGTGCTGAATTTCAACAAGCCGGATCTGACTTCGGCTTGTCTGGATTCGATCTGGCGGCATACGCGGGGCTTTCGCTACGAGGTGGTGCTGGTCGATAACGGCAGCTCGGCGGAGAACTTCCTGGCCCTGACATCCCGGGCGGCCGGGGCGCGCATCCTCCGTCTGGAGGTGAACCGGTTCTTCGGTGAGGGCAACAATCTCGGCTTCGAGGCTTCGCGCGGTCGTTACGTGGTTTTTCTCAACAACGACGTGACGGTGACCGAACACTGGCTGGAACCCTTGATCGGGCGTCTGGCGGAAGACGCGGGGGTCGGGGGCATCGGGCCGATGATGGTGTACCCGGATGGTCGCTTGCAGGAGGCCGGGGCGCGGGTGCGGCCGGATGGTTCGAGCGAGCAATATGGCAAGGGCGGCGATCCGGACGATCCGGCCTATGCGGTGGAGCGCGAGGTCGGCTACGTTTCGGCGGCGGCCTTGGCCTTGCGCCGGGAGACGTTCGAGGCGGCGCTGGGTTTCGATCTGTGCTTCGAGCCGGCCTACTATGAGGATGCGGACCTGTGCATGAAGATCGCCCAGCTCGGCTTGCGGGTGGTGTATTGCCCGGCCAGCCGGGTGGTGCATCATGAGAATGCGACCTCGCGCGACTATGCGCGTCAGTTGCAGATCCAGTCGGTGATCGCCTTGAACCGGGAGCGCTTCGTGGCGCGCTGGAAAGAGGTGTTGGAGGGCCGAATCGAGGCCGTGCCGGGGCTGTTTCCCAGCCTCGCGCCTTGTCCGGAACCGCCCGACGAGGCGCCTTCCTTGCTGCTGTATACCCCGTATGACCTGGCGCCCGGAGGCGGGGAGCGCTATCTTTTGACGCTGGCAGCGGGGTTGGCGGGGCGCATGCGGGTGACGCTGGCCACGCCCCACCCTTATTCCAGGCTGCGCCTGCGCACCTTGGGGCGGGAGCTGGGCTTGAATCTGGATGCGCTGCGCCTGACTACGTTGCAGCCGGGCTCGCGCGGGACAGGCTTCGATTTTTCCATCGTCATGGGCAATGAGGCGCTGCCGTCCGTTCCGGGACTGGCCCGGCGCAATCTGTTTCTCTGTCAGTTTCCTTTTCCGGCGTCGCCGGATTGGCTTGCGTCGCATTGGGCTTGCCTGGAGGATTACGCGGCGGTGGTGGTGTACAGCGACTTCGCGGCGCGCCACTATCGTCGTGCGGTGTCGGCGCTGGGCCGGGTTCCGCCGCCGCTGGAGGTGATTCATCCGGCCGCGGCGCTGGCCGCGCCCGCCGCGGAGGATGCGCCAATCCCCGAAAAGCGGGCCATGGTGCTGGGCGTGGGCCGGTTTTTCGCCGGCGGTCACAACAAACGGCATGACCTGATGATCCAGGCCTTTCGCTCGGTGCTGGATCAGGCGCCAGGCGCTAGCCTGCATCTCGCCGGGTCGATCACGGCCCATCCGGAACATCTGGCCCATTTCGATGCGCTCAAGCGGCAGGCGCAGGGGCTGCCGGTGTTCTTTCATCCGAACGCTTCGCCGGAAACCCTGGCGAATCTGTACGCAGAGGCCTCGGTCTATTGGCATCTGGCCGGCTACGGCGTGGATGAGGCGAAGGAGGCCCACCGTTGCGAGCATTTCGGCATCACCGTGGTGGAGGCGATGTCGGCCGGTTGCGTGACCTTGGTGTTCGATCGGGGTGGGCCGCCGGATATCGTCGAGGATGGCGTGAGCGGCTTTGTGTTCGATTCGCTCGAGTCGTTGACGATGCGAACGGTGGCGGCGCTGTCGCGCCCGCAGGCCGCGGAGGTGGTCGAGATGCGCTTGGCCGCCGTGGCCGCGAGCCGGCGGTATACGGCCACGCGGATGGTCGATCGGTTCATGCGCCTGCTGGAGCCCGACGCGCCATGAAGCTCGCGGCGCCCGCAATATCGGTGCAGGGACTGTCGAAGGTCTATCCCATCTATGCGCGGCCCCACGACCGGCTCAAACAGGCATTGATCCCGCGCCTGCAAGGCTGGGCGGGACGCGCGCGGGGGCGTTTCTTCCATGAGTTCCGGGCGCTGCACGCGGTGTCCTTCGAGATCGCCCGCAACGAGACGGTGGGCATCGTCGGCCGCAACGGTTCGGGCAAGTCGACCTTGCTGCAGATCCTGTGCGGGACATTGGCGGCAAGCGCCGGGTGCGTGCGGGTGCATGGCCGGGTGGCGGCCTTGTTGGAGCTGGGGTCGGGCTTCAATCCGGAATTCACAGGCCGGGAAAACGTGTATCTGAACGCGGCGATCCTGGGACTGAGCACGCGCGAGACCGATGCGCGCATGGCGGCCATCACCGAATTCGCCGATATCGGCGAATTCATCGATCAGCCGGTGAAGACCTATTCGAGCGGTATGGCGGTGCGCCTGGCGTTCTCTGTGGCAATCAATGTCGAGCCGGACATCCTGGTGGTGGATGAGGCGCTGGCGGTGGGGGATGAGCTGTTTCAACGCAAGTGTTTCGCGCGCATCGAGGCCTTGAAATCGGCCGGCACGACCATCCTGTTCGTTTCCCATTCCGGGTCGACCATCGTCGAGCTGTGCGACCGGGCAATGCTGCTCGATGCCGGCGAGTTGCTGACCATCGGGGCGCCGCGCGAGGTGGTGGGCCAGTATCAGAGGCTGATCTATGCGCCGCCCGAACGGCAGGCCGAGATCCGCGCCGAAATCCGCTCCGGCGCGACCGTCCGCGCGCCGGAGCCCCTCCAGTCGCAGGATGTCTCCGCGGCGATCAGGGCCGGCGAGACGCGCGCGTTCTTCGAGCCGGGCCTTCGCCCTTCGAGCACATTGTTCTATGCGTCGCGCGGGGCGCGCATCGAGCGCCCGCGCATCGTGGATGCGGACGGCCAGCCGGTGAATTGCCTGATTCGTGGCGAGTCGTACCGTTATCTGTATGAGGTGCGCTTCGATCAGCCCGCGCAACGGGTGCGCTTCGCGATGCTGATCCGCAGTCTTACCGGGCTAGCCATCAGCGGTTCCTTTTCGTCGCGCGCGCTGGAGGACGCGATTCCGGAAGTCGAGCCGGGCCATTGCCGGCAGGTCGAGTTCCGTTTCGTGTGCCGGCTCAATCCAGGAACCTATTTTCTGAACGCAGGCGTGCTCGGCTTGTGCGGGGACGAGGAGCTCTTTTTGCATCGCATCGTCGATGCCTTGGCCTTTCGGGTATTGCCGGTGGCGGGCGATCGCGCCACCGAGCTGGTCGATCTGTGCGAGTTCGTCGGCGCCGCGACGGCGCCGCCTTCCCCCTGAGCCTGGCCATGCAGGGCGATCCCGTTTTTCATAATCTGCTGGTGTCGGCCCCCAATGGGGGCGGCCTGTTCGCCTTGCGGAACGGGTCGGTATGGCATGTGGACGGGCAGTCTTCCACCGGCATCGATGTGCGCAATGGCGCCCTGCTGCGCAGCCTGCAACCGGATGGCTGGCGTTTTTACGGACGCGCCGCTCCGGCCCTGCCGGATGTGCCCGATCTTCATGACGTGCGCATCGTGGAGGACGGGTTCATGGCGGTGGGCACCCAGGACAACATCATCTTGCGATTCGATCGCGCCGGCCGCGAGATCCGGCGCTGGGTCCTGCCCGGCGAGCCGGATTCGGCACATGTGAATTGTCTGGCGTGTTGGCAGGGTCGCTGGGTATTTTCCGCCTTCGGGGATTTCGATACGCACCGCGGCTATAAACAGGGGACGCGCGGCCTCGGCTTCGTGCGTTCGCTGGAGGACGGGCAGACCCTGATTTCCGGGCTTTCCCAGCCCCACAGCCTGACCCCCTGGGGCAAGGATTTGTTGCTCGCGGATTCGGAGACCCAGAGTCTGGCCCGGTATGACCGGCATGGCCGGTTGCGGCGCCGGGTCGATCTGGGGGGGTATACCCGGGGAATTGCGGTGGGTCGTTCCGCCCTCTTCGTCGGTTTGAGCCAGTCGCGCAACCTCGGCAATGATCCAGTGAGCGATTCGGCCTCGATCCTTGCCCTGGACCCTGCACGGTGGTCGGTGCGCGCGCGCCTGCCGTTGCCGACGCGCGAGATCTACGACATCCGCTTCGTTTCCAGCGATCAGGCGATGGCGCTCATCCTTGCCCGTCTGGAACGGGAGGCCGGGCGATGAAGCGGGAAATGTCGCCGCGCACCTGATCGAACGCTTCCGCCAGATCGGGATAGCGCTCGCTCAGGCGGTCCCGGTAGTGCTCGACCACCCGATCGGCGCGCTGCGAATACAGGTCGAGCATGGGGGGCGGCATCTGGCAGCCCTGGCACAGGGTGCCCAGACGCACGAAGTCTTCGACCCGGGTCACCCGCCCGATCTGGCCGGTGGCGCGCAGCCAGGCCAGCAGACGATGCCCGCTCACGTCCCGGCGCGAGCGGCGATAGGCCGAGTTGTTCCAGATCTCGAGGAATCCGCGCCGCCCCGGCTCGATCCGGCCGAAATCCCAGTCGTCTTCCCAGGGCGCGCAGCATGGGGAAACGCTGCCATCGGCATTGATCACGGTGTAGAAGTAGTGCCAGGCACAACTTTCCTGGCCACGCGCATCAATCTGGCTGGCGTCGAATGGACGTCGGCGTTGCTCGAAAAAACCTTGCTGGGGTTCGCCTTCGCGGTAGGTGGGCAGGAATTCGGCGCGCAGGGCCTCGGAAACCGCGGCTTCGCGGCGCACGAACTCGATGCCGTGGTCGGCGCAGAACTGGCGCGCGAGATCGATTTCGTGCTCGTTGAAGCGGAAGACCAGGTAGTTCCAGGCCAGTTGCAGCGGCACCCCGAGCCGGTCGCGCGCGCGCGCCAGCCGGACGAGATTGTCGCGCGCGAGCTCGAAGCGGCCCTTGACCCGGTAACGCGCGTAGGTTTCCTGGCTGAAGCCATCGATGGAGGCTTCGATCCGGTCGATTCCGGATGCGGCCAGCGCGTCGATGGCGGCATCAGTCAGCGGCATGGATAGATTGGTGTTGGTGTCGGTGGCGATGTCGAGCGCCGAGAGGCGGTGAACGAAATACAGCAATTCAGGGTTGAGCAGGGGTTCGCCCCAGTTGTACAGGTGCACGAAGAAAAGGCTGTCGGCCAGTTCGTCGAGAATCGCGTCGAAGAGGGTCCGCGACAGCAGGCCCCGTTGCCGATAGCGCGAGCGGCCGTGTCCGACACGGCGTGCATTTTCAAGACCGGTCGGGCACATCGGACATTGCAGCTGGCACACCGATGCGGGGTCGAGCAGCAGCAGGAAGGGTTTCGATCTCACCCGGACGGCGCCGGTGTATCGCTCGTAATGGGCGAGGAGGAAGTTTTCGAGCGGCTTGCGGTCGGTGCGACGGGGCCGGATCATGGTCGGGGCGGTTGCGCGGGAGTCTGGTGAATTTGCGGCCGGGGCCGGATCAGGCAGGCTTGCGGGCGGTGATCAGGTAGGCGTAGAGCTTGGGCGCCGTCGGCGTCCGGCCCGCTAGGGGGGGCCAGTAATAGCCGATGTCGAGATCCGGTCGGTCATGCACCTGGATGTCGACGAATCCGGCATCATGCAGCCGGGCGAGCACGTCGGCCTCGCAATAGATGCGCATCTCCAGGGTGGCGCCCTCGCCGCCGTGAAAGACCAGGTCGTCATAGACCGTGTAGCGCCCTGCGCGATCACGGTTGACGAGAATGCGGCGGCCACGGAAATCGAGGATCTGGTGCTCGTGCAGGTCGGAGAAGTGCTCGACCGTGGCCTCCGTGCGGGTGTATGGAACGCTGAAAATGAGTCGCCCCCCGGGCTTGAGCAGGGCATGCAGGTTGCGGTAGGCGTTTTCGAGGGGCGGCAACACATGTTCGAAAACGTCGCTCGAGATGAGGAAATCCATCTGTCCGAGCCAGCCCGGGTCGGGGGCTTGGATGTCGAGACGAGGCTCCCGGTCATAATAGGTGTTCCGGTAGTCGAACAGACGGGCCAGGGATTCCGCGTAGCCCGGCCAGTCGCTCATGCCGATGCCTCGCATGGCCTTGTTCGTTTTCCATTTACGCAACGGGAGCCGACGCGGGATGCCCAGCCCGTCGGCCAGCAGGGCGACGATGCCCCGGAAACGCGCATTGGAGCCGCACCCCGCGCATAGCGCGATTTCCCGGTGGAAGCCGGCGGTTTCCTGTTGGTTCTCATGGCCACAGACATTGCAGGTGTAGCGTGTGGTCTCGGCGGCTTGCGGGGGAAGATTCATGTCCAACATTCCATGTTTGCAGTATTGGGCGGGGTAGAAGAACTGCGGCGCCGACAGGAAAGCGGGGCATCGCGCATGAAGGGGCTCCGATCAGAGCCGTAGTATCATCCTAAAAATCGCAGTTGACCGCTTGGATGACTTCGTGGCACGTTGGATACATCGAGTTTTCAGTTTTCGCTCGACTTCACCGATTGGGGGATCGCTCCACGCCCGCTTGACGGTCCAAACGGGCGCTTGGCTTTGTGTGGTCCTGCGGCCCGTCCCGCGCTCGGGGCCGCCACGGCGCGGCGTCCTGCGCCCTGCGGGCGGGTCGCGCCAGACACCCCCGTTTGGCCCGCCTTTCGGACGTGTTCAACTGCGGTTTTTAGGATCATCCCCGCCGAGGCGAAGGATCGAAGGCCTATAACTATATCATTCCGGATTTTCCATTCGCAGGCTGTTGAAAAACGTCGCAAGGAGGGCACGATGCAAGGCGCACGGAGTACTGCGACCGAGAAAACGAGCGAAGCGAGTTTCAGCGAAGGCTCACCTTCAGGTGAT
>OGCL01002316.1_pt1 | contig 13603 bp, 9 predicted proteins | sample 1570041 | NCBI WGS metagenome assembly OGCL01 (sample SAMN06266162, study PRJEB24511) | hot springs metagenome | isolation source: Hot spring water | place: South Africa: Limpopo | collected 2015-06-22 | reverse complement strand
ATAGTTTCATTGGTGGCTCACTTCGGGGACACGCTTGCACTATAAAATAAAGACACATTATTATTACTACAAGTAGATAAGGGCGTAGTCAACAAAAGACAGCATTAGCTTGCGAACAGCAATTGGACGATATAAAATTTTCCTAAGAACCTGTCATCTCTGTGCGAAGAAAATTCCAAATGTCTGCTTCTAAATCGTAAGTTGCGCAGGTCAACTTGCAATTTCAAATTTTTTTTCTTACTTTTGTCCCCGTGACTCAAAAAATGTCAGTGTTGTGGACCGTGCTATTCATTTTATTATTCTCTTCATGTACCAAGAGGGACAGGGAAAGGCCTCTTGTTCAACTTATTGGAGTAGCCGACACCATAAAAGCTTTTACTGGCGACACATTGATTCTTCAATTATATTTTAGAGACAATGAAAAACTTTCTCAGTTCAAAATAGATATTCACGACAACTTTGATGAACATAGTCATCCTAAAATATATCGTGCAAGACCTTGGTCAAAAATAATAATTAAAAACCTCTCAGGTCGGGAACAAACCATTACAGAAAAAATTCCAGTTTTCGATTCAGCGGCTGCAGGGCCTTATCATATAATCGTTCGGGCTGCCGATGCTTCAGGTAATGAATCAGAATTTATATTAATTGACTTAATTTTAATTAACACTTATGACAGCATTCCACCCCATATTACAGAAATTCAGTTTCCCTCCGAAGGAGCGTTAATTTCAAATTCTATGGATATAAAATTAGACTTAAACGATAACCAAACAGGAATTTATTTAATTAAAACTAAAGTAAAAAAATCAGCTACCCAAATTTTGTTTCAAAGCGGGGATACCTTACCCGTTCAACCCCTTCAATTTACCTTTATCAAAAATATAGCCATAGGGTCGTCCATGCCGCCAGGATCAGCAAGGTTGGAGGTGGATGTATTTGATGGCGCTTATAATCGTACCAGAATTTCGCGAAATATCCAATTAAATCCATAAATTACAATAACTATGAAAAAAACAACCATTTCACTTCTTCAAATTTTACTTTCCTTGACTTTTCTTATTCCCTCAGAAAGTTGTAAAAAGGAAAAACATGAGGATCATGAAGTTTCTATAAAAATTTTGAGTCCCTCGCAAGGTGCAACAGTCACTAATCCATTCTTGCTCCATATTAATTTCAATTCTGACGAAGAAATTCACGATATTGAGGTTAAAATTAGAAAATCAAATGCCGGCAGTAGCGAGCCGAATGCCTTTGAATTCAGCACACATACTCATGAAAAATATTTCGAACTAAAAGATTCTATTTTCATTCCGGTATCAAGCCTCACAACCTTTGAATTAAAAGCGCAGGCTGGTGAAGAATCTCATCGAAGTGAATCTAAAATAAACTTTTCTATTCAGCCCTAATCGTAGAAAACTGAGTTTTTATGTAAGGTCTCCAGGTCACATATACCTGGCCAAAGGAATTTAAATCTACATTTGCGCTGCCTCCAGCCAGATGCTAAAAGGGTTGTTACTCATTTTTATTTTTTGTTTCTGTTCTGAACTTTGGAGTCAATCACCCTTCGCTGAACATTTTCTAAAATATGATGATAATCACACTTACGCATTAAGAGGCGTAAAAATTGTCCAAGGTTCAGGTGAGATTATTGATAATGCGACACTTGTGTGGAGATATGGAAAAATTATTGCTTGTTCCCGCGAGGCTAATCCCCCAAAAGGTAGTGTGATTTTTGATGGAAAAGGCCTTTGGGTATATCCTGGTTTTATTGACCTCTGGTCAGATTATGGGCTTCCGGAAGAACCGAAAAAGGAAAAAAGCTCAGTGGTTCCATACGATAGTGATAGATTAGGACCTGTTGGAAATTACGAAAGCAACCGAGCCAATTACGAGGCGGCCCAATTCTTCCACCCTCAACCCCTTGCAGCAGAGAATTATAGGAAGGCCGGTATCACGACCCTCCTAACTCATAAAACCATAGGAAATATTAGAGGGACTGCCGCACTCGTCGGAACAGGAATTGAAAACCCCAGTAAGGAGATTTTAAAATCTTCCGCCGCCTTCATTTTTTCTTTAGATAAAACCAGTCACGTAAAGCAATTTTACCCCACATCTCTGGCTGGCGCCATAGCTCTTATTAGGCAAACATTTTACGATGCTGAATGGTACAAGAGGTCAGGTGCTCAAGACCAATATTTTGTCACTCTGGAACGATTCTCCCAATCTATCGGACGTATTCCGCTGATTTGTGAGGTACAAGATAAATATGATATTTTTAAAATGGAAAAAGTAGCCAGAGAATTCGGAGTAAAATTTGTCTATAAAGGATGTGGAAATGAATATCAGCGAGCCCCTGAACTTGCTAAGACCGGCGCCACGATTGTTATACCGCTGAAAATGGTTGAAGGTTGGCAAATAAATCATGCTCTGGAGTCAGAAGAATTACCTTTCAACACAATTAAACATTGGGAACTGGCTCCCTATAATGCCAAAATACTATTTGAAAATAAAATACCTTTCGCATTCACAAGTTTTGGACTCAAAAAGCCCGAAGAAACTATTAACTTACTGCGCCAAATTGTCAAAAAAGGGCTACCTAAATCAGAAGCCATTAAAGCCTTCACAGAAAATCCTGCCCGCTTCGTAAGAGAATCAGAACGATTAGGTCAACTTAAACCAGGATATGTGGCTAACTTTTTTGTTACTTCAGGTGACATATTTGAAGAGGGAGAAATGATTTATTACACTGTAGTAAGGGGAAAACCTTACCTGATTCAATATCCACCCATCGGCGACCTTCGAGGGATCTACAGATGGGAATCTCCAGAATTATCATTCAAAAGCGAAATTAAAATTTCAGGGCATCCACTAACCTTAGAAGCTGTCTCCAAAGTAGATAAAATAAAAAAAGCAACTATTTCTCTGGAATTTAATAAACTGCTTATTAAATGTGATTTAGGAAAGGATTCACTCAGGCTTTATGAATTTTTTGCTACGATTGACAAAGATTCTCTGGAAATCATCCGGGGGTATGGGTTAGATTCGGAAAGAAATAGATTCACCTGGAAATTAGTCAAGGAAAAGACGCTCGAACCCCCACAAGAAAAAACTAAAAAAGACTCTATATACTCCCTTAAGATTCCAGTTCCATTTTCGCCCTATGGCATTGAACCCGTGCCTGAACGTTACGACTTTGTCGTACGTGGATCCACTGTATGGACTAATGAAAATGATGGCATTCTTTCCGAAACAGATGTTCACGTTAAAAACGGAAAGATTCATGCTATAGGAAAAAATCTTGCGGTTCCATCAGGAGTCTTAGAAATTGACGGAAAGAATAAACATCTCACCTGTGGAATAATTGATGAACATTCACATATTGCCCTCACACGAGGAGTGAATGAATGGGGTTCGAACGCCTCGGCTGAGGTGCGCATGTACGATGCAGTTTTTCCAGATGATGAAGATATATATCGACAACTCGCTGGTGGAGTCACTGCAGCTCAACTATTGCATGGTTCTGCAAATCCTATAGGAGGACAAAGTGCACTAGTCAAATTTCGTTGGGGGGCTATTCCCGAACACATGAAGATTGTAGGAGCCCCAAAATTCATCAAGTTTGCCCTTGGCGAGAATGTAAAACAGGGTAACGACCCATCAGAAGGTTATCGCTATCCTCAATCTAGGATGGGCGTTGAGGCCACGTATTATTATTACTTTTTAAAAGCTAAAAAGTATGCTGAATCCATAAAAAATGATCCACTCCATACCCGAAAAGATTTAAGGCTCGAAACCTTGGCTGAAATTCTGAACAAGAAATGTTTCATTACCTGTCATTCTTATGTTCAAAGTGAAATAAATATGTTGATGAAATTAGCTGATTCATTGGGATTTAAAGTTAATACTTTTACCCATATTTTAGAAGGGTATAAAGTGGCAGATAAAATGAAAGCCCATGGAGTAAATGCATCCTCTTTTAGTGACTGGTGGGCTTACAAATGGGAAGTGATGGAAGCAATTCCTTACAACCCGGCTATTTTAATAAAAATGGGAGTCAATACCGCTATTAACAGCGACGATCCGGAAATGGCTCGAAGATTAAATCAGGAAGCCGCAAAGGTAGTGAAATATGGGGGAATCTCTGAAGAAGAAGCCTGGAAAACCGTCACATTGAATCCTGCAAAGATGCTTCATTTAGATAATCTAATGGGAAGTATCAAAATAGGCAAAGATGCTGATCTGGTCCTATGGACTGATAATCCGCTCTCTATCTATTCCAAGCCCATTTATACCTGGGTTGATGGTCATGAAATGTTTTCTCTGGAGAGAGATCAAAGATTAAGAACATTAATTAGGGAAGAAAGAAAGAGAATTCTAGACCTTATCCAAAAAGACACCGGTCCGAAAAAGGAGGTTGAGAGACCCAAAACGAAACATTATCACTGTGATACTCTAGATGAAGCATGGGAGGTATCAGAGTAATCTGGACTTATTGAGTATCAATATTTCTAAGAAAAATCTTAGTTCCTGGGGGAATAGGTTCTAGGATACCGTTATTTAACCCTTTCAAAGCACTTTCTCTCATGCCTAGAGCATAGGAGAGCGATTTCCAGGATTCTTCCTTTTGGGTTATGAAAACTTCCAATTCGGGATGTGAATCGTGCTTGGGTTGAAGATAAATTATACTCCCTGCAGTAAGCTCTTCATGAAATCCGAGCTCATTGTATCGTCTTATCTGCCATTCTGCAAGACCAAATTCACTGGCCAGGGACTCTTTGGTATCCCCCTTCCGCACTCTTATGCATGACAAACCATTTACCATTTCAACCTTCCTGGTTTCGGCCTTTTGAGTTTCTTTTATGCGAATTTTATCATCTTCTTTTGATATTTCAATTTTTAATTGTCTTTTTGGTGAAATCTCTGATTGTTTATTTTTTAAATTTATTATTTCATAAGCCACACTATCGTATTTAAACAATCTGTATTTCTCTATGTATGATATTAATTTTTCTGCATAGGTGGTTAATGTAGCGTATCCGGCTGCTTTTAATTCCTTTGCCCAAGCGGTATAATCCATAATATCAAGCGTAAAAAGTTTAGCATAACGTGGTCTATTCATTAAAAATTTGGCGTGATCTTCATAGGAATCTTTCGGATCAGAATATTTTCTGAAGCACTCCCCTTTGACATCGTCATCATAAGTGTAGGTCTCCCCTTTCCAATCATGACATTTTATTCCAAAATGATTGTTGGCTTGCAATGCCAACTCACTCGTACCGGCAGCACTTTCAAGAATTCCTTGAGACAACGTAATACTGGCGGGAATACCATATTCTACCATGTGCCTTATCGCAACATCGGAATAATGATCAATGTAGGCATTAATATCCAACTTCAGGCTTTTTTGAGCTATAACATAATTCAAAGAAAAAACTACTAGAATTGCAATAAAATATTTTTTAAAATATTTAATCATCAATTCACTATACGATTTATCATCAAAAAGGTTGTATAAATGCCCGCTTATCCTAAAAATTAGATAAGAAATACATATAAAAATGTATAAAGCAGGTGACTATCGTTAATTTAAATTATCAGGCAATTTCCTTCAATAGTCCCCTATCTAATGCTATACTTACTAATTCTGCAGCATTTTTACAGGAGAGCTTCTTCAAAATGTTTTTTCTATGAGTATAAATTGTATGAACAGATAAGAATAATTCTTCTGCTATTTCTTTAGTGGATTTACCTTTAACTACAAGACGCAATATTTGAAGTTCTCTGATGCTCAAAGGTTGAACTGATTTTTCAAAAACTTCGGATTTATTTAATTCTATTGCATTTCTATAATTGTATGTATAGCTGACAAGAGCATCTACAATGGGCGCTGAAAAATATTTTTCTCCTTGCAGAACTTTTTGTATACATGAAAATATCTCATCTGGTTCTACCATGACAGATAACATGCCCACGACATGATGTTTATGAATAGAAAATACTAATTTAGGATTAGGTTTAGTTAAAACTATCGTAGGGTGGGTTCTAAATAATGCACTATTTGATTCAATATTGTCTGGATTAAAAAAATCAGAATTCTCCGAATTCAGGATTAGAAGATCGCATGAAGATAAATCATCCTCGAAAAAACTTTTCAACTGATTAGAGTTTTCAATATTTCCTAAAAATTTAAAATAACCATGTTCTGCGAGTTCTAACTGAATACCTTTTAACTCAAGTGGGCTGAAACCCCCTGTTAGGATAGTTTTTTTTAAATTAACTTTTTTCATTCGTCAATACTAAATAATGGATAAGGCTTCATAGTATTTTCTACCTCTTCAGCAATCATTTTGAGCTTCCTGTCATCATCCTTGAATGTGAGGGCTTCATCAATCCATTGTGCCACTTTTTCCATATCCTCTAATTCTAGACCTCTAGTAGTGATAGCAGGTGTTCCGATTCTAATTCCTGATGTTACAAACGGAGACTTATCATCAAAGGGTACCATATTCTTATTAACCGTGATATGCACTTTACCGAGCACGGACTCTGCTTCTTTGCCTGTAATATTTTTATTTCGAAGGTCAATGAGCATCAAATGATTTTCTGTACCCCCTGTAGCCAGGTTATAGCCCCTATCTTTCAGTGCCTGAGCCATTGCCCGGGCATTTGTTTTAACTCTGTGAATGTATTTTTCGTAAAATGGTTGGAGTGCCTCCCAAAAAGCAACGGCCTTGGCAGCTACGACGTGTTCAAGAGGGCCGCCCTGAGTTCCCGGAAACACCGCTGCATCTAAAACAGCGGACATCATTTTAAGTTCACCTTTTGGGGTTTTTTCCCCCATGGGATTTTCGTAATCTTTACCCAATAGAATTAGGCCTCCTCTAGGACCTCTTAGAGTTTTATGCGTGGTAGTAGTAACAACATGGCAGTGTGGTAAAGGATCGTTCAACAATTTTTTAGCTATTAGTCCGGCAGGATGTGAAATATCAGCAATTAGCAAAGCGCCCACGGAATCAGCAATCTGACGAAGGCGAACGTATTCCCAATCTCGGGGGTAAGCAGAAGCTCCACAAATAATCATTTTCGGCTTCTCTTTTTCTGCAATTTCTGCTACCCTGTCGTAGTTAATAAGTCCGCTTTCTCTTTCAACACCATAAAAAACCGGCCTATATAATTTGCCCGAAAAATTAACCGGTGACCCGTGCGTTAGATGACCGCCATGCGATAAATTGAATCCCAAAATGGTATCACCCGGCTTCAAACAAGCCAACATAACAGCAGCATTGGCCTGAGCTCCACTATGTGGCTGAACGTTTGCCCAAGATGCACCAAATAATTTTTTTATTCGACAGATTGCCAAATTTTCAATTTCATCTATGACCTCACATCCACCATAATATCTTTTTCCAGGAAGACCTTCCGCATACTTGTTCGTAAGTATGCTACCCATTGCCCTTAGGACTTGGTCGCTCACATAGTTTTCTGAAGCTATTAACTCAAGTCCGTATGCTTGTCTTTTAAATTCCTGAGCAATCAGGTCAAAAATTTCAATATCATTCACTGCTAAGTAATAACAAGCGACAAAAGTACAAGTTTTAAACTACTGTTAAAATGTATTGGTTGTCTTTTCTTCGAGAGTTTGCGCATCCACCACAGCTACCGCCGTCAGATTCACAATTTCACGAACCGAACAACCAATTTGCAAAATGTGAACGGGCTTAGCCAAACCCATGAGTATGGGGCCAATGGCATCCGTAAATCCAAAACTCTGCAATAATTTATAGGATATATTACCTGAATCGAGGTCGGGGAAAATGAGCACATTAGCCCCGCGCTCGGCTAATTGTGAAAAAGGGAAAACATCGCGGAGCATCCCAGGACTAACGGCAAAATTGGCTTGCATTTCTCCATCCACCAATAAATTCGGGTGCTTACTTCTCAAAATCTGGGCAGCTTTGGCCATTTTTTCCGCTACTTCTCCACCAGATGATCCAAAGTTGCTATATGAAAGTAAGGCAATTCGAGGTTCTATATTAAAACGCCAAACTGTACGTGCAGCTGATAGTGTTATGTCCACAATTTCTTCGGCAGAAGGATTAATATTTGTGGTGGTGTCCGCTAAAAAATATACTTCATTTTTGGTGGGAAGGGCATACATTCCGGCCACCCTGTTCACTTGAGGATGCGGCCCGATAACTTGTAATGCTGGAACTAAAGTTTCGCCATATTTGCGCGTTAGCCCTGAAATAAATCCATCAGCCAATCCTTCATGAACCATCATTAATCCGAAATAAGTTCGGTTGCGCATGAGCCTTTCCGCTTCTTTAAGGGTCAATCCTTTTCGCTGTCTTTTTTGATAAAGAATGTTTGTAAACTTTGCGAGGAGCGCATTTTCTTCATTTATATCTAGAATAATTGCTAATGGAAGCTCAATGGAATATTCGGCCATAACTTTTTTAATCTCCTCTCTAGGACCTAAAAGAATAGGTTGAGCAATTCCTTCCTCACAGATAATTTGAGCCGCTTTAAGGATTTTATATTCCGTGCCCTCGGCGAATACAATTTTTTTTGGCGTACGCCGGGCCTTCTCCATGAGATTTCTTAAAAAACTGTTGCTAATACCAAGCCTATTTTTAAGTTGCTCTATATATTCATCCCAGTTTTCTACAAATTTTCTTGCAACCCCGGATTCCATGGCAGCCTTTGCAACTGCAGGTGCCACCGTGTAGATTAACCTTGGATCCACAGGCTTGGGAATAATATAATTTTTGCCAAATGTTAGATTGCGTACGTTATACACTAAGTTGACAATTTCAGGAACAGGCTGCCTAGCTAGATCGGCTAAAGCCCTCACCGCCGACAATTTCATTTCTTCATTAATGGTAGTGGCTCTTACATCCAAAGCTCCCCTGAAAATAAATGGGAAGCCCAAAACATTATTCACTTGATTAGGATGATCACTTCGACCAGTGGCCACAATGACGTCTTCACGGGCATCAACAGCATCTTCGTAACTTATCTCAGGATCCGGATTTGCTAAAGCAAACACTATTGGCCTCGGAGCCATAGTTTTAATCATTTCTTTTGATAAGATATTAGCTATTGATAAACCAATAAATACATCGGCCCCTATCAACGCTTCCGAGAGTGTTAACACATCCCTGGAGGTCGCAAAATAAGCTTTATTTGGATCGGATAGCTTGTGGTTCTTATGGATAACTCCTTTGCTATCCAACATAATAATGTTTTCCTTCCTCACCCCCAGCTGAATGAAAAGCTTTGCACAGGAGATAGCAGAAGCTCCTGCTCCACTGAACACTACGGTAATATCTTCAAGTCGTTTTTCCGCTAGCTCGACTGCATTGATTAATGCTGCCCCAGCGATTATGGCCGTCCCATGCTGGTCATCATGCATTACCGGAATCGAAAGTTCATTTTTTAACCTTTCTTCGATTTCGAAGCATTCCGGTGCTTTAATATCTTCAAGATTTATTCCCCCAAAGGTAGGCTCTAAAGCTTTGACGGCTTGGACAAAGGAATCCACGTCCGGAGCATTTAGCTCTAAATCAAATGCATCAATATCTGCATAAATCTTAAATAGAAGAGCCTTACCTTCCATAACAGGTTTAGAAGCTTCGGGACCAATATTTCCTAAACCCAAAACTGCTGTGCCATTGGAAATCACAGCTACCAGATTGCTCCGTGATGTATATTGATAAACTTTTTCTTTGTTCTCAGCAATTTTTTGACAAGGAACAGCTACTCCTGGGGAATAAGCTATGGACAAGTCCCGCTGGCTCCCGGTAGGCTTTGAAGGAATCACCTCCAGCTTACCTGGTCGTCCCTTTTCGTGATATTCTAATATTTCTTCTGAACTAATTTTTCTCATAAAATTTTATTTGTTTTACTGTAAATTCAAATTTGAGCATTCTATGCTGATTCCATTGACGTAGTTATCAATAGCTTTAACCAAAGCAGCGTTATCACTTCCTGCAAAACCAGACAAATCAGAATAATTGATTAACTGGTTATAGTATTTCAAAATTTTATTTGATAAAGGCATATAACTCCAATGCCACTTTTCTTCTTCATATCCGGTAATTCGGCCCGATGTTCGTGAAGAATAAACCTGACAAAATCCATATTGGGAGGCGTGACGGCACAACCATTCGTATTCGGCTTTACCCTTTCCGCTTAAAAAATAATTGTCTTCTAATGAATTGATGTCTATGTCAGTGCCCCAATGATGCCTGCTCGTTCCCGGCATAGCGCTGTATTTCATAATAGCTTTAGCCTTCTCCTCAGGTTTTAATTTAGACTTGCCCAAATCCTTACCACCCACCAATCGCCGACCAAACCATTTGTCCTCCCAGATTTGTTTTTGTCTATCAAAATTCCTTGCAGCAGAAACGATCACAAATCTGATATTATCTTTCAGCGCATGGTTATACATTTTAATAAAAGCTTCTAATACAGGTTGTGCAAGATATGCCTCCGTTTTTGTGGTCAAAGAGTCAGGAATTCGGGCAAAAAATGAATTATTCTCATAATTTAATTTTCCCAATAAAAAGTTTTTATCCTGTAGAAGGCTGTCTGTACCAATATTTTTAGATTCCATATTTTTCGGAGGATGCAGCAACATCAGCGCAACAAAAATGAGAATTATGAGAAAAGAGGCTGAAAAGTGTATCATAAATTTGCCTAAAACCAAAAATTTGAAGCAAAAGAAAGAAAGTTCATCTTTCGCTATTACAGTTTGCTGTTTTGTTGTTATAAAATTAGCGTTTTTTTTTGGATGTAAACCATTTGACTCTGACGAACAATTACCTGAAGGCCTGGTATTTGAAGATTTTACGAGGGGTACCAGCCATCAATCTATCACACCTTTATGGGTCACTTGTTCGGCATCTTCTTTCCATCCTTCAGATCCAAGAGGATTTGCCGCCGCTCTGGATGACGACACGAGTACAGCATGGCAGACATTGGCAGGTTGTGGTTACGAAGCAGAATTTCATTTGTATTTCGATTCTTTAATGGCCAAAAGTGTTCGTATAGAGTTAGCTCAGAATATTTGGTTCTCAAAACCGGATAGCATTTTTGTTCGTTGGAACAATGACCCCTGGCAATCTTCGGAGAATCAATTAGAAATATCCGGGGAAACACCGCTTTTAAACCTCAGTATTCGATTAGGGAAAATAAAATATCTGAATTATTACCATTTGCCTATCTCGGTTGATTCCAATAGCTGCGAAGCAATTCACGAAAGAAAAACCGGTTTTTTATTCAACAGCCGGCCATCTGGCATCCGTAGCATTAAATTTTTTGATAATACAGGCAAAAAATTAAATATTTCATCACCAGTCTCTGTAGGATTTATGGTTAAAAGCTTCCAAGGGGAGGCGTTAAACAAGTTTACAGAAGAGCTCTCCGATTTTCATATTGAGACTCCCCTCTCTTTACCAGATTCAATTAAAAATGAATTCATCCTGGCTTTTCAGAAACCTATTACTATAAATGTCGTAAAAATTTTTTCCACCGACCCTTTGTCAAAATTAAACGCTTCAGCATTGATATTTAATCATGCTTCCTCACGAAAATTCTCAGAAATCTCAAGAGTTATTCGACACAATTGGGGGCTAGAACTACATCTGACCAGACCGCTTCGCGGAAAGAATTTTTACCTCGGCTTTAATGCCTCTGTCGGTCAAATCGGGCATATTACATTCCTTTCAGATAATAAAAGCTATTGGCCGGTTAAAATTCAACCTGATGATAATCCCATTAATCCCCCTGATACAGCAGCGTTTAAAAAACAAATTCTCAAAACAGATTTGCAAAAATTACTTAATAACATGATCTTTTTTAATCAAAGAACTTATATTTATAAAGATAGTATTAAAAAATGTTTTGGTCGTAATGCACAGCCAGAGGATACTATCCCGATTAAAGAAAAAAAATATGAAATACGGCTTGTTTTTCTGGAAAACAGAAAGTTTGAATTAAGAGAAACAGAAATTGAAGAAATTATTGCTCATAATTCTAACAAAAGAGTAGATTTACATCAAAATAAATTTGAAGGGATTTGGTATCCTGAAAGTATTGAAAAGGAAGGAATCAAATTAAAAATTCAATACAAAAAAGCCAAAGAAAGTGAATCTATTCAACTACTCACAGCTACATATCCAAATGAAGACTTTGTGATCGTAAGATCCGACATTATTCAATTTAATAAATTAGGAATAAAAATCCCTCTACCTACACTAAAAGCTAAATATCCGCATTTTCCATGAAAATTATTAGGAGGGATATAGTTAAAGCTATATGCTTAAGTCTCATTTTTCTTCCAGGGAGCCTAAGATATCATAACCATAACTATAAGGAAGCCTTTAAATCCTGGCAATTTTCTAAAATCTTTACATGGGATAATTTCGGTTATTATATATGGCTCCCAGCCTTTCTAATTTATCATGACCCCTGGCTCCAAGGTAGATGGGTAGAAGAAATTTTTACTAAATATGAGCCATCCGAAACGTTATATCAGTTAAAGGAGTCAACCTCCGGGAAAAAAGTAAGTATTTACCATCCAGGGTTTAGTGTTGTCGGAATTCCGGCCTTTATCATAGGACATTTAAGCGCACAAATTTTCAATTTCGACCAAGATGGATTCTCCAAACCTTACAGAATAAGCTTTTATGTTTGGTTTTATTTTCTACTGGTTTTTGGACTATACTTTATCATCAAAACCTTAAACAATTTAAATATTCCAGGTAATTACCTCTTACTTTTTATTATTCTGGTCAGCAGCAATATTGCAGCCACTTTAGGCATGTATATAGTCACACCCCATACAATAGGATTTGCACTTATATCTTTAGTGACTTACTTGTGGAGTAAAATTCAAAATCTTAAAATAAATATAATTATTATCTTCCAGATTGTAATTATCGCATCGCTATTGCTGATCTTGAGACCTCCATTGATATTAGTATGCTTAATATTTGCACCAACATTTTTTGGTTACATAATCAGAGAAAAATTAAAAGGTTTCTTTATTTTTATTTTTAGCTTAATTATAATTTCCTGTCCCTTACTGGGATTGCTGTTATTCTGGCACTCGGCCACAGATACGTGGACTCTAAACTTACACCGAGAAATATTTGATTGGCTTAATCCTAAGGTGACCTGGTTTTTGTTCTCTCCGAGGAACGGATGGCTGTTTTATTCACCCATCTTTTTATTATTAATTCCTTCATGGATTTACTTTTACAAAAGGTTTAAATATGAATCTATAATTTTCCTTTTAATTTTATTTTTCTTGATTTACCTCCATAGCGCCTGGGAATGCTGGCACTACGGAGGAGGATTTGGGCAAAGAACAATGGCCGATTACTATCCATTTCTCATTATTCCTTTGGCTCTGGGTTGGCAAAATCTATACAAATTCAAGAAATCTTTAAAATTAGTAATTTTATCATTAACTTTAATATTTGTATTAGTAAATACCATTCAAAGTTATCAATATTTTACGGGGATTCTTACTTCCTCTCAAAACACATGGGAATTCTATTGGTGTCAGTTTCTTAACCCATTTAAGAAAAAT
>OGCL01002315.1_pt1 | contig 13604 bp, 12 predicted proteins | sample 1570041 | NCBI WGS metagenome assembly OGCL01 (sample SAMN06266162, study PRJEB24511) | hot springs metagenome | isolation source: Hot spring water | place: South Africa: Limpopo | collected 2015-06-22 | reverse complement strand
TCTGTTAACCCCCCACCCCTTCCCTTCCCACCAAGGTGGGGTGAGGGTGAGGGAGGGGATATTCATCTTTCATCGCTTATAGTTCATCATTCATCACTCCAATGGAAAAAGGATTCATCCAGGTCTATACAGGCAATGGAAAAGGAAAGACAACGGCAGCCCTGGGATTAGCCCTCAGGGCAGTGGGCCATGGGTTGAAGGTGTTAATCGTCCAATTTATGAAAGGCAACAATAATCTTTACGGCGAATTGGCATCTGCCAAAAAGCTATCTCCCTATCTGACCATCAAATCTTATGGTCGCAAAGTCTTCGTTTCTGAAACCAACCCCGATGCGATCGATATTCAACTGGCGCTTGAAGGATTTTCCTTCGCCAAAACAGCCATAAAGAATAAAGAGTTTGACATTGTGATATTAGATGAGATCAACCTCGCTGTGGATTATGGTCTGATTTCTTTACCCGAGCTTCTTCAATTAATCGATTCCAAACCTGCCACAGTGGAACTTATCCTGACTGGAAGAAATGCTAGGCCGGAAGTGATGGAGAAGGCCGATCTGGTAACTGAAATGGTGGAGAAAAAACATTATTCCAATAAGGGTGTGAGGGCTCGAAAAGGCATCGAAATGTAATTTCAAATTTTAATTTCAGATTGAAAGACAATTCAATTTGCGATCTGCAGTCTGCAATATGATCTGCAATATGAAATGACAAAGGGGGGGATCGGATGTTCAAGGAAGATCAACTCAACCATCTTCAACAAGAAAAGAAGAAATGGGTGGACGACCTTTCAAAAATGCTCTCCGAAACCCCTGAACGTCTACCTCGTTTTACCACCATCTCGGACCTTGAAATTAAGGGACTCTACACTCCTGAAGATATTAAAGATCTGGACTACTCCCGGGAAGTGGGCTTCCCCGGAGTTTATCCCTTTACCCGTGGCGTTCAGCCTTCCATGTACCGGGGAAGGCTCTGGACGATGCGGATGTTTTCTGGCCTCGGAGGCCCGGAGGAAACCAATCAACGTTTTCATTATCTCTTAAATCATGGGGAGACAGGACTCTCGATTGCTTTCCACTACCCTACGCTGATGGGCTATGACAGTGACTCCCCGATGGCCCGAGGAGAAGTTGGAAAATGCGGAGTGGCCATTGACACCTTAAAAGATATGGAAATCCTTTTTGAAGGAATCCCCCTCGATAAAGTGACCACCTCCATGACGATCAACCCTCCCGCTTCCATTCTTCTGGCAATGTACATCGTCGTAGCCGAAAAACAAGGCGTGGGCAAAAAAGAGATTGGTGGAACGATCCAGAACGATATGCTGAAGGAATTCATCGCCCAGAAGACCTTCATGCTCCCTCCCCGCCCTTCCCTCCGAATCATTGTGGACACCATCGAATATTGCACTAAAGAGGTGCCACGTTGGAACACGATCAGCATCAGCGGCTATCACATCCGGGAGGCCGGTTCAACCGCCGTTCAGGAGCTTGCCTTTACTCTGGCGGATGGAATTGCTTATGTGGAAGCTGCCATGGAAAGAGGGCTCGATGTGGATGACTTTGCTCCAAGGCTTTCTTTCTTTTTCGATTCCCATATTGACTTCTTTGAAGAAATTGCTAAATTCAGGGCGGCCCGGCGAATCTGGGCAAAGATCATGCGGGAGCGGTTCATGGCAAAGAAACCGCGGTCCTGGATGCTTCGTTTTCATACTCAGACGGCTGGCTGTTCTCTAACGGCACAACAACCTTTCAATAATGTGATACGGACGGCTTATGAAGCCTTGGCCGCCGTGCTGGGAGGAACCCAATCGCTTCATACGAACTCCCTCGATGAGACTTATGCCATTCCCACAGAGGAGGCTGTCACCATTGCCCTCCGAACGCAACAAATTCTCGCCGAAGAGACCGGCGTGACCAATACGATTGATCCTCTGGCCGGATCTTACTTTGTGGAAACCCTAACCAATCAGATGGAAGAAAAAGCCTGGGATTACATCCGAAAAATTGATGAAATGGGTGGCATGGTGAAAGCCATTGAAAGGGGGTATCCCCAGATGGAGATCGCCGAAGCAGCCTACCGATTTCAGAAACAGATTGATTCAGGGGAGAAAGTGATCGTTGGAGTCAATAAATATGTGACGGACCATCCACCCATCACCATATGGAGGATGAGGCCAGAGATTGAACAGAGACAATTAAAAAGGCTTCAGGAGGTTCGTCGGACGAGAAATCATCCGAGGGTGAAAGAAGCCCTCGAGGAAATACGGAAAGCCTCTCTCAATGGAGAGAATCTGATGCCCCATATCATCAATGCGGTCAGGGAATATGCCACGATCCAGGAGATCTGTGATGTGTGGCGCGATGTCTTTGGGAGATATACGGATCCTGGGTACTTTTAGTTCGGAGTCAAGAGTTCGGAGTGAATTGCCTATAAATTTTTAGACGTAAACACTCCGAACTACAAACTCATTACTCCAAACTGTTTGACGGAGGAAAGCATGGAGCGTAAGGTTCGAATCCTGATTGCCAAACCGGGGCTCGATGGCCACGATCGAGGGGCCAAAGTAATTGCCAGAGGATTTCGTGATGCGGGCTTTGAAGTGATCTACACTGGGCTCCATCAAACACCAGAGCAGATTGTGGCGGCTGCCATCCAGGAGGACGTAGATGCAATTGGACTCTCCATCCTCTCTGGAGCCCACGACTACATCTTTCCGCAGGTCATCCAACTACTAAAAGAAAAAGGAGCACAGGATATCACGGTTTTTGGAGGAGGGATTATTCCTGAAGAAGACATCCCTGCTCTTAAAGCGAGCGGAGTGAAGGCCATTTTTACACCTGGTACTTCAATTGAAGAATCTATCAATTGGGTAAAAAATAACATCAGTCCCAGAAAATAGCCTTTAAAATCAAAGAAATTAAGTTAAGTTTCGAAAAATAGTCTGTTTATTTTAAATTCAACTTTACAGTTTACGTTAAGTGGCTTTTGTTGTATAATGGAGCAACCTCAGGGGGTGGAAATAGGTTTGGGCCAATTAAGCATTCCTTGATTTGTACCAATAAAAACCTATATGAAAGGGGGTGGTTTTTTCAAATCTGTTATGCGAAGTTCACCATTTAAAATAAGAAAGGAGGAAAACCTACGATGTCAAAACGTGTTGCAATTGTTGGGATAGGGACAACGGGATTTCGTGCCACCACACCTGATGTCTCCTACCGGGAACTGACCTATGAGGCGGCTACCAAAGCTTACCTTGAAGCCGGTATTGAGCCGAAAGATGTGGATGCCTTTGTAGCCACCTCTGAGGACTTTTTGGAAGGCTATAGCATTGCTGATGAATATTGCCCCGATCAGTTAGGCGCTGTCCTGCGACCTATCTATTCGATTACAGGAGATGTGATCCATTCTCTGGCCTCGGCCTATATGATGATTCTTTCGGGAGTTGGAAAGATCATGGTGGTTCAGGGAATGTCGAAAGCATCCAATATGCTAACCCTCTCCGATATGGTCACTTTTGCCATGGATCCCATCTATAACCGGCCTCTCAAAGAGAGTCCTCATGCTGTAGCCGGCATGGAAATGGCAAGGTTCATGTATGAAACCGGGACAACACGAGAACAGTGTGCAAAGGTCGTTGTCAAGAATAAGAGGAATGCCCTGGCCAATGACCTTGCTGCTCATGGAGCTCCAATCAACTTAGATTATGTGCTAAATTCAGAGGTCGTTGCCTATCCTCTGACTCAGATGGACATAGCTCCTCACTCCGATGGAGCTGTGGTCATGGTTCTGGCAGATGAGGAAACTGCAAAAACTCTCTCTGACAAACCTATCTGGGTGAGAGGAATCGGATGGTGTTCCGATACACCTGGTCTCGAAACGCGAAATTGGGGAGAAGCCATTTATGCAAAGATTGCCGCTGAAATGGCTTATAAGATGGCAGGGATTCGTTATCCTCGGAAAGAGATTCATTTCGCTGAAATCAACGATGAATTCTCCTATAAAGAACTCCAGCACCTTGAGGCCATGAGAATCTGCAAAAAAGGAGAAGCCGGTCCTCTTACGGAAATCGGAGGGACCGAAATCTCCGGTGAATTTCCTGTCAACCCTTCGGGAGGATGTCTTGGTGTGGGAAACCTCTTTGAACTCAACGGCGGGCATACGGTTCTGGAAGTGGTTCGGCAGTTGCGCGGAGAGGCAGGGAAGAATCAGCTTAAAAATGTGACCACTGGACTGGCTCAGAGCTGGAGAGGAATACCAACGACCACTGGAACAGTGGCGATCCTAAGCAATTAAAGAGGAGGTGACAGAATGAGAAAAGTAGCAATTATTGGAGCAGGCATCACAAAATTTTACCGCAATGCCCAAGAGACTCCAAAAGAATTAGCTTATGAAGCTGCCAAAATGGCGCTGGATTCCTGTGGAATGAAACTTTCGGATATTGATTGTGTTGTGGTGGGTTCTGCGCCTGATGCATTTGATGGTGTTCATATGAAAGGTGAATATCTTTCGGATGGGGCGGGAGCCTTTCGGAAACCCTATATGAGGCATTTTGTGGGTGGAGGAACAGGCGTTCTCTCACCCGCTCATGGCTGGTTTCATGTTGCTTCCGGCATGTTTGATACCTGCCTCGTTGTGACAGAAGAGAAGATGTCTTGTGCCTATCCCCATCCGGCAGGAGCATTTCTCACGATCTTCGACCACACGACAGAGCAACCCCTTTACCCTACCCTCATCTATATCTTTGCTATTGAGATGATGCGGTTTATGACGACGTGGGGCTACAGGAAAGAGGATATTGCATTGGTCGCTGTGAAAAACAAGAAGAATGCCATGGATCATCCCTCTGCTCAGTTGCCCGGAGAAATCACGGTCCAGGATGTTCTCAATTCAGAGATCATGGCATACCCTGTGAATCGCCTCGACATCAGCCCCACCAGCGACGGAGCGTGCGCTATGGTTCTGGCTGCAGAACATGTGGCTCGCCGTGTGGATGAAAAACCGGTCTGGATCGATGGGGTCGGCTGGTGCCTCGATACAGCCTACTGGTGCACAAGGGACCTCTACTATCCAGATTACCTTGAAGTGGCAGCACGTCAAGCTTACAAAATGGCTGGTATTAAAGAGCCTCATAAAGAGATCCATGTGGCAGAGCCATATGATCCTTTCACTTACAAAGAACTCCATCACATTGAAGGACTCTTGCTTGCTCCCCGGGGAAAATCGGTTGAGATGCTGGTAAACGGTCACTTCAATAGGGATGGAAACCTCCCCTGTTCTCCATCGGGCGGACTCCTTGGAGTTGGAAATCCCATTTCCGCTGCAGGTTTGATGAAGATCATGGAGGTTTACTTACAATTAAAAGGAGCTGCAGGGAAACGACAGGTTCCTGGAAATCCGACCTGTGGCGTGGCCAATGCCTGGGGTGACCTGATGCAGGTTGGAACCGTTGTCGTATTAAGAAAGTAAGAAGGAGGTGAATCTATGGAGATTACAGAAAAAATGGTTGAAGGAACTGCAACGAAACTGAGTGCAGAGGAGATATTAGAAGGTAAGGTACTTTCTGTAAAGTGGGAACCCAAATTGAAATATGCTTGGGACAATGGCCCTGCCATCGGCCGTTACCTGGCAGAACTGAAAAATGGAAAGATCATTGGGAAGAAATGTGACAAATGCCATCGTATCTTGCTTCCCCCAAGAATGTTCTGTGAACTCTGCTGGGTTCCGACAGGCGAATGGGTTTACGTTCAGGATACAGGCATTGTCAATACCTGGATCATAGGGCATGTGGACTGGAAGGCCACTCGTCTTGACATTAAAGGAGGTACTCGACCCATCACCCTATCCATCATTGAAATTGATGGCGCTTCAAAGGGAATGGGAATTCTTCACCATCTCGGCGAGGTGGATCCATGGAAGATCTATCGTGGCATGAAAGTAAAAGCGGTCTGGAAACCACCTGAGGAGCGAACCGGATCCATTACAGACATTAAATATTTCAAACCCATTCAATAAAGATCAAATTCGAATCTCGAAGCACGAAATTCGAAACCATCTCAAGGATTAGGGCATTGGGTCTTTGAACATTCGGATTTGTTTCGGATTTCGATATTCGAATTTCGGATTTCCTAATTTAGGAGGTGAGAACATGGCATTAATCGAACGATTTCAGAAGACAACGGACGTTGGCTATTGGGAAGGTCAAATCCCAATGAACTATATCTATACCGTAGGAAGGGCTGGTGAAAAGTTTTTCAGGGAAATTATCGCTGGCAAGCTTTTTGGCGCAAGATGTGACGCCTGTAAAATCACCTATGTTCCGCCACGGACCTATTGTGAAAAATGTTTTGCCCGATTGGAAGATAGCTACGTGGAAGTAGGAACAAAGGGAACCGTCCATACCTTTACCCAATGTTATGAGACCTTTGACGCCATAAAGAAAAAAGAACCTTCCATTGTTGCTGTGATCCGTATTGATGGAACCGATGGCGGGCTGGTTCACTGGCTCGGAGAAGTTGATTTTGAAAAGGTCTCTATCGGGATGCCTGTAGAGGCAGTCTTTAAACCCAAAAAGGATAGAGAAGGAAGCATTCTCGACATTAAGTATTTTAAACCCGTTAAATAGTTTACAGGGTTGTTGCGGAGGGCGGGGATGCTCGCCCTTTGCAACCGAGTGGGTAAAGGTTTGTAGGAATTAAACTCAAAATTCGAAGCACGAAATTCGAAACAAACACGAATTTTCAAAATCCAAATGAACAAAACAGAAGATTTGTTTCGGATTTCGATATTCGAATTTCGGATTTCCTTCGGAGGTAGGTATGGCCCTCGATTTTGATTTGACTGAAGAACAACAGATGCTTCGCAAGATGGTCCGCAACTTCGCTGAAAAGGAGATTGCCCCTATTGCGCAGGAACTCGATGACAAGGAGGAGTTCTCTTATACATTGACCAAAAGAATGGGAGACCTAGGCTTGTTTGGGCCCTTTGTGAGCGAAGATTATGGCGGAAGCAATGTGGGTTATATCTCTTACATCATCTCCGTAGAAGAGATTGCTCGAATTGATGGGTCACAGGCAGCAACTTTGGCTGCAGGGAATTCCCTCGGGATTTCGCCAATCTGGTATTATGGAAATGAAGAGCAGAAACAGAAATGGCTTCCGGACCTCTGCAGTGGGAATGCCCTCTCCTCTTTCGGCCTGACCGAGCCCAATGCAGGCTCCGATGCCGGGGCCTCCAGAACAACTGCAGTTCTTGAAGGGGACTACTGGGTAATCAATGGCTCCAAAATCTTTATCACCAACTCCACCACCGATATCAGCAAAGTCTGCGTGGTCCAAGCAGTTACTGGCAAAAGGGTGGACGGGAAAAATGAGACTTCCTGTATTCTTGTCCCCAATGGTACCCCGGGCTTTACAGCTAAACCCATGCATGGGAAGATGGTCTGGAGAGCTTCCAATACAGGAGAGCTCTACTTCACCGATTGCAAGGTCCCAAAAGAGAATCTTCTTGGTCGCCGTGGAGATGGCTTTCACCAGATGCTGGCCACCCTCGATGGCGGAAGGCTGAGCATTGCGGCAATGGGATTGGGAGGGGCCCAGGGTGCTTTTGAATTAGCCCTCAAATACTCTAAAGAGAGAGAGCAGTTTGGAAGACCGATTGGCTCATTTCAGGTCAACTCTTTTAAATTAGCTGACATGGCCACCGAGATTGAACTGGCAAGATTACTGCTTTATAAAGCCTGCTGGCTTCGTGAACAACATCGGCCTTTCTCCAAGGAATCGGCCATGGCTAAGATGTTCTGCTCGGAGATGTACCATCGGGTTGCCTATCAAGCTGTCCAGCTCCATGGGGGATATGGATTGATGAAGGAATATGCGGTGGAACGCCATTACCGGAATCAGAAACTCCTCGACATTGGAGAAGGAACTTCTGAAATTCAGAGGATCGTCATCGCCCGCCATATCGGCGTCCCCGGACGAGCGCTTTAAACCATCTCTATGTTCAATAGCTATCACCATATTCAATGGTTAAAAAAATTAATAGTTCACGGATTTAAATAATCAATTGCCTCTTCTTTTCGATTCTGTTATTTATGTCATCAATGAATTTGGCTAAACGGATTTTAGAAGGAGATATTCGGGCAGCCTCCCGATTGATGAGGGATATCGATGATCGGATCCCCTCAGCGATGGGTGCCCTGAAAGAACTCTATCCCAAAACCGGAAAAGCCTATATCATTGGAATCACTGGACCACCCGGCTCTGGAAAGTCAACCCTCGTAGATAAGATGGTGGACATCTTCCGGAAGGAAGGAAAGACGGTCGGGATCGTAGCGGTCGATCCTACCAGCCCTTTTACGGGTGGAGCCATTCTGGGTGATCGGATCCGAATGCAGCGTCATGCCACGGATGAAGGGGTCTTTATCCGTTCCCTTGCTACACGAGGATGCCTCGGAGGACTTTCCCGATCCACTCAGGACATCATCAACGTAATGGATGCCATGGGAAAAGATATCATCCTGGTGGAGACCGTTGGCGTTGGCCAGGATGAAGTCGAAATCGTCAATACCGCACATACCTCCATCGTCGTTCTTATCCCGGGCCTGGGAGATGATATTCAAGCGATCAAGGCAGGAATCATTGAAATCGGGGATCTTTTTGTCATTAATAAATGTGAGCGTGAAGGTTCTGAGAAGATGGAACGGGATTTAAAGATGGTCCTCGACATGAGTCGTAAGAGAGAAAACGGATGGGAACCTCCTATCTTTAAGACCGAAGCAATCTTAGGAAAAGGTATTTTCGAACTGATCTATGGCATCTATCGCCATAAGCAAACCCTTGAACAGAGCCAATCTTTTCAACAAAAATTGAAAGAAAGGGCAAAAGCCACTTTTCTTGAGGTTCTTGAATCAGAGGTGATGTCTCGATTTATCCAGAAGATCGAGCGAGAGGGCCAGTGGGATAATATCCTTGATGATCTAATCAACCGTCGAAGGGATCCCTATTCTCTTGCAGAAAAGGTCATGGCAGAAGAATTAAGAGAGGATTAAATCCGAAATTCGAATATCGAAACAAAGATGTTCAATCCTAAACTCGAAACCCTAAACTCTAAACAAACTCAAAGTTCAAGACTGTAAATGAAAAACTGGGTTTTCGAACATTTCGATTTTGAGTTGTGAGTTTATTTAGGATTTAGTGTTTTGGATTTAGACTTGAAACGGTTTCGGATTTCGTGCTTCGAATTTATCACTCACATAGGAGGGGTAATCACCCATGAGATCGATTGAAGCAATTCGTAAGGAACTGGAAAAGCGAAGAGCAGAAGCATTGCTTGGAGGCGGCCAGGAAAGAATTGATAAACAGCACAAGGATGGGAAATTGACAGCCCGTGAGCGGATCGATCTTCTGCTCGATCCCGGAACCTTTGTTGAACTGGACAAGTTTGTGACACACCGCTGTCATGATTTCGGAATGGAAAATAAGAAATTCTGGGGAGATGGCGTGGTGACAGGATATGGGAAAGTGAACGGCCGTCTTGTCTACGTCTTTTCGCAGGATTTCACTGTATTTGGTGGAGCACTTGGAATGGCTTTTGCGGAAAAGATCTGCAAGATCATGGACCTCGCCATGAAGACTGGCGCCCCAGTTATTGGGCTGAATGATTCCGGTGGAGCAAGAATTCAGGAAGGGGTGGAAAGCCTTGCCGGTTATGCCTATATCTTTTTAAGAAATGTCCTTGCTTCTGGTGTAATTCCTCAGATCTCTGCCATCATGGGACCCTGCGCCGGTGGAGCGGTCTACTCTCCTGCCATGACCGATTTCATCCTAATGACACAGAAAACGAGTTACCTCCATATCACAGGCCCAGATGTCATCCGTGCTGCATTAGGAAAGACAGAAACACCCGATGGAAAACCCATCACCTCAGAATCGTTAGGGGGCTCCAAAGTCCATATGGAAAAGAGTGGAGTAGCCCATTTTGCAGGGGAAAATGACGAAGACACGATTCGTCTCATCAAAGAACTCCTCAGCTTTTTCCCTCAAAACAACCGAGAGAAACCACCGGTGATCCCCTGTTCCGACGACCCTAACCGGATGGACGAATCTTTAAAAACGGTCGTCCCGGAGGATTCGAAAAAAGCTTACGATATGAAGAAGATCATTCTTGGAGTGGTTGACCATGGATATTTCCTGGAAGTGCAGAAGGATTGGGCTAAAAATATTATTGTGGGATTTGCCCGCTTCAACGGGATGTCCGTAGGCATTGTAGCGAACCAACCCAACTGGCTCGCAGGCTCTCTTGATCCGGACTCTTCCGTCAAGGCTGGCCGCTTTGTCCGCTTCTGTGATTGTTTCAACATTCCTCTCGTAACCTTTGTGGATGTTCCCGGATTTCTCCCAGGAATCGATATGGAAGCAAGAGGGATCATCCGGCATGGAGCCAAACTTCTCTACGCCTTCTGTGAAGCCACAGTGCCCAAAATCACAATCATCACCCGTAAAGGGTACGGTGGGGCTTACGATGTGATGTCATCCAAACATATCCGGGGAGATATGAACTACTGCTATCCTACCGCTGAAATTGCTGTCATGGGAGCCGAGGGAGCAGTCAACATCATCTTCCGAAACGAAATCAAAGAGGCAGAAGACCCAAAGGAGACCCGTGAGCGATTGGTATCAGAATACCAGATGAAATTCGCAAGTCCTTATAAGGCCGCGGAGCTGGGATATGTGGACGAAATCATCGAGCCTGAGGAAACCCGTCCAAAAATCATCCAGGCCCTGGAGATTCTCAAAACAAAAGTGGATACTAACCCCTGGCGAAAGCATGGAAATATACCGCTCTGAAAAAAGGATTCAAGCGGTCCAGGGTTCAAGGGGTCAAGTTAAATCCTTGAAAAAAAGACACTCGAACCCATGAACCCTCGAATCCTCGAACCCTTTCATTAAATGGAGTAAAACATGGCTAAGAATGTTCGTGAAGAGATGGAGCGATGGGAAAAGACGACTTTGAATAAAGTCCTCTCCAAATCGCCAGAAAGGGAACCTTCTTTCAAAACAACATCCCACATTGAACTCAAGCGGCTCTTCACTCCTCTCGACATGACTGACCTGGATTATTGTGAGGATCTGGGGTTTCCAGGAGAATTCCCATTTACTCGGGGAGTCCAACCCACCATGTATCGGGGCCGTTTCTGGACCATGCGTCAATATGCAGGGTTCGCCACCCCTGAGGAGACGAATAAACGATACAAATATCTTCTGGAACATGGGCAAACAGGCCTAAGCGTCGCTTTCGACCTTCCCACACAAATCGGTTATGACTCCGATCACCCCTTAGCAGACGGGGAGGTTGGAAAAGTGGGCGTTGCCATTGATTCCCTGAAAGATGTCGAAATCCTCTTTGACGGCATTCCACTCGACAAGGTCTCCACTTCAATGACGATCAATTCGACTGCTGCCATTCTTCTGGCGATGTATATTGCTGTGGCCGAAAAGCAAGGGGTAAAATCGGAGGTACTTCAGGGAACGATCCAGAACGACATTTTAAAAGAATATGCGGCAAGGGGAACTTACATCTTCCCACCGCTGGAATCCATGCGAATCGTCACAGATATTTTTGCCTTTTGCAAAGACCGTGTGCCCCGATGGAATACAATTAGCATCAGCGGTTACCACATGCGTGAGGCAGGTTGCACGGCCGTGCAGGAGGTCGCCTTCACCCTTGCGGATGGGATCGCCTACGTCGAAGCGGCCATCCGAGCCGGCCTGGATGTGGACTCGTTTGCTTCCAGACTTGCTTTCTTCTTCTGTTGCCATAACAACTTCATCGAGGAGGTTGCCAAATTCAGGGCAGCCCGAAGGCTCTGGGCAAAGATCATGAAGGAAAGGTTTAAGGCCAAAAAGGACGAGTCGTGCATGTTGCGGTTCCATACTCAGACGGCTGGCTGCTCACTCACAGCCCAGCAGCCTGATAACAATGTCGTGAGAGTCGCTTTCCAGGCTTTGGCGGCAGTATTGGGTGGAACACAATCGCTCCACACCAATTCGAGGGATGAAGCTTATGCCTTGCCTACAGAAGATTCGGTCAGGCTTGCCTTGAGAACGCAGCAGATTATAGCCTATGAGATCGGGGTTTCGGACATGATCGATCCCCTTGGGGGTTCCTATGCTGTCGAAGCGCTGACAGACGAAATTGAAAAAAAGGCCATACAATATATTGAGAAGATCGAATCCATGGGAGGAGCAATCAAGGCCATAGAATCCGGGTACATCCAGGGAGAAATCGGGGAGAGCGCCTATCAGTATCAAAAGGAGATTGAAACCAAGAAACGGATTATCGTTGGATTGAACCAATTCCAGATTGAAGAGGAGCCCCTGAGAGATATCCTTCGTATTAAACCGGAGGTAGAACAATACCAGAAGGAAAAACTGGCAAGGGTCAAAAAAGAGAGGGACAACATAAAAGTGAAAGATACATTAGCCGCTCTGAAAAAAGCTGCCCAAGGCAAAGACAATGTGGTTCCGCCCATTTTAGAAGCAGTCAAAGTTTACGCTACCCTGGGCGAAATCTCAGATACATTGAGAGAAGTCTTTGGTGAATATCGAGAAAGATAATTTCAAATTGCAAATTGCAGATCGCAAATTGAAAAATTCGTAACAGAAATTCAATCTGAAATTTGAAATCTGCAATCTGAAATGGGAGTGAAAATGCCTCGAAAAATAAGAGTACTTGTCGCAAAGCCAGGATTAGATGGCCACGATCGAGGGGCTAAGGTAATCGCCCGTGCTCTGAGAGATGCCGGAATGGAGGTGATCTATACAGGCATTCGACAGACCCCCGAGCAGATCGCTCAGGCAGCCATTCAGGAGGCTGTGGACATTGTAGGACTCTCCAGCCTCTCCGGAGCCCACATGAGTCTTTTCCCAAAGGTAGTCCAGATCCTTAAGGAAAAGGGAGCCGATGACATTCTGGTTTTTGGAGGAGGCATCATACCGGTTGATGACATCCCCAAATTAAAAGAGGCTGGAATCCGAGAAATCTTTCAACCGGGCGCCTCTACCGAAGACATCATCAACTATATAAAAGAGAACATCCAATTGGAATAATGGAAAAGTGGAAAGTTGGAATGATGGAGAAAAAACGTTTTTTAAAAACCCAATATTCCATTATTCCAACATTCCATCATTCCATGACTGCTTGCCTTGTGCTCCATTGGGATTTTATTTTGAGGAGGATGATAGAATGCTCAAAAAGATTGACCACATCGCCATTGCTGTAAACAATCTCGAAGAAGCTGCCAAATTCTATCAGGAGGTGATGGGCTTAACCCTATCCGGAGTAGAGGTGGTAACCGCTCAGAAAACGAAAGTGGGATTTTTTAAGATTGGGGAATCAAACATCGAACTTGTCCAGCCTGCTGAGCCGGATTCTCCGCTGGTTAAATTCCTGGAGACCAAAGGACAGGGAATCCATCATATCTGTTTTGAAGTAGAGGATGTGGAATCAGAAGTGAAAGCCTATCTTGAGAAGGGAGCCACACTCATCGACCAGAAACCCCGGTCCGGCGCCCACAACACAAAAGTCGCTTTCATTCATCCCAAATC
>OGCL01002313.1_pt1 | contig 13611 bp, 11 predicted proteins | sample 1570041 | NCBI WGS metagenome assembly OGCL01 (sample SAMN06266162, study PRJEB24511) | hot springs metagenome | isolation source: Hot spring water | place: South Africa: Limpopo | collected 2015-06-22 | reverse complement strand
CATGGCGCGGCTTCAGGCCGGTGATCGGCCGTCCCGCCAGCAGCACCTGCCCGCCATCGGGCCGCAGCTGGCCGTTGAGCATGTTGAAGCAGGTCGTCTTGCCGGCGCCGTTGGGGCCGATCAGCGCCAGCATCGTGCCGGGCAGCACCGAGAAGGAGACGCCGTCGACCGCGCGCACACCGCCGAAGGACTTGGCGAGGTCGCGCACGACGAGGACGGGTTCGCTGGCGGCGACGGCGCTCGCCACAGCGGCAGGGGCGAGAGCACTCATCGCGCCGCCTCCGCCAGACGTGCCGCCGGAACCAGTTCGGGTCCGGCGCGGCGCTCCCGCAGCATCAAGACCGTGCCGACGAGCCCGCGCGGGAAGAGCACGACGAGCAGCACGATCGAGAGCCCCAGCGCAAAGCGCCAGTACATCGTCGCCTTCATCAGCTGCTCGTGCAGTCCGGCATAGGCGAAGGCGCCGACGATCGGGCCCGACACCGTCTGCACACCGCCGAGCAGCACCATCAGCAGCGCATCGACCGAGCGCGGGATCGCCATATAGGTCGGAAAGACCGAGCCCTTGAAGAAGGCGAAGAGCGCGCCCGCAATCCCGGCGCAGAAGGCGGCGACCGCGAAGGCGACCCACTGGATGCGCACCACGTCGAGGCCGATCGCCTCCGCCCGCAGTGCGTTGTCGCGCCCCGCCCGCAGGCCGTAGCCGAAGGGCGAGAAGATGGTCAGCCGCAGCGCCAGTACCGCCGCCGCGCAGATCACCAGCGTCAGATAGTAATACACCGTCTTGGAGGCCGCCCAGGCCGAGGGCCAGACGCCGAGGATGCCGTTGTCGCCCCCGGTGAGATCGACCGACTGGAAGGCCGTCGCCCAGGCGATCTGCGCGAAGGCGAGCGTCAGCATGGCCAGATAGACCCCCGACAGCCGCACGCAGAACCAGCCGAAGACGACGCCCGCGATCCCTGCCAGGAAGGGGGCGAGCAGCAGCGCCGGCTCCATCGGCGCGCCGAGCCATTTCACGGCCAGCGCCGCGCCATAGGCGCCGAGCCCGAAATAGGCGGCATGACCGAAGGAGGCCATCCCGCCCGGCCCCATCATGAAGTGCAGCGAGGCGGCAAACAGCGCGAAGATCACCAGTTCTGTCAGCGTCACCAGCATGTGGTCGGGCGTGACCAGCGGCGCCAGCGCCAGGATCAGCAGGCCGATCAGCCCGGCGAGCTTGGTCGTGCCATCGGCCGGGCGCAGCAGCGGCTCGGCCGGGCCGTGACCGCGGCTGTGGCCGACCGGCGCCTTGCCCATCAGTCCGTAGGGCTTGACCACCAGCACCACCGCCATGACGAGGAAGACCAGCACCAGCGTGATCTTCGGGAAGATCAGGATGCCGAAGGCGTGCAGGATGCCGATCAGCACGGCGGCGAGATAGGCGCCGGTGACGCTGCCGAGCCCGCCGACGACGACCACGACGAAGGCCTCCGAGATCATCGCGAGGTCCATGTGCAGCGTCACCGCTTCGCGCGGCAGCTGCAGCGCGCCACCCAAGCCGGCCAGCATCGAACCGAAGGCGAAGACCGAGGTGAAGAGCAGGCGCTGGTTGACGCCGAGCGCGCCGACCATCTCGCGGTCCTGCGTCGCGGCCCGCACCAGCGTGCCCCAGCGCGTCTTCTGGAACAGAAGCCAGAGGATCAGCAGCACGATGGGTCCGACCGCGATCAGGAACAGCTCATAGGTCGGAAAGCGGTTGCCGAAGATCACGACGAAGCTCTTGAAGCCGGGCGCACGCGGGCCGATCTTGTCCTCCGCCCCCCAGATCGCCAGCGCCACGTCCTGCAGCATCAGCACGACGCCGAAGGTCGCGAGCAGCTGGAACAGCTCCGGCGCCTGGTAGATCCGGCGCAGGATCAGCACCTCAATGACGACGCCGATAAGTCCGGTCAGCGCCGCCGCCGCCAGCACGCCGCCCCAGAAGCCGAGCGCCTCCGCCGGCCCGAAGCGTCCGACCAGCGTCCAGGCCAGATAGGCGCCGAGCATGTAGAGAGAGCCATGCGCGAAGTTCACGATCCGCGTGACGCCGAAGATGATCGACAGCCCCGACGCTACGAGGAACAGCGACGAGGCCGAGGCCAGGCCGTTCAGCGTCTGGGTGAGGATGAGGTCAATCATGCTGGCAATCCCGGAGACCAAACTGCGCCGTCATCCCGGGCGCCGCGCAGCGGCGACCCGGGATCCATGCCGGAACGGTTCAGGAATGGATCCCGGATCGGCGCGGCTCGCGCCGCTTGTCCGGGATGACCGCGGTTCAAGGCTGAAGGCGCAGCTCAACCCGCCGGGCGGAGAGTCTTCACCACATCGTCGCTGGGCAGGTACTTGGCGCCGTCGGCATAACGCCAGTCGACCATCGTGCCCTTGCCGTCCTTCAGCGCGGTCTTGCCGACGAAGGCGCCGAGCGTCGACTGATGGTCGATGGCGCGGTACTCGGCCTGGCCGAAGGCGGAGGGGAACTTCAGCCCCTTGAGCGCGTCGACGAGCTTCTCGGTGTCGGTCGAGCCGGCCTTGGTCAGGGCGGCGGCGATCGAGTTCATCGTGTCGAAGCCGACGACCGAGCCGAGCCGCGGGTAGTCGTTGAACTTCTTGACGTAAGCCTCGCGGAACTTGAGGTGTTCGGGCGTCTTGATGTCAGCCTGCGGATAGCCGGTGACGATCCAGCCGACCGGCGCCTCGGCACCGAGCGGATCGAGATATTCGGGCTCGCCGGTCAGCATCGAGACCACGGTACGCCCCTCGAAGAGGCCGCGGGTGTTGCCCTGCCGGACGAAATTGGTCAGGTCGCCGCCGAAGGTGACGTTGAAGATCGCGTCGGGCTTGGAAGCTTCCAGCGCCTGCACGGTGGCGCCGGCATCGATGCGGCCGAGCGCCGGGAACTGCTCGGCGACGAACTCGACATCGGGCTTCGCCTTCTTCAACAGCTCCTTGAACCACTTCACGGCCGACTGGCCATATTCGTAATTCGGCGCCACGACGGCCCATTTCTTGGCCGGAAGCTTCGCAGCCTCCTCGACCAGCATCGCCGCCTGCATATAGGTCGAGGGTCGCAGCCGGAAGGTGTAGCGGTTGCCCTTGGCCCAGACGAGCGCATCGGACAGCGGCTCGGAGGCGACGTAGAGCCGCTTGTTCTGGTTGGCGAAATCCGCGATCGCGAGGCCGACATTGGAGAGGAAGCCGCCCGAAAGCAGATCGACCTTCTCGGCATTGATCAGATCGCCGGCATGGCGCACGGCGTCCTCGGGCTTGCCGCCATCGTCGCGGAAGATCGTCTCGATCTTGCGGCCGAGCGCGCCGCCGGCGGCATTGACCTGCTCGAGAGCCAGCTCCCAGCCCTGGCGATAGGGCTTCAGGAAGGCGGGCTGGGCGGTGTAGCTGTTGATCTCGCCGACCTTGATCGGTCCTGACCCTTGCGCCCTGACCAGGGCGGGGGCGGCGAGGATGGCGGCGCCGGCTGAGGCGCCGGCCAGAAGACTGCGGCGGTCGATCGTCATGCCTGTTCCCCATGTCTGGCCCGGTGGCGGAAGCCCCAGCGCTCTTCGACAGATGTCGCATGCCGACGAAACCGCGTCAGCCGCGAATTCATTTGTATGCCTACGAATTTGAAGAGGCCCAAACTGGCTGTCAACGGCGAAAAAACGGCAGGCGCTGGACAGGGCGCAGGCAGGGTGCGGCGTCGACGACGAGCCTCACCGGCGCCATGGCGGCTCCGGATGATCGGACCGCACAGGGCCGCCTCGATCGGGCCTGCCCAAAAATTAGGACAACGATGCTGCCCTTTTCCTCTTGTGGGGGTGGGCGTCGTTTCCTATGTACGACGCACCGCAGCAGCGATGCTGCGTCGCCCTCCTTGGGCGTTTCCTCCCTAGACTTGGGCTGCGCTCACGCGCGGCCCTTTTTTCTTTCCGGGCCGGAAACGGCGAGGCCGTCGCGGGCGCGGCCAGAGACACGTCCGGCTACGCCTGTCGCTCAGCGCGAGAACTTCACTGGCACGGAAAGCGAGATGCTGCCCCCGCCCAGTCCCTCGGGCGGCGCGGGCACGGGGCTCGCCCGGCGAATCATCGCCACCGCCTCCTCGTCCAGCAACGCATCGCCCGACGCGCCGACCAGACGCGCCGAGAGCACGCGCCCGGCCCGGTCGATGCTGAAGGCGACCTGGACGGTGCCTGGATTCGCGCCACCCGGAAACCGCTTGAAGCGGTTGAGATGCGCGACGAGCGTGCCGCGCCAGTTCGCCCGCGAGGCGGCCGAGGCGGTCGCGGCACCCTCGGCCGGAGCGGCGGCGGTCGGCGCGACCGGCGCCTGCGCGCGCGGCTGTGCGGTGGTGCGCTCCGCCGGCGGCTTCTCGGGATTGATCGGCTTGCGACGCTCCACGACCTTCTTCGGCGGCGGCTTGCGCTCGACGATCTTCGGCCGCGCGGGAGGCGGTGGCGGCGGAGGCGGCGCCAGCACGGCTGCGGCATCGGGCAGCGACGGCAGTTCCGGGATCTTGATCTCGGGCTCCGGTTGGACCACCGGCTGCGGTGTCGGCTCCGGCGGCGGCTCGACCGGCGGCGGTTCGACGACCGGCTCGGGCGGCGGGGGCTCGGGTTCGGGCGGCGTCTCGACGACGGGCTGGGGCGGCTGCGGCTCGGGCTGAGCCTCGACCATCTCGGGACCGGGCGCGACCTCCTGCGGCGGCGCCTCGGGCGCGACCGGCAGTGGCGCGAGTTCGATCATCACCGCGGCCGGCGGCGCGCCCATGGCGGCTTCGGCCCGCTGCCATGTCACCAGCATCCAGCCGGCGACGCCATGCGCGCCGACGACGACGGCGATCGCCAGCGACCAGCGCAGCAGCGATGGCCCCAGCCGCGCGGCGAAGCCGGAGGAGCGGCCGGTCAGCATCCCCTGCCCGCTCATGGCTTCGGGCCTCCCGCAGCCGCGGCCTGCCCGGTATCCTCAAGCCCGACGAGGCCGATCTTGAGGTAGCCGGCCTGCCGCAACAGGTTCATCACCTCCATCAGCTCGCGATAGGCCACGCCGCCATCGGCGCGCAGGAAGATGCGCTGCTCGCGGTCGCCGCCGGTCCGCTGGTCGAGCGTCGGACCCAGGCCCTCGCGTGCGATCCCGTCATTGCCGAGCGCGAGGCTGAGATCGCCCTTCACCGTCAGGAAGATCGGCGTCTCGGGCCGCGGCTGAGGCTGCGCGTTCGAGACCGGCAGGTCGACCGCGACATCGACCGTCGAGAGCGGCGCCGCGACCATGAAGATGATCAGCAGCACCAGGATGACGTCGATGAACGGCGTCACGTTGATGTCGCTGACCTCGCCGAGATCGCCGTCCTGCGCGTCCTTCAGGGAAACGCCCATGACTCACTCCGCCGGAACGCGCGCGAGGGCCGGTGCCGGCTGCTGCGCCCCGGCCACCGCATGCAGGGCGGCGCGGCCGGCGGCGGAGGCCTGCCGGCGCTGCCGCTCCAGATCGCGCGAGAGGTGCTGCAGGATCTCGCCCGACGCATCCGACAGCGTCGCGCGATAACCCATGATGGCGCGTGCGAAGACGTTGTAGATTATCACGGCCGGGATCGCCGCGACGAGCCCGATCGCCGTCGCCAGCAGCGCCTCGGCGATGCCCGGCGCCACGACGGCGAGATTGGTCGTCTTCGCCTGGCTGATGCCGATGAACGAGTTCATGATGCCCCAGACGGTGCCGAACAGGCCGACGAAGGGCGCCGTCGAGCCGATCGTGGCGAGCAGGCCGGTGCCGCGCGCCATCGCCCGCCCGGCCCGGGCCTCGATGCGCGACAGGGCGATGGCGACCCGCTCCTTGATGCCGTCCTCTCCCAGATCCGCGGAGCGCCGCGTCTCCTCGATCGCCGCGCCCAGCAGGGTCGCCACCGGACCGCGCAGGCGGCCCTTCCGGCCCGCCCCGCTCTCGGCCGCCTCTGAGAGGCTGCCTGCGCCCTCGAGCCGGCGCAGCGCCCGCCGCGCCGCCGCCTTGGCGGAGGCGAGTTCGAGCGCCTTGGCGAGCCAGATCGTCCAGGTCACCACCGAGGCGAAGGCCAACCCGACCATCACCGCCTTCACGACGATGTCCGCCGCCATGAACATGCCCCAGGGCGAGAGGTCATGTGGCAGGGCCGGAGCGACGGCCGTCGCGGGAGCCGGAGCCGGCACGGCCTGGATCTCCGTAGGAGGCAGAGGCTGGACGACCGGTGCGGCCGGATGCGCCGCGCTTGGCGGCGCGATGCCGAAGACTGGCGGTGCCGGCGGCAGTGCCGTGGTGGGCGCAACAGCCGGGGCCGGCGCGCCGGGTGCCGTCTGCGCTGCAAGCGGGAGGGCGGCGCAGACCGTAGCCACCAGAACGAGTGCGATCAGTTGCGGAAGCGCGCGCCGGCCGGCAAGAGCCTGGCGCAGAGACTGGGAGGACGACACCGCCTTCTCCTTGGAATAATTCAAAAAAACGTTTGCATTCAATGAGATGCGCGTGGCGCTACGCCTCCCTCATGCGCTTGCGCATGTCAAGGCGAGCCGCGTCGCACGCAGAGATGGCTGGGAAAAAGGGCAAGGGCTAATGGTCCCGGGACGCCGGGCCGGCTCTGGCGCAAGGAAGCGCGCGGAGGTCGCTGCGGCCGATCGCCGCCGGGCGCCTAGTCGAGCAGTTCGCGGATGCGGACCGCCAGTTCCATCGCGCTGTAGGGCTTTTTCAGCCAGCTCGCCTCGGCGGCGAGTTCGCGCACGGCGACACTGGGCTCGGCGAAGCCCGAGGTCATGATGATCTTGAGACCGGGCCGGAGCTTGCGCGCCTCGCGGGCCAGTTCGTCGCCCGACATGCCGCCCGGCATGACGATGTCGGTGAACAGCAGCGCCACCTCCGGATGCGCGCCGAGGACGGCGAGCGCCTCGGCGGCCGTCTCGGCCTGGAGCACGCGATAGGTCATGTCCTCGAGCCGTGCGACGGCGACGCGGCGGACGCGGGCGTCGTCCTCGACGACGAGGATCGTCTCGCTGCCGCCGGGCAGCCCCGAGGGCGGCAGATGGCCATCCGCAGATACCGGCTCGGCCTGGGGCGCCACCATGCTGGCCGCCGGCAGGAACAACCGCACGCTCGTGCCCTGCCCCACCTCGCTGTAGATCTGGACATGGCCGCCCGACTGCTTGGTGAAGCCGTAGACCATGCTCAGCCCCAGCCCCGTCCCGGCCCCGACGCCCTTGGTGGTGAAGAAGGGCTCGAAAGCACGTTGGCGCACCTCGGCCGGCATGCCCGCGCCGGTATCTGTCACCGAAATCAGCACATAGCTGCCGGTGCGAACCTCGGGATACATGCTGGCGTAATCGGCATCGAGCTTCGCGGCGGAAACTTCGACCGTCAGCCGCCCGCCGCGAGGCATGGCGTCGCGCGCATTTAGCGCGAGATTGAGCAGCGCGTTCTGCAGCTGCGACGCGTCTACAAGGGCCGCGCCCGGCGCGCCCGAGACGATGGTGCGCAGCTCGATCGTCTCGCCGAGCGCCCGGCGCAGCAGGTCCGAGAAGCGCGAGACGAGTTGGCCGACATCGGCGAGCTTGGCGTTGAGCGGCTGCTTGCGGCCGAAGGCGAGCAGCTGGGCCGTGAGCTTGGCCCCGTCCTCGGCCGCACCTTGCGCTTCGCGCAGCAGGGCCCGCGCCCGGTCGTCGGTCAGCCGCCGCTCGATCATTTCGAGATTGCCGCTGACGACCGTCAGGAGGTTGTTGAAGTCATGCGCGATGCCGCCGGTGAGCTGGCCGACCGCTTCCATCTTGTGGGCCTGGCGCAGTTCCTCCTCGATGCGGTGGCGGCTGGTCAGGTCGCGGATGAAGCCGGTGAAGATGCGCCGCCCGGCGGCACGGGCCTCGCCGATGGCGAGCTCCATCGGGAAATGCGTGCCGTCCTTCTTCTGCCCCGTGACGACACGGCCATAGCCGATGATGCGGCGCTCGCCCGTCTCGAGATAGCGCTCCATGTAGCCGTCATGGGCGCCGCGGTCGGGTTCGGGCATCAGCATCTTGACGTTGTGCCCGATCACCTCGCCCGTCGTGAAGCCGAAGAGACGCTCCGCCGCCGCGCTGAAGGAGGTGATCGTCCCGCTTTCGTCGATCACGACCATCGCCTCGGGAACCGTGTCGAGGATCGAGCGCAGATGCGCCTCGCGCGCCACGAGATGCGCCTGCATCGTGCGCAGGTCGCTGACGTCGACATTGGTCTCGACGATGGCGGGCTCGGCGCCGGCCTCGGCGCCCGCGACCACCCAGCGGCTCGCGACATGGACCGGCGTGCCGTCCTTGCGGCGCTGCGTCAGCTCGCCGGTCCAGACGCCCGCCTCCTTGAGATGGGCGAGGATATCCGCAAAGGGCTCCGGAAAGGCCGTCTCGAGCAGGTCGTGGGCGACGCGCCCCAGCGCCTCGTCGCGGCTCCAGCCATAGAGCGCTTCCGACCCGCTGGTCCAGCGGCTGACGACGCCGTCGAAGCCGTGGACGATGAGGTTGGCGCTGTCGAGGACATGGGCGATTTCGTCCAGCATGGACGGGCTGGTGACGGTCGCCGGCATGCGCTCTCTCGATGGTCCGTTCAGTTCGGCCAGACCGCCTGCTGGATGCTGCGGCTGCCGACGGCGTCTTTATCTCCGGCATCGGCCTCGCCGGCAAGCGCCGCGAGCCTGCCGAGCTTGCGAACGACCATGGCGTGCCGGCTGCTGGGCGCGATGACCCCGCAATTGGTCAGCCGCGTCATGGTGCGCGACACCGTCTCGATCGTCAGCCCGAGATAATCGGCCATGTCGAGGCGCGTCATCGGGATCTCGATCACCGGCTGGCGCTCGTCCCCTCCGAGGCGGCGCGCGATCAGCAGCAGGAAGCTGGCGACGCGCTCCTCGGCGCTCTTGCGGGCGAGCAGCACCATCTGGTCCTGCGCCGCCGCCATCTCGTCGCAGAGGCAGGCGAAGAGCTGCGGCCGCAGCTCCGGGGAGCGGTTGATCTCGTCCTGGAAGCGGCCGTGCTCGTAGCGGCGCAGCTTCGTCCGGGTGATCGCCTCGGCGGTATAGAGATACTGGTCCTTCAGCGAGACGCCGAGCAGGTCGCCGGGATAGAGGAAGCCGGTGATGACGCGGCGGCCGTCGCTGAGGATGCGGAAGATGCGCAGCGCGCCCTCCACCACCTCGAAGACATGGCGGGCCTCGTCGCCCTCCCAGAACACGGCCGTGCCGGGCTCGAAGGTTTCGACCGGCTGGCCGCCGAAGAGGCTGTTCAGGCTGACCGGCTGGCTCGGGACCGTCGCGAATCGCCTGACAGCTCCGTGCGGCTGTGACATGGTGGCTTGCGAGAGCATCGGCGCGTCATCCTCTTGTGATCGACGAGCCGAATTGAAACGATCCCGGTAACGCCGGAACGCCGCGACGGTGACGCTTCGTGCGAAGATGTGACGGTTTGTAACAGCCGCGATCGTGGGAGAACCGACCTGCCTGCCATGCCCGAGTTGCCCGGCCGTAGCGAACAGATCCTGGTGGTGGATGACGATGTCCGCATCAGGCAGATGCTGACCACCTATTTCGAGGACGAAGGCTACCGCGTGATCGCCGTCGGCGACGGCGCCGCCATGCGCGAGGCGCTGCAGCGCCAGCCGGTCGACATCATCCTGCTCGATCTGGTCCTGCCCGGCGGCGAGGACGGGCTGATGCTGGCGCGCGAGGTCCGCGCGCGCTCCGACACGCCGATCATCATGCTCACCGGACGCGACGACGTGGTCGACCGCATTGTCGGCCTTGAGGTCGGCGCCGATGATTACATCGCCAAGCCGTTCCACCTGCGCGAGGTGCTGGCCCGGCTGCGCACCGTGCTGCGCCGGCGCCAGCCCGCCACCCCGGCCAGGGCCGAGCCGGATGATGCGATCCACTTCGACGGCTGGCGGCTGGATCTCGCGCGCCGCCAACTCGTTACCGCCGAGGGCACCGAGATCGTGCTGACCACCGGCGAGTTCGACATGCTGGCTGCCCTCGCCCGCGCACCCGGGCGCGTGCTCTCGCGCGATGTGCTGATGGACCTGACCCATGGCCGCAGCCTCGAGGCCTTCGACCGCACCATCGACGCGCAGATCGCGCGGTTGCGCAAGAAGATCGAGCCCGATCCCAGCCGGCCGACCTTGATCAAGTCGGTCCGCGGCGTCGGCTATGTCTTCACGGGCAAGCCCTGAGCCACGGGCCAGGGCGGTTCCGCCATCGGCGAAGGATCGAGGATCAGCGCGACGCCGCCGCCGATCCGCCGCGGCGCCTCCATCCGTGTGAAGGATCGCGCCGCGGCGCCGGTGCGGATGCGCACGGCAGCGCAGTCGAGCCGGCCCGCCAGCGCACAGAGATCCTCCACCATGGCCGAGGCGACGCCCGGCTCGTCGGCCGCGCTCGCGACGACGAAGACGGGCACGTCGAGAATCGCGCCATGGACGGCATGGCGAGCCTGCCGGCACAGGCACAGGCCCTTGACGTGACCGCGCGGATTCGTGGCCACGCGCAGGTCCCGCCGCGCCCCGGCCACACCGCCGGGGGTATCGCAATAGGCCCGCCAGCTCTCGATGTCGGGCGGCGGGCTCACCGCCTCCACCAGCAGATAGGCGGCATCGACCTGCTCGGGCTTCATCCCGGCGATGGTATAGGCTGCCTGCATGGCGAGGCTCCTTTCCCCGCTGTCGCCGCTTCCCGGTTTCATGCCGCCGCGCGCTCGTCTCCCGGCGCCGCCCCCGCGATCGGCAGCGCGAGGTCCAGCACGATGCGCCCCTCGACCTCGCCGCGCCGCAGCCGGTCGAAGACCGCGTTGATGTCGCTCAGAGGCACGGTCGCGATCTTGGCGCGCACCTTGCCCTCGGCGGCGAAGGCGATGGACTCGTCGAGATCACGGCGGGTCCCGACGATCGAACCGCGCAGCGTGATCCGCTTCAGCACGACGTCGAAGATCGGCGTCGGGAACTCGCCGGGCGGCAGCCCGACCAGCGCGACGGTGCCCTTGCGCCGGACCATCCGCACCGACTGGGCGAAAGCCGGCGGCGAGACGGCCGTGACGAGGACGCCATGGGCGCCGCCGCCCGTGGCCGCCAGAACCTCCTTGACCGCGGTGGCCGAACGCGCATCGATCGCGACATCGGCACCGGTCTGACGGGCGAGATCGAGCTTCTCGGCCGCGATGTCGAGCGCGACGACCTTGAGCCCCATCGCCTTGGCGTACTGGATCGCGACCTGTCCGAGCCCGCCGATCCCCGAGATCGCGACCCATTCGCCGGGCCGCGCCTCGGTTTCCTTCAGCCCCTTATAGGTGGTGACACCGGCACAGAGGATCGGCGCCATCGCCGCGAAATCAACTCCGGCCGGCAGCCGTGCCGCGAAGGCCGCCGAGGCGATGGCATATTCGGCGAAGCCGCCATTGCAGCTGTAGCCGGTGTTGTGCTGGTGCTCGCAGAGCGTCTCCCAGCCCGTCTCGCAATATTCGCAGCGCAGGCAGGAATCGTGCAGCCAGGCGATGCCGACCGCATCGCCCAGTTTGAAATCGGTGACGCCCGGCCCGAGCGCCGCGACCGTTCCGGCGACCTCATGTCCCGGAACAAAGGGTGGCACGGGCTTCACCGGCCAGTCGCCCTCGGCGGCGTGGAGATCGGTGTGGCAGACACCGCAGGCGCGGACCTTGACGAGGAGTTCGCCCGGCCCGGGGACTGGAATCGGCAGATCCATGATCTCGAGCGGCCGGCCGAGCGCCCGCACCACCGCAGCCTTCATCGTCGTCACCATGGCACGCTCCCTCTTTGAGCCGCCATTCTAGGGCGCTCGCGAGCGAGAGCCTTGACGGAGATCAAGCCGCGCCGGGCCGGGCGGCATCGACGATCTCGCGTGCCCGGCGGCAGACCGTCTCGGCCTCCGCCTCGGCGGACACTCCAGTCCAGTCGCTGACGGTGCTGGCCTGGGCGAGCTGGGTGCGCACCACCGCCGCCGTGGCGTCGGACGGGTCGCCGCGGCGCGCCTCGACCCGCGCCATCAAGGTCTCGGGCCGCGCCTCCAGCCAGAGTCCTTGGAAAGGCACCTGCGCGGCATGGGCGGCCTGGGCGATGCGCTCCCGGTCCGCGCGCCGGTCGAACACCGCCTCGGCGACGACACCGTGACCGCTCCGCAGGATCGCCTCGGCCCGACTCGCCTGCTCGGCATAGACCGCCTCGGACACGGCTGGCCGGTAGGCGTCGGGCGGCAGCCGCGTCTCGGCCGCGACGCCGAAGCGCCGCTTTCGAATACGGTCGCTGGCGAGAACACGGGCGCCGGGCAACGGCCCGATGCGATCCGCCAGGGCGGCGGCGACCGTCGATTTGCCGGAGCCCGACAGCCCGCCGACCGCCACGAGCCACGCAGCTTGCGGCGCAAGACAATACCGGGCCAGAGCGAGATAGGCCCGCGCCTCGGCGATGACCGCCGCATCGGCCGCGGGCTGGACGGCGAGCACATGCGCCCGGACGGCAGCCCTGACCGCGATGAAGAAGGGCAGCAGCGGCAAGCCGCCCTCATCCCCTGTTTCGTCGAGATAGCGGTTCATCAGCCGGTTCGCGAGCGAGCCGAGCCCGCGATGCCAGAGATCCATCAGGACGAAGGCGAGGTCGTAGAGGACGTCCGTGGTCGCCAGGTCCTCGTCGAATTCGAGCGCGTCGAACAGGGTCGGCTCGCCATCGAGCAGGCAGATGTTGCGCAGATGCAGATCACCATGGCATCGGCGGATGCGCCCCTCCCGCCCGCGCGTATCGAGAAGCCCGCGGTGGCGCACCATCGCAGCCTCGCAGGCGGCGTTGACGCCAGCGACCTCGTCCGCCGGCAGCCGGTCGGTCAGGGCAAATCCCTTGGCGTTGATCGCCAGCACGGCCGCCATCGTCTCGGCTCCGCCGCGATGGCTGTCGATCTCGGCACAATCATGGAAGGCGGCGATCCGCTGCGCGAGCGTCGTGATCAGGGCCGGCGTCAGCCGCCCGTCGGTGGCCATGCGGTCGAACAGGTCGTCGTCGCGGAAGCGGGCCATCTCGACCACCGCCTCGACCAGCGCGCCCTCGCCATCCAAAGCGAGACGCCCATCCGCCTCCCGCGTCACCCGCAGCACATGGCGATACAGCGTCGGCGCGGTCCGCCGGTTGAGCTGGAGCTCGCGCTCGCAGGCAGTGAGTCGCTTTTCCGCTGTCGAGAAATCGAGATAGGGCAGCGTGACCGGCCGCTTCAGCTTGAAGGCGCTCTCGCCGGCGAGCAGGATGACCGAGATATGGGTCGTCACAATGCGGGCCTCGTCCCGCGCGCAACCGGCCGCCTCCGCCAGCAGCGCCAGGATCGGTTCGAGCCCGTCGCACCCCATCGCCATCTCCCGCTTCCCCTCCATCGTCGCCAGCCCGCCCTCGCCTGGCGTTGCGCTGGATCAAGAGCAACCGGGAGAACGTCAGCGGGTTCGACCGCGGCGCCCGCCTGCGCTAGACCATCGGCGGGGCCGACGTTGCCTTCATGCCCCGCCCGAGCCTGCCAAGCGAGAAAGACCCGCGCCATGACGAAAGAATTTGCCGGCAAACATGTCGTGGTGATGGGCGGCA
>OGCL01002312.1_pt1 | contig 13612 bp, 11 predicted proteins | sample 1570041 | NCBI WGS metagenome assembly OGCL01 (sample SAMN06266162, study PRJEB24511) | hot springs metagenome | isolation source: Hot spring water | place: South Africa: Limpopo | collected 2015-06-22 | reverse complement strand
TATAATGAATAAAGCAAAATTAAATAAAATCTGTCGATTATAAAAATCCTGAAACAGCCCTTCCTAAGCGCTATTTTTGGTTTTAAGGCAAAATTTGAAAAAGAAAATCTTCATAGACCTCTTGCTTACAGTCATAATTTTTTTATTCACATTTTTCTTATTAGTCATAGATTATAAGCCAGTTAAGAATGTTGATTTCCTATTTTTTGATTTCCTCATGAATTTTAAAAAGGCTACTACCAGTAATTCAGTAATTTTGATTGGAATAGATGACAAGAGTTTAAAAAGTTCTGACACCTGGCCCTGGCAGAGGTCAAAGATAGCAGATGGCGTGAAGGCAATTGAATCTTTAGGTGCTAAATTAGTCGTCCTTGACATACTTTATTCCGAAGATGACAGAAATCCAGGATTACAGGAGATAAGGAAGATAATTAGCACCATCAGAGATGACCCATCTCAGGTGATTAAGAAAGATATTACAGACATCCTTATTTCGCTAAGAGTGAGTAAGTCTGAACAGAAAAGATATATTGATGCCTTTTTAAATGCCTCTTTTGCAGATACACACAAGACACTTCTTTCTATTCTTTCGGAGACTGAAAAGAGGATAGATTTTGACAGGTTATTTGTTGAGAATATATCAGATACTAAAAATCTAATTATGCCTATTGATTTTACTGAAGACAAAAGGTATCAAGAGAATATTTCTGAAATGCCTGATTATTTACAAAAAAATTCATTGGCATTTAAGTGTAAAGACCTTAATATATTTGAAGCAAATAACCTTATATCGCCAATCCCTGCCTTTGCCCAAAAATCTTTTGCACTGGGGCATATCTATCTTGGAAATATTGACAATTCTATCCTTAGACAGCAAGATTTATTTATATGTTACAAAGATAAGGTGTTTCCATCTTTGTCAATGCAATCTTTCATTAAATACAACAACCTATCTCTTGAAGATGTCTTTAATCAATTTTATAACAAGTCAATTTTTGATTTATTACAGGCAAATACTACTGGTAGGGTTTATCCAAATTTTAATGTGATAAGTAATTTAAAATATTTTTCCTTTGGAGATTTATTATCTGGCAATATTGATTCAAGTAAGATTAAAGACAAGATAGTTATTGTAGGCTTAAATAGCCCAAGGCTTTCAGAACAAATAAAAGTTTCTCAAGGCAGAGAGGTATCTCGAATGTTTATTCATGGGGTGATAATACAAAATCTTATTGATAATGTCTATTTGCAAAGACCAAGCAATTTCATTTTTTTTGAGATAGCATTCCTTTTGATGATAATTGTTATAATTTTTTTGGGTATATTTAAATGGGGCAAACTCAAAATACTCCCCTTTATCTTGATTATCTTTTGGATTGTTTTGTCTACATATTTATTTTATTATAAAAACTACTTACTACAAATCACTTATCCCATAATACTTTCTTTTCTTATGTTTACCATTTTTAAGTTAAGAAAAAGAGTATATGAAAAAGATGACATCCAAAAGATGGCAAAGGATATATTTACAACAAATAATTTAAAGGTTATAATTGGTGCTAAGTCAGATATAGGTAGGATTAGGGCAAAGAATGAAGATTCTTACAGCATTGACAAGTCCTTTGGAATACTTGCAGTGGCAGATGGGGTAGGTGGAAATGTAGGTGGTGAGATTGCAAGCAGGATGGCTATTGATAAGATGAGGAGTTACATCAAGGATAATTACAGTAAGTTTAGCTCTGATTATTCACAATTGATGAAGAATGCAATCATATTTGCAAACAATTATGTATATGGTTTTGCTATGTCTAATAGTGAATTAAAGGGAATGGCTACCACACTGACTGCTGGTTTTATAGTTGGTAGTAGATTAATAATTGGGCATATAGGTGATTCACGGGCATATCTATATAGAAATGAACTTCTTGAACAACTTACAGAGGATCATACTGTTGCTGTTGAAAAGAGTATTAGAAATCTTTCAACAGATGATTTCGAGAAGATGAGGCATGTTCTCACAAGGGCAATTGGTATTGGTGAATCTTTAGATGTTGATACCTTTGAGTTGAATTTAGTAAAAGGCGATATATTGCTTTTATGTAGTGATGGGCTTTATACAATGATAAAAGAAGATGATATTATTTCAACTTTAAAAGTTTATGAAGATCCAGAGATGGTCTGTGGTGCTCTTGTTAATTTTGCAAACAAAAATGGTGGAAAAGATAATATTACAGTTATAACTGCTTTTATTCAGTCAATACATTAACCCAAAATCGGCCGATTTTGGGAGATGAAGAAGATATTGACAGAACTGAAAAATTTTTGTTGATTAGAAATATGAATTTTTTTAAAAGTTTCACAGATTCAGAGATTTGGGAGATAGTTGGTGCTGTTTCTGTGAGAGAGTTTGTAAAGGGGGCAGAGATAATTACAGAGGGATTATTAGAAGAGACCTTTATTATCATTGATGGTGAGGCAATGATGTTAAAAGGAGACATCAGGATAGGGACACTTCGCAAAGGTGATTGTTTTGGTGAAATGGGTTATATTGCAAAATCTAAAAACTCTGCCACCATAAAGGCACTTACTACTATCAGGCTTCTTGAAGTAAATAATTCTGCTATAGAGGAATCATCATCTTCTTGCCAGTTAAGATTCACAAAAATGTTTCTAAAAAGAATAATTGAGAGGCTTTCAAAGGCAAATGGAGAGATATAAATTAACAGAAAAAGTTCGATCTGCTGGGTGAGCAGGGAAAATAGGTCCGGGTGACCTTGAGGAAATCATCAGTAGTTTGGAACTAATCAATGACCATTCTGTATTAGTTGGTCCTGGTGATGATGCCGCTGTTTATGAAATAAATGGTATCAAGCTTGTTAAAACTGTTGATATGATTACACCTGTTGTCAATCATCCGTATAAATACGGTGCAATAAGTGCTTGTAATTCAATAAGTGATGTTTATGCAATGGGTGGAATACCATTAACAGCTCTTGCTATTGCAGGTTTTTCCCATTGTGATTACGGAACTGAGATCTTAAAGGAAATAATGAGAGGTGCTATTGATTTATCAAGACAATGTAATGTTTCTATTATTGGAGGGCATTGTATTGATGATAAGGAACTCAAGTTTGGACTTGCAGTAACAGGGATAATCACAGGGGAAAGGATTTTGACCATTTCAACTGCTAAGGCAAAGGATATACTTATAATCACAAAGCCAATTGGACTAGGAGTTTTAACCACTGCCTTAAAGGCTGAAAAGCTCTCTGATGAAGAGATTTCACTTGCAGAGAGGTGGATGTTGACTACAAATAAAGAAGCAAGTGAAAGGGCAATTCAGGCAGAGGCAAATGCATGCACAGATGTTACGGGATTTGGTCTTCTTGGCCATGCCTTTAATATGGTTAAAAATAGAGATTTAGATTTGACTATTAGCATGAAATCAGTGCCCATTTTAGAGAGGGTTCGTGAACTCATTGATTTAGGGATTGCCCCAATTGGTGCTTATAGCAATATGAATTATCTTAATGATAAGGTTGTTTATTCTTCTAAGATCAAAGAGGAGGATAAGTTAATCTTGTCTGACCCTCAAACCTCTGGCGGACTTATTGTGGCATTGCCTAAGGAAAATCTTAAATATTTTGATGGTATTTTTTATGAAGCAATAGGTGAATTTAGAGAGGGTAGGGGTAAGATATATGTATATTAGTGTTTTTATAAAGTTACATTGCTATCAAGATTTTCTTTTTACTCTTATAAACAATATGTTTTGCCTCTGCCACAGGAGTTAAGGGAGAGCAAAGCTTTCCTATTTTTGCTGATCTGAATTGATACACATTTGCCCTCAGATTGTAGATAGAACTGCAATCCAGGTTTAAACCCCAAATACAGCGATAAAGATAAGTCTCCCCAAAATCAGCGATAGAACTGAGAACTGAATAAAATCAAGTAGGAAGGGTTGGTGAGGAATTTTTATACGACACCTTATAAAAGAAATCTTGAGAATTTTTAGCAAAAGGCATTACATTATAAAGAATAAAGCAAAATTAAAAATTAAATCGTCGATTATAAAAATACCGAAACAGCCCTTCCTATCGCTATTTTAAGGTCCATACTTATACTGGCATATAAATTGTATACTTATAATCTATTGCTTTTTTTTACATATTAGATTTATTATATATATAATATATAGAACATAATCACAACAGTGTTAACTTTAGATAGTGACAAAAAGTAGTTATACGATGTGACATTTATTGTCAGATTTACTTGTTAATCTCATTATTAGGCTCCTAAGGTAATTATATGAAAAAGACAGGGTACACCTATAAAGAAGGGTTTTCACTCATTGAATTATTAGTAGTAATCGTTATTATATCCATACTTGCTGCTATAGCTATCCCTGCAATACAAAAATTTTACAAGATTTATAAGTATCAAGAATATGCATATTCAATGGAGTCACTGATAAAATGGTCAAAACTAACCGCAATGCAGAGAAGCATAAATGTTGGTATATGTAGACAGGGCAATAAAACAATCAAAGTGGTCAATATGGGTGCTCAAAGGTCTGATATATGTTCAGGAACAGATTTGAGAATAATGGTAATTGATTCTAAAGACAATTTCATTACCTTAGCAGGTACTGGCTCTGCCTTTGATCCAAAAGGCTTTTCTATCATAAATGGGAATATATGCATATCTGATGGGTCAAAAAATTTGAATATATCCATTGGTAAGTTTGGAGTGATTGTTGTAAATAAAAACATGGGTATGTGTATATGAAAAAGATATTTCTCAAATCACAATCAGGTTTTACACTCATTGAAGGTCTGTTTGCAATATTTATTACAATGGTCATTGCCATATCAGTAGCAGGCATGATTACAAACTTTGCATTATACACCTCTAAAGACAGCATCTTAACATGCTTGATTCAGGGGGCTTCCTCAGGTATAGAGCTAAAAAGGGCAAACCCAAATACTACATCAACACAAATTCAGTGTGATAGATACACTGTAAATGTTTCAATGTCTGGCACACCACCATCGGTAGCACCACCAATCGCATCAGGGCAAAGCGCCTGCACAGAAATTACCTCAACCGCTACCATTGGGAGTAATATAAAGGTGTTAAAAGATTGGGTTTGCACCTTAACACCTTAAATTTTTCAGTAAGAGACAAATATGAGAAGATTAAATACTAAATCATTTCGTAGCGAAGTTGGCTTAAGTTTAGTGGAAATGCTAGTTGCAATAGCAATAACAAGCATCATCACCACAGCCTTACTTGGTCTTTACCTTTCAAGTGATAAAGTATTCAGACAGACAAAGGTTATTGCAGACACCAAAGAAACTGCAAAATTAAGTCTTGCGCAACTTGAGTGGCTTTTTCAGAGATGGGGAACATCAACACCATGTAACGATCCTGAGGGAAACAACATCTGTACTATTATTAGAAACTGTAAGGATCTAAATGGTAATTTTCAATACCCACCTCCAAGCTCAATATGTATTACTATAGAAGACTCTAATCCATGTGACGAAGTTTATTTTTATGCAAATCTCTATGGAAATGGCTTTGTTGACAGACTTGACAGTGCTACGACCGTTGCGGTAATGAGTTGTAGGTTATCAGATACTAATGTACAAAATTGTTACCATATAAAAAGAGGAGGCAAATTTAGAAGAGATGCTAACAATACACAGAATGTTCTTGTCTTTTCAATAAATAATCTATCATCAAATAATCTTGACTGTATCAATGCAACTGGCAATTCTAATGGCCTCATGAGTAGACAACTGAACATTTTAAACGGTTTTGAATTAGACCAAAACAATCAACTAACACAGACTTTAAACTTTGATGGAGGAGATTTACTCGTGAGAGTTCCTCATAGGGTAAAGCTTTTTTGTCAATCTAATCCAAATGACAACAATAAGCAATGGCTCTATATGAGTGCTACAGATACTTCATTGCAATGTAATGCAAATGAAGACCCGTCACCACTTGTCCCTGTAGATTCCTTTCAGGTGCAACAACAATTTCAGGGTATTTTAGTTTCCGTCACAATAAGAGGACCTGAAGGCAGGCTAATGCCAGTTCAAAGGTTCTTTGGGAGGTGATTTTATGTTAAAAAACAACGGTGGATTTGCCTTGATGATGGCATTGTTATCACTTTTGTTGGTATCTATCATTGGCGTTACTGGTTTAAATATCGTCACAACAAATCTACAAACCACACAAGCTGACGAGAGCCTAAATTTGGCTGAAAAATCTGCAAATGCAGGTATATTAAGGGCAGTAGATGAGGTTAACAAAACTGGTATATGTACTGATCAGCAACTACAGGGCAATCTCGGTAATGCTCAATACACAGCTAATATTAATAGGAGTGGAAGGATCTGTTTTATAAAATCTGAGGGTAAATCAGGTAATGCAAAGGCTATAAAGACATCAATAATACAGTCTTTTTATGGATTAGGGCTTTATACTGTAAGGGGCAATGTTAACGCAAACCTTAGTGGTAGTACAGTAAGACTATCGGGGTGTGATACCACGGTTACACCAACCTGCTTTTTGCCTGCATTTATTGCATCAGGCGCTGTTAATACTACATTACAGTCAAGACAATGTTCTCAAGATAGTCAATCTGCAGGGCTTTATGGAAATCCCGCAATTTATCCAAACGTAATATTCAACGATCTTATACCTTTATTCTTTAATGTTGATTGTTTTAACACCCACTCATCACAAAATTGTGGCCTCGGACTGCTACAGGTTTTTGAAAACGAGTATGGGAGAAATCCAGATATTACTTATGCTAACGATGTAAATAAAAATTACGATATGAGATTCAATAATGGATGGGGTATCCCAACATTAAATAGGAATAACATACCATCATCACTACCTCTTACTAATCCAACAGTTCCTGTTGACGCCACTTGTACAACAACTACCACCATCACAACCTTGGATCTTTCTAACCAATTTACATCTTGCAACTACATAATTATTCCCACTACAGGAACTAACAATCTGACCATTTCAGGCAATGGCTTAAGAGGTGGCACACAACGGGTTAGGATTTATGATCAAAGAAATGGTGGAACAAGGACAGTTAGCACTAACACCCAAAACTTTATCCTTGATATCAGAACATCTGGAAGATCACTTACAATAAACAGTGGGGCTAACAATTTTATTGTTTACAATAATGGTAGCACCTCAATTACCAATTCATCAAACTTTTATGCCTTTACATCTGCCTCTACGACTATAACTGGCGATGGTAATAATAATTCCTCCAATAATTTTGTCTTATATAACACAGGCACAACAACCTATCAGAGCTTAAATAATGGAAAAGTAAAAGACTTCAAACACCGCTCTACAAATAATGTGATATTAAACAATAATGTAGTCCTTGAAAATGGAACAATAATTATTGCTCAAAATGACACTAATGACATAAACAACCTTAACAACCCAGCAACTAGCTTAAACCTTATAAGTAATGGCACCTTTACCATGAGGAACATGAACCTCTTTGTTAGAAGTATGCGTTTTGCTGACAATACAGTTGTTAACATCTTTGATAGTCTTATTTACTTATATACTTATGCATGTCCAAACTGTAGCAGGGCTAGTAGTGACTCTTCTCTCAATGCATGTGCTACAGATAACAGGTGGTGTGGATGGGTAGGTAATGCTTCTGGTGCCAGATTTGCCATCAATCTTGGTAGAGGACCAAATAATGAGCAATGGCCTGTCCTAATAATCAGCAATAATACCACACTGCATACTGAGAGTTTACCCGGAACAGCATACATATGGGGTGCATTTGTGGGTCAAGATGTAACATACCTCAGATGGATAGGGGCTCCTACTCAGAGTTTTAGGGGTTTTCTAATAAGAAACTTTCCACCCAATCTTAGCTTAAATATAAACATAGGTGGAAACTTTACCCTTGAATTTAGGAAATCATTAATCGATCAACTCTCAAATAAATACTGGTTTTTTAGAAAGATTGATTGCATCCAAGACGACATGAATCCTCTAACGCAAAAGGTTCAAACCGGAATGTCAGCCTATTAGAAAAGACGGGGTATGAGACACCGAGATTTGAGCAATTCTACAAAAGTCTCATTTCCCCTTAAAAAATATCCTAAAGTTTGTTGCCGTAAGAGGGTGACACATCCATTATTTTCATAAAAATAGTGATTGATATTGATAAAAAGGATAATTAACACAACCATTTTTGTGTTTATGATTTTCTACCTAACTCTTGTCCCATATGATGGCATCAACAAACTCAAAGTCTTCTTCTTCAAATATTTTGATAAAATAAACCTCAAAGGCAACAAATTTAATATTTTCATCTGCTCAGTTAATTCAATCATGACAAGTGTTATCACCCTTTGCTCTGCAGGCTTTGCAATACAGATAGATGGCTAATAAATTTTTCTTAATAGGCATATCCTTTGAAATTACACCTATATACAGGCAACTCTATAAAACTTTTTTGAAAAATTATCGCAGAATTTGCAATTATATCTGCATGGACAGACGGAGTCTTAAGCCTTTACGCATTGCAGTTTATAAATTCAAATACCTCTGGCATTGGCTATTTGACAGACATGACCTTTCAAATGCCTATTTATATGTCATGGCAACACTTTTTAGCAGGGATTTAATACATGAATGACAATGAAAAGAACTACATTTTGAGATTTAACAAAATCTATTCAGTCAATGAGGCCCACCCCCCATGGCGTAAAAACCTGCAATTCGGTGATGTAAATACAGTCTGGACAGGTTTAGATAATTCTTCAATAGACAAAATGGAAAGAAATAACATACTCAAGGGTGCGATAGGTCAGCACCGTTGGTGGATGAGTTTACTTCCAGGCGGTATTTATACCACTACAAAAATGTTTGGTGGAAAGTATCTTTTAAGATGTGCATGGAATATGTTATCAGCATATTTTAAAACTTCCTTATATTTGAATAAAAAATATGGCTTTGATGCCTTTAAAAAATTCTTAGAGACTAAAATCTTTGTACCTGTTGGTGAAGGTGCTGGTGCTGCCTTTTATTTCATCTCTTCACCAATTATCAGAAGATTCCCAATATTAGCTCCCTTCCCCCGATGGGTGGAAATTGAAGTAACGACCGTATGCAACAAAAAATGCACGCATTGTGAACATACTCATTGGGGACAAACACAGGAACAAAGACATTTAACTATTGAGGAATACAAGCACATTATTGACCAATTTGACCTAACATGGGTGCACACTACAGGTGAAGGTAGTTCTTTCTTAAATAAAGACTTTTTTAAGATTATGGCTGAAAACAGACGAAGAAATATACCTCATTATTTTGTTGATCACTTTGATGACCTTAATGATGAACAGATGGAAACTATTTTAAATTATGATATTGCAGGTATTTATATATCAATAGATGGGGCATCTCCTGTTACTTACAATCCCGTTCGTATAGGTTGTGATTTTAATAGGGTTGTAAAAAATATAAGAAAATTTATAGACAAAAAAATGGAAAAAAGGCTTCTACTTCCTGAACTCAATTTCAGGATGGTAGTTACAAATGAGAATGTCCATGAAATGCCTCTTTTTGTTGAATTGATCAAAAGCTTTGGGGGTAAAAGAGAATTAGGCGGGGGTGCAAGATTAGATTTTGTTGGTGTATTAAACTTTGATGAAAACGAGCAGAAATTTGTTCACACAATTTCCTATGAAATATATAAAGAGACTATTGATAAAGCCAAAACATGCGATTTCAATGTGATATTGAGCCACATAGAACCCTCTCAAAATCCGCCTTCATCACAATGTATATGCTGGCTTGAACCATACATTCTAATGGGTGGAGATGTTATTCCTTGTTGCACAGTTTTGATGAGCAATAATAGAGAGTATCTACATGCAAATGCCTTTGGTAATCTCTTTAAACAATCATTTAAAGATATCTGGAATAGTCCAAGATATAAGGAATTCAGAAGAATTATTAACGATGACAGCAAACAAGTTCCAGGGTTTTGTGTTAATTGTAGGGCATATGATAATACTAAAAGGGCAATAAGAAATGGAATTAGATGGGATTTATGATTATCTCTTGGATTTATTTATAAACTTTCAGAAAAAACCAAACATCAATCCTGATAATCTGCTTTCCATATCAGATGATATAATCTGTAGTATCATAACCGAAGATATTAAAACTGATATCTCAAAAGGAGCTATAATTTATTCCCTTCTAACTGATAACAAACAGGTTATAGACTCATTATTTCAAATGCTGACTGCTAAAAAAGATTCAGATTTAATACTTTTCGTATCTGATTGTGTTGTTAAAATAGCACCCAAAAATGCTGTTAGTTTGATTGTATTTTTGATAATGCAAGGAAGTTTGCTTTTTAGGAGACAACTACTTGAATTATTAGGTGCTATAGCATCAAAAGAAGATGAACGGATAAGGAGATTATTTCTCAGGTTTTTGAAATATGGGGATCAAAATACAGTTGAAGGTGCAGTTAAAGGTGCAGGCAAGTTAGCTCATCTTGATCTAATAAGTGAGGTTGTTAACTGTTTACGCAAACACACAAGCGAGTATATCAGATTGGCATGTGTAGAAGTATTGTTATCATTTAGAGAAGATGAAAATATCAATAATCTTCTTGCTGAAATTGCAGAAAATGACATTTATGAGTCAGTAAGGAAAAAGATCAAGGGTATATTCAATTAATACCAAATCCAGCGATAAAGATAAGTCTACTTCGTTCAGGAGCTATGTTTTGATAGTTCTAATGCTCATTTTCGCTACAGCCGCAAAACTCAACTACCACCCCAAAAAGTCTTGCGACTTTTTGGGGACCCCGATTCTTCTGGTTCAAACACTTGCGGCTGTTTAATGCTCTAGTCACAAAGAACTGTTGCCTAAACATCGCTATTCACTTCACCCCATCCTTATCTCTGGATTTGGGTTATAATTTTTTTTAATGAGTGGGGGACACACCCTTGTTAAGGGGAATAATGCCCACACTTTCTTTGCTAAGGGGGGAATTAAAACTCCATTTGTCACCCTTTTTGATGGTGAATTATAAACACTACATTCTGTATTTTTAAATGGTGAAGTTTAAAACTCTAACACCCTTTTTACCTTCAGAACTTCTTCTTTAACATAGCCTATAGCAAATATTTCTGATCGTTCATCCAAGATTTTTACATAGCTATTTATTCCTTCCCATTGATTTTGTTGTATTTTATTTAGATGTATTGTCTTTCCATGTCTGAGTGAATCGATTGATTCCTTAGATAAAACGATATAAGGCATGTGTGATAGTGCCTTGTCTATGTTAAAAATACCTTTTGAGGTTTTAGGCAATTCGTCAATCATCACAGTGTTTTTAAGGGTAAAATGACCAATACGAGTCCTTTTTAATTCAGTTGCATGAGCACCAACGCCAAGTTTCATACCTATGTCGTGACAGAGTGAACGGACATAAGTGCCTGTTGAACATTCAACAAGAAAAGTTGCAAAGGGCAACTCAAAAGACAAAAGATTAATCTTATAAATCCTAACAGTCCGCTCTTTTATTTCAATAGCTATGCCTTTTCTTGCATAATCGTACAGGGGTTTACCTTTATGTTTAAGGGCTGAATATATTGGTGGTTTTTGGCTAATTTTTCCTGTAAAAAAAGGCAGGATATCAATAACCATCTTTTCACTTACGAAACTTGCATCTTTTTGCCCTATTATATTGCCTTCACTGTCATAACTATCTGTTGTAATACCAAGATGAGCTGTAAAGATATACTCCTTTGTCAAATCTGCCAAATAGGGAAAGATTTTAGTCGCCTTGTTAAGACCTATTATCAAAACTCCTTCTGCTAAGGGGTCAAGTGTGCCTGCATGACCAGCCTTTTTTACCTTAAAAAATTTTTTTACTTGCGTAAGTGCATTATTTGATGAGATGCCTTTATCTTTATAAAGATTAATGAAGATGTCCATATTAAAAAGGGTTTGCTTCATTTGCCAAATTTTTTAATCACTTCTTTGATATCATCAATTTTAAAAGGCTTGGTGATAAATTCTTTTGCTCCTAATTCTTGTGCCATCTGTTTATCTGTCTCTTGTGCCTTTGCTGATATAACAATTACATCCATCTGCCATGAAGGTGGATCACTTTGAAGAATACGACAGACATCAAAACCGCTCATCTTTGGCATCATTACATCAAGAAAGACAATATCTGGCTTTTGTTGTCTTATTATTTCTAATCCTTCTAAGCCATTTGAGGCTTCAAAAACTTCTATGGTTTCATCAAAGTTTTCAATTATCAGGGTTAATAGTTCTCTGATTAGGATTTCGTCATCAACTATCAATATTTTCATTAATACTTTTTTCAACTCCCTTTAATGGTATTGTGAAATAAAACTTGCTTCCCTTTCCGACAATGCTTTCAACCCAAATCCTAACACCATGAAACTCTATTATTTTCTTTGAAATAGCAAGTCCTAACCCAGTTCCTGTTGGTTTGTTTGTGGTAAAGTCACCAACTTGTTTAAACTTTTCAAAGATGCTCTTTATTTCGTCCTCTGGTATTCCAATGCCTTCATCTTCAATAGTTACAAGTATTTCATCATTTACAATTTCTACAACACACTCAATAACCCCCTCATCAGTAAATTTAAGGGCATTGGAAAGCAGGTTTATTAAAACCTGTAGGATTCTTTCTCTGTCAGCCTTTACAAGAGGTAATTGTTGTTTGATATCAATCCTGAATACTATCCTTTTTTTATCAAATAGAGCAAATAACACTTTATAAGCATCGTGTATTAGTTCTGCAATGTTTACAAAGGTAAGATGCCATTTCATCTTGCCAGATTCAAGTTTGGATATGTCAAAGATTTGGTTAACCAGTGAGGTAATCCTTTCTCCCTCCGAAAAAATAATATTCATATTTCTGTTTATTGTATTAACAGTCTTTTTAATCTTAGGGTTTTGCATATCTAAATTTGGAACTATAGTTTCGTTAAATTTCATACTTGACATCTCTACAAAACCAATCATAGAAGTAAGGGGTGTTCTCAGTTCATGGCTTACTGTAGTGATAAATTCTGTTTTTAATCTATCAATCTCTTTTTCTTTTGTTACATCTCTTATTAATATGACTGAACCTAAGATGCCTTTTGCCTCTGAATCATCGGCAAAGTAGTCCTTTTCAATCCGCTTTGAAGATGCCAATCCTGATTTGTTGTTAGGTAGTTTTACATCAGCAAATAATGCTTCATCTGTATTCAAGGAGTCGCGAACGAGATTCTCAAAGTTTTTACCTAATATAGAGACATTTTTACCAATCAAATCAAATTCCTTTTGGTTGAATAATGATGCTGAGGCAGGATTGAGGTGATTTATTACCCCGTCTTTGTCAACAACAACAATTCCATCAACTATGTTGTCAATGATGGTGCTTAGGTAAGCAAGGGTATCTTGAAGTTCTACAACAGCATCTTTGAGGGCATATTCATATTTGTTGAAAATATCTGATATGTTTTCAGCCATTAATTTCATTGTG
>OGCL01002311.1_pt1 | contig 13615 bp, 14 predicted proteins | sample 1570041 | NCBI WGS metagenome assembly OGCL01 (sample SAMN06266162, study PRJEB24511) | hot springs metagenome | isolation source: Hot spring water | place: South Africa: Limpopo | collected 2015-06-22 | reverse complement strand
TACAAGCTGCGCAATTCCCCCTGGGGCCTGCTCTCCACCCTGGCCCTGACCGGCTTTATGGGGCTGACCCTGGGGCCGATCCTCAATCGCTACCTGGGCATGAGCAATGGTGCCGAGGTCATCAGTTCGGCCTTTAGCATGACCGCCCTGGTGTTCTGTGGCCTGTCGGCCTATGTACTGACCACGCGCAAGGACATGAGCTTCCTCAGCGGCTTTATCACCGCTGGTTTCTTCGTCCTGCTGGGCGCCATGCTGGCCAGCTTCTTCTTCCAGATCAGCGGCCTGCAGCTGGCCATCAGCGCCGGTTTCGTGCTGTTCTCCTCGGCCTGCATCCTGTTCCAGACCAGCGCCATCATCCACGGTGGCGAGCGTAACTACATCATGGCCACCATCAGCCTGTATGTATCCATCTACAACCTGTTCGTCAGCCTGCTGCAGATCTTCGGCATCATGGGTGGCGACGACTGATCGAGTCCTGATCGACGAAAAGCCCGCTTGATGCGGGCTTTTTTACGCCTGCAGTACGCCATGTATCCCACTTAGGCTTTATCATTCCGGCAAATCGCCGGACCTGTTCGCTTATGAAATTCGCCATCGCCTTGTTCGCCCCGCCCCATGCCCCCTCCTCGCGCCGCGCCCTGCGCTTTGCCCAGGCGGCGCTGGCCGGTGGCCATGAGATCGTGCGCCTGTTCTTCTATCAGGATGGCGTACACAGTGCTGCCAGCAACCCGGTCTGCCCCCAGGATGAACTGGACCTGAGCGCTGAGTGGCGCGAGTTTGTCCGTGAGCAGGGGCTGGATGCGGTGGTGTGCATCGCCGCGGCGCTACGCCGTGGCGTGTTGGACGCCCAGGAGGCCGCGCGCCACCAACGCACCGCGGTGAATCTGCAAGCCCCCTGGGAGCTGTCCGGACTGGGTCAGCTGCATGAGGCGACGCAACTGGCCGACCGCCTGATCTGCTTCGGAGGGCCTTGAGATGCCTCAATCGCTGCTGATTATCAGCCGTCAGGCACCCTGGGCCGGCCCCTCGGCCCGTGAAGCGCTGGATATCGCCCTGGCCGGTGGTGCCTTCGATCTGCCCCTGGCCATGCTGTTTCTCGACGACGGGGTGTTCCAGCTACTGCCTGGTCAGCAACCCGCCACCGTGCAGCAGAAAGACCTGACCGCCAACCTGCAGGCCCTGCCCATGTTCGGCGTCGAGGCCCTGTATGTGGCCGAGCGCAGCCTGCAGGAGCGCGGCCTGCAGGCACACCCCCTGAATTTGCAGGCCCAGGTGCTGGACGACAGTGCCCTGACCGCCCTGCTCGACCGTTATGACCAGGTGATCACCCTCTGATGGCGACCTTGCATGTTTTGTCCCACTCACCCTTTAGCGACAGCCGCCTGAGCAGCTGCCTGCGCCTGCTCGGCCCGGATGATGGCCTGCTGCTGTGCGGCGATGCGGTCTATGCCTTGCAACCGGGCAGCGCCCAGTGCCTGGCCCTGGAGCTGATGCCGGCGAGTATCGGCCTGTTCGCCTTAGAAGAAGACCTGGGCGCCCGTGGTCTGAACGTCCCTGAGCGCCTGCAGGTGGTGGATTACCCCGGCTTTGTCGAACTCAGCTGCCGCTTTGCCAAGGTCAATAGCTGGTTATGAATGATCTGACTGTGAACGAGCAGACCGTGGTGCTGGACAAGGACGGCTATCTCGCTCATCTGCAGGATTGGTCCGAACACGTAGCCCAAGCCCTGGCCCAGCGCGAGGGCATTGAACTCAGCGCTGAGCACTGGGAAATCCTCCAGCTGACGCGCAGTTTCTATGACGAATTCCAGCTGTCGCCGGCCAACCGTCCGCTGATCAAGTACGTGGCTGGCAAGCTCGGCCCGGAAAAAGGCAACAGCCTGCACCTCAACCGTCTGTTCAATGGCGCTCCTGCCAAACTCGCCGCCAAGCTGGCGGGCCTGCCCAAGCCGACCAATTGCCTATGAATCTCGTCACCCCGCAAGAGCACCCCTTCGCCCAGTTTGTCCGCGCCCTCGGCAAGGGCAAGCGCGGTGCACGCAACCTGACCCGCGAGGAAGCCCGCGAGGCCATGGGCCTGCTGCTCGACGACAAGGTCGAGGACACCCAGCTCGGCGCCTTTCTGATGCTGCTGCGGCACAAGGAAGAAAGCGCCGAGGAAATGGCCGGCTTTACCGAAGCCGTACGCGAGCGCCTGCAAGCGCCCAGCATTCCCGTGGACCTGGACTGGCCCAGCTATGCCGGCAAGAAACGCCACCTGCCCTGGTTCCTCCTGGCGGCCAAGGCCCTGGCGGCCAATGGCGTGCGCATTCTGCTGCATGGTGGCGGCGCCCATACGGCCGGCAGGCTTTATACCGAGCAGTTACTGGACCTGCTGCAGATTCCCCGCTGCCATCACTGGGCCGATGTAGCCCAGCGCCTCGACCAGCAGCAGCCGGCCTTTATCTACCTGGGCGACTGGATGCCCCAGCTGCAGCGCATGATCGACTTGCGCAATACCCTGGGCCTACGCTCACCGATCCATTCCCTGGCGCGCATTCTCAATCCCCTGGGCGCCCGCTGCGGACTGCAGAGTATTTTCCATCCCGGTTACCAGGCGGTGCACCGCGAGGCCAGCCAGCTGCTTGGCGATACGGCGCTGGTGATCAAGGGCGAAGGTGGCGAGATCGAGATCAACCCGGATGCCAGCAGCCACCTGTATGGCACGGCCGCTGGCGAGAACTGGGATGAGGAATGGCCGGCGCTGTCGGCCCAACGCCATGTCAAACCGGCCAGCCTGGTGCCGGAGCACCTGCTGGCGGTATGGCGCGGCGAGACCGAGGATGCCTATGGCCAGCTGGCCATTATCAGCACCATGGCCCTGGCCCTGCGCGGCCTGGGTGAACCCCGTGAACAGGCCTTTACCCGTGCCGAAGCCATCTGGGCGGCGCGGCCGCAGACTTAACAGCAAGGCAAGCTGCCTCGGTAGGGTGCGCCGTGCGCACCGCTAATGTGCTGCCGGCGCTGGTGTTGGCGGTGCGCATAGCGCACCCTACCCGGCGCCGCCTTTGTCGCCTTTGCAAGGCATGCTGGGCACCGAGTGCCAGTACTAAGCCTGAGTCCCTTCAAACCAGGCCAGCTTGTCCCTCAGCTGCACCACCTCGCCGACTATCACCAGGGTCGGCGCATGCACCTCATGCTCGGCCACCAGGGCTGCCAGATTGGCCAGGGTGCCGGTGATCACCCGCTGTTGCTGGGTGGTGCCCTGCTGGATCAGTGCCGCCGGGGTGCTGGCGGCGCGGCCATGGGCAATCAGTTGCGCACAAATTTGCGGCAAACCGACCAGGCCCATATAGAACACCAGGGTCTGGCTCGGCGCAGCCAACTCGCTCCAGGGCAGGTTGAAACTGCCGTCCTTGAGGTGGCCGGTGACAAAGCGCACCGACTGGGCATGATCGCGGTGAGTCAGCGGAATGCCGGCATAGGCGGCGCAGCCGCTGGCGGCAGTGATACCGGGCACCACCTGGAAGGGAATGCCCTGGGCTGCCAGTTCTTCGATCTCTTCACCACCACGGCCGAAGATAAAGGGGTCGCCACCCTTCAGGCGCAGCACGCGCTTGCCTTCTTTGGCCAAGGTTACCAGGCGCTGATTGATCTGCTCCTGCGGCAGGGCATGTTCGGCACGCTGTTTACCCACGTAGATGCGCTCGGCATCACGTCGGCACAACTCGATAATGGCCGGGGCTACCAGGCGGTCGTAGAGCACCACATCGGCCTGCTGCATCAGGCGCAAGGCGCGGAAGGTCAGCAGGTCGGGATCGCCAGGGCCGGCCCCGACCAGATAGACCTCACCGAGGGCACGGGGGGCGCTGCCGGCGATTTTCTCCTCCAGCAGGCGTTGGGCTTCCTGCTGTTTGCCGGCAAATACGCTTTCGGCAATCTGCCCCTGGAAGACATTCTCCCAAAACACCCGGCGCTGCTGCACATCCGGGAACAGCCCCTTGACCTGGGCACGGAAGCGCTTGGCCAGACCGGCCAGCTGGCCATAGGTGGCGGGAATCCAGGTTTCGATCTTGGCGCGGATCAGCCGCGCCAGTACCGGTGCATCGCCGCCGCTGGTCACCGCCACTATCAGGGGCGAGCGGTCGACGATGGCGGGGAAGATCACGCTGCACAGCTTGGGCGCATCCACCACATTGACTGGAATGCCCAGGGCCTGAGCCTGGGCTGAAATCTGCGCATTGAGCGGCTCGTTATCGGTGGCGGCAATCACCAGGCAGATGCCCTGCAGATCCGCCTCGGCATAGCCGCGCAGGTGCAGTTCACCGGCGCCCTGCTCCACCATCAGACGCAACTCGTCACGCACCTCAGGCGCCACCACTCGCAGCCGCGCACCCGCGTCGCTCAGCAAGCGGGACTTGCGTAAAGCCACCTCACCGCCGCCGACCACCAGCACCAGGCGATCCTGCAGTTTGTGAAAGAGTGGAAGGAAATCCATAGAGCTGCTCCAGGCGGCAAGCCTCATATCACAAGCAGTGCTGTCTTAACCTGCAGCTTGTGGCTGTCGCTTGCAGAAACGTAGGGTGGAAAACCGCATAGCGTTTTCCACCGAGGAAGGCTTGCGGTGGAAAAGACCTGCGGTCGTTTTCCACCCTACGGATCAGCCGATCACTTCGATACCGCCCATATAGGGCTTGAGCACTTCCGGCACGCGGATGCTGCCATCGGCCTGCTGGTAGTTCTCCAGCACCGCCACCAGGGTGCGGCCCACCGCCAGGCCGGAGCCGTTGAGGGTGTGCAGCAGCTCCGGCTTGCCGGTTTCCGGATTGCGGTAGCGCGCCTGCATACGGCGGGCCTGGAAGTCGCCGCAGTTGGAGCAGGAGGAAATTTCGCGGTACTTCTCCTGGCTCGGCACCCAGACTTCCAGGTCATAGGTCTTCACCGCGCCAAAGCCCATATCGCCGGTGCACAGGGCCAGCTTGCGATAGGGCAGTTGCAGCAGCTGCAGAATTTTCTCGGCATGGCCGGTCAGCTCTTCCAGCGCGGCAAAGGACTGACTCGGTTCGACAATCTGCACCATCTCGACCTTGTCGAACTGATGCTGGCGGATCATGCCGCGGGTATCACGGCCCGAGGCACCGGCTTCGCTGCGGAAGCAGGGAGTATGGGCGACAAACTTCAAGGGCAGCTGCTTGGCGTCGAGGATTTCGCCGGCGACGATATTGGTCAGCGACACTTCGGCGGTCGGAATCAGGTACAGATCGGCCTGATCAACGCGGCTGATCTTGAACAGATCTTCCTCGAACTTGGGCAACTGGCCGGTGCCCTGCAGGGCCGGCGCCTGCACCAGATAAGGGGTATAAGCCTCTTCGTAACCGTGCTCACTGGTGTGCAGGTTGATCATGAATTGCGCCAGGGCGCGATGCAGACGGGCAATCGGGCCGCGCATAATGGAAAAGCGCGCGCCGGAGAGCTTGGCGGCGGTTTCAAAATCCAGCCAGCCATGCTGCTCACCCAGGGCCACATGGTCCTTGACCTCGAAATCGAAGGTGCGCGGCGTACCCCAGCGCGACACCTCGACGTTGCCTTCCTCATCCTCACCCACCGGCACCGACTCATGGGGCAGGTTGGGGATATTCAGCAGCAGGTTGTCCAGCTCGGTCTGAATGGCATCCAGCTCGCGCTTGCCCGACTCCAGATCGCTGCCCATCTGATCGACTTCTGCCAGCAAGGGGGCAATGTCTTCGCCGCGCGCCTTGGCCTGGCCGATGGCCTTGGAGCGGCTGTTACGCTCGGCCTGCAGCTGCTCGGTACGGGTCTGCACGGCTTTGCGCTGGCTTTCCAGGGCTTCGAAACGGGCCACATCAAGGACAAAACCACGGGTTGCCAGACGCTCTGCGACTTCATGGAGCTGGCTGCGAACGAGTTTGGAATCAAGCATGTTGGGGTCTCAACGAATCACGGAAAATTGCATGGCTGGGCCATGACGCAAGATGTCGCGCAGTTTAAGGCTTTAAGGGGTTGCCACGCCAATCTCAGTGCAGCAAGCGGGCCAGAGCCAGTCCGGCCCAGGCGGCCAGTACCCCACCCAGCAGGCTGCAGAGCATATAGGCCATGGCCTCGGGCAGGCGCCCGCCCTCCATCAGCTTGAGCAGCTCCAGGCTGAAGGAGGAAAAGGTGGTAAAGCCGCCCAGCACCCCGACGATCAGGCCGGTGCGCAGTTCCAGGGGCAGATCGGTGCGCAGCAGAAACAGGCCGGAAAGCAGACCGATCAGCAGGCAGCCGAGCAGATTGATGCTCAGGGTGCCCAGATAGAAATGTCGCGGCCAATGGTTGGCAACCCAGGTGGCGGTCAGAAAGCGCAAAAGACTGCCGACGGCGCCACCGGCGGCTACGGCAATGGCAACACGAATCATGGTTTTCTCCGCTGGCGGGGGCTGGCCTGGTCCTGGGCCCTGAGACGCTGCAGCTTTTCGCCGATTTTCAGCTCCAGGCCGCGGGGCACCGGCTGATAGTACTGACGGGGCTCCAGGCTCTCGGGAAAGTAGTCCTCGCCGGCTGCATAGGCCTCGGGCTCGTCATGGGCATAGCGGTATTCATCGCCATAGCCCAGCTCCTTCATCAGCTTGGTCGGCGCATTGCGCAGGTGCAGCGGCACCTCCTGACTGCCCTGCTCGGCGGCATCGCGCATGGCCGCCTTGAAGGCCATATACACCGCGTTGCTCTTCGGCGCGCAGGCCAGGTAGACGATGGCCTGGGCCACCGCCAGCTCGCCCTCCGGGCTGCCCAGGCGCTCCTGCACATCCCAGGCATTGAGACACAGGGTCAGGGCACGCGGGTCGGCGTTACCGATATCCTCACTGGCCATGCGCACCACCCGGCGGGCGATATACAGCGGGTCACAGCCGCCATCGAGCATGCGCGCATACCAGTACAGCGCGCCGTCCGGGCTGGAGCCGCGCACCGATTTATGCAGGGCGGAAATCTGGTCGTAAAAGGCCTCGCCGCCCTTGTCGAAACGGCGGCGGCTGTCGCCCAGCAGATTAAGTAGCAGGTCACTGCCGATTTCGCCGCCATCCTCGGCCAGGTCCGCGGCATTTTCCAGAAAGTTGAGCAGACGCCGGCCATCGCCATCGGCGGCGCTCAGCAGAATCTTGAAGCTTTCCTCGGGCAAGCTCAGGTGGCGCTCACCCAGCCCCCTGGCATCGCTCAGGGCACGCCCCACCAGCTTGCGCATGGCGGCTTCGTCCAGGCTCTGCAGGACATAAACCCGCGCCCGAGACAGCAGCGCGTTGTTCAGCTCGAAGGAAGGATTTTCGGTGGTGGCGCCGATAAAGATCAGAGTGCCGTCTTCCACATAGGGCAGAAAGGCGTCCTGCTGAGATTTGTTGAAGCGGTGCACTTCATCGACGAAGAGAATGGTGCGCCGGCCGTACTGGGCCGCATGCTGCTGGGCCACCTCCACCGCCTGGCGGATTTCCTTGACCCCGGACAGCACCGCGGAAATCGTTTCGAAGTGCGCATCGGACACCTGGGCCAGCAGCCGCGCCAGAGTGGTCTTGCCGACCCCAGGCGGGCCCCAGAAGATCATCGAATGCAGGGCGCCCTGCTCCAGGGCTTCGCGTAGCGGCTTGCCGCGGGCCAGCAGATGCTCCTGGCCGACATATTCGTCCAGGCTGGCCGCTCGCAAACGGGCGGCCAGGGGCTGGGCGACGGGCTGACGGCCGAACAGGTCCACGCCCTACTCCTGAATGACGTCCGCGCCCTGCGGAATCTCGAAGCTGAACAGAGAGTCGTCCACGCTTTCGTTCAGCTGCACGTTGAGAAACAGGATATTGGTGCGCTGGCCGATGCTGTCCACCAGTTGCATATCGTTCAGCACATTGCCACGAAAGGACAGGCGCAGGCTGTCGAACAGGCTGTCCCTGGATTTGGGCTTGAGGATAAAGTCGACCACGCTGCCGCCTTCATTGTGCGTGATGGCGAAGTTCTCGCGGATCTGCGACACATCGCCGGACAGCAGCAGCGCCGGGGTATGGGTCAGACGCTGGTCCAGGGTCTGGATGGTTACCTGCTCCAGGTCCGGGTCATACAGCCAGACCTTTTCGCCATTGGACACCAGCAGCTGTTCCATGGGCGCATCGGTGTGCCAGCGGAACAGCCCGGGGCGTTTGAGCACCAGTTGCCCGGCGGTCTCCTGCAACTGGGTGCCGGTGCCATCCAGGGTCAGTTGGGAAAACCGCGCGCTCAGGGTCTGGGCCTGGTTGAGCAACCCGGTCAGGCGCTGCACGGCCACCTCTTCATCGGCCTGGGCCAGCAGACTGGCAACACTCAGCACACTCAACAACAACATGCGAATCAGGCGCATGGGACTCCTTTTCAATCGAGGTAGAAATTAATCACGAACGGGACCTGGAGCTATGACCTCACGGGAGCCGTTTGTGTTCATTGAACTCACCACGCCGGCCATCTCCATGGCCTCGATCATCCGCGCCGCGCGGTTGTAGCCGATCTTCAGCTTGCGCTGCACCGCAGAAATCGAGGCGCGGCGGCTTTCCAGCACGAAGTTGACGGCTTCGTCGTACAGCGGATCTTCCTCACTGCCTTCACCGCCCTCGCCGCTGCCACCGCCCTCGAAGCCACTGCCGGATTCTTCGACGCCGGCGAGAATATCCTCGATATAGTCCGGCGTACCGCGCTGCTTCCAGGCTTCCACCACGCGGTGCACCTCGTCATCGGAGACGAAGGCGCCATGCACACGGATCGGCAGGCCGGTGCCCGGCGGCAGGTAGAGCATGTCGCCGTGGCCGAGCAGCTGTTCGGCGCCGCCCTGGTCGAGGATGGTCCGCGAGTCGATCTTGCTCGACACCTGGAAGGCCATGCGGGTCGGGATGTTGGCCTTGATCAGGCCGGTGATCACGTCCACCGAGGGACGCTGGGTGGCGAGAATCAGGTGGATGCCGGCGGCACGGGCCTTCTGCGCGATACGGGCGATCAGCTCTTCGACCTTCTTGCCGACGATCATCATCATGTCGGCGAATTCGTCCACCACCACGACTATGGTCGGCAGCGGCTTGAGCAGCGGCGCCTCGTCTTCCATGCTCTCGCGCTTGTACAGCGGGTCTGGCAGTGGCGTGCCGGCCTCGATGGCGTCCTTGACCTTGCGGTTGAAGCCAGCCAGGTTGCGCACGCCCATCTTCGACATCAGCTTGTAGCGCCGCTCCATCTCCGCCACGCTCCAGCGCAGGGCGTTGGCGGCCTCCTTCATGTCGGTGACCACCGGGCAGAGCAGGTGCGGAATGCCCTCGTAGATCGACAGTTCGAGCATCTTCGGGTCGATCATGATCAAGCGCGCCTCTTCCGGCGTGGACTTGAACAGAATCGACAGGATCATGGCATTGACCCCCACCGACTTACCCGAGCCGGTGGTACCGGCCACCAGCAGGTGCGGCATGCGCGCCAGGTCGGTTATCACCGGCTTACCGCCGATATCGTGGCCCAGGGCCAGAGTCACCGGCGACTTGGCATCATCGTATTCGGGCGAGGACAGCACCTCGGAAAAGCGCACGATCTGCCGGTCTTCGTTGGGAATCTCGATACCCACGGTGGTCTTGCCGGGGATCACTTCCACCACCCGCACGCTGATCACCGCCATGGAGCGCGCCAGGTCCTTGGCCAGGTTGGAAATACGGCTGACCTTGACCCCAGGGGCCGGCTGGATCTCGAAACGGGTGATCACCGGGCCCGGGTGCACCGACTCGACCATGACCTCGACGCCAAACTCCTTGAGCTTGATCTCCACCAACCGCGACATGGCCTCCAGGGACTCGGGGGAGAATTTCTTCTGCACCTTCTCCGCCACGTCGAGAATCGAGATGGGCGGCAGGGTGCCGGCCAGGGCCGTGTCTTCGAACAGATTGACCTGTTTTTCCTTGAGTACGCGCTTGCTTGGCTCCGCGGCTTTGGGCTCGGCTGGCGGGGTGATCACCGGCGCCGGGCGCTTCTCGCGCTCGCTCATATGCTTGTTCAGCGACACCTCGCGCTCGATCAGGCGCTCCTTGACCCGGGCCTGCTCGCGGCGATCGGCAATCACCGGCGCTGCTACCTCACTGACCCGCTCGTCCACTTCGCGCAATTGCGCCATCAATTGCTTGCGCTGATTGCGCGCATCCCACCAGCGGTTGACCAGGGTCTGTACCAGTTCGATCAGATCCAGGGTGATCTTGCCGGTTATATCCATCACCTTGAACCAGGACAGGTCGGTAAATACCGTCAGGCCAAAGAGGAACAGTGCCAGCAGCAGCAAGGTGCTGCCTTCGATATTCAGCGCGGCGATGGCCAGATCGCCCAGGCTCGCGCCCAGCATGCCGCCACCGGAGCTCTGCATGCCCAGGCTCGGCTCGAAATGGATATGTGCCAGGGCCGCGCCGGAGAGAATCAGAAAGATCAGGCCAATGCTGTGCCAGGAAAACAGCCAGCCATTCCACTGCCAGGGCTGGTTGCGCGTGCGGAACACCTGCCAGGTCTTGGCCCCCAGCAGCAAGGGGAAGATATAGGCGAAGTAGCCCAGGGCACCAAACAGCGCACTGGACAGCCAGGCACCGGCGCTGCCACCAAAATTGCGCACGCGATCGGTCTGGATGCTGTTGTCCCAGGCCGGATCGGCGGCGCTGTAGGTCAGCAGGCTCATCAGCAGGAAGGCGCAAAGCGCCGCCAGGGCGATCAGCGCACCCTCTTTCAGGCGGTACTGCAGCTTGTTGCGCCAGTCCTGGGCCTGGGCGGTGGGGGTGGGATTCTTCAAAACAGCTTTTCCTGCGCCTAGCGCGTCCATCAGAGGGGCAAGGTTGACCCGCGGTATTCTACGGTTTTGACCAAGCACTACCAAACCGCTTGGGTGGCCTGCTGTCTATGCAAGCCTCCCGCAGCGGTCTCGCTTCGGTGTAGCATATCCGCCAGATTCTTATGATGCGGCTCAATTGGAGCACGCATTCTCTTTTGTGACAAAGGCTTATGAGGTGTTTTTATGAGCGAAGTCAAGCATTCGCGCTTGATCATCCTGGGCTCCGGCCCTGCCGGTTACAGCGCCGCCGTCTATGCCGCCCGCGCCAATCTCAAGCCTGTCGTGATCACCGGCATCCAGCCCGGCGGCCAGCTGACCACCACCACCGAAGTCGACAACTGGCCCGGTGACGTCGAAGGCCTGACCGGCCCGGCACTGATGGAGCGCATGCAGAAACACGCCGAGCGCTTCGAGACCGAGATCCTCTTCGACCATATCCACACCGCCGAGTTGCAGAGCCGCCCCTTTGTCCTCAAGGGCGACAGCGGCACCTACAGCTGCGACGCCCTGATCATCGCCACCGGTGCCAGCGCCCAGTACCTGGGGCTGCCCTCGGAAGAAGCCTTCTCCGGCAAGGGCGTATCGGCCTGCGCCACCTGCGATGGTTTCTTCTACCGCAACCAGGTGGTGGCCGTGGTCGGCGGCGGCAACACCGCCGTGGAAGAGGCCCTGTACCTCTCCAACATCGCCAAGGAAGTGCACCTGGTCCACCGCCGCGACAAGCTGCGCTCGGAGAAGATCCTGCAGGACAAGCTGTTCGACAAGGCCGCCAATGGCAACGTCAAGCTGCACTGGAACCATACCCTGGAAGAAGTGCTGGGCGACAACAGCGGCGTGACCGGCGTGCGCCTCAAGGACACTGAAACCGGCGCGAGTAAGGAGCTGCCCCTGGCCGGCGTGTTTATCGCCATCGGCCACAAGCCCAATACCGAGCTGTTTACCGGCCAGCTGGAAATGCGCGACGGCTACCTGCTGATCAAGGGCGGCAGTGAAGGCAATGCCACGGCCACCAGCATCGAGGGCGTGTTCGCCGCCGGCGATGTGGCCGACCATGTCTATCGTCAGGCCATCACCTCGGCCGGCGCCGGCTGCATGGCCGCCCTGGATGTCGAGAAGTTCCTCGACGCAAACTGATAGCCCCGGCCTTGGCGGGCCCTGTGGCCCGCCCTGCCCTCCCCCGGCGCCCTTCATGCTGACCTGGCTGCAACGCGACTCCCTGGAATTTCCACCCCTGAACAAGGCCCTGCGCGAGCCCAATGGCTTGCTGGCCGCAGGTGGCGATCTGAGTGCCGAGCGCCTGATCCAGGCCTACCGTCACGGCTGCTTTCCCTGGTTCCAGGATGGCCAGCCGATTCTCTGGTGGTCACCCGACCCGCGCACCGTACTGTTCCCGGACGAACTGCATATCTCCCGCAGCCTGCACAAGACCCTGCGCCAGGGGCGTTATCGGGTGAGCTTCGATCAGGCCTTCGACGCGGTGATCCGTGCCTGCGCCGCCCCACGCCGCTATGCCCAGGACACCTGGATCACCACACCCATGCAGCAAGCCTATATGGCGCTGCACAGACGCGGCATCGCTCACTCGGTGGAGGTCTGGCAGGACGATAAGCTGGTGGGCGGGCTCTATGGCCTGGCCATGGGCCGGCTGTTCTTCGGCGAGTCCATGTTCAGCCGTGCCGACAACGCTTCCAAGGTCGGTTTCGTCACCCTGGTGCAGCAACTCAAGGCCTGGGGCTTTGTGTTGATCGACTGCCAGATGCCGACCCAGCACCTGCACAGTTTTGGCGCCCGCGCCATCAGCCGAAACAGTTTCGCCGAACATCTGCGCCTCTATCTGGATCAACCCTCCAAGGCAGAGTGGCCCGCCTAGTCGAGTGCGATGTCCTGGCATACACTTTCCGGGAGACGCTCCCGAGAATCGACCATGACCGAGCTGGCCCGCCTCAAGTTTTACGCCACTCAACCGCACCCGTGCAGCTACCTGCCCGAGGAGCAGGCTACGACCCTGTTTCTCGATCCCAGCCAGCCCATGGACACCCAGGTCTATGCCGAACTCTCGGAAATGGGCTTTCGCCGCAGCGGCGACCATCTCTATCGCCCGCACTGCCAGCACTGCACTGCCTGCATCCCGGCGCGCATCCCGGCTGCCGCCTTTCGCCCCAATCGTCAGCAGCGGCGCATTCTCAAACGCAATGAAGACATCCAGGTGCGCCCGGTGCGCCCTTGCTTCAACGACGAGTACTACGCCCTATATGTGCGCTATATAGAAGCACGACACGCCGACGGCGATATGTACCCGCCCAGCCGCGACCAGTTCTCCACCTTTCTGGTACGGGATCTGCCGTTCTCGCGTTTCTATGAGTTCCGCCTGCAGGGCCGCCTGCTGGCCATCGCCGTGACCGACGTGCTGCCCAACGGCCTGTCGGCGGTGTACACCTTCTATGACCCGGATGAAGAACGCCGCAGCCTGGGCCGCTTCGCCATTCTCTGGCAGATCGGCGAAGCCCATCGCCAGGGGCTGCATGCGGTCTACCTCGGCTACTGGATCAAGAACTGCCGCAAGATGAACTACAAGACCCAGTACCGCCCCATCGAGCTGCTGGTCAACCAGCGCTGGACTGCCCTCACCTAGCCGCGTAACGGCCCCCTTGGCGTACAGACCTGTTTTCGGGCACAATGCACGCCGCTTTTGCCTGGCGCCAGTTGCACCGGGCCATTCTTTGGATACCGAGGGCTTTACTGCATGTCGAAAGAAGACAGCTTCGAAATGGAAGGCACTGTCGTCGACACCCTGCCC
>OGCL01002310.1_pt1 | contig 13621 bp, 10 predicted proteins | sample 1570041 | NCBI WGS metagenome assembly OGCL01 (sample SAMN06266162, study PRJEB24511) | hot springs metagenome | isolation source: Hot spring water | place: South Africa: Limpopo | collected 2015-06-22 | reverse complement strand
ATCCCGATCGAGCGCCACGGCAAGAAGAAGTCGCCGTACTCCATGGACGCCAACCTGCTGCACATCTCCTACGAGGGCGGCGTGCTGGAAGACACCTGGACTGAGCACGAAGAAGACATGTGGCGCTGGACCAAGTCGCCGGAAGCCGCGCCGGACACCCCCACCTATATCGAACTGACCTACCAGGCCGGTGACATCGTCGCCATCGACGGCAAGGCCATGACCCCGGCCCAGGTGCTGGCCGAGCTGAACCGCATCGGCGGCGAGAACGGCATCGGTCGTCTGGACATCGTCGAGAACCGCTTTGTCGGCATGAAGTCCCGTGGCTGCTACGAGACCCCCGGCGGCACCATCATGCTCAAGGCCCACCGCGCCATCGAGTCGATCACCCTGGATCGCGAAGTGGCTCACCTGAAAGACGAGCTGATGCCCAAGTACGCCAGCCTGATCTATAACGGTTTCTGGTGGAGCCCGGAGCGTCTGATGCTGCAGCAGATGATCGACGCCTCCCAGGCCAACGTGAACGGCGTGGTGCGCCTGAAGCTGTACAAGGGCAACGTCATTGTCACCGGGCGCAAGTCCGACGATTCGTTGTTCGACGCGAATATCGCCACTTTCGAGGACGATGCAGGCGCCTACAACCAGCAGGACGCGGCCGGCTTTATCAAGCTCAACGCCCTGCGCATGCGCATCGCCGCCGGCAAAGGGCGCAAGATGCTCTAATAGAGCGCAGAGCCTGAGCCACAACAAGCCCCGGCCACAAGCCGGGGTTTGCATTTATAGACGAGGAGAACCCTGATGAGACTGCTGCATACCATGCTGCGCGTAGGCGACCTGGACAAATCCATCGCCTTCTACACCGAGGTGCTGGGCATGACCCTGCTGCGGCGCAAGGACTATCCGGACGGCCAGTTCACCCTGGCCTTCGTCGGCTATGGCGATGAGGCGCACAACAGCGTGATCGAGCTGACCCACAACTGGGGTGTGGGCAGCTATGAGCTGGGCACCGGCTACGGCCATATCGCCCTGGAAGTGGAAGACGTCTACAAGGCCTGCGAGGACATCCGCGCCCGTGGCGGCAAGATCACCCGTGAGCCGGGACCGATGAAGCATGGCAGCAGCATCCTGGCCTTCGTCGAGGATCCGGATGGCTACAAGATTGAGCTGTTGTCGCCGTCGCGTCGCGACTGATACTGCTATTCTGCAATGACCCGTTACAGAACAAATGGCCAGCGAGGTGTGGCCAGGCGAGGTGTTCCATGACCAGCGAAAACCATGCAAAGCGGCTGATCCAGGCCGTGCAGGAGTTGTCGATGGCAAGGGAGCTGGATGCTGTTGCCGAGGTTGTGCGCCATGCCGCGCGGGAATTGGTCGGCGCCGATGGCGCCACCTTCGTGCTGCGTGACGGCGAGCAGTGTTTCTACCGTGACGAAGATGCCATCTGCCCCCTGTGGAAGGGCCAGCGCTTCCCCCTCCAGGCCTGCATCAGCGGTTGGGCCATGCTCAATCGCCAGTCCACCGTGATCGAAGATATCTACCAGGATGCGCGCATTCCCCATGCGGCGTACCGGCCGACCTTCGTCAAAAGCCTGGTGATGGTGCCCATCCGCACCCTGCAGCCCATCGGCGCCATCGGTACCTATTGGGCCGAACAGTATCGCGCCAGTCCACAGCAGGTGGAAATGCTCCAGGCCCTGGCCGACAGCACCTCGGTGGCCCTGGAAAATGTACAGCTGTATGCCGAGCTGGAGCAGCGGGTCGAGGAGCGTACCGCCCAGCTGGAGGCGACCAATCGACAGCTGCAGGCCGAAGTGGCCGAACGCTTGCGGGCCGAGCAGCTGGTGCGGCAGATGTCCCTGACCGACGAGTTGACCGGTCTGTACAACAGGCGAGGCTTTCTCCTGCTGGCCGAGCGGGAGTTACAGGCGGCACGTCGGCGGCAGGGTCGCAGCCTGTTGCTCTATGCCGACCTCGACCACTTGAAGCAGGCCAACGACCGCTTCGGTCATGCCGCCGGCGACGTCATGCTGGTGGATGCGGCCAACCTGCTCAAGTCACTGTTTCGCAGCACCGATGTGGTGGCGCGCCTGGGCGGCGATGAGTTCGTGGTTCTGGCCAGTCACTACAGCAGCAGCGAAGAAGTGCTGCAGCGTCTGGTAAGGGCCGAGCGCAAGTTCCACCAGGATACCGGCCGCCCTCTGTCCCTGAGCGTGGGCGTCGCCGAGTCCTCGCTGCAGCCCGGGCAGAGCCTGGAGCAACTGCTGACCCAGGCCGATGCTGCCATGTATGCCAACAAGTGCGCGCGGCGCAAATTGCAGGCAGTCGGTTAATCCTGGCGCCGACGCTCTTGTGCGTCGGCGCTGGTGGAAAGTAAACCTGGGCCATTATTGTGCGCATTATGCGTGACTGCACTTATTTAGTGCTTTTCTGATTTCGCCATCATGTTTACTTTATAGATAATTCTATAAGGATTGTTTGACAATCATGCTGATTGCGATGCGCTGTGGCTGTTATGTTGATTCTGTTTTTAGGCTGTTCTTTCTATATTTGTTCAGTTGGTCAAGTTGTGCGTTGTTATGCCTGCTAATTATTAAAATATTCTTTCAGATTATATTAATTTGTTGAAAATCATATAGAAATCACAATTTCTTATTTGTTCTTTGGTTTTCCCCTTGAAAGTGCTTCGGGCGGTTGACTCTGCCCTTAAGGGGAGAGTTTAGATTCGCCGCCCGCAGCCGGGTATGTCGTTGTACAGCTGCGTTACGACGAACTTGGGCAAACGGACAAATAAGGAGTTGCATATGAACAATCCCATTGAGCTGGATGATGTCATTGCCAGCGCACGTGACATCCTCGCGCAGTTGTTGGTGATCGACGCCTCTGCTATCGATGCCGATAACAGCATTATCGAAGACCTTTCCGCCGACTCTCTGGATATTGTCGACCTGAGCTTTCAGCTGGGTCGGCAGTATGGCTGCACCCTGCCGAAAAACAGCGTGCTGGAACATGCCGCCGAAGTCTGTGGCGACCTGGAGGCCTTTGTCAGCGGCGGTGGCCTGACCGAAGCCGGCAAGGCATTGCTGGAAGGCAGCCTGAGTGCCTATGCGCCGGATCAGCTGCGGGTCGGCATGAAACCGGCGGAAGTCTTTGCCGTGACCACGGTGCGCAACTGGGCTGAACAATGCCGCGCGGTATTCGACTATCTGCCTGCCACCTGCCCGGATTGTGGCGCCGAGCATGCCCAGCTGAATGAGCGTAAGCAGGTTGTCTGTTCATCCTGCAGCGCTCGCTTGACCCCTACCGATGGTGACGAGATATCCCGCAGCCTGGTGCAGACATTTGTCGCCAGCCATCTGCCGGCTGTCGCCTAGGGGGCGTCATGCGGTCGCGCGAAGTCTTCGTCACCGGCTATGGGCTGGTGGCACCCATGGTGCTGGACGGGCAAAGCCTGTTCCAGCACATCTGCGAGAAGCGTTCCTGCATACGCGAGCATCCGCTGTTCGCCGAACAGGGTTTTGCCACGCCAGCCGCCGGTTATATCGACGAGCAGCAGTGGCAGCAGCTGCACGCGGCTTTCCCAGGTGATGCCCGCAGGCAGCCGCGCCAGATGGTGCTGGGGCACTATGTGGCCCAGCAGGCCCTGCAGCATGCTGGGCTGGAGTTGCAGCGGGTGCGGCAGAGTGCCTGCGGTCTGTTTCTCGGTGCCAACAAGTTTTGCGCCGGCCTGCAGGATTTCGATCTGCTCAGCCTGAGCATGGATGCCCAGGGCCAGCTGGATCTGGACGCTCATCTGCGTCATCGAGTGCACAGCGAGTCGCCCTTCGCCCTGCGTGTCGATCAGCAGACTCACTACCTGGCCCAGTGGCTGGGCATCCGCGACCACATTTCCACCCACTCCGACGCCTGTGCCGCCGGCACCATGGCCATCGGCAGCGCCTACCGCGCCATCGAGCGCGGTGAGATCGATCTGGCCATCTGTGGCGCAGTCGAGCTGATGGCCAACGAGCTGCCGTACTTCATGTTCAACAGCCTCGGCGCCCTGTGCCAGAAGGCCGGCATGGCGCCGGAGCAGCAGAGCCGGCCCTTTATGCGCGATCGCAGCGGTTTTGTCCTCAGTGAAGGCGCCGCCGTGCTGGTGCTGGAGTCGCAGCAGCATGCCGAGCGGCGCGGTGCGGAGCCGTTGGGGCGGGTGCTGGGCTATGCCAACTTTTGTGAGGCGGAGAAGATGACTTCGAGCAGCCGCGACGGCCGCAAATATCAGCAGTGCATGCAGGCGGCCATCGAAGATGCCGGCCTGCTGCGCTATGCCATTGAGCATGTGAACACCCACGGTACCTCCACCCAGGTCAATGACAGCTGCGAGGCCAATGCCTTGAAGAATCTGTTTGGCACGGCGCTGGAAGGCATGACCCTGACAGCCAACAAGTCGGCGCTGGGCCACTCCCTGGCCGGCAGCGGTGCGATCGAGGCGGTGCTGTCGCTGATCAGTCTGCGTGAGGGAATCTTGCTGCCCACCCTGAACTATCAGCACAGCGGCGCGGAGTTTCCCGAGCTGAACTTCCTCAGCGAACCCTTGCATCAGTCAGTCAATGTGGTGCTGTCCAATTCCTTCGGTTTTGGTGGGGTGAACAGCTCCATCGTGTTGGGGAGGGCATAAGCATGAGCCAGCCGATTCCCACCCCTGTCTATCTGATCGAAGCCGCGCTGCTCAATGCTGCCGGCACTGCTTTGCAGGATCTGCATGGTGCTGCGCCTGCACCGCAACCAGTGGACTTTCTGCCCGAGCGCCTGGCCCATGTGGTGCAGGCGCCGCGCCTGCCCGGTGATCTGTTCGACCGCAAGATCCAGCGCAGCGTCGAGGCCCAGGGCCTGCGCCTGCTGCACTGCGCCGCGCGCCTGGCACCGGCCGTTCAGACCCTGCAACTGCCGGCGTCGCGTATTGCCCTGACGGCGGCAATTCCCGAGGTGGATGCCCCCAGCCCGTGCTGGGACGCAGTGGAGGCCATTGCCGAGCAGCCGGACAAACTGCTGGCCCAGCTGTTCGCCAATACCCCGCCCCTGCATGCCCTGACCCTGCTCAACAGCAGTGTGATGGCCTATGTGGCCGAGGGCCTGGGCTGTAACGGCGTTATGGGTGGCTACTGTGCCCAGGGCAATGCCGGCCTCGATGCCCTGATCGAGGCCGTAACGCAGATCGCCGAGGACCGCGCCGATGCGGCCCTGGTGGTCAGCAGCAGCCCCAATCTCACCCCGGCTTTGTACCTGCGCGAGGGCGTGAGCTACCCCGTCGGCCAGGCCGGGACTGTTTATGGCGAAGGCGCTGCGGCCCTGTTGCTGGCTCGTAGCCCGGCCACAGCCACTGGGCGAGTGGCACGGATTGCCGGTTATGCCCGCGGCTACAGCGCCGCTATGGAGCGGGGCGAAGCCCTGGCCGAGCGCGTGCTGTGGCAGGCCCTGAGCCAGGAAAAACTCAGTCTGAGCGATATCGGTTTGATCCTCGCTGACCCGCAGGATGCGTTGCTGGTGAGTTTGCTTGGCGGCCATGGGCCGCTGCGCAGCAGTCGGCAGCTAACCGGCGAGCTGGGCGCCAGCGCCCTGCTGACCGAGATCGGCTATGCCCTGGGCGACCCCGCTGAGCCAGCGACGGGCGGGCACTATGCCTTGCTGATGAGCCGCAACTTGGCCGGCCATTGCGGCGCGTTGGTGCTGGAAATTCTCAACCCGGAGCAGGGCGTATGAGCACAAGACGCGTGGTAATCACCGGCATGGGCTCGGTGAATGGCTTTGGTTTCGAATGGCAGCAGATGTGGGCGCAAATGCTACAAGGCGCCCATTGCATCCGCCCCTGGCAACCCGCAGAGATCACCGACGGCAGCTTCCCGGTGCGCTATGCCGCGCCCGTGGACATGAGTTTGCTGCCTGAGTACCTGGAGGATCACCCGGCCTGGCAGTTGCCCCTGGAGAAGCGCGCGCGCTTCGGTTGGCTCGCCGCCAGCCAGGCGGTGCGTGACAGCGGCCTGAGCGCCGAACAATTGCGTGAAGCGGCGGTGCTGAGCGCCTCCGGTGCGCCCCAGCATATGCTCGCCGACATGCTCCTGGCGCTGCCTCAGGAAGGGCGCGGCAGCCCGGACTGGGCTCACCTGCTGCGCCGCACCGACGAGGTCCAGGCCCAGGGATCGTTGCGCCAGAGCAATGATCGCCTGGCCCGGGTCATCGCCGATCAGCTGGGTTGCGAGGGGCCGGTGCTGAATATCAGCAGCGCCTGTGCCGGTGCGGCCCAGGCCATCGGCAATGGCTTTCAGATGATCCGTCGCGGCGAGGTCGATATCGCCCTGGCTGGCGGCGCCGACTCGGTGCTCAATCTTGACACCATGGGCGCCCTCTACCTGCTTGGCGCGGCCAGTAGCGAGCAGCGTTGGGGGGCCGAGTTATGCCGGCCGTTCGACCGCGACCGCAGCGGCCTGGTGGCCGGCGAAGGTGGCGGTTTTCTGCTGTTGGAAAGCCTGCCGCGAGCCCTTGCCCGCGGCGCGCGGATTTACGCCGAAGTGCTCGGCTTTGGCAGCAGCCTGGATGCCTACAAGGTCACCGCGCCCGAACCTCAGGGGCGCGGTGCAGCCCTGGCCATGAGCGGCGCCTTGCGCGATGCCGGGGTGGCGCCGCAGCAGGTCGACCTGATCAACGCCCATGGCACCTCGACGCCGCTCAATGATGCGGCCGAGACCCTGGCGATCAAGGCGGTGTTCGCTGCCGAGGAGCATTACCGCCGGCTGGCGATCAGCGCCAACAAGTCGCAGTTCGGTCACCTGATCGCCGCTGCCGGCGCCCCGGAGATCATGCTTACGGCCCTGTCCTGCCGCGAGGACTGGATCACCCCCACGGTCAACCTGCACAACCCCGACAGCGCCTGCGATCTGGACTACTGCGCCGGCCAGGCGCGGCAGCGTCCGGTGGAACTGGCTCTAAGTAATTCCTTCGGTTTCGGCGGCCTGAACACCTCGCTGTTGCTGCGTAAGTATCGGGAGGCTGCGCTATGACTCGCTTGAGTGATCCGGTGGCGATCAGCGGCGCCGGCTGCGTGTTGCCCAGCGGCCTGGGTGTCGAGGCCTTGTGGCAGGCCGCCTGTGCCGGGCGCAGCGCCATCGGGTCGCTGCGCGCCAAGCATTTCCATAGTCGCCGAGTGGTGGCCTTCGGTCAGGTGGATGAGGCGCTGCATCAGCGTTGCCTGCAGGAGCTGGCGCCCAATCTGCGACGCTATTGCCCACCCGCAGTGGCCTGGGGTGTCAGTGCGGTGCGTCAGGCCCTGGCCGAGGCCGGGCTCGATCCGCAGCAGGATCAGCTGCGCTATGGCCTGTACTGCAGCCAGGGCGGCTACACCCACCCGTCGCTGGATGCCTATGCCGAGCTGGTGCACGAGTGCAGGGGGCCGCTAGGCCTGGATCTGTGCCGGCTGACCCAGCGCGTGTTGCATGAGCGGGCGCTGGATCCCTTTCTGGTGCTCAAGAGTCTGAGCAATGGTCTGCTTGGCATCGTCAGCCTGGCGCTGCAGCTGCAGGCTGAGTGCAATGCCTATATGCAGGGCGTGGCCGGCAATCAGGCGGCTCTGCGTGAGGCCTGTGCGGCGCTCAACAGTTACCGCATCGATGTGGCGGTGGTGGTGGGGGCGGGCAGCGAGCTGGACGCCCTGGCGCTGTCCGCCCTGGTGCAGGCCGAGGTGATCAGTGCCAATGGCAGCCAGGAGTTTCGTCCGTTCGACCAGCAGGGCACGGGCGGTATCGCCGGGGAGGGCGCCGTGGCCCTGGTGCTACGCCGCCGCGCCGATGTGCCGGAGGGTGCCCATAGCTGCCTGGTCGGCTTGTCCGCCCACGCCGAACTGGAGCACCTGCCATTGCCCGAGCAGGCCGTCGATCTGTTGCTCTGCGGCGGCAGCGCCAAGGTGCAGCAGGATCGCCAGCTCAGTGCGCAGTTGGCCAAGGTGCCGGCCAGCCTGATCAGCAGTGCCCAGCCGATCAACGGCATTCTCAGCGGCGCGCCGAGCCTGGTCGAGCTGATGCTGGCCCGTAGCGCCATGCAGGCCCAGTGCGTGCCGCCCCTGGCCGGCCTGCGCCAGCCGGTAGATCCGGGTTTGCCCTTTGTCGTGGGCCAGAGTCGGGCGGCGCCGCTACGGCACTGCGCCGTTATCAGCCAGGACGACAACGGTTTCAGCGCCTGTTACCAGCTCGAATATCACCAGCCCAAGGGCGCGTCGGCGCCGCTGTGCGGCTGACCACGCCCCTTCGCCAACCTCTTCAATACAAGGGATATGAACCCATGGATTACCGCGATTATGTCCGCCCGAAATACGTCGAGCTGATGCAGGCCCTGGGCCTGGAGAAGACCTTTCACCGGGCCAGCGGCAGCAAACTCTATTACCGCAACGGCCAGGGCGAGGAAGTGGCCGTGACCGATTTTCTCGGTGGCTACGGCGCGGCCCTGTTCGGTCATAACGACCCGCAACTGGTGGCCGCCAGCTGCGCCATGCTGCAGGCCGAGGTGCCGTTCAATGCGCAGATGTCGGTGCGCAGCGCCGCCGGCGAGCTGGCACGGCAGCTCAGCGAGGCCTTTAACCGCGAGCTGAACAACCACGAACGCTATGTCTCGACCTTCTCCAACAGCGGCGCCGAGTCGGTGGAAATTGCTGTCAAGCACGCCGAGTACCGCCGGCAGAAGCGTCTGCAGCAGGATTTCGACCAGGTGGATTTCGCCCTGGCGCAATTGGGGGGCAGCGACAAGGCCTATATCGAGCTGGATGTCGACAGCCTGGATCTGCCAGCCGGCCTGCTGCCGGCTAATCTGCCCTATGTGACCCTGCGCCAGCTGGTCGAGGCCCTGCGTCAGCACAACCTGGCGCAGCTGCACAGCGAGCCGGTATTTGTTGCCATGCGTGGCGGCTTTCACGGCAAGCTGGTCAATACCGTGCAGCTGACCTACGGCAAGCAGTACCGTCAGCCGTTCTCCCGCTTCGGCCTGCAGGTGGAGTTTCTCGACCCCGGGCAGCCGCAGCAGATGCAGGAGTTGCAGGCGCGCCATCGGTGCGACTGGCTGAGCCTGCAGTGGCAGGGCGAACGCCCGCAGCTGCAGCGCCAGAGTTTCAGCCGCATCACCGCGGTGCTGGTGGAGCCGATCCAGGGCGAGGGCGGCATCAACGAATTCTCTGCCGACTTCTACCTGGCCCTGCGGCGTTTCTGCAACGAGCTGCAGTGTCCTCTGGTCATCGATGAAGTGCAGGCCGGTTTCGGCCGCACCGGCAGCCTGCTGGCCAGCAGCCAGTTCAAGCTGCAGGGCGACTATTACTGCCTGTCCAAGGCCCTCGGTGGCGGCCTGAGCAAGATCGCCGCGACGCTGATCCGCGCCAGCCACTACGAGGCGGACTTCAGTTATATCCACAGCTCGACCTTCGCCGAGGATGATCTGTCCTGCCGCATTGCCTCCCTGGCCCTGCAGCGCCTGCTGGCCGATGACGGCGCCATGCTCAAGGACGTGCGCAAGAAGGGCGAGTACCTGAAGAGTTCGCTATGCGAGTTGCAGCAGGTCTACCCCGATGTGATCGCCGATGTGCGTGGGCGCGGCCTGCTGCTCGGTTTCGAGTTGCATGACCTGAGCCGCAGCACCTCCCTGGTCCAGGCCTCGTCGCAGTACAACGACGCCCTCGGCTATATCATCGCCGGCTATCTGTTGCAGCACGAACACCTGCGGGTAGCACCGTCCGGCAGCAATGCCAATGTGATCCGCCTGGAGCCGCCGGCCTGCATCAGCTTCGCCGAGATCGATGGGCTGATCGCGGCGCTGCAACGGGTCTGCGAAATGCTTCGCCGACGTGATTCGCTGCCGCTGGCGGCCGGGGTGTGTGCCGACCTGATCCCGCAATTGGCCCCACGCGAGGAGAACTTCCAGGACGACAGCATCGCCCTAAAGCCTGATGCCGGTGTGCAGGTGGTCGCCCGGGTCGCTTTTATCAACCACCTGATCGACGCCGATATGCTCAGTGATGTCGATCCTTCACTGGCCGCCCTCACGGCCGAGCAGAAACGCGTATTTATCCAGCGCATGGCCCCGGAGCGGCGCGCCGCGCCCATCGGCCCGGCGCTGATCCGCTCGCGCCTGGGTACTGCGGTGGAGTTCACTCTCTACCCGCTGTGCATGGACTCCACGGCCATGGCCGGTTATATCGCCAGCGGCGACCTGCAGCCGATCCGCGATGAAATTGCCAACCGCATTCGCGATGCCCGGGCCGATGGCCATAGCGTCGCCGGCCTGGGCATGTACACCTCTATTGTCACCAACAACTGCCAGGCCCTGCAGATCGCCGATATGGCCCTGACCTCGGGCAATGCCCTGACCATCGGCATGGGCCTGGAGGCCATCGAACAGGGTTGCCGCCAGCAGGGGCTGGAGCTCGGCCGGGAAACCGCCGCGGTGGTCGGCGCGGCAGGCAATATCGCCTCCACCTACGCCTCGCTGCTGTCGGCCCAGGTCGACCGTCTGCTGCTGATCGGCAGTGGCCGCGACGGCTCCACCCGGCGCCTGGAGAAGACCGCGCAGCTGATCTATGCCGATGCCGCTCGGGTCATTCTCAGCGGCCGCGCCGAGGATGATCGCCTGGCCTTCAGGCTGCTGCAGCTGGAAGGTACCCAGGCGCTGCTGGACGAGCATGGCCACAGCCCGGACCTGGGCCTGCGCCTGCAGCGTCTGGTCGAGGAAAAACTCGGCGCCGATGCCTTTATCACCGTCAGCAATGACCTGGGCCTGCTCAAGCAGGCGCGCATCGTGCTCTGTGCGGCCAACGCGCCGCAGCCCTTCCTCGGTGCCGAACATTTCGCCGAGAACAGCGTGATCTGCGATATCGCCGTACCGCTCAACGTCGAGCAGAGCCTGCCGGCGCAGCGCCAGGACGTGCTCTATATGCACGGCGGCATCGTGCAGACGCCCCTGGGCGATGGCCTGCAGGCCAACGTGCGGGCTTACCTGGGTGCCGATCAGCTCTACGCCTGCATGGCCGAGTCGGTGCTGATGGGCCTGTCGGGCATGCAGCAGCACTACTCCTATGGCGATATCAGCCGCGAACAGGTGCAGCAGATCCGCGCCCTGGCGGCGGTTCATGGCTTCAGCTTGGCTCAGTTCAAAACCGCCAATTCGCTCTAAGGAGACAGTCATGCACGACAAGGTAGCGGTGGTAACAGGGGGCAGCCGGGGGATCGGCCGGGCCACGGTCAGGGCCCTGGCGGGCGCGGGATACCATATCGCCTTCAACTATGTGCGCGACGAGGCGGCGGCCGCCGATCTGCGCGAGGAGATTGTCACCCAGGGCCGGCAGTGCCTGGCCCTGCAGTGCGATATCGGCCAGCCGAGCAGCATCAAGGCATTCTTCGCCCAGATCGAAGAGGCGTTCGGGCGTATCGATTTGCTGGTCAATAACGCCGGCATCACCCGTGATGGCCTGCTGGCCACCATGTCCCTGGAGGATATGACCCAGGTCATCCAGACCAACCTGCTCGGCAGCATGCTCTGCTGCCAGCAGGTGGTGCCCAGCATGCTGCGCCAGCGCAGCGGCTGCATCGTCAATATCAGCTCGGTGGCCGCGCAGAAACCCGGCAAGGGGCAGAGCAACTATGCCGCCGCCAAGGGCGGGGTCGAGGCCTTTACCCGCGCCCTGGCGGTGGAGCTGGCCCCGCGCAATATCCGCGTCAATGCGGTGGCGCCCGGCATCGTGCGCACCGAAATGAGCAGCGCGCTGATCGGCAGCATGGAACAGGACATCCAGGCCCGCCTGCTGATCAAGCGCTATGCCGAGCCGGAAGAAATCGCCGAGGCGGTGCTGTTTATCGCCGAGCGCGCCCCTTATCTGACCGGCGAAGTACTGCCGGTCAACGGTGGATTGAAGATGCCATGAATGCAGTCAAAACCATTCTGATCACCGGCGCGGCCAAGGGTATTGGTCGCGCCGTCGCGGAAAACTTCGCCGTCGAGGCCGACAACCGCCTGGTCCTGCTCGACTACGACCTGGCCGAGCTGCAGCGCTGGGTCAGCGAGCATCCGGCGCAGGCACGTATCGAGACCCGGGGTGTCGATATCTCCGATCTGGCCGCCTTGCAGGCGCTGTTCAGCGAGCTGGGCAAGCGCCTCGGCCATATCGACGTACTGGTCAACAGCGCCGGTATCTGCAACGAGAATGAGCCGGAAGACCTGGACAACTGGCACAAGGTCATCGGGGTCAACCTGCATGGCACCTTCTATGTCACCTCGCTGTGCCTGCCGCTGATGCCGCGCCAGGGCCGCATCATCAATATCGCCTCGATCCTCGGTCGCGCCGGCAAGGTGCGCAACAGTGCCTACTGCGCCTCCAAGCACGGCATGGTCGGCATGACCAAGGCCCTGGCGCTGGACCTGGCACCGCGGCAGATCACGGTCAATGCCATCCTGCCGGCCTGGATTGATACCCCCATGCTGCAGCAGGAACTGGCCATGCAGGCCGGTATCGCCGGTCTGACCCAGGAGCAGATTCTGCGCAACGCCAAGCGCAAGCTGCCGCTGCGGCGCTTTATCGAAAGCAGCGAGGTGGCGGCCATGGTGCGTTACCTGGCCAGCCCCGAGGCCGGCGGCCTCACTGCGCAGAGCCTGGTGCTCGATGGTGGCGTCGGGTTGGGGATGTAAGCATGGGCAAGCCATACCTTAAGCGCGGCCTGTCGGCCATGCTGCTATGGGGCGTCCTGGCGAATGCCCAGGCCGATCTGCAGCCGGATTACTGGGACGCCGAGATCGGCCTGGTCAGCGCCGTGCGTCTGCAGGGCGAAAACGACGTCACGCAGAAGGCCCTGTATTTCAAGGCCAATCTGGAAGACAGCTGGGAAGGCGGTTACTACAAGGCCCGTGGCCGGGTGCGCTATGACGCCCGTTACGAGGGCAATCAGCCCTACAGCGACGCGGCCCGCGAGCAGTACCGATTCGACGCCGACTGGCGCCACCTGTACTGGGGGCACAGCCTTGGCGAGGGCGAGTTGACCGTCGGCTGGCAGCAGGTGGTCTGGGGGCGGGCGGATGAGTTGCGGGTGCTCGACCAGATCAACCCGGTGGATTACCGCGAGGGCCTGACCGCATTGCTGGAAGACAGTCGCATCGCTCTGCCCATGCTGCGTTACACCCGGCCGTTGGCCGATTGGGAGCTGGAGGCCCTGTGGATCACCGACTTCCAGAAGAATCGCGCGCCAGCCGCTGGTAGCGAGTTCGACTCGGGGCTGTTCGCCGAACCCGATGCGGACTTCTTCGTGGTCGATTCCAAGCCCGACTATGACGGCCACCAGGGCTTTGCCTATGGCCTGAGCGGCAATGGCCGCCTGGGCGATGTGGATGTCAGCCTGGTGGCCCTCAATGCCCGTCAGCAGGACCCGGTCTACGCCATTCGCGGCCTTGCCGGGGATGGCCGGATCAGTCTGCAGCGCCAGTTTCCGCGCTACAGCATGGCGGGGGCGGGGCTGGCCGTGGATGCCGGGCACAGCATCGTGGTGCGCAGCGAGGTGGCCTATTTCGATGACTGGCGCGTAACCAACCCGAGCCGCACCTGGGGCAGTGATAAGAGCCGCATGCTCAA
>OGCL01002307.1_pt1 | contig 13647 bp, 13 predicted proteins | sample 1570041 | NCBI WGS metagenome assembly OGCL01 (sample SAMN06266162, study PRJEB24511) | hot springs metagenome | isolation source: Hot spring water | place: South Africa: Limpopo | collected 2015-06-22 | reverse complement strand
CGCCGCCGGCCAGCCCCGCCGGAGCCCCGCCGCAGGGCGTATTCGGTCACGCGCAGGGGAAAGCGCGATTCCAGCACCTCGATGGGGGTGTTGAGGGTGTTGGTCATGTGGGTCTGTACCCCGGAGAGGCCGCCGCCCAGGGGGCCGGCGCCCATGCCGCCGCCGATGGTTTCGTAATAGTCCCAGCGGTTGCCGGGCCGGTCGGCGCCCATGGCGAGGTTGTTCATGCTGCCCTGGCTGGCGGCGGGGATGCGTTCGGGGATGGCCTGGGCCAGGGCGCCGGCCACCAGGTCCACCACCCGGCTGCTGGTCTCCACGTTGCCGGCGGCCACCGCGGCGGGCCGGCGGGCGTTGAGCAGGCAGCCCGCCGGGGCGTGCAGGCGGATGGGCCGGAAGATGCCGGCGCAGGCCGGGGTCTCTGGCGGCATCAGGCAGCGGAACAGATAATAGACCCCGGCGGCGGTGACCGCCAGCGGGCAGTTGATGTTGCCGCGCACCTGCGGGGCGGTGCCGCTGAAGTCGAGGCGGACACCCTCGGGCGTGACTTCCAGGGTGAGTTGCAAGGGGATGTCGCGCTGGCCCTGGCCGTCGTCGTCCATCCACTCCTGGTGGCGATAGACCCCCGGCGGGAGGACGGCGAGGCCCTGGCGGGCCAGCCGTTCGCCGTAGTCGTTAAGGGCGGCGATGCCGGCGAGAAAACCCTCCCGCCCCCATTCGTCGATCAGCTCGCTTAGCCGGGCGAGGCCGATTCGGTTGGCACCGATTTGGGCGGCGAGGTCCCCCTGGGACTCCGCCGGGTTGCGCGCGTTTTGCACCAGCCGATCCCAGATCGGTTGCTGCTGGCCGCTTTTCAACAGAAGGCTGGGTTCGATCACCAGCCCCTCCTCCTCCAATGTGGAGGAGATGGGCATGGAGCCGGGGGAGGCGGCGCCGATGTCGGCGTGGTGGGCGCGGTTGACTAGGAAGGCGGTGAGCAGGCCATCGTGGAACAGTGGGGCGATGAGGGTGACATCCGGCAAATGGGTGCCGCCCAGGAAGGGGTCGTTGAGGATGATCATGTCGCCGGCTTGCCAGTGCAGACGCGCCACGATGTCGCGCATGGCAAAGGCCATGCTGCCGAGGTGTACCGGGATATGGGCCGCCTGGGCGCACAGCTCCCCCGCGGGGTCGAACACCGCGCAGGAGAAATCCAGCCGATCCCGGATGTTGGGGGAGAAGGCGGCGTTGCGCAAGGCCGCCCCCATCTCCTCGCACACTGCCTCCAGGCGGGAGGCGAACAGGCTCAAATCCACCGCGTCCATCGAAACACCTTGATAAAGCCGTCAGGGGAAACCATTATCATTGGCCGAGGGCCGCCCGTATGCAAGGGAAATAATTTCCTTGCCAACTAGGCCGGCAATTTTTAGAATGCGACCAAATTTTCCCAGGAGAGGACTCGGTTAATGAATCCTCTCCGCCCCGCGCCCAACGAACATCCAACCCCATAGAAAGTTGAAGGAGAAGCCTCCGATGGCACACGAACTTCCCGCCCTGCCTTACGCCAAAAATGCCCTGGAACCTGTGATCTCCGCGGAGACCATCGAATACCACCACGGCAAGCACCACCAGACCTACGTCACCAACCTGAACAATCTGATCCAGGGCAGCGAGTACGCCCAGATGCCGCTGGAAGAGATCGTGATGAAGTCCTCCGGGGGCATCTTCAACAACGCCGCCCAGGTGTGGAACCACACCTTCTACTGGCACTGCCTGAGCCCCAACGGCGGCGGCGAGCCCAGCGGCGCCCTGGCGGAGGCCATCAACAAGGCCTTCGGCTCCTTCGCCGACTTCAAGGCCAAGTTCGCCCAGTCCGCCGCCGGCAACTTCGGCTCCGGCTGGACCTGGCTGGTGAAGAACGGCGACGGCAGCCTGGAGATCGTCAACACCTCCAACGCGGCCAACCCCATGACCTCCGGTAAGCACCCGCTGCTGACCGTGGATGTGTGGGAGCACGCCTACTACATCGACTACCGCAACGCCCGCGTCAAGTACCTGGAGGAGATCTGGAAGTTGATCGACTGGGGCTTCGTGGCCAAGAACTTTGGCGGCTGAATCCGGTCAGAGGTTATGACTGCCAGGGGATGCATAAGCGTCCCTTGGAGTCATAAGGCATCCGTTACGACGCAACCTCCCGCGGACCCCAGGCCCACGGGAGGTTTTTCGCGTCAAGTCCGTGCATGAAAAGAGGAGTTGAGCGACCCATGAAGACCTTTTTCGCAGCCCTACTGGCCGTGTTCGTCGGCCTTTCCCTGCCGGCGCCGGAGGCGGAGGCGAAGCGCCTCGGCGGCGGCATCAACAGCGGCATGAAGCGCGACGCCGCGCCTGACGCCCCGACCGCCCCCAGCGCCGCCAAACCCGGCGCCACCGCCGCCGGCGCTGCCGCCGGTCAGGCCGGCAAGCGCTCCTGGCTCGGCCCCCTGGCCGGCATCGCCGGCGCCATCGGCTTGGCCGCGCTCTTCTCCTCCCTCGGACTGGGCGAGGAAATGGCCGATTTCCTCATGATCCTGCTCCTGGTGGTGGGCGGCTTCCTGCTGGTCCGCTGGTTCCTGGGCCGCAATCGGAGGCCAGCGCCAGAGATGCAGTATGCGGCGGCGGGCAGTGCCGCCCCCGGCGCCCAGCATTTCGAACCGGCTCAGCCCTTCGGCGGCGCCGCCGAGACCCTGTCCCCCGCGCCGGTGCAAGCGAACAAGCCCGAGCTGCCGGCGGACTTTGACCAGGCCGACTTCATCCGCCAGGCCAAGCGCAACTTCATCCGCCTCCAGGCCGCCAACGACGCCGGCAATCTGGAGGATATCCGCGATTTCACCACCCCGGAGATGTACGCGGAGATCAAGCTACAACTGGAGGAGCGCGAGGGGATGGCGCAGCGCACCGAGGTGGTCAAGGTAGAGGCCGAGATCCTCGGCTACGCCCAGGAGGAGGGGCGCGAGATTCTCAGCGTGCGCTTCCACGGCCTGATCCGCGAGGAGATCGACGGTGACGCGGAGCCCTTCGACGAGGCCTGGCACCTGACCCGTCCGCTGGACCGCAGCCGCCATTGGGCCATCGCGGGTATTCAGCAGCTCGACTAGGGGCTCGCAAAATCAACAGCACAACGCAGGGGGTGAACAGGGTTCAAAGAGATGCCATTTCTTCGAGAAATGGCATCTCTCGGAGAGCCTTCAGTTACCGCCGGCCACCTGGGTTTTGAAACCCTTGCGCACCTCCTGCACCTTGGGTCCGCGGCAGAAGTCCAGGCCCCGGGGGGTCTTCTCGTTGCATTGGAGATCCATGAAGAGGTAGAAGCCGCTACCCCCCTTCTCGGGGATGCGCGAGATGGTGATGCTGATGTCGTCGTCCTTGGCGGGGCGGGCGGTCAACATAACGTTTTCGCTCAGGATCTGTATCCGGGTGGTGGCGTTGGCGCGCATGAACTTCTCCGCCTTCGGCCACAGCTTGACGCAGTCCTCAAGGGTGGCGCAGGGGATCAGGCTGTCTTCCAGCAGGGAGAACCGCACCTTCTGTTGCTCAACAGGCTTGGCCGGCTCGGTCAGCTTCTTGAGGGTGCGAAAGCGATCCAGGCTGACCTGAAATTCCGCGTTCAGCGCCTCCTTTTCCTTTTCGTTGCCGATCAGGATTCCGTACTGATTGTTCAGCCGCTCCCGCGCCTCGTCCATCCTTTTCAGCAGGTGGTCGGAGGCCTTTTGCCCCTGTCGCTCGGCGTCCGCCGCGTTGCGCTGGAGGTCGGCCAACTCCTCCTTGATGCGGGTGATGTTGGTGCGGGTGAGTTCATTCTTCACATCCACCGCCGCCAGTTTGTTGTCCCGCGCCATCAGGATATCGTCCTCAGTGGCGAAGGTGCGCAAGAGGGCGTCGTCCTTGGCCTTCTCCTCCTCGATCAGGCGCTGCTGCTCGACACGCAGCTTCTCTATCTCCTTCTTGCGCTCCGCCTCCAGGATCAACTCCTCGCGGCTCTTGGCCGCCTCCACCTGCTCCAGCGCCACCCCGCTCTTATCCAGTTCGGCGCGCGCCTTGTCCACCGCGCTCGCCGGGATCTTGTCCGTATAATGCACCTGCCCCTCTTCGTCCACCCAGCGAAACAGCTTGGCGGCCTCGACGGGGGAAAGGGCAAGGGAGAGGATGGCGCTGGCAAGCAGGAGCGAGGTCTTTTGCGAAGACATGGCGAAGGCCCTTCTTGTTGACTCTTTACACCCAAAGAATAGCAAAGAACCCGTCCGGCGGGGGAGCCGGATGGGGCGTTAGCGGATACCATATTCGCGACGATAGGCGCGAATGCGTTCCAGGTGCTCGGCGGCATCGGGACGCCCTTCCAGGTAACCGACGATGTGTTCCAAACGGATGATGGCGGTCACCGGCATTCCTAAATCCTGTTCGACCTCTTGGATCGCCGAGCGTTCCCCCTTGCCGCGCTCCTGACGATCAAGGGCGATCACCACCCCCACCGCCTCGCCGCCCTGGGCGCGGATCACCTCCAGGGATTCGCGGATGGCGGTGCCGGCGGTGATGACGTCGTCGATGATCAGAACCTTTTTGCCCACCAACGGATGACCGACGATGGCGCCGCCCTCGCCGTGGTCCTTAGCCTCCTTGCGGTTGAAGGCATAGGGGAGGTCGCGGCCGTACCGATCAAAAAGCGCGGCGGCGGTGACCGCGGCCAGGGGGATCCCCTTATAGGCGGGGCCGAACAGGACATCAAACGACACCCCCGAGGCGACAATGGCCTCGGCGTAGAAGCGCCCCAGCCGGGCCAGGCTGCCGCCGGTGTTGAACAAGCCGGCGTTGAAGAAGTAGGGGCTCTGGCGCCCGGACTTGAGGGTGAACTCGCCGAAGCGCAATACCCCCGCCTGCAGGGCAAAGTCCAGGAATTCGCGTTGATAGTCGTGCATGTTCCGCTCCCGTTTGGCTGTTGCCGCACATTGTGCGGGGGCGGCGCGCGGGATGCAACCGCCTCCAGCAATTCCAAATTGGCCTTGGTCATCGTTCCGGCCACCTGTGAGGCTGGAGTGCAAAAGCGTAGCGCGAAGCGCGTAGCTTTTGCAGTGCCCAAAAGCTTCGCTTTTGGACTCCAGACTACCTCCGGCCGGAACGATGACCAAGGCCTCCAAATTCAAAACAGGAACACGGAAAACCCAGAGCGCACAGAGAGACATAGAGAGGCAGCCATTCTGAATTGTTCCGTGCCGAGGCAGACGCGCAGCGTCGCACCATCGCCTATGCTCGCGTGTCCAGTCACGACCAGAAGGATGATCTGGAGCGGCAGAAGCAGGTGTTGGAGCTGTACTGCACTCGGCAAGGTTGGACGTTCGAGGTCATCGCCGACCTCGGCTCGGGCATGAACTACCACAAAAAAGGCCTAAAGCGCCTACTAGATGACGTGGTAGATGGGCGCATCGGGCGGCTGGTCATCACGCAGTTGATTGCACACCGCATTGCGCTCGCCCCGAACAACGTGCAGGCGACCTACTTCGTCCGCGCTGCTGGCGTTGCGCGCTTCGCCTATAACGGGTATTGACCGAGTGGAAGCGCCAGTACGAAGCCTGGAAGGCCGACAACAGCCTCGCCAAGCCCTCGCAGGCGGCGCTACGTCGCCAGTTAAACGCGGTCAAGCGCGAGCAGTGCCTTTGCTCCTGCTTTGCGGTCTGTTGTTGGTGGTCGGGGCCAGAAGTTTGACTTGAACGGCCGGCGGTAGGTGCGATTGCTTCGGCTTCAACACCTTGCTTGGAGGTCGGTTTTTCTTTCATCGCCGCCCCCGCTGCTGTTATCCTCTACGACCTTGAACCCTCCCGCGGATCTCCCGGTCGATGCAGAGTGACACCCCCAACTGGCGCGACGTGCTGATCGCCTACACCCATCCCCGGGTGGTGGCGATGCTGTTCCTCGGCTTCTCCGCCGGGCTGCCGTTGCTGCTGATCTTCTCCACCCTCTCCCTGTGGCTGCGGGAGGCGGAGGTGAGCCGCTCCACCGTCACCTATTTCAGTTGGGCGGCCCTGGGGTACTCCTTCAAGTTCGTCTGGGCGCCCTTGATCGACAAACTCCCCATCCCCTGGCTGAGCCAACGGCTGGGCCACCGCCGCGCCTGGCTGCTGGTCTCGCAAGGGGCCATAGTCACAGCGATCCTCTGGATGGCCCTCACCGACCCGGCGCGGCATTTGACGGCGATGGCGGTGGGGGCGGTGCTGCTCGGCTTCTCCTCCGCCACCCAGGACATCGTCATCGACGCCTACCGCATCGAGTCCGCCGACAAGGCGATGCAGGCCCTGCTTGCCTCCAGCTACATCGCCGGCTACCGGCTGGGGATGCTGGCGGCCGGCGCCGGGGCCTTGAAGCTGGCGGTCTGGTTCGGCGCCGAGGGGGGCTACCACTACGAGGCCTGGCGCAACGCCTACCTCTGCATGGCCGCCGCCATGGGGATCGGCCTGGCCACGACGTTGCTCATCCCGGAGCCGGTGGTGGCGGGCCGCGGCGCCAGTCACCTCAACAGCCTGGGAGACTATCTGCGCTTCCTGCTGTTGTTCGTCACCGCGGCGAGCGTTTTCGCCCTGAGCTTCGCCTACAGCGCGGCAGGCTTCGCCTTCCTCCAGGAGAACCGCGAGCACGCGGGCCTCGGCGCCTTCCTGCTGGAGGCGTTGCACCTCTTCACCGCCCTGCTGACCGCCTGGCTGGCGGCGCGGTTGCTGGTGCGCCTCGGCGCGGTACGGGCGGAGGTGCTGCGCGAGACCTATGTGGAGCCCATGGCCGACTTCTTCCGCCGCTACGGCCGCCCGGCCCTGCTGATCCTCGCCCTAATCGGAACTTACAGAATATCGGACATCGTGCTCGGGGTGATCTCCAACGTCTTCTACCAGGACCTCGGCTTCAGCAAGGACCAGATCGCCGACATCACCAAGACCTTCGGCCTGATAATGACCATCGTCGGCGGCTTCCTCGGCGGCGGCCTGGCGTTGCGCTTCGGCGTGATGCGGGTGCTGTTCCACGGTGCCGTACTGGCCGCCGGCACCAACCTGCTGTTCATCGTACTGGCCGGGGCCGGACCCAACCTGCCGCTCCTGATGCTGGTAATCGGCGCCGACAACCTCAGCGCCGGCATGGCCGGCGCCGCCTTCGTCGCCTACCTCTCCGGCCTCACCAGTATCTCCTTCACCGCCTTCCAATACGCCCTGTTCAGCTCCCTGATGACCCTGGTGCCCAAGCTGTTCGCCGGCTACGCCGGCACCATTGTGGATGCGGTGGGGTATAATGCCTTCTTCCTGCTCACCGCCCTGCTCGGGGTGCCGGTGCTGCTGCTCATCCTGCTGGCGCGAAGGCTGGCGCCGGCGGAGGAATCCCGTTGAACCGCGGAGGCGCGGAAAAATCAGAGGATTGCGCTCAGTGGCCGCCGCCGGATCAGGAGGTCGAGGCTTTAGCCGGTCTGTGGCCACGGCGGGCGCGAACAACAGAGCGGGCAGAGCCCTCGACCTCCTGGAACCGTCGGGCGTAGGGATATCGGCGAACAGCCGGTATCGCCACAACCTCCTTCTCAGCGGCCTCTGCGTTGCGCTTTTGACGGTTTGAATTCGCATGGAACTCTGGTTTCCCTATCTGACCGCCTTCCTCGCCGGCCTGCTGGGCGGGGTTCACTGCGTCGGGATGTGCGGCGGGATCGTCGGCGCCGTCACCTTCGGCCTGCCGCGGGAGGTGCAGTCGGACGGGCTGCGGCTGTTCTCCTTCCATGCCCTCTACAACCTGGGCCGTGTCCTCTCCTACACCCTGGCCGGTGCGGTCATGGGCGGGGTGGGCGCCCTACTCACCGGCTGGGTGGCGTTGCAGCAGGCCCAGCAGGTGTTGCTGGTGGTGGCGGGGGTCTTCATGGTCCTGCTCGGCCTCTACCTGGGGGGCTGGTGGGGGCTTCTGAGCCGGCTGGAACGGCTCGGCGAGGGGGTGTGGCGGCGGCTGGAGCCCTTGGGCCGTCGGCTGATGCCGGTACGGAACCCTTTTCAAGCACTGGCGGTGGGGGCACTGTGGGGCTGGCTCCCCTGCGGGCTGGTCTATACGATGTTGATCAACGCCGTGGCCGCGGGCGGGGCGCTGCAAGGGGCGGGGCTTTTGCTCGCCTTCGGCCTCGGCACCCTGCCCAATCTCTTGATCATGGGGATGCTGGTGGGCGCCGCCGCCCACCTCGTCCACTCCCGCGCCCTGCATCGCCTGGCCGGCGCCCTGGTGGTGCTGTTCGGTCTGACGACCCTGTGGCGGGCGCTTGGGTGAAAGGGCGGGGATACAGAGAACCGATGAGGATTGCGACCGGACTTTACGCCATCACCGACCCGGCCCTGTGCGCGGACAAGGGGATCGTCGCCGCAGTGGAGGCCGCCCTGTTGGGCGGGGCCAGGATCGTGCAGTATCGGGACAAGGGGGCGGACGCGGAACCACGGCTCGCCGAGGCCGCGGCCCTGGCCGGACTGTGCCGCCGTTACGGCGTGCCGCTGATCGTCAACGACGACGTGGAACTGGCCGCGGCGGCGGGGGCGGACGGCGTCCACCTCGGCAAGGAGGACCCGCGGATCGCCGCGGCCCGCGCCCGCCTGGGAAAGCAGGCCATCATCGGCATCTCCTGCTACAACCGCCTGGAACTGGCCCTAGAGGCCCAGGCCGCCGGGGCGGACTACGTCGCCTTCGGCCGCTTCTTCCCGTCCTCCTCCAAGCCCCTGGCGGTGCAGGCGGAGCCGGCACTGCTGCGGGCGGCCAGGCAACAAATCCATCTGCCCATCGCCGCCATCGGCGGTATCACCCCGCAGAACGGCGGCGCCCTGATCGAGGCCGGGGCGGACCTGCTGGCGGTGATCCAGGCGGTGTTCGGCCAGCCCGACGTGACCGCCGCCTGCCGGCGGTTTACGCCGCTGTTCGGCGGCTGAAGCGGGAACACAGAGAACACCGAGGAACACAGAGGACACGGAGACAAAGGGCTTTGTGCCCCCTGTTTTCTATGGTGCGGGAGCAGCGGCGACTTTGCGTCATTTGCGCCTCCTCTGCCTCCTTTGCGTTGCGCTTTTGACTTTAACTCTTTTTCTCTGCGGTCTCCGTGTTCCTCTGTGTACTCTGCGTTCCTGCTGTTGACGTTAAGACTTTCGCGGTAAATCCCGCTAAAATCCCCACCAACGACTTCCCACCGGAACCCGCGAGGACCCATCCCCATGCCCAGATCCCACGACCTCTTCATCCAGGCCCAGCAACACATCCCCGGCGGCGTCAACTCGCCGGTGCGCGCCTTCAAGGGGGTGGGCGGCGACCCGATCTTCATCGACCGCGCCGCCGGGGCCTATATCTTCGACCCCGAAGGCCGGCAATACATCGACTACGTCGGCTCCTGGGGACCGATGGTGCTGGGCCACGCCCACCCCGCGGTGATCGAGGCGGTGGCGGATGTGATCCAGCGCGGCCTCTCCTTCGGCGCGCCGACGGAACTGGAGACCCGCATGGCCGACAAGGTGTGCGAACTGGTGCCCTCGATGGAGATGGTGCGCATGGTCTCCTCCGGCACCGAGGCCACCATGAGCGCCATCCGCCTCGCCCGCGGCTTCACCGGGCGCGACAAGATCGTCAAATTCGAGGGCTGCTACCACGGCCACTCCGACTCCCTGCTGGTCAAGGCCGGCTCCGGCGCCCTCACCCTCGGCGAACCCAGCTCCCCCGGCGTGCCCAAGGCCCTGGCCGAGCACACCATCACCCTCAGCTTCAATGATTCCGACCAGGTGCGCCGCACTTTCGCCGAGATCGGCGACCAAATCGCCTGCATCATCGTCGAACCGGTGGCCGGCAACATGAACTGCATCCCCCCCGTACCCGGCTTCCTGGAGACCCTGCGCGAGGTGTGCGACCACCACGGCGCCGTGCTCCTCTTCGACGAGGTGATGACCGGCTTCCGCGTCGCCCTCGGCGGCGCCCAGGCCCACTACGGCGTGCGGCCCGACCTCACCACCCTCGGCAAGGTCATCGGCGGCGGCATGCCGGTCGGCGCCTTCGGCGGCCGCCGCGACATCATGCAAAAGATCGCCCCCCTCGGCCCCGTCTATCAGGCCGGCACCCTCTCCGGCAACCCCGTGGCCATGACCGCCGGCCTCAAGACCCTGGAATGGATCTCCGCCCACGGCTTCTTCGACAGCCTCTCCAAAAAGGTCGAAAGGCTCGTCAACGGCCTGCTGGAAAAGGCCCGCCACGCCGGTGTACCCCTGAGCGAAAACCACGTGGGCGGCATGTTCGGTCTCTTCTTCACCGACCAAAGCGTAACCAGCTACGCCGAGGCCACCGCCTGCGATGTCGAAGCCTTCAAGGCCTTCTTCCACGCCATGCTGCGGCGCGGGGTCTATCTCGCCCCCTCCGCCTTCGAGGCCGGCTTCGTCTCCGCCGCCCACACCGACGCCGACATCGACGCCACCCTCGCCGCCGCCGGGGAGGCCTTTGCCGAGATTGCTCGGTTGGGGGTTTGAAGAACGCTGGAACACACAGGCCGCGGATGGGAACGCGCTCGTTCGCTCGTTCCCAACGTCCACGTTGGGAACGCAAGCCAGGTAGGGTGCGTTAGGCGCATCTTTTTGCGCCGTAACGCACCGCTTCGGATGGTGACTGGTGCGTTACGCTGTCGCTAACGCACCCTACGCTTGATCAAAGGGAATTTCAAAGAATGCGCGTAATATCGAAACGGCCGTTGCGGGAGTTTTGGGATATTCACCCCGAGGCCAAACAACCCATTTTGGATTGGTATCGGAAGGCGGAGAATGCTTCTCCCGATTCCTTTCCGGAACTCCGCAAGGTATTCAGCTCCGCAGATTATGTCGATGGATACACGATTTTCGATGTAGGTGAAAATCGCTACCGCATCATTGCAGTCATTCACTACGATCAGCGGCGGCTATATGTCCGCAATGTGCTCACCCATGCTGAATACGACCGAAATGCGTGGAGAAGAAAATGAATGCATCGATTGACGTTCAGCGCCTGGTTCCGGCCTGGCAGGAATTGCAATCCGTTGCACCGGTCTATCACATCCAAAACGACGGTGATTATCGGCAAGCAACGGAGCTACTGAACCAACTGCTCGATCTCGTCCGGGATGACAACAGACATCCGCTGTATTCTCTGGTTGGGGTGATTGGCGATTTGATCGAAGCCTATGAGATGGATCACGATCCCGCTTAGCCGAATCGGCCTTGGTCATCGTTCCGGCCGGAGGTAGCTTGGAGTCCAAAAGCGAAGCTTTTGGACACTGCAAAAGCTACGCGCTTCGCGCTACGCTTTTGCACTCCAGCCTCACAGGTGGCCGGAACGATGACCAAGGCCGCCGAATCATGGTTTCCCTCGTTCCCAACGTGCAAGCCGGAGCTTCAATGAGGCCGCGGCAAAACGCCGCGGAAAAGAACGCCAAAACGTTGCGCCAGTTCCGAAGCTGGTTTGCTTCAATGAGGCCGCGGCAAAACGCCGCGGAAAAGAATCTCAAGGTGGGGCCCACCAACGCATTAGCTTTGCTTCAATGAGGCCGCGGCAAAACGCCGCGGAAAAGGGCCCCTGATCTTGGCCTTGTGGGACAAGGGCTCCAGGGGCATTTTGCGAGCGCTCCTAAGTTTACCCGGAAGCGAACCACATTTCCAGCCCAAAACAACAACACATTCTGGATGTAAATCGCATATAACACACGGTTTTTACAAGAGCTTTTAGTTTTGCGAGCGCTCCCTAGGAAAATTCTCGGAGCAACAGCGCTCGCAAGGGTTGGCGGCGGGGCCGCCGCGGCCTTGATCGAGGTTCCGGTCGGCCGAGCGCCTCGTATGGCCCCGCCTCAATAGCATAAAGGGGGTCAACAACAAGCAAGGGGTCCAGAATGACCCCACCTCCCGCGGCTTAGGCCTCCGCGGGCAAGTTGTTTTGTGGTTGGGCGGTTCCTATAGCGAGCCTGCTTGGGATTTCGCCTCTCCCCTGGGTGAGACCTGACAGGTCTTCAAGACCTGTCAGGTCTGCACTCCGCGCGGCGACCAGAACTATGATCAAGGCTGTCCTAGGCTTAATGGCATTGGCCGCCCGCTGGGATTACACGATGATAGCCTTTCGTTCAATGGGTTGGAAGTCCGCCTTGCCGAGGCTTACTACCTTGGGTTGTACCCGATCCGCCGGGCCGAGGTCCATCATCCTATTTTCCTCAGTTAGCCCACCGGATCGACGGCCCCAGAGGGATCGGGACCGGTGGCATCGGCGGATGCACCTCCGCCTTCGCGGCCAGGATTTGATCGACGATGTAGCAGACCAAACCCCGTAGGTTGGGGTGAGCTTGCGAACCCCAACAATTCCGATGCATGAAATCATGCGGATGCATAACACGGTGGCAAACGACGATTAGGGGTTCGGACGCGATTTGTTGGGGTTCCTTCGTCACCCCAACCTACGAGCTACAACCCAATTCCGAACCTCCGTGTGTCGTTCCGGAGGAATTTTGCAACTTCCTCTGAGGAAAATAGGATTATCATCGCTTATGGAATTTATCAGCCTGTTCCTATATATTGAGACCCTACAGGGTGCGGACCGGAGGCCGCCCTTTCACCGTCTGTGTCTGTCAAGGGGCCGACAAAGTGGGGCCAGGTCGGCCATCCGTTGGTCACGGCGCCCGACGTATCCTAGCTAGAGAACCCACACATGGAACGCCGCCGCTATCCGCGTTTCGCCATCAGCGAGCGAGTGCGAGTGCTTGTCTCCTTCGCCGGCCATCCCCCCTCCCTGGCCAGCATCGGCAACTTCAGCAAATCCGGCATGTTGCCGCAGGCCCCCGATTCATTCCCTGTAGGATACAATCCCGCCGATCCGGCTCTTGCCAAGGGCTCGGGGATCGCCTGCGGCCTGATGTTGTCCTGGTTGGCACTGATATTGAACTTCCGATATTCGCACAGTATCGAGATGAGCTAGAAAAGGATTTTTCTGTCAAGATTCTGGTTAGTTCTCCCGAAGTTGTCGCGATCGCAGATGATAAGTTCTTGACCTATCAATTCCTAAAAAATCACCAGTTTGACTATCCCCAAACTTGTTTGCCTGAAGAAACAGACACTTTGGTTCAGCAGGTAGGATTTCCATTGATTGTGAAACCAAGAGTGGGTGCTCGCTCTGTCGGGGTAACGAAGGTTTATGATCAGCATCAGTTACGGCAGGCTTTGCAGTCGCAACCTCAGGCAATTGTTCAGGAGTATGTGGCCTCTGATGCAGATGAATATACGGCAGGAGCTATTTGCTTTGATGGGGTTTGTATGGCTTCGATTGTGATGCGCCGTGATCTAAAGGATGGCAATACCTACCGAGCTTTTGTTGAACAAGATCCTCACCTAAATGCAGTGGTACAGGCGATCGCAACTGCGCTTCGACCAAACGGGCCAGTCAATCTCCAGTTTCGTCTGGACGGCGATCGAGTTAAAGTGTTTGAAATTAACGCGCGTTTTTCTGGAACTACTTGGCTGCGTACCCTGGCGGGTTTCAATGAGGTGGAACTATGCCTGCGTCATCTTTTGTTTGGAGAACCTGTGATCCAGCCCTCAATTCAATCACTAGCATTCTTGCGGCATTGGTGTGAAACTGTGATCTCGTTAGACGATTGTACTCGTGTGA
>OGCL01002306.1_pt1 | contig 13652 bp, 15 predicted proteins | sample 1570041 | NCBI WGS metagenome assembly OGCL01 (sample SAMN06266162, study PRJEB24511) | hot springs metagenome | isolation source: Hot spring water | place: South Africa: Limpopo | collected 2015-06-22 | reverse complement strand
AAAGCTGCCATGACAGCTTCGTGCACATGATGGCCATACATTCCCGGTCCTCCGAAACGGGGCAAAGGCCCAGGATGGATATTAACGGTTCTTGCAGGGTCGAGCCCTCTCACAAACTTTAACCACCCAGAACACATCACAAAGTCAGCCTGGTATTTATCAACAAAGGCTTGGTAACCTTTTGCATCGAAGGGACCGGGCCAGTAATCGAAAGGGATCTTAAGGGATTCTGCCCTGTTATAAACGCCACCTTCTTTATGATTTGAAACGACCCCAACGATCTGAGCATCCAAAACCGGTGGATTGGTTCTGGAGAACTCAACCAATTCCTGGAAGCCAGAGCCTCCCCCTTTTGCATCGCCGCTTGCAAAGACCAAAATTCTGACCTTTCTATTGTTCGCCTCCATGGAGATCTCCTTGGGCAGCTGATTCAACCCCACGATGTGTAGAGTAAATCATCTGCTGAAAAAGTCAATAAAGAAAGCAAAGCAGTTTCTAACCTGGATTACCATTGAGGACATGCCGAACTTGATCCAACATCCCAGGGTTTTGGGAACTCTGGATTCCGGCTTTCGTAGAATGACACACTAAAGCTTTTTTAACCGTTCAACTGCTGCTTGCAGCGTCTCTCTCTTTTTTGGAAAACAGAAACGGACCTTTGTTTTTCCAAGAGAGGGGTGACTGTAAAAACTGCTGCCTGGAACCGTCGCCACTCCTGCCTTTTCTACCAGATACCGAGCAAAAGTCACATCATCCGAAAATCCAAAACGGCTTACATCGGTCATGATGTAGTAAGCTCCATGGGGGAGGTAGACTTTAAACCCTGATTCATCAAGTGCTTTTGCAAGATAATCTCTTCTCTCCAGATATTCTTCTGCAAGCGTTTTGTAATAACTGCGATCCATCCTGAGCGCCATCGCCGCCCCTTCCTGAAGGGGGTGAGGCGCTCCTACGGTCAAGAAGTCGTGAACCTTGCGAATGGACGCTGTTAGGTTTGGGGAGGCAATCGCCCAGCCTACGCGCCATCCTGTGAGGCTATAGGTTTTTGAGATCGAATTGATGGTGATGGTCTGATCCCTCATGCCTGGAAGGGAGGCCATGCTGATGTGCTTCGTTCCATCGTAGAGGATATGCTCATAGATCTCATCCGTCACAGCAACGACATTCCATTTTAAACAAAGGTCAGCGATGAATTTTAACTCCTCAAGAGAGAAGACTTTCCCGGTGGGATTGTTCGGTGTGTTGATGATGATGGCCTTTGTCTTGTTATTGAAGGTTTGGGCCAGTTCCCTCTCATCGAAATGCCAGTCCGGTTCGTGAAGGGTGATAAATCTTGGAGTTGCACCACAAAGAATGGTATCTGGACCGTAGTTTTCATAGAAGGGCTCGAAGACGATGACCTCCTCACCCGGGTTAACGATCGCCATGAGCGAAGAGATCATAGCCTCTGTAGAGCCACAGCAAACCGTGACCTCCTTTTCCGGATCAATGGCGACCCCATTATACCAGGCGAATTTCTCAGCAATGGCTTGTCGAAGATTGGGCGATCCCCATGTGATGGCATACTGGTTAAACTCCTTTTGAATTGCCAAAATAGCGGCCTCCTTAATCTCTGCAGGTGCTGGAAAGTCCGGAAACCCCTGAGCGAGGTTGACTCCTTGGTGCTTGAGGCAGATCCGGGTCATCTCCCGGATAACCGATTCTGTGAACTTCGATGTGCGGTCGGAAGAAAAGATCTGCATAAACGCTCCCTCTATCGAGATGTCCATGCCCTCATCTTATGGGATATAGAGGGATTTCGTCAATACCGAGGATACGATGCCATTTTCGATCTGATCCTCCCCGCACTTTTCCATGATACTTTCTCTGGGGGGTAAGGGAGATCGCTTTCATCCTTTGCAAGCATGTGATGGCAAGATTAATATGTTGGAATTAGTAATAATAAGTAATAATTTGTATTAATTTTCTTGACATGATTGGGTTTGGGTGTTAACCTTTTTCAGGGAGGAGAGGCCATGTCAGAGGAGATGATGAACACCAAAGAGGTGGCAACCTATCTTGGGATTCACGAAAAGCAAGTCTACGCCTTAATTAAAGCAAAAAAGATTCCAAGCACGCGGGTGACCGGCAAATGGGTGTTTCCCAAGAGACTGATTGAGGACTGGATCGAGTCCAATGCCCGAACCGGTCTCGAACAGGCCAGGCAGAAGAGCAAGCGAATGGAGGGGGCGATCCTGGCTTCTGGAAGCAACGATCCTATTCTTGAGATGCTTCAAACGGACATGAGAAAGTCCTATCCTGAGTTTTATATCTTTTCTGCCAACACCGGAAGCCTCGATGGGCTCCGAGCCCTTAACCTCGGATACACGGACATTGCATGGTCTCATCTTTTCGATCCCAAAAGTGGGGAATATAATCTTCCATTTCTTTCAACCCACCTCCCAAAGATAAGGCCGGTGGTGGTCAATCTTTTTGAGCGGGAGCTGGGGTTTGTGGTCCCTCCCAAGAACCCTCACGGGATTGAGGGATTCGAGGATCTGGCTCAAAAAGGGATCAGATTCATTAACCGCCAGAAAGGTTCTGGTACAAGGGTTCTTTTAGACCATCACCTGAAGCGGTTAAGGATTCCGCCCCATAAGATTGAGGGATATGAAAAAGAGGTCTATACCCATTTTGAGGTAGGCCTTTGGGTGCTCTCAAAGGAAGCTGATGTTGGGATAGCGACGAGCGCTGTCTCTAAACTCCTTGGTCTCCAATTTATTTCGATCACGAATGAGAGGTTTGATATGGTCCTTGACCAACCGACCTTTTTTGAAAAGGGAGTTCAGGCCTTCATTGAAATGTTAAACTCTCCGGGATTTCAAAAAAGGGTTGAAGGATTGGGAAACTACGATTTTAAGAATTCAGGGAAAGTGCTCTATTCGACAAAAGAACCATATAGGAAATAATGATGAAGATCATTCGGAATGCCCTGTGGGCAGGGATTTCCTTTTTCCTTTTATTCATTACAGGATTAACCACGATTCAAGCACAGACAAAGGCCATTATTCTTGCCACGACCACGAGCACACAGGATTCCGGCCTTCTCGATGCTATTCTTCCGGTCTTCCAAAAAAAGACAGGTTACTTTGTGAAAACGATTGCTATAGGCTCCGGGCAGGCCATCAGCATGGGGCAGAAAGGGGAGGCAGATGTTCTTCTTATTCATTCTCCCGATGAAGAAAAGAGGTTGGTAGAAGAAGGCTCTGGTGTGAACCGAAGGTTTGTGATGTATAACGACTATTTCATTGTTGGACCTTATGAAGATCCGGCAAACATTAGAGGAGGAAGGTCCGGGCCAGTGGCTTTCCGAAACATTGGATCAGCCAAAAGGCTCTTTTTATCAAGGGGTGATCATTCAGGGACTCATCTTAAAGAAAAGGCAATATGGCGTATGGCCGGGATTGAACCAGAGAAAGAGCGATGGTATCAACAGACTGGCCTTGGAATGGGGCAGACCTTAAATGTTGCCTCCGAAAAGAGGGGCTACACTCTGGTGGATCGGGGGACCTACTTAGCATTAAAGAAAAACATCGGTCTCGATATTCTGGTTGAAGGGGATCCGATCCTTCTGAATTCCTATCATGTGATTGAGGTCAATCCAGCCAGATGGCCCAAAGTGAATTCAGCAGGGGCAAGGGCATTGGCTGATTTTTTGGTCTCTAAGGAGGCTCAGAAAATCATTAAAACTTTCGGAGTGGATAAATTTGGGGCGCCTCTCTATTACCCAGCCGCAGGGAAAAAGGAAGAAGAGTTAGGAAAATAAATTCGAAGAACGAAATCCGAAATTCGAAACAAGCACGAATTTCTTAAAACCAACATGTTTTAAACCAATGCTTTGATATTTGAATTTTAAGTTTGTTTCGGATTTCGATATTCGGGTTTCGAAATTAGGAGTTAAAGATGGATCTCATCTTTGAAGGTATTAGAAAAGCATTCTGGCTTCTTGTGACATTCGATCCAGAGGTGATGGGAATTACTTTTCTCTCGCTTCAGGTGTCCGGGACAGCGACATTGATCAGTTTGCTGATTGGAATCTCTACTGGAACAATCATTGCGCTGGCTCAATTCCCTGGAAAGAGATTCATCGTCAGTCTGGTCAATACGGGTATGGGGCTGCCTCCGGTTGTGGTGGGGCTTTTTGTTACGATCTTCTTATGGAGGAGTGGACCACTCGGGTTTTTAGGGATCCTCTATACCCCCACCGCCATGATTCTTGCTCAGGCGGTGATTGCTACCCCGATTGTCATGGGGATTACAGTGGCAGCCATGCAACACCTTCCCCAAAAACTGCGGCTTCAAATTCTGGCTCTGGGGGCAACCCGCCTCCAGATGGTCTGGATCCTTGTCAAGGAGGCAAAACTTCCCTTGTTGGCTGGGGTGATGGCGGGGTTTGGAGGCGTGATTTCAGAGGTTGGTGCTTCGATGATGGTCGGAGGCAATATCAAGGGTTATTCACGGGTCCTGACAACGGCAACCGTGATGGAGACCAGCCGGGGGAATTTTGATATGGCCATTGCCCTGGGGATTATCCTTCTCATTCTTGCTTACGTGATCAATCTGATCCTTACGACGATCCAGCAGAGGGAAAGAGCACATTAATACGAGAGATGAGGGACGAAGGACGATAGACGAAAGACGATGAATGTTAAAACTCTCATATAGGGAATGAAGAAATGGGTATGAATGAGTCAGGTCTGATTCTGGAAGTGAAGAATCTTGAGGTGAAGAGGAGAGGGGCCATCCCCTTAACCCTTCCCTCTTTTTCAGTTAAAAGGGGGGAGACCCTTGCCTTGATCGGACCCAATGGAGCCGGGAAAACGACCCTTCTTCAAGCCCTGTCCTTTCTGTTGCAACCTTTTCAGGGTGATCTGTTTTTTAACGGGGTAAAGGTCAACTCGAATCAATCTATTTTCGAATATCGTAGAAAACTGGCCATGGTCTTTCAAGAACCCTTGCTCTTCGATGCAACGGTCTTCAACAATGTCGCCTCTGGTTTAAAGATTCGCGGCTTAAAGAAGAAAGAAATTAAAGAGAGGGTGATGGACCAATTAGAGCGATTTGGGATTTCATCACTTAAGGATCGGTCTTCTAAGACCCTTTCCGGAGGGGAGGCCCAGAGGACGAACCTCGCGAGGGCTTTTGCCATCGAACCCCAGCTTCTTTTTTTAGATGAACCTTTTGCTTCATTGGACCCTCCTTCGCGCGAATCGTTGATCGAAGATGTGGAAAAAATCCTTCGTCAAACTCAGACCACAACGATCTTTGCCACTCACGATCGGACAGAGGCGCTAAGGCTTTCAGATCGAATTGCAGTCATGAATGGAGGAAAAGTGCTTCAGATTGGTTCACCCAATGAAGTCATGAATCAACCTGCAGATGAATGGATTGCCAGCTTTGTGGGGGTGGAGACGATCCTTTCTGGAAAGGTGATTAAAAAGGAAGGCGGCACTTTTGTGACCTCTGTCAATGGTGGAGAGATTGAGGCGATCGGCGAGGTTTGTCTCGGAGAAACCGTAGTGCTATGTGTCCGGCCAGAGCATGTGACCCTGTCATCGGGCATCCATTGGGAACCGACAAGTGCAAGAAACGTTTTTAGAGGCACGGTCCTCAAGATCACTTCATTGGGACCTTATCTAAGAGTGCACCTCTATTGTGGTTTTCCTTTGGTGGCCTATATTACCCATCACTCCGGCCAGGATCTATCTTTAACAGAAGGGAAAGAAGTGAAGATCTCTTTTAAGGCCACAGCCGTCACAGTTATAAGAAAGGGATAAGGTTAATTTTGATCGGAATTCGCTCTCATGAAGTGGCGGGTGAAACTACCTTCGACGGATAGGGTAATGAATTCCTATGCCCCAGTACCATCGTGGGCCATAATACCACCAGCGATCGTAGTAATCGTAGGGATAAGGATAATAGGCATATTCCGGCCAGAGATAAATCTGCCTGCCTGAAAGAAGCGGGTAGCGGTATTCCATTTCGCCGAGGGGTTTGATCTTTTCTCCGAGGATTTCTCCGGCCACTGTGATCTTTCTTCCGGTCCGGTAAAGATACGGATCAAGATATTGATTGACAAGAATTAAAAACCTTCCCTCTGACGAAGAGATACTTCTGGGTTCCCCTCTCCAGCCGAGCGGTTTTTGAAAAACTTCAATCTGCGTGGCCGTGTCTTTCAGATTTACTGTTTCAATAATTTCTCCACCCCATATCACGCTTTTCCCCTTGAAGGCCTCTGGATGATGGCGGATTTGACTTAAGGCGATGGGGGGGTGGGACTGAACTCTTAAATCCTTTGAAATGACATGGGCGCATCCGGAAAGGAGAAAGGTGAAGAAGAGCACACTCCATAAACCTGACTGTTTCATCTCTTTCCCTCCTAAGTAATTTTAAACTATTTGGGCAAAGGGAGCAATAAATCGTTTGGTTTGGAAGAGTAGAAGCTTGAAGGGATGTAAGAAATAAAAATCAGGTGATGTTCAGGATGGTGTAGTTTTTAGTGCCGCCTGGAGTTTTCACTGCCACCTCATCGTCCACCTCTTTCCCGATGAGAGCTTTACCGAGAGGGGAGGCGATTGAAATTTTGCCCGAAGGGATATCCGATTCATCCGGGCCCACGATCTGGTAAGTGACCTTCTCTCCATTATCACAATTTTCCAGGGTGACGGTTGAGCCAAAACCCACCTTACCATCATTGGAAGGGAGATGATCCATGATTTCTGCATTCGCTAATTTTTGTTCAATCTCCCGGATTTTTGTTTCAACAAAGGATTGGCGCTCTTTGGCGGCAACATATTCTGCATTTTCGCTCAGGTCTCCATGCGCCCGAGCCTCTTCAATGGCTTTAATGACCTGTGGACGAACAACCTTTTTAAGGTTGACCAACTCTTTATGAAGTTGATTATATCCGTCTCGTGTAATTGGAATTCTCATCATCCGATCCGTGTTTTCGTTACCAATTAATATAGCCAACCCAAATGAGCTTTGTCAACGAAGCCTCTATTAGAGACCAAACGAAAAGAATAAAAGGCCCGCCCTCGTGCGGGCCTTTTACCTAACAAACGATATCATTCAGATGAGATTATAAATTGATATTGGAGTACTTTTTCCAGGGTCTGGCGACCTGTTTGTTTTCGAGAATCTGAAGCGAGGTGCAGATATACCTTCTTGTGTCATGGGGCATGATGACATCATCCACACAGCCTCTTTCAGCCGCCTGATAGGGATGCTCCAATTTCACCCTGTAATCTTCAATCAATTTCTTTGCGGTCTCCTTTGGGTCAGGAGCGGCCTTAATCTCCTTAGCGAAGATGACGCTCGCCGCTGTATCGGCACCCACAATGTTAATTCTGGCTGAGGGCCAGGCAAAGCAGAGGTCGGCCCCGATGCTTTTATCGAGCATGGCATAGTGTGCTCCAGCATAAGATTTGCCGATAATGACAGCGATCAAGGGCACGGTTGCTTCTGCCCAGGCGAATAGGGTTTTTGCTCCATGTCGTAGGATTCCTTTCCACTCCTGAGGTGAACCGATCCAGAACCCCGGGCAGTCTACAAAGGTGACGAGGGGAATGTTGAAAAGGTCGCAAAAACGAACAAATCTGGCCAGTTTGTCAGCTGCATCGTAGTCAAGACCTCCCATGAGTACCTTGGGCTGGTTGGCCACTATCCCAGCGACCTTTCCATTGAAACGGGCAAATCCGACGATGAGATTGCGTGCAAAATAACGATGGATTTCAAAGAAACTTCCCTGATCAACAACCTTGTGGATAAGGGGATACATGTCATAGGGTACCCTCAATTGAAGATCAGGGATGAAGTCATTCAGCTCAGGTATTTGACGATTTGGATCATCTCCTGTTTCAAGGATCGGGGGTTTTTCTTTATTATTCGATGGGAAATAAGAGAGGAGTTTCCTCGCCAATTCGATGCACTCCTTGTCATCTTCTCCAACCACATGGGTTCCACCTGATTTAATGGCATGGGCCTGCCAGCCTGCCAGTTCTTCAAGGCTGATATCCTCTCCTGTTTGTGTTTTGACAAAGGCAGGGCCTGCAATTCCCATAAAACCGGTCTTTTTGCTCTGGATGAGAAAATCGTTCATGATGGGGTGATAGGCCTGTCCTCCGAGACAGGGACCAAGGAGCAATGCGATCTGGGGAATGATTCCGGAAGCCAAGATCTGTGCCCGAAAGGTCCATCCATAGGCTTCAAGGGTATCGAAACCTTCCTGAAGACGTGCTCCTCCGGAATCATTGATTCCAACAAAGGGCCAACCCTTCTCTTTAGCAAAATCACAGGCCCATACAAACTTCTTTCCATGGTATTCCCCAAAAGTTCCTGCCATGGCAGTGAAGTCTTCTGAAGCGACGACCACATATCTTCCATTCACTTTCCCATAACCGGTCACGACCCCTTCGGCAGGTATGAAACGATCGGCCATTCCAAAATCGGTCTGGCGGTGCTTAATGAAGGGACCAATTTCTACAAACGTACCGGGGTCAAAAAGCATATCAATTCTTTCGCGAGCATTGGTTTGCCCTTTTTCCTTTCGCTTGACGATCTCTTTTGGCCCTCCCATTTCGAGCACGGCTTTTCGCCGTTTCATATAATCCTCGTATATTGCATCAAACTTTCCCATTACAGCCTCCTTTCCAATGAGCTTTTTAATGTCAGTTTAAGAATTTTTTCACAATATATTTAGCAGAAATAGTTTTTAATAGCAAGAGAAATTTTATTATTTTATCCTGTATCATCCCGAAAAACCTGGTCTTCAGACCGGGGATGAAGGCAATTTCAAACCCAAGGGTGAAGAGAGGGTCCGTCCTTTCCAACTCGTTGCGGATCCGCCTTTGGCAGAAGGGCAGGGATATAAGGGGGATGCACATTGCTTCCCTTCTCGAACATTGGCTTCTCTTGAGATGGGAACCCTAACCGTTTTAAGGCTAAAAATTTCTGACGGGGTTTACTCTTCCCTTCATTTATGATAAGTTATAAACTATGAAAATCTCGATCAAAACTAAATTAGCCTTAATCTTTCTTTCACTTGCGTGTTTTATCGGGGTCATGACGAGTTTGATTGTTAATTCTTTGATTACGAACCAGATCATCAATGAAGCCCAAGAAAGGGTCAAAGAGGATCTCAACACCGCACGGTATGTCTATACTTCAAGAATAAAGGATATTGAAAAGACCATTCGCTGGGCTTCGATTAGACATGTCGTGAGAAAGGCGCTTCAGGCAAAGAATATTTTACCCATTCGGGAAGAACTTTTAAGATTAATGGCCGAAGAGAGACTTGATTTCCTAACCCTTGTTGACCAAAAAGGAATCGTTGTTCACCGATTCCATAACCCAAGAATATCAGGGGATAGCCTCATTGATGATCCGTTTATCCAAGGGGCGTTGAGTCAGAAAGTCAGCTCAGGAACTCAGGATGTCCCAAAAGAGCAATGGATCAAAGAGGGTGAAGAGCTGACCCAAAGGGCCACTCTGAAATTGATCCCCACTCTCAAGGCGAAGCCGAGTGATGTGTCAGAGGAGACTTTTGCCCTGGTTTTGAAGTCCGCCCACCCCATTATAGATCTTAATGGGAAGGTCTTGGGGGCTTTATGCGGGGGGGTTTTGCTGACGCGCAATTATGAGATTGTGGACCAGATCAAAAATATTATTTTTAAGAATGCTAAGTACAAAGGCAAAGATATCGGAACGGCCACCATCTTTTTGAATGATGTGAGGGTTTCAACCAATGTATTGGATAAGGAAGGAAAAAGGGCCATTGGAACCCGCGCCATGAAAGAGGTTCAGGAACAGGTTCTGGAGAAAGGGTTACCATGGATTCAGAGAGCATTTGTGGTTGATGAATGGTATATCACGGCGTATGAGCCGATCAAAGATATTCAAGATAGGATTATAGGAATCCTGTATGTGGGCATTCTTGAAAATAAATATGCTGTGATGAAAGAGAGACTCATCCTCGTTTTCTTTCTTCTGGCCATGTCCGCCATGCTGGTGGCTCTCACGGTCTCCTTTCTTCTTTCCTGGAAGATTCAGAGAAAGTCACTGTAAAAAGAATCAACCGATTATTCTTCTTTGTCTTGAGACTCTTCGTCCTTTCCCTTCCCCCTTAACCCTTTCCGGATGCCGGAGATCAGAAGCCAGAGCACGATGAGGACAATGCCAATGGCCAGGACATTTGGCGCCCCGATCTTTCTCAGGAAATCATTAAAAAGTTCCACCGTCTCCATTACAAAGCTTCGTCCGTGTATCCTTTCAATTCCATAACCATTTTTAAACCAAAGAATTCTTCATTGTCAACGAGAACAATAGGCATGTTCATCTGTAAAAAGAGATGTGATGAGGAACTGTCTCAGCCAAGTCTATAAACTTTATTGACATTTTATATCCTTCTTGCTATTATTACCTTGGAGGTAAAAGAAAATGGCTAAGGTCATGATATCGTTGCCAGAAGGATTTTTATCCGAAGTAGACAAAGCAGCCCAAGCTGAGCATCGTACCCGGAGCGATCTCATCCGGGAAGCCCTTAGAGAATATTTCCGCGGAGGAAAACGATCCAAAAAGCCCATTGAGAATCCTCGGGTCCGAAAAGCCTTTGAAACACTCCGTTCCTTGAATTGGAAGGAGAAATTTGACTCGACAGAGGTCATCAGAAAGATGCGTGACAACAGGTATTCTGAATGACCCCGTTTGTTGTTGACACCTCGGTTGTGTTTAAATGGTATCGTCAGCCTGAGGATGAAGACTATGTATCTCAGGCAGTCTCAATTCTCGAACGCCATCTCCACGGAGAGATTGAAATTCATGTGCCGGACTTACTTTTTTACGAATTGGGGAATATCCTTCAATTTAAGGAAAGCGTCGTGTCCAAAGATGGACTGACAATCCTAAAAGAAACCTTTGGACTTGACCTTCAGATATATCCCATCGATCTACCTCTTGCTGAAGACGCTTACCAAGTTTCCCGGGAATACAAGATAACCTTTTATGATGCATCGTTCGTTGCCCTCTCCCGCCTCCTCGACGCCTCGTTCATGACCGCTGATAAGAAACTATTTGAAAAAATACAACCCCATCCAAAAATCATTTTTCTTGGTAATGTTTAATGATGGGCTTTTCATCGGGCTTCACAGTCTTCCTCAATGATGAAAACCATTGCCGATTTTTTCACGCACGGAATTGCAATATTGCAAGCCAGACCCCACAGCCTTTTTTGAATCCATCCCCGATTTTTCTATTTGCTAAATAGCCCCTTTTTCTTCAGGTCGTTGAGATCACGTGAGGCAGTCTTCTTTACCGAATTACCGTTGCCTGCTGGCGAGATCTTCGACAGATGGGACCCTTTCTAGAATCAAAAATTAGCTTGTATCTAATTGTTATTCAAAAAGAAACTAAGAACCATATCCAGTCCCAATCTACGGAAGCACATCTCCTGGAGCCTTTTTTGGCTGGGAGGTCCCTGTTGCGGGAATCGTGGGAGATCAACAGGGAGCCTTATTCGGCCAAACTTGCTTCCATAAGGGACTGTCCAAGAATACTTATGGAACAGGTTGCTTTTTACTGATGAACATTGGGAGAAAACCGCTGCTTTCAAGGAAGAACCTTCTAACGACGATTAGTTGGGGGATCGGTCAGAGAATTGAATATGCCCTTGAAGGGAGCATCTTTATGGCAGGGGTTGTCGTCAAATGGCTCCGAGATGAGCAACGGATCATTCAACAAGCTTCTGAAAGTGAACGAATGGCCAGTCGCCTCACATCGAATGACGGCGTCTATTTTGTCCCGGCCTTCGTTGGTTTGGGCGCACCGTACTGGGATATGTATGGGCGAGGAACCATTTTGGGGATTACCCGTGGAACGACCCCTGCGCATATCGCTCGGGCGGCCTTAGAGTCAGTTGCCTATCAGACCAGGGATGTAATCGAATGCATGGAGGAGGATTCTGGAATAAGACTGAAGGAGTTGAGGGTTGATGGAGGGGCGGCTGCCAATCAATTTTTGATGCAATTTCAAGCCGACATTCTGGGAGTTCCAGTAGTCATCCAGGAGACCACTGAGACAACTGCATTGGGAGTTGCCTACCTGGCTGGGTTGGCGGTTGGGTTTTGGAAGGATCAAGAACAGATCGCATCAAACTACAAAGTGAAGAGGAAGTTTTTGCCTCGCATGAGTTCCAAACAAAGAGAATCTCTCTATCGAAAATGGAAGGCGGCTATCGAAAGGGCAAGGGGATGGGAAGAAGAGAAATAGCAAAGTGCGAAAAAAAAGACATGAAGAACAAATCTCACCCCTTGAATATTGATCAATAGGTCATTCTGAACTTATTAATATTTTTATCCAACCAAATTTCTGTCCAGGCTTCGGTACTGGATGGCTTCGGAGAGATGTGAAGGCTGGATATTCTCCTGACCTTCGAGATCGGCAATGGTTCGTGCCACCTTCAGAATCCTCGTGTAAGCCCTGGCACTTAAACCGAATTTATCAATGGCCACTTCCAGAAGTCTCTGGCTTGCCTCATCGATCTGGCAATATTTTTTGATGTGACGGTTGGTCATCTGAGCATTGCAGTAAATCTTCATCCCTTTGAAACGTTCGAGTTGAACCTTACGAGCCCGATCGACTCGCCTCTTGATGTCACGGGAAGGTTCTCCTGACTCGCGACTGGCTAGATCCCTGTACTTCACGGCCGGAACTTCAATATGGATATCAATCCGATCCATGAGGGGGCCGGAGATTTTTGAACGGTAGCGATGAATCTGGGGAATGGTGCAATTGCATTCGTTATTGGGATCGCTGTAGTAGCCGCACGGGCAGGGATTCATGGCAGCAACGAGCATAAACCGGGCAGGGTAGGTGAGGGAGGTAGCGGCACGGGAGATGGTCACCCTCTCTTCTTCGAGAGGCTGGCGCATCACTTCCAGCACATTCTTCTTGAACTCGGGAAGTTCATCCAAAAAAAGCACCCCATGGTGGGCGAGGGAGACCTCCCCGGGTTTTGGAATCTGTCCTCCTCCGATTAAGCCTGCATCTGAAACAGTGTGGTGAGGGCTTCGAAAAGGCCTTGTGACAATGAGCGCCCGATCAGCAGGGAGGAGTCCCAGCACACTATGGATCTTGGTCGTTTCGATGCTTTCTTCAAAATTCATATCCGGCAAGATGGTAGGAAGGCGTTTGGCGAGCATCGTTTTGCCAGAGCCAGGAGGACCGATCATGATCACATTGTGACCTCCTGCAGCCGCCACCTCGAGGCATCGCTTCACATGTTCCTGACCTTTTACTTCGTTGAAGTCAACAGGATAGTTCATCTCTGTCTTAAAGACCTCGTCGAGATCCAAAACGACCGGGTCAATGTGAAGGAGGCCATTCAAAAATTCGACACAATCCGAGAGGGTATCGAGCGGAAGAATTTCTATTCCTTTTACCACTGCGGCCTCTTTTGAATTTTCTCTGGGAAGCAGGATTCCCCGTAATCCTGCATTTCTTGCTGCCACGGCAATGGAAAGCGCTCCTTTGATGGGTTTGACCTGACCATCGAGAGAGAGTTCTCCTAAAATGAAATATCGGTCGAGCTTCGTCTTTTGAACCACCTCTGTGGCTGC
>OGCL01002304.1_pt1 | contig 13655 bp, 12 predicted proteins | sample 1570041 | NCBI WGS metagenome assembly OGCL01 (sample SAMN06266162, study PRJEB24511) | hot springs metagenome | isolation source: Hot spring water | place: South Africa: Limpopo | collected 2015-06-22 | reverse complement strand
ACACCTTCGGTCACGATCAGCGCATGTTTGAACTTCGCGCGTTCGGCGTCGAGCAGGGAACGCAGATGCGCGACGTTGTTGTGACGGAATGCCTTGATCGTTGCGCCGCTCAGCCGCGCGCCGGTATGCATCGAGGCATGCGCGAGTTCGTCGATCAGGATCAGGTCGTCACGGCCGGCCAGTGCCGGAATGATGCCGGCGTTGGCGATTTCTTCAGCCAATGCGGCGTGACGCCGTTTGCGTTGTTCTTTATCGAGCGTACGGTTGCGTTCCAACATCCGCGCAGTGCGATAGGCGAAATAGCTGTGCCACAGTGCGTTTTCCGGTCTTTCACCGACTTTTTCCGCCATGTCGATCAACCGCAACAAGCCATAGATGTAGCCGCTGCTCAGACCGTTTTGTTCGCTGAGTTCCTGTAAACGTAAACGGCGGGCGTCGCTGAGCTCGATGAATTCGTCCCAAAACATCTGTTGTTCGAAACAACTCACGGCATTTTTCGGTAATCGTTCCAAGCGTCGTGGATTATGCGCTTTGGCTTGATCCAGGGCTTCTTCGGCCATATTGGCCAATTGATTGATCGGTAAACCCGGCTTGGTGGTGCTGATACCGGCGGAAAAGTGTATTTGCGCGTTGTGAGCAACGTATCGTTGAAAAGCTTGCCGCATTTTGCCGGCCAATTTGATCTGCGACAGCCATGGCCCGATCAGGAAAAAGTCGTCGCCGCCGGCGAAGACTGTATAAGTGTCGGGATATTCGGTTTGGCATAGCCAAGGTAGGTAAACCGCAAAAAAATTGTTGAGCTGACGCGACAGCGCAGCCGTCTTGCTGAAATTGGTATTGTCACCAAGACCATTTTGGAAAATCAGACCGAGATTGTCGACATCGCCTTTCAAGGTGGACAAGGCGCTGATGCCGATCCATTTGTCCGCGTTGTTTCGATCCGGTTGGCGATCGGCACAGGCCAGATGATTGAGCGTTTTGGGCGCACCGATTTCCAGTTTTTCATCGATGCCAATGTATTTGCCCCATTCGGCTTCTGAGATGTCTTTATGCGCTGCGATCGGCACATAGGCGTTGATGTTGCGGCGCGCATAACCATTCCACAATGCCTGATCGCTCGATTTCGGTAGTGAAAAATCCCAAGCTCGCAGCAAGTTGCCGTTTTGGGCTTGTTCGCCAAATTTGCTTTGTATCTCTTCATTTTCGACAAAGCTGACGTGATAACCGAATATCGGTAATTGCAACGCACTGGTCATACCCAAGGGCCGGCGGGTGATCAGGATGCATTCCCGCCGCGTCAACCAGTGCCCAGTTTCAATTTGATCTTTGGCCAATGGGCTGATGTAAGTGTTTTGATCGAGTCGTTCGCTGGCGGGCGAGCGTCCGTCGATTTTACAAACGCCTTTCGTGTTATCAAAACGATCCAGAAAATCATCAAAAACGATTCGTTGCGGGTGACACAAATCAAAACGCTGGCATTTTTTGCTTTCCATTTGTTCGAAAAGCTTGTCGATCAGTCGTCGGTACGGGCTGCGCGCGTCGTCGGATCGCGACGTAGGCGTCGTGCCCACATGCCGGCGAAAATCATTGCAAGCCGCTTCGGTCCAGGCCAAGTTCACGCCCGCCTGGCCGAAACTGTGTTGCAAAAACCATTGGTCCAGTTCTCGTTGAACTTGCAGAAGCTTGGTTTTGGTCGATGTGGTATTCGGCGCGACGATCATGAATTTTCCGGCGGCATTGATGACCTGACTGGTCGAAGGCAAGTCCAACGCGTCCAACACTTTCAGCGCCGCACATTCCGAGAGTAACGAAACGTAAAACGAACGGCCACGCAATAATTTCGCCGCGCGTTTGTTGGTTTCACCGCCGCTCGCGAAGATGAAATCCTGGATGCCGAAAAAGTCGCCCTGAATCAGCAAAAATTTTGGCTCTTGCCAACTCTCTGCTTGTTCGCTCAACGCTTTGCGCGCCGTTTTGCCGATGTCGTCGTTTTCGTAATGATAGCGCCACAAAGCAGTCGCCAGCGCCGCGGTAACGCGGGAATGATCGTACAACGATACATCGGGTTTGACGTTGAACGCCGTCGCAGACGGGATCGCCTGCGTGAAGACGCCCCACAGCGTCTCGAAATGATCCAGCCACAGCGACCAGTTGGTGCGGTGTGATTGGGGTATCTTGGCTAAACTTTCGACAAAACCATCCCAAAGTAGTCGGTATTCTTGTTGTGCTTTGGCATTGTCGTTGTGCTCGTAGCCTTCGGCTTTGATGGGGAAAAGACTGTCCGGCGACAAAGGCTTTAGCGGATAGCGATAATCGAGTTTGGGTTTATCCGTGGTCGTCTTATGAATTTGTTCGAACAAGGTGAGTTGCCGCGCGGTGTAATGGTTTTTACCCGTCGCGGTGCCTTCTGCAGCTTCGTTGTAACGATCGAACTCATCCCGATCGAAGCCGGATGCCACCCGATCGGCCGTCGCAATGATCCATTGCAGAAAGGTATTCGGCTTATGGTGCATCGCGGCGGCATTAATAAAGGAATCATCGGCTTCGCGGGTTTTCCAAGAGCCGAAGGGCGCGAAGTCGGCAGCGGTCAAATCCGGAAAATCGGTTTCGATCACATCCAGCGCCAAACCGGTATAAGCGGCGTGAATGTGGGTGAAACGAACGTTTCGATCGTCGGGGTAGTTTTTTTGCGTTGGACAATACAAGTGCTTGTTGGCTTCGAGCATTTCCCGATCATCATCCCTGATACGGGCGCGTTCGGCGAACTTGCCCAAATCATGGAGAAACGCAGCAAGTGCCACGCGACATGATTGCTCCAATAAAGATTCAATACCCATTCTTTTTCTCTCCTGTTGCATGACAAATTTGCTCATTGCGTAAATCGATCCGATAGCGCGTATGAGGACGTTTACCTACCCCGCGAATCAAATAATCCTGTGCTGCCGCGCCTAGGCGTTGTTTGAGCAAGCGATTGACGCGCGATTTATGCTGTTGGAAAAACGCTTTGCTCATGCCTTCCCGCAACGCCAGCATCGTGCGATCATCGCCGAGGGCGTCGTGCACACTGCGATAATGCGTCAAATACTCTTGGGCGTAATCCATGTCGGCGCTGCCCTCGCACGGACAACGCGGCGCGGTACAGCCAGTTTTCTGCCTCTGCGCCAGCCAGGCATAAAATGCCCAGTCCGAGGGTTTCATTTTGATGACCCGACCGTGGGCGATGAGGTGACGCTGATCGGGGTCGAGCGTCAACTGGGCAGGGCCCAATGTGCGTTGGGCCACGGCGACGGCCTGGCTGAAACTGCACTGTCCTTCGAGCAGCGCCGGGTCGAGACCGTGGCGTAAACGCACGAACGGGATATCGGCCAGAATCACGTCGGCGTGTTGGGTATCCAAGGGGCGGCGCGTCGGTTCGTTGGCGTAAATGACCCGCGAATACGGCGTGGGGTAGTAAAACTCGGGATGCGATTCAAAAGCGCTCGACACCAGTACATGGCTCAATCGATCCTGGATGCGTCCGTACAGCGATAGCGCATAGCCGGCGTAAAACCCCATCGTCTTGCGCCCTCCGGCGATCGAGACGTGGAGCGCGCTATCGGGATCGCTGGTGAAGTGTTTCATCCATTGCGTAATCCCGTCGGCCACCGCGCGATTGTCTTCTTCGGAACGAATATCCTCGAGCAGCCGTCCGTGCGCGTCGTGTAGTACGTGAATGTGCGAGGCATCGAAGCGCGCGGCGGGCCAGGTATAATCATGATAAAAACGCGCCAACCACCCGGCATTGAGTAACGTCAACTGGATGCGCCGGCAGCCTTCGGCGGTGGTCAGAACGTGAATCGATGCCGGCGGCACCGCGCCGTTTCGGTATAGTGCGTACAAGGTTTCGGTGACGACTTGCGGCGTCAAACCGGTCACGACGAGTAAACGGTGGGTCAATTGCTGAGTCATATGCGTTTTCCCGATCATCATGCGACCTGGGCGCAAGGTCATTTCTGGCGTCCTGCCGAGTCGCTACACATGCCGATCACTCCACGGTTTCCAGACGATACATGCCAAGACCCATGCTCGTTGCTTTGCCGGCATGAATCCACTGTCCAAGCCACAAATACGACCACAACGCTTCAAGACCGGCGAGCGGCAACGTCGCCGTGCCGATCACGCCGCCCATGTGCATCGTCGTGTCCTGGCGCGAGGAATAGCGCTGCCATTCGTACCACCGCCAATCGGCGTCGCGAAATTCGCTGCCGCGCGCCAAGCGCGTTAACGCCGCGAAATCGGTTTCCAGCGGGGTATCGGTGTGGAAATACGTCAACATCGATACACGGCGGAGCAGATTGCTGAACACGCCCCCAAAAGCAATGCGTTCGGGATTACCGTGGCGGCCGTCTTGTTTTAACCGTAGCGGCGTTTCGAAGCGCCAGCGCACGGTTTGCGGCATGGCGGGATAGCGCGGTATCTCGGGCGGTGCGAGCGCCGCGAGCTGGCCTTTTTGGTAAACGATGACGGGGGAACCAGCGGGAGGCCATTGTTCGACGTGCTGCAACGTAAACATCTGGCGCTGCCCGCCTATGCCGTGTTGCCCCGCTTGGTGCAAGGCGTGGATCAAATAAGGCAAATAACGCGCGCCGTGGCCGATCAACACGACATCCAACCAATAAAGCCCAGGAGTTTGCGGCTGTTCAGCCAGCGACAAAACGAAAGGGTGCGGCGCGGCGTTGTATTTGCGCATTTTCGTACTGTGCGGCGGCGGTGGCGTTTCGAACACATAAGCATAGGCGCAAGCGAACCGCAACAGGCATTGCGGGCACGGCGTATCGCGCACCACGCAGACGGTTTTCTTCAGATGCTGCCCGAGCGCCCCGCGCCACGCCGAACCGGCATAGCGCGGCAAACGGAGTGGCGGAGTGTAATGAAAGACGAAGCGAAAACGCGATAACGGTAGTTGCGGCTCTGGAAAGCTGTTGGCAATCATTGGGATACACTCCGTGACCTCAGGCGAATCGAGAGCTTAAACCAATTTTGACCACTTGTCATGGACGGCAAGCTTGCCGGCTTGGCCATCCACGCTGTGCTTAGGTAGAATCCAACGCGCTCACAGGGGCTCCACGAGATGCCCCAAGGAGGATCATTCAGGGCGTCGTGGCACCCGCTAAGCGTGCGCGGAGTTCGGCGAGCATCGCCTGGGCCGCTGCGGCGAGCGGGCCAACGAGCTCATGACCTTGCTGCAGTGCATCCAGTAAGATCGCCAGGTCATCGATGTATTCGTGGACCATGTGATTGCGAAGCTTGCGCGCGTCAAGCCATTGATCGGACGAAACGATCCATCCCAAACGCTCGGCGCGGTCGAGATTATCGACGAAAGTCGTGGGACGTTCCCCAACCAGGCGGAACAGTTGCGGTAATAATTTATCGCCCAAAGTATCTTGTAACCGCCCGAAACGGCTGACAAAGGCATCGATGCGTTCGGCGAGGTCGGGGTTTTGCTCCAGCATTGCCAGTTGTTGTTGCGTCAAAGGCGTTGCGAACAAGCGGCGGTCGGTCGTTTGTAAGTGGACAAATTCGCGTTCGACGACTTTTGCCAGAAATTGCAAGCGTTCGCGGAGTATGGTCGGCGGGGTTCTCATAATTGGATCCCGTACTCCATGGCCACGCGATGAATGCCGCTCAGGCTGAGATTCGGCGCTTTCAACACGACATCGACCTCGCGGCCACCCAATGCCCGCATCACTTGCACGGCAATCCGCGCGGCGAGTAACGCGGGCTGTTCAACAGGCTGCGCGAATTCCACCATCAGATCGACATCGCCCCCTTTAGCGTCGTCGTCGAGGCGCGAGCCGAACAGCCAAATCGCCGTGGCGTTGGGCGCGACACGCCGCACGGCTTGAGTCATCGCGGTTTGCATGGCGGGGGAAAGACGCATCGTTCTATACTCTCAACGCTCTAGGCTAATCGGCCAGGCCTGCGGTTTTGGCGCACCATCACCGACTGCGAACGGGCAAGCTGGCCGCATTGCTAAAAACAACAAGTCGAAACAATACATTGCGCGAAGTATCTCGAAGTTGAGCCGCGATGCGGGGTGGTCGAGGAAAGATCCAAAGCAATACGGACGCGCGATCGGTAGGCATCGATGCGCGCCAAATGATTCATAAATGATTCATAACCGGTCGCTGTCGAGTCGGGGACCGATTTTAGCAAAACCTCGCCACTTGCGTTGGTTTCGTTGGCAAGGCGACGTTACGTCCAGTTCAGGGGCATTTTTTGATACGGGGGAGTGTTCATCGATGTCTTATTTGACCTTGCTGCTTTGTACCGTAGGGGGCAGTCATCAACCGATCGTCAGCGCCATCAAGGAATTATCAGCCGATCGGGTGTTTTTTATTTGCTCTGAGAACGATTCCGCGACGGGGCGTCCGGGTTCTGTGAGTCAAATCACCGGCACGGGAATGTGCATCAAAGCCAATCCCCTCGACGCCAAACCCAGTTTGCCAGCGATTCCGCAACAAGCAGGTCTCCAACCCGAGCAATACCAGGTGTTTTGCGCGCCTGCCGACGATTTGGACGCCATTTATCTGGTCTGCCGCAATGCGCTGCGCACGGCACTGCGCGATTTCCCTGGCGCGCGATGGGTGGCCGATTACACCGGCGGCACCAAATCGATGAGCGCGGCGCTGGTATTGGCAGCGCTCGAAGATCCTGCCGTGGAATTACAGATCGTGACCGGCAATCGCGGCGATTTGATCAAAGTTCGCGATGGCTCGCAGTATGTGGCACTGGCCAATTACGAGCGTATTCGTTTCGAACGCCTGGCCGCGCCGTTTCGCGAGTGCTGGTCGCGTTTTGCATACAGTGAAGCCGAAGCGGGCTTCAAAGGCATCGCCGCGCCGCGCGATCCGCATCTGCGCGGGCGTTTGTTCGCGTGGCGCGATTTGAGTCGAGCCTTTGCCGCATGGGATGGCTTCGATCACGCAACGCCCCAAACCATCATTCAAGACTATGCCCCGAAGTTACCGAATAGTCTGAAAGAATATTTGCCAGTGCTGAGCCGCTTGAACGACACGCGCGACACGCAAAAACGCGACGCCGCGCGTTTGTTCGATTTGTACCGCAATGCCGAACGCCGTGCCGCCCAGGGCCGTTACGACGATGCCGTCGCCCGCTTGTACCGGCTCTGGGAATGGAGCGCCCAGTGGATATTGAAAACACGTTGCGGCATCGACACCAGCGACATTCCAGCGGATTGGTTACCGAAGGACATGCCGCGCAGCCCAAACAGCCGCGGCAAAATCCAAACCGGCTTGTTCGACTCCTGGAAACTCGTCAAACGCAAAAAGTCGGACAGCATCGCCGCGCACTTTTTCATGCGAGAAGAAAATACGCTGCGCAATCTTTTAGAGACGCGCAATCTGTCGATTTTGGCGCATGGTTTCGAACCGGTGACGCATGAAAATTGGGCGCCCATCATCGCATGGACCGAAAACCAGTTTTTACCGATGCTGCTCGAAGAAACGCGCTCCCACGGCATCCGCGAATTGCCGCCGCAATTGCCGCATCATGATGCCTGGCCTGCGATGGCAGCCAAAGAAGGGGAATGATGAACCGTTTTGCACGATGCTCGATCACATTGGGCGGATTACGCCAATGAGACATTTATTGCTGTGCACCCTCGGCGCCAGTTGGGCGGTCATTCCAGAAGTCTATGCATTTTTGGCGTCCGAGCGTTTGCCGTTGTACCGCCATCATCCACAAGCCTCCCAGCTCGCCGCGCTGGTCGCCGAACACGGTCTGGCCGCGCCCGATGAAATTTGGCTGCTGACGACGCAAGGCGCACCGACACAAACCGGCTTGACGCGATTCCGCGAGTGGCTGGCAGCGCTCGCTGCACCACCGGTGGTGCGGATATGGCAAGCGGCAGAGACCGATCAGCTCGCAACGCAAACCGAATGCGCGCGCATGCGCGAATTGATCGCCCGCGCCTGTCTCAAAGCCTCCGAATACGCTGCGGGCGGGCAAGTGGTGTTGTCCTTGGCGGGTGGGCGCAAAACGATGAGCGCCGATATGCAATGGGCGGGAGGGATCTTTGGTTGTGCCGCGCTGTTGCACGTCATTGGGATCGACCCGTTGCCACCGCGTTTGCGCGAGGCCATGCCGGCGTTGTTGACGGCACCGCTGCCGGAAGAGCTGGCGGCTTACGTCACGCCCTTGATCACGGGACAAGCGCGCCGCAGCGATTGGCTGGATATTACGCTCGATGGCATCGGGCCGATCGACAGCGCGAGTTATCCCGTGCCATGGCCTGCGGCGGGTACTTGCGCGGTCTTCGAAGATCCACCGCGTTTGGTCATGGAATTACAGCAACGCGAACGCGCCAGCAATCAATTGCTCGGCAATTATTTGATCGAAATCAGCCGCGATGAACATCACGAAAACTGGCGCAGTTTGTATCGCTTGGCGCCACGCCGCATCAATCAATTGCGCGCGACCCCGCTGACAACCCACCATCGCGACTGGCTGATACGCTTACCAAAAGCCGATCTGCACCGCCACCTCGGCGGCTGTTTGGATTTGGCCGCGCAACGCCTTGTCGCACAAGCGATTTGGGACGCCTTATCTCCCGACGAACGCCAAGGTACCGCTCGGCATTGTGAAAGCCTCCTGACCCAACGGCACTGGGATTGGCAATGGCCGACGCATCTCAAAGCACGCGGCGTGCGTAGCCATCACGCGGCTTATTTGCTGCTGCACCTCGACGACGCGCGATTGCGCCAGCAGCTCTGGGGATGCACCGAACCGCGCGTCGCGCTGAAAACGCGCCACCCGCATGGCTTTGCGGCTTACGAGCGCCCCGGTGAATTGAGCGGTTCCGCCTTGCTGAGTCATCCGGCAGCGATCGCGCCTTATGCAACCGCCATCGTCGAACAAGCGGTTGCGGAAGGCTTGGCTTATGTGGAATTGCGCGGGAGTCCGCAAAAATATCAGCAAGACGGCTTGGCGTTTTTGGAGCGCTTTTACACCGCGTTACAAACGGCTTTGCTTGCGCTTCCAGCCATGCAGCGGCCGTGGGTGCGCTTTTTGATCATCGCCGATCGCCGCGCCGATCGTGCCGCGTTGCAAAAAACCATTTGCGATGCCGTCGCCGCGAAAGCGCGCTGGCCGGATTTCGTCGTCGGTTTGGATCTCGCCGGCGATGAACAACACACCGCCCCGGCGGCGATCGCTGATGTGTTCCAGCCGGCTTTCGAATACTGCTTGCCGCTCACGATTCATGCCGGAGAAGGCGAGGAGGCGACGGCGATTTGGCAAGCGGCTTATCACCTGCACGCGGATCGTATCGGTCATGGTTTGAGTTTGCACGATCATCCGTCCTTGGCCCAGCGTTTTCGCGATCGCAATATCTGCTTGGAACTGTGCCCGAGTTCCAATCGCGAAGTCGTCGGCTTTTACGATCCCGACGAGCCGGCGAGTCATGCGTGCCCACGTTATCCTTTGTGGTCGCTGTGGCAACAGGGGCTACCTTTAACGGTGTGTACCGATAACCCCGGCATCAGTCGTACGACACTGGCCGATGAATACTTGGCGGCGGCGCGCATGAGCGATGGCAACATCAGCCAATGGGATGCCTTGGCCATGATCAAACAAGGCTTCGTACACGGCTTTTTGAACGAGCGTGATAAGGAAAGCATGATGAAAACCATCGACGCGCGTATGCGCTATTTATTGATCAGGTGAACCCTTTTATGAAGCGCTGCTAAGGGTAGGACTCGACGTGGCGAAGTGTATTACAATAGCGTCCATCTCCGATTACGAGATGATGGGTTTCATTGACGTTGCCCATTCAGACACGGGCAATGAAGACTTAAGCTTCGGACCTCGCATCGATTAAGGTAAAGACATGCTCCAACATAGCGAACAGCGTAACTTTATCCGCATGGATATCCAATGCGAAATGACGTACCGTTACCCCGACTCTCCGCAAATTTATGTGGCCGTATGCAAAAACTTGAGCGGTTCCGGGGTATTGTTTACCGCAGCGCAAGCCATTGAAGTCGGTGCGGCGCTGGAAATCAAGCTTGCGCCCACCAACGCCTTGACGCCGCCTATGAAAGCGCTCGTCGAAGTGTTGCGTTGCCGACCCGCCACGGACGGGGACGGGTTTGATATCGCGGCTGAAATCAAAGCAATTACGGAATAATTGAATCTTCGATAGCATGTATTTAATCACCAAGGAAATCTATTTTTGCTATGGCCATCGTTTGTTGCATCATCCTGGCAAATGCCGCCATGTGCATGGGCATAGCGTCAAAGCCGCCATCACGCTACACCGCGCCACGTTGAACGAACACAGCATGGTTTGCGACTTCGCCGACATCCGCGATTGTGCCGAGCGCTACATCGACGAACATCTTGACCACAATTTGCTGCTGCATCGCGATGATCCGTTGATTCCTTTTTTGGAACGACAAGGCGAACGTTACTTGGCCCTCGATGAACATCCAACCGCGGAAGTATTGGCGCGGATGATCTATGAATACATGAAAAATCAGAATTTCACGGTCGAGCAAGTGACGCTGTGGGAAACCGCCAGCGCGTATGCCTGCTACCGGGAAAATTAGCGCGTTATGGCTTCGCTGCAATTGGTCAACACCGCCTGGTGTCTCGATCGGCTCTACGAATCGAATTATCACAAGCTGCTGCGTTTGATCCCGCATTTATCGATCCTGGAACGACAAGCCACCGCCTACGCCGATGACAAGCCGCCGCTGCGCATCAATGTCCTCGACAAAGCGCCTTACACGCTGACCGTCACGTTGAGCTATCAATTCGACGGCGTGCCCTCTCCCACTCCCAATGGCGATCGCCCAATTGCCGTGCGCGTTTATTGGGATGCGCGCCTCGCCGAGGCGCTGCCGCCACCATCGATGCGTATCCCGCCGCAACAGGCGCTCGACGACAAATGGCAGCGCAATTATTTTCTCGATCGTTGGCTCGATCATTGCTTGCGCGCCAATTATTGTTTTCCCACCGCGCATCACGAAACCCTCGCAATGTGACACGCCGTTCCTAAGTAAGAGCAATGAAAACATGGCGAGCGTCGAAGAAAAACAACAAACTACGCACTTGACGGAAGAAGAATATCTCGCTTCCAATAGCTTGTCGCCAATAAAACGGGAGTTCATCGAGGGCCGGGCTGACGCAATAGGGTCCGAGCCAGTGAAAACCCTCACCGTATTGTCGCGAATCTCTTTCGGTACATTCGACAATCACCAAAGGAATATCCTGCGTCTCGTTAATCGCCGATTTCAAGGTCAAATTGGGTAAGGATTCTGTTTACCTCGATGCGTTCGTCGATGACGCACCGCTTTCGGCAAGGACGAGGCGGCGACGTCCCTCGTCACCATTGTCGAAATCCTGTCGCGTTCAACCCGGAAAATCGATATCACGACCAAATTGTTGCGCTATATCAAACTGCCATTGCTGCAAAAATATGTCATGATCGAGTGTGCTATCGTATCGGTTCGGTTATTGCGGAGAAAAGAGGTCAGTTTTATGTCGATCGACTTGGCGATGCGCGTCGAAGCAATTTACCTGTCGATCACCTCGATATCAACGCATTCAGGGTCAAACATCCACAGCGCGTTGATCTCGTCTGATTACGCCTCATTCGCGTTCGTTTCCGATAAACTCAAATTCCTTCCTACGCCATGAGTTCCATTGCCAATTCTCCAATATCCACGCCATCCCGGCTTATCCTCCTCAAGAAATTCGCGGCAATCATTTTTGCACTGCTGGGCATTAGCTTCATCTTGTGGCTGGACAGCTGGTTCATGGATCATGCCGAAATGCCCAACCTCAGTCGCGACATGAGCTATGGTCTATTGTTGCTGGTCGGTTTTTTGAGTAGTTTCCATTGCGTCGGCATGTGCGGACCGTTGATCATCGGCTATAGTGCGAAAAGCGCCGCGCAAGGCCACGCCTCGCACCATGCGCATTTGTTATACGGCTTGGGCAAAACGCTGTCCTATACCGCGATCGGTGCGTTGTTTGGCGCATTCGGCGCCTTGATCGCCTTCACGCCGGAGACGCAAGGCATGGTCGGTATTGCGGCGGGCGTGTTTTTACTGTTGTTCGGCTTGCACATGCTGGAGGTATTTCCGGCGCTGGATCATTTCCAATTCCATCCGCCGCGCTTCCTGATGCGTTTCGTCGGCAAGGCCTATCGCAAGCACAGTAACCCTTTCATCATCGGCCTGCTCAATGGTTTGATGATCATCTGTGGCCCGTTGCAAGCCATGTATATCATGGCCGCGGGCACAGGCAGTGGCGCGCAAGGCGCGCTGATCCTGCTGTTTTTCGGACTCGGCACTTTGCCGTTGCTGTTGGGCTTCGGCATGTTGACAAGCGTGGTGTCGAAGAATTTGACGCCAAAGCTCTTGAAAGCTTCGGGCGTCATCGTCATGGCCTTGGGCGCGATCATGCTTAATCGCGGCTTGGCGGCGACCGGCAGCGGCATGGATTTTCACACGCTGACGACGCGCCTCGCGCAATTCCTGGCACCGACCCACCTCGCCGACACGGCAAATTGCGAAGCGACGCAGACCATCCGCATGGAAGTTTCGAAAAGCGGCTTCGTGCCGAATAATTTTACCTTGCGCAAAGGCGTGCCGGTGCGCTGGGAAATCCACGGTAAAGAAATGACACCTTGCAACAAAGCCATCATCGTTCCGCAGTATGGCTTGGACATCAAACTGCAACCAGGCTGGCAGACGATCGAATTCACGCCACAACAAACCGGCGTCGTCGCGTGGAGCTGCTGGATGGGCATGATCCCGGGGACTTTCATCGTCATCGACGAAGCGCCCGCTGAAGAATCCGCCGAAACGTCCCGGATAACGCGCTTCATCGACGACGCACGGCGCGCGTTACGGGCGATGTGGCATAAAATCTCGGCATCGTAACATCCACTCACCCCAAATACTTATTCCGCCCTTAAATTCGCCGGCCTCGTCCTGAACATAGAAGCCGCGATCCCGTTACAGGGACATGAATGGACGAAATCACACAGTACTGGCTTGCGGCTAAAACCGGAATTCGACGCACAAAAAAGCCCCGAGTTTTTTTGGACTCGGGGCTTGGAGTCATCGCATCGTCGAAAAGCCTGGTTGGTAGGCTTCTCACCCATCCTGGGTCCGGGCATTCCAGCCCGGAATCCTTGAAAATCTTCCTTGTTGTTTGCGATGTCGAATATTCTCCCCTTTTCCGCTGCGAGTGTCTGTCAGTCGCAGCGGAAAGTCTTGTCAGCCAATGCTTACAAAACTTCGCTCTGTCACGGCACGATTTCGATCAGCACTTCGTCGGGATTGACGGCAAAGGCGTGCATGGGGGTGAGGAGAAGGGCGAGAACCAGCAAAAGGCGCCGCACCGTCAGACGTGCTCGCCTCTCATCCGGCTGCCGCCACCTCCCCGCCAGCGGGGAGAAGGCCGAAGCCACAAGCGCCTGCCGTCCCCTCTCCCCGCTTGCGGGGAGAGGGCCAGGGTGAGGGGCAAGGGTCAGTTCAGCGCCTTGATCGCCGGATAAAGCGCCCGGTAGCGGCCATAGGCCTGCTCGTAGGCGCTGGTCAGTCCGGCGACCGGCTCGATCGTCTCGGCGGTTTCAGGGG
>OGCL01002300.1_pt1 | contig 13676 bp, 9 predicted proteins | sample 1570041 | NCBI WGS metagenome assembly OGCL01 (sample SAMN06266162, study PRJEB24511) | hot springs metagenome | isolation source: Hot spring water | place: South Africa: Limpopo | collected 2015-06-22 | reverse complement strand
TTGGGCACGTAGTGGTTGTCCATGACATCGAAGTGGACGATGTCCGCCCCGGCGGCGAGTACGTTGTCCACTTCCTCACCCAGGCGGGCGAAGTCGGCGGAAAGGATCGACGGGGCGATGGCGAAGGGTTGCATGGCGCACCTCTAAGGGCTTGGGTCACGGTGGCGCGCATTGTAGCGCCCTTGATCGACAAGCGCAGGAGACAGTGGGAGGCGCTTCAGCGGCGAGCTTCTGGCTTTTGTGCCAAGCCAATCGCGGCCAAAGCCCCTCCCACCATGAGCCGCCTACCTCAGATACCGCCGAGGCAGAGGTACTTGATCTCCAGATACTCATCCAGACCGTACTTGGAGCCTTCGCGGCCGAGCCCTGAAGCCTTCATACCGCCGAATGGCGCCACTTCGTTGGAGATCAGGCCGGTGTTGATGCCGACCATGCCGTACTCCAGCGCTTCGGCGACACGGAAGGTGCGCCCCAAGTCGCGGGTATAGAAGTAGCCGGCCAGGCCGAACTCGGTGTCGTTGGCCTGGCGTACCACCTCGGCTTCGTCGCTGAAGCGGAACAACGGCGCCAGCGGGCCGAAGGTTTCCTCGCGGGCCACACGCATATCAGGGGTGACGTCGGTGATGACCGTCGGCTCGAAAAAGTGCCCGCCCAGCTCATGCGCCTTACCGCCCTGCAGCACCTTGGCGCCCTTCTCCAGCGCATCGGCCAGATGAGCCTGCACCTTGGCCACGGCATTGCCGTCGATCAACGGGCCAATGACGACGCCTGCTTCATCACCCGGGCCAACCCGCAGTTTGGCCACGGCCGCGGCCAGTTTTTCGGCAAAGGCGTCATAGACGGCCTCGTGCACATACAGGCGATTGGCGCAGACGCAGGTCTGCCCGGCGTTGCGGTACTTGGCCACCAGCGCGCCTTCGACCGCGGCATCGAGATCGGCATCCTCGAAGACGATGAACGGCGCGTTGCCACCGAGCTCCAGCGAGAGCTTCTTCAGGGTCGGCGCACATTGCTCCATCAGCTTGATGCCAACGCCGGTGGAGCCGGTGAACGACAGCTTGCGCACGATGGGGTTGGCGCACAGCTCGGCGCCGACTTCGCGGGAACGCTCGGCATCGGCCGGCAGTACGCTGAACAGCCCGGCCGGGATGCCCGCGCGCTCGGCCAGCACAGCCAGCGCCAGCGCACTGAACGGTGTCTGCGGCGCCGGCTTGAGCACCATGGCGCAGCCAGCGGCCAACGCCGGGCCGGACTTGCGGGTGATCATCGCCGCCGGGAAGTTCCAGGGCGTGATCGCCGCGGTCACGCCAATGGGTTCCTTGGTCACGATCAGGCGCTTGTCCGGCTGATGGCCGGGAATGGTGTCGCCGTAGACGCGTTTGGCTTCCTCGGCGAACCATTCGATGAAGGATGCCGCGTAAAGCACCTCACCGCGCGCCTCGGTCAGCGGCTTGCCCTGCTCGGCCGTCATGATCCGCGCCAGGTCTTCCTGGTTGGCCAGCATCAACTCGTACCATTTGCGCAGCCGCGCCGCGCGCTCCTTGGCCGTCAGCGCCCGCCAGGCGGGTTGGGCAGCCTGCGCCGCCTCGATGGCCTGACGGGTCTGCGCGCCACCGATGTTCGGCACCACGCCCAGCGACTCGCCGTTGGCAGGATTGAAGATTTCAGTCACATCGCCATTGCTGGCGTCGCACCACTGGCCGTCGATATAGGCCTGATGGCGCAGCAGATCGGGATCGTTCAGTTGCATGATTGTCTCCTGTTGCCGAGATCACCCCCTCGGCTGAATTAGGGATTGAAGTCTTCACTCGGCGGGCGGCAGATCCTTGGTAAAGGTCTGGTCGTTTTCGCCACGGAACATCCGTGCCCCATAGATCAGCGCGCACAGGCCAACGCCAATGGCGAAAGCCCAGCCGGCGCCCTTGATCGCCAGCACCGCACCGATCACCCCGGCGATGCCCAGGTCACGCTGGCTGCGTGCTTCCATGATGCCCAGGCGCACACTGACGTAGCCCTGGATCAACAGGGTCAGCGCCAGCGCGACGCCGAGGATCGGCTGCACCAGCGTGACCACCGGCAATAGCAGCAGACCGGTATTGGTGCCCCAACGGAACGAGCCAACCCCGCCGTAGATCGATTTCATCGCCTTGGCGCCACCCTTGAAGCGCTCGGTGATCACCACCTGCATGGCCGACCATTGCGGGCCACACATGGCCACGTCCGGCCCGAAGATGCTCATGAAGGCATTGCGCCCACCGAAGATCAGGTGCGAGCGGTTGGGGTTGAAGTCGACCTTCTCGTCACGGCGTACATGGTCGGCTTCGCCGAGGATCGCCCTGGCGCCGAGCACGTCGCCGAACACCACCAGATAGGCGGCGAACACGGTGGGAATGGCGGTGACGAACATCATCAGTGGCGGCATGCCGAGGCCGAACACGGTGTATTCGTTCCACAGGGTGACGAAGTCCGGCTGGCTGATGCCCCACTCGATGCTGGGCCAGGGTGCCTCACCGAAAATCGGCGCGACGATCACTGCCAGCAGAATGATCGGGAAGATGCCCAGCTTGGCGAAGTTCCACCAGAAGCGATTGCGCTTCTTCAGCTCCTGGAAATGGATGGAGAACACCAGGTAGAAGGCGATGCCGATGGCGATGGAAATGGTCCAGGGGAAGCTGTCGAAACGACCGCCTTCCTTGAATACCGTCACCACCGCGCTGAGGCCGGCGCCCATGATGATGCCGGCCTTGAGCGCCGAGGGCACCAGGGACACCACCTTGCGCGCCATGCCCGTCATGCCCAACCCTATAGAAAACGCGCCCAGCATCAACTGGAAGGCAATCAGCGCATGCACCCGCTCCGGGCCCTCCGGAAACTGGCTGCAGTAGGCCATCAACAAAGGAATCGCCGGGGTGATCCAGCCCGGAACCACGGGGTCACCCAGCAGGTGGTGGGTCAGATACAGCAGGCCGTTGAGCATGACCACCGCCAGCGCCACCTCGAAGGGCATGCCGAGAAATTCGGTCATCAGCGGAATCGCCGCCAGATCCACCGCGCACATGAGCAGGCCCTGCATGTAGTCGGAGACTTCGAAGCGGTAATGAATGAAAGGCAGACGCACCTTGAATGGCCCCACCGGCCAGTAGGGGGCTTCCACACCAAGGTCTTGTTGATGCAGTTCGGACATTTGAGTCACCCAGCTTTATTAGAGTTGTATTTCAGCCGGCCCCAGCACACTGGGGCCTTTCATCTTCGTTGCGGTAATCAGTAGGCAGCGCGGTAGATCTGTTCGATATCGCCAGCCGTCAGGCGCCGCGGATTGTTGCGCATCAGGCGGTCGATCTTGCTCGCTTCCTCGGCCATGGCCGGGATGGCGTCTTCCGGCACGCCGAAGCTGCGCATGCCCTTGGGAATGTCGACGCTGGCGCACAGCTCGGCCATGGCCTCGACGGCCAGGTCGGCGGCGGCCTTGTCGCTCAGGCCATGCGTTTGCACACCGAGAGCAGCAGCGATCTCGGCCATGCGCTCGACGCAGGCCAGCTTGTTCCAGGCCATCACGTAGGGCAGCAGCAAGGCATTGCTGACGCCATGAGCGATGTTGAAGCGCCCGCCCAGCGGATAGGCCAGCGCATGCACGGCGCCCACGCCGGCATTGCCGAAGGCCATGCCGGCCATGAGGCTGGCGGTGGCCATGTCTTCGCGAGCGACCAGATCCGCCGGGTTGGCATAGGCCTTGGGCAGCGCCTTGGCGATCAGCTTGATGGCGCCAATGGCCAGGGCGTCGGTGATCGGCGAGGCGTTGACCGACAGGTAGGACTCCACCGCGTGCACCAATGCATCGACGCCACTGGCAGCGGTCACGCCGCGCGGGCAGGTCAGGGTCATCAGCGGGCTGACCAGGGCCACATCGGGCAACAGGTAGTCGCTGACGATGCCCTTTTTCAGTTGCGCCTGCTTGTCGGAGAGGATCGACACGTTGGTCACTTCCGAGCCGGTGCCGGCGGTGGTCGGGATGGCAATCAGCGGCGGCCCCTTGCGCTTGATCTGATCGACGCCGAACAGCTCTTCCAGTGCACCGTCATGCCCCACATAACCAGCCACGGCCTTGGCGATATCGATGGCGCTGCCGCCACCGACGCCGATCAGACCGTCGTGGCCGCCGTCGCGATAGACCTTGGCGCAGGCTTCGACGATAGCGATTTCCGGCTCCGGCTCGACACCGTCATAGATGCCATAGCGGCGCTCGCCGAGCTGCTTGAGGACATGCTCGACCGTACCGGACTTGATCAGGATGGCGTCGGTGACGATCAGCGGATTGGTGATATTCAGTCGAGGCAGTTCGAGCGCCAGTTGCTCCACGGCCCCTTGGCCAGTCAGCAGCTTATTGGCGATCTTGAATGCGGCAGTGTTCATCAGCAGGCCCCTTTTGCGTTGTTATGCTGAACGGGTTCGGGGCTTGCCATAGCCAATCCTGTGCCAGCTCGCCGAAAGCGGCGTGCTAGAAGGCTTGCGTCGATTTGTCACAGCGCGCTACGGGCTGCGCTTGATCAGAAAATCAATCAAAAGACCGTGATTCGATCCATTTTTCAATCAACCCTGTTCCCAGCGCTTCATCTTCTGCACCAGCGTCGCCTGGCTCAGACCAAGCACCTTGGCTGCTTCGCGGGTGGTCTTGTGCTGCATCAGGGCACGGCGGATGAGGCGCCGCTCGAGGTTCTCCACCTGCTTGCGCAATGGCAGCAGGTCGTCTTCGCCTGCGTCGCTGCGGGCGATGCGCATCTCCTCCGGCAGGTCGAACAGCTCGATGCGTTCGCCACTGCAGGTGACCACCAGGCGCTCGACCAGATTGATCAGCTCACGGATGTTGCCGGGCCAGGCGTAGTCGGTCAGTGCATCGAGCGCTTCGAGTTCCCAGCTCAGTGCGCGGCCATAACGCTGGTTGAACTCGGCCAGGTAGAAATCCAGCAGCGGCTGAATTTCCTCGGGGCGCTCGCGCAGCGCCGGGATGTGGATCGGCACGACGTTGAGCCGGTAATAGAGGTCGGCACGAAAACGACCCTCGGCGACCATCGTGCGCAGGTCATGGTGGGTGGCGGTGATGATGCGCACGTCCACCTCTTTCAACTCCAGACCACCGACCGGAATGAAGCGGCTCTCCTCGATCACCTTGAGCAGCTTGACCTGCAGCGGCAGCGGCAGATCACCGATCTCATCGAGAAACACCGTGCCCTGGTGCGCCAGCTCCAGCAGACCGCGCTTGCCCTTGCTGCCGGCACCGGTGAACGCGCCCGGCACATAGCCGAACAACTCGGCCTCGATCAGGTTCTCCGGCAGCGCACCGCAGTTCAGCGCCAGGAACGGCTGCGCCGCGCGCGGGCTGCTCTTGTGGATGTACTGGGCGATCAGGGTCTTGCCGACGCCGGTCTCACCCTGCAGCAGCACCTTCACGTCGCTGGCCGCGACCTGCCGCGCCTGCATGAAGACTCGCCCCGAAGCGGGCTTGTCGGCGACCGGGGAGGCATCGAGCAGATCGTCACGCTGCCCGGCATGCAGCCTGGCCGTGCTGTTGCGCAGCTGCTTCAGTTGCTGCAGCTCGTCGCGCTCGTGCTTCATGCGCAGCAGCTCGGTCATGTCGCGCACGGTGCTGACCACGTAGCGCACGCGTCCATCGGCAGCGAAGATCGGCGTACCACTGACCAGCAGGCGTTTGCCCTGGCTGACGCTCTGCATCAGCGACAGCGCCTTGCCTTCCTTGAGCACACGCAAGGACACCGACTGCGAGATCACGCCCTGCTCGACCAGCGCCTGCATGTGCTGGCCGACGACGTCCTCGGCACGCAGCCCGGTCAGGCGCTCATAGGCACTGTTGACCTTGAGGGTGATGCCATCGGCGTCGGTGATGTAGACGCCATCGTGCAACGCGTCGATCAGCTCACGAAAACCGGGATCATCGAAGTCCATCTGGCCGCCTTGTTACGAAGGAGAGACCACACATTCTACGCCCGGAAACGAGCAAGGCCCCGCCGGTTTTCCGGCGAGGCCCTGAGCATGCGGCTACGGCGATTTATTCCGGCGCCGAAGTTCGCAGCTTCTCGCTACGCCCACGCAGCCACTCCAGAGTCAGCAGCAGCAGGACGGAGAAACCGATCAGCAGAGTCGCTGCGGCGGCGATGGTTGGCGACAGGTTCTCGCGGATGCCGCTGAACATCTGCCGCGGCAGGGTGGCCTGCTCGGGGCCTGCGAGGAACAGGGTCACCACCACTTCGTCGAACGAGGTGGCGAAAGCGAACAGTGCACCCGAGATCACCCCAGGCGCGATCAGCGGCAGGGTCACCCGGCGAAACGCCGTCAGCGGCGAGGCGCCGAGACTGGCGGCGGCGCGCACCAGGTTGTGGTTGAAGCCCTGCAGCGTGGCCGACACGGTGATGATCACGAACGGCACGCCGAGCACCGCGTGCACCAGGATCAGCGACAGGTAGCTGTTGCCCATGCCCAGCGGCGCGAAGAACAGGTAACTGGCCACACCGATGATCACTACCGGGACGATCATCGGCGAGATCAGCAGGCTCATCACCAGCGCCTTGCCACGGAACTCGCCACGGGTCAGGCCGATGGCCGCCAGGGTACCGAAGACCATGGCCAGCAGTGTGGCGGCCGGGGCGATGATCAGGCTGTTCTTCAGCGAGCGCATCCAGTCGGCGGACATGAAGAAGTCCTCGTACCAGCGCAGCGAGAAGCCCTGCAACGGGTAGACCAGGAAGGTGCCGGAGTTGAACGACAGCGGCACGATCACCAGCACCGGCAGGATCAGAAACAGCAGGACCAGGCCGCAGAGAATGCGCAGGCCGTAGTACCAGAGGCGCTCGACGGGGGACATGTAGGGGCTGAGCATGGCTGTGACTCCATTTAGCGTTTAGCTCCCCTCTCCCGCAAGCGGGAGAGGGTCATCAGATAGCCTGCTACGCAGGCGTGTTCTATGGCCGCTTTTAGCCAAGCCTCAGCTTGCTCGCACCAACCAGCCAGCTGTACACCACATAGAGCACTAGGGTCGCGGCCAGCAGCAGGCCGCCGAGCGCCGTGGCCATGCCCCAGTTGATGGTGGTGTTGGTATAGAAGGCGACGAAGTAGCTGATCATCTGGTCGTTCGGGCTGCCCAGCAGCGCCGGGGTGATGTAGTAGCCGATGGACAGGATGAACACCAACAGGCAACCAGCACCGACTCCGGCCAGCGTTTGCGGGAGGTACACCCGCCAGAAACTGGCGAACGGGTGGCAGCCGAGCGACACCGCCGCACGCATATAGCTGGGCGAGATACCCTTCATCACGCTGTAGATCGGCAGGATCATGAACGGCAGCATGATGTGGACCATGGCCACGTACACACCGCTGCGGTTGAACACCAGTTGCAGTGGTTGCTCGATGATGCCCAGCGATATCAGCGCGCTGTTGATCAGCCCTCCGGACTGCAAGAGCACGATCCAGGCCGCGACCCGCACCAGGATCGATGTCCAGAACGGCAGCAACACCAGAATCATCAGCAGGTTGCCCTGCCGCGTCGGCAGGTTGGCCAGCAGGTAAGCCAGTGGGTAAGCCAGCACCAGGCAGATGGCGGTGATCACCAGGCTCATCCAGAAGGTACGGGCGAAGATATCCAGATAGATGGCCTGATCCGGCGTGGCCTTGGCCAGTTCGCCGAGGTCGTCGATGCGGTGATCGAGCGCGGCCAGCAGGTAATAGGGGGTGACCGACGAGGCATTGCGGCGGATCACCTGCCAGTAGGCGGGGTCGCCCCAGCGCTCGTCCATATCGAGGAAGGCCTCCTGGTAGGACGCCGGCTCCTCGCGCAGCGGCAGCTTGCGTGCGGTACTGCTGACCAGGCTACGGAAGCCCGCCAGCTCCATGTTCAGGCGCTTGGACAGATCGCCCAGGCTCTGGTTACGCCGCGCTTCGAGCATATCGCTGGCAATCGCCCGGTACGCCGCCTCATCCGGCAGGCCACGGCCATCCCAGGCAGCAATCGCCTCGACGGTGCGCGGCAGGCTGCCGACCACTTCCGGGTTGTCCACACTGCGCAGCAGCAAGGCGCCGATGGGCAGCAGAAAGGTCAGCAGAAGAAACAGCAACAGCGGCAGGATCAGCGCCTTGGATTTCAGGCGATTGAAACGCTCGGCACGAGCCAGTCGCTGCTTCAGGCTCGGCCCGGGCAAATCATTGGCAGGCAGTACGGCGGCCATGGACAACTCCGCAAGCAAGAAAGAAATTCAGACGGCCCCGCCAGCAGGAGGGGCCGGATAGGCGACTTAACGCGCGGCCCAGGCGTTGAAACGTTGCTCCAGCTGCTCGCCGTAATCAGCCCAGAAGGTCACGTCGATGGCCACCTGGTTGGCGATGTTTTCCGGGGTAGTCGGCATCAGGTTCAGACGCTCCGGCGCCAGCAGCTCAATGGCCTGTTTGTTGGCCGGGCCGTAGGCGATGTTCTCCGAGTAGGTCTTCTGCGCTTCAGGTTTGACCGAGAAGGCGATGAATTCCTTGGCCAGTTCGGCATTCTTGGCACCGCGCGGGATGGCCCAGGAGTCGAAGTCGTAGATGCCGCCGTTCCACACCACCTGCAGGTTGCTCTCGCCCTGCACGGCAGCGATACGACCGTTGTAGGCCGAGCTCATCACCACGTCGCCGGAGGCGAGGTACTGCGGCGGCTGGGCGCCGGCTTCCCACCACTGGATGTTCGGTTTCAGCTCATCGAGTTTCTTGAATGCGCGATCCTGGCCTTCCTTGGTGGCCAGCACCTTGTACACGTCCTTGACCGGCACGCCGTCGGCCATCAGGGCGAATTCCAGGGTGTACTTGGCGCCCTTGCGCAGGCCGCGCTTGCCTGGGAATTTCGCTACGTCCCAGAAGTCGGCCCAACTGGTCGGCGCCGCGCTCAGTTTGTCGGCGTTGTAGGCCAGCACCGTGGACCAAACGAAGAAGCCCACGCCGCACGGCTGGATGGCGCCGTCGATGAAGTTGGCTTCATCGCCGAACTGCGCCGGATCGAGTTCCTCGAACAGGCCTTCGTCGCAACCACGGGCCAGTTCCGGCGACTCCACCTCCACCAGATCCCAGCTCACGCTGCGGGTGTCGACCATGGCTTTGACCTTGGCCATTTCACCGTTGTATTCGCCGCCCAGCACCTTGTTGCCGGTTTCCTTCTCGAAGGGTTCGTAGAACGCCTTGACCTGCGCCGCCTTGTTCGCGCCGCCGAAGGAAACCGCCGTCAGGTCCACCGCCAGTGCCGGCATGGCACAGCTAACGCCCAGGGCCAACGCCGCGAGCTTCAGGGATTTCGTCATTCTTATCAGCTCCTCTGTGTTACGGGGTAAAGGTGAAGCACTGCGCGAAAGGCTCACTCGACTTGGAGTGGATCCAGCGCGCGGACATGCTCGACAGACCAGCCGAGCGGAACCAGGTCACCAACCGTCAGCGCCGGATCGAGCTCGGCCACGGGTTGCTTGACGTAGAAATCGGACTTGCCGCAGACCTCCATGCGGATACGCACGTGGTCGCCCAGGTAGATGAACTCGGCGATGCGCCCGGAGAAACGGTTCGGGCAGGCCTCGCTGTGGCCGTTGAGGCGGATGCGCTCGGGGCGGATCGACAGGCTCACGGCCTCGCCCATGGCACCGACGTTGACCGCCGTGGCGCGCACTTCCTCACCGCGCGCCAGGCGCACCACGCACTGCTCGCCATCGCGGCTGACCAGCTCGCCAGCCAGACGATTGTTCTCGCCGATGAACTGGGCAACGAAGGTGTTGTGCGGCGCTTCGTAGAGTTCGCGCGGCGGCGCGATCTGCTGGATCTCGCCCTGATGGAACACGGCCACGCGGTCGGACATGGTCAGCGCCTCGCCCTGATCGTGGGTGACGTAGACCACTGTCACGCCCAGGCGCTGGTGCAGGTGCTTGATCTCCATCTGCATGTGCTCGCGCAACTGCTTGTCCAGCGCGCCGAGCGGTTCGTCCATCAGCACCAGTTGCGGTTCGAACACCAGCGCACGGGCCAGGGCCACACGCTGCTGCTGACCACCGGAAAGCTGGCCGGGGTAACGGTTGCGGAAGCTGTCGAGCTGCACCATCGACAGGGCGCGTTTGACCCGCTCGCTGATATCGGTGCGCGACATGCCGCGCACGCTCAGCGGGAAAGCCAGGTTTTCGGCCACGGTCATGTGCGGGAACAGCGCGTAGTTCTGGAACACCATGCCGATGTCACGCTTGTGCGGCGGCAGTTTGTTCAGCGAACGGCCATCGAGAAGGATTTCGCCAGCGGTCGGCGTCTCGAAACCTGCCAGCATCATCAGGCTGGTGGTCTTGCCGGAACCGGACGGGCCGAGCAGGGTCAGAAACTCACCCTTGCGGATATCCAGGTTGAGGTCTTTGACGATCAGCGTTTCGCCGTCATAGCTCTTCTGTACGCCACGGAAGCTCACCAGTACATCGTTTGCCATCACACCACACCCTTGTTCTTGTCTCAGGCCGATGAGCCAAGATTAGGTCGGCGCGGCAGGGTGAAAAATCGGGCGGGATGACAAGCTGATATCAGGCGCGAGGAGAATCTGCTGTAGGAATCGCCCTACAAATTCCGAGTGATTGCCTCGGTTTTCGAGCGCCCGACGAAGCGTAGGAGCAGCTATCAGACCAGGCGATGCTCCATGGCGTAGCGCACCAGATCGGCCATCGAATGGGCGCCGAGCTTCTGCATCAGGCGCGCCTTGTGCGTGCTCACGGTCTTGTTGCTGATCGCCAGGTGCAGGGCGATGTCGTTGACGCCCTCGCCGCGCACCAGGCGCTCGAATACCGAAAACTCGCGTTCGGAAAGCTGCGCGTGGGGCGGGCGCGAGTCGGTCAGGCCAACCTCGAAGACCATGCGGTCGGCCAGCGCCGGATCGATATAACGACCACCGCTGGCCACCTTGCGAATCGCAGTGATCAGCAGCGCCGGATCGCTGTCCTTGGTGGCGTAGCCGGCAGCGCCAGCCTTGAGCGCACGCGCCGCCATCTGCGCCTCGTCGTGCATCGACAGCACCAGAATCGCCGGGGCCTCGGTCAGCGCGCGGATACGCGGAATAGCCTCCAGACCGTTGACACCGGGCATGGATATATCCAGCAGCACCACGTCGCAAGGCGTGCGGCGCAGCACCTCGATCAGCTGCTCGCCATTGCAGGCTTCGCCAGCCACCTCGAGATCACGCGCCATGCCGATCAGTTGCTTGATGCCTTCCCGCACGATGGTGTGGTCTTCGGCCACCAGTACCCGAATCACGCTGCGATCTCCTCTTCCAGATTGATGCGCGCGCACAGGGTAGTGCCCTCGCCCGGCTGACTGTCAATCTGCAACTGGCCGCCGAGCATGAGCATACGCTCCTGCATGCCGACCAGGCCGAAGGATTGCCCAGGCTTGCGCAGCGCCGGATCGAAGCCCTTGCCATCGTCGACCACCGACAGACACAGGCTGCCGCCCTCCTGCCACAGGCGCACCTCGACGCTGTGCGCGCCAGCGTGGCGCATGACGTTGGTCAGCGCCTCCTGAAGAATGCGGAACATGCCAATGGCCTGGGCATCCGGCAGATGCGGCAGGTGCTCCGGCACTTCGACCAGGCAAGGAATCTGCGTGCGCTCCTCAAAGCGCCGCACCTGCCACTCGATGGCCGAGGCAATGCCGGCATCGAGAATCGGCGGCCGCAGCGCCGTGGCCACGTCGCGCACCAGTTGGAACAACTGGGCGATCAGACGCTTCATGCTGGCCAAGCGCTCGTCCAGCTCGGGCATCTGCCCGGCGCATACCAGCTCGCACATCGCCGTCTCCAACTTGAGCACGGTCAGCACCTGACCCAGCTCGTCGTGCACTTCGCGGGCAATACGCGCCTTCTCTTCTTCACGCACGCTTTCCAGGTGTGCCGACAGTTCGCGCAGACGCGCCCGCGAATCGGCCAGCGCCAGCTCGGCCAGCTTGTTCTCGGTGATATCCCAGAGGATGCCGTCCCACACCACCCGACCATTGCCTAACGACCGCGCGGTGGTACGAATGTCGGCCCACAGCACCTCCTGCTCGGCGGTGAGGATGCGCCCCTGCCAATACCAGTCGCTCTCGCCTTCCAGCGCCAGCGTCTGGCTGTTCAGATAGCTGCTCAGATCCTGCGGATGCACCAGGCTGCGGATGCCGCGCTCCTCACGCTGCAGCTCCTGCGCCGGCCAGCCGACCATGTCCTGGCTGGCCTCGCTGATGTAGGCAAAGTTGACCACCGCTCCCGGCCCGGCGCGCTCCAGGCGAAACACCAGGCCGGGCACGTTGCCGGCGATGCCCTTGAAGCGCGCCTCGCTCTCTTCCAGCGCCGCACGCGCACGGCGGCGCTCGGTCACGTCGCTGAGAAACACCACCAGATATTCGGCCTGGCCGTAGCGCAGAAAGCTCAGCGAAACGTCGGCCGGCATGCGGCTACCGTCGGCGCGCAGGCAATCGACTTCGAAACTTGTCGAGCCACCGCCCTGCTCACGCACCTGCTTCCACAGGTTAAGCCAGCGGTCCATGTCGAGGCCCGGTTCCAGCAGGCTCAGAGGCTTGTCCACCAGCTCACCGGCGGCGTAGCCAAGCATGCGTTCGGCAGCGCGGTTGGCATAGCGCAGGTGACTGTCCCAGTTGACCCAGAGAATGCCCACCGTGCTGTGATCGATGGAGAACTGGCTCAGGCGCAACGCCTCGGCCGCCTGCTGGTGGCGATCCAGCTCGCCGCGTGCACCCAACAGCCCCCGTTCGAGCAAGCGCGTCTGCTGGCGCTGGCGATAGAGCGCCGTGGCGCCAATCAACAGCAGCAGCGCGAGAAATAGCGTGAGGGTCTTCCAGAAGCCGACGAAATCGCTGGACTGCGGGTAACGCAGCGGCATCCAGGTTTCGCGCAGCTCCTCAAGCTCGCGCGCGGGGAGAGCCTGCAGGGTCTGGTCGACGATGGCGGACAGCAGAGGCTGTTCGCGGCGCGTAGCCAGGCGCAGCAACTGCGGCAGGCCAATGTCACCGACGATACTCAGATTGGCGAAGCGTGATTCACGCAGCAGCAGGCTAAGGCTCGCTTCATCCAGCACCGCATAGCTGACCTCCTGATCCAGCAAGAGCAGCAAAGCGGCACGCTCAGAGGACGCCGCGCGCAACCGCAGATTGGTATGGGTGCGCTCCAGATATTCGGCAGCCTGGCTCGGCGAGCGTAGCGCGACCATCTGCTCCAACGGCAGCTGGTCGACCTGCTGGCAAGCGTGCGCCACCCCAATCAGCGCGGGAGCCGGGCCTGGTCTGCGCATGAAGGCCAGGCTACGGTCGTAAAATCCTCCCCCCATGCCCATGCGGTTGGCTTGCTGGTCGAACCCGACCAGCGGTACGATCAGCGTATCCAGTGCCCAGGCGGGCAGCCTATGGCCACGGTGGGCTGCAAACCGTGAGCAGGGTTCGGCAATGCCGAAACGGTTCTTGACCATGGGCGTATGCTGGTCGTAACGCACGAACCATAGGCTGTTGGCGCTGAAAGGGCGTAGCACAGGAAGGTAGATCGTGGTGCGTCGCTGGCGAAGCCATGCGATCAGGGGCGTCGGGTCGATTTCGCCATGGATCGGCAGGTAGAGACTGATGCGTTTGGCGCGTCTGATTTCGGGCTGACG
>OGCL01002298.1_pt1 | contig 13685 bp, 8 predicted proteins | sample 1570041 | NCBI WGS metagenome assembly OGCL01 (sample SAMN06266162, study PRJEB24511) | hot springs metagenome | isolation source: Hot spring water | place: South Africa: Limpopo | collected 2015-06-22 | reverse complement strand
CGCGTAGCCGACTCACGACGCTCCCCTCCCCCTCGGGGGGAGGGGCTTAAGGAGAGGGAACGGACACGGCGACATTCGTGCTCTGGGGTGGCCGTCGCCATGTCCGTTAGCGCCTAGGCCCCGTGGGGGAGGGGGGCGTGGTGAATCGCGCTCGCGACTCAGTGCGTCCCTCCCACCGTCAGCCCGTCGATGCGCAGCGTGGGTTGCCCGACGCCAACCGGCACGCTCTGACCTTCCTTGCCGCAGGTGCCCACGCCGGGGTCGAGCCGCATGTCATTGCCGATCATGGAGACCCGTGTGAGCACGTCCGGGCCGTTGCCGATGAGCGTGGCGCCCTTGACCGGGTGGGTGATGCGGCCATTCTCGATCAGGTAGGCCTCGGCGGCGGAGAAGACGAATTTGCCGCTGGTGATGTCGACCTGGCCGCCGCCGAAGTTGACGGCGTACAGGCCGTTCTTGACCGAGGCGATGATCTCCTGCGGATCGTGCGCGCCGGCATGCATGTAGGTGTTGGTCATGCGCGGCATGGGCAGGTGGGCGAAGGACTCGCGCCGAGCGTTGCCGGTCACGGCCATGCCCATGAGCCGTGCGTTGAGGCTGTCTTGCATATAGCCGCGCAGGATGCCGTCCTCGATGAGCACGGTACATTGCGTGGGCGTGCCTTCGTCGTCGATGTTGAGCGAGCCGCGCCGCTCGGGCAGGGTGCCGTCGTCCACGACGGTGACGCCGGGGGCGGCCACCCGCTCGCCGATGCGGCCGGAGAAGGCGGAGGAGCCCTTGCGGTTGAAGTCGCCCTCCAGGCCGTGGCCGATGGCCTCGTGCAGCAGGATGCCGGGCCAGCCCGATCCCAGCACCACGGTCATGGTCCCGGCCGGGGCAGGTCTGGCCTCCAGGTTGGTCAGCGCCTGCCGCACCGCCTTCTCGGCATAGTCGCGCAGCACGGCATCGGTGAAATAGCCGTAATCGAAGCGGCCGCCGCCGCCGGACGTGCCCTGTTCCCGGCGGCCTTCCTGCTCGACGATGACCTGCAGCGACACCCGCGTGAGCGGGCGCACGTCGGCGGCCAGCCTGCCGTCCAGACGGGCGATGAACACCACCTCGTATTCCCCGGCCAGGCTGGCGATGACCTGGGTCACGCGCGGGTCGAGTGCGCGCGCATGGCCCTCCAGCCGGTGCAGCAAGTCCACCTTGTCGGCCTCGGTGAGGGAGGCAAGCGGATCGATGGGGGCATAGAGGCTGCGGCCGCTGACCCGCGCCGGCGGCTGGACGCGCGCCTCGCCGCCGGTGTCGGCGATGGAACGGGCGGTGAGCGCCGCCTGCCGGATGGCCGGCAGGGTGATGTCGTCGGAGTAGGCGAAGGCGGTCTTGTCGCCCACCACCGCACGCACCCCGACGCCCTGGTCGATGTTGAAGCTGCCCGACTTGACCTGACCCTCCTCCAGGCTCCAGGCCTCGGAACGGCTGTACTGGAAGTACAGGTCGGCATCGTCGAGCTTGTGCGCGGCGAGCAGTCCGAAGACGGATTCCACCTGGGGGGTGTCCAGCTCATTGGGGGCGAGCAGGGTGGATTGGGCGGTGGCGAAGAGGGTGGCGGTATCAGTCATTTGGGTGAGGGGTGAGGGGGATCAGACGGCCGTGATCACTTCGACCTGGCCGATGTTGCCGCAGTTCAGGGTACGGTGTTTCAAGGCCGGCAGGCTCTGGCGCAGGCTCGCCTGGTAGGTCCGGTTGATGCCTGCCGTCACCACCCCCGAGCCGCGCGGCAGGCGGTCGAGCACGTTGCCCCAGGGGTCGACGATCATGGTGTCGCCATGCGTCTCCCGACCCGAGAGGTGATACCCCCCCTGCGCAGGGGCGATGACATAGGCCAGGTTTTCAATGGCGCGCGCCCGCACCAGGGTTTCGAAATGGGCCTTGCCGGTGGTGGCGGTGAAGGCCGAGGGCACCAGGATGAAGTCCACGTCGCCCATGGCCCGGTAGAGCTCGGGAAAGCGCAGGTCATAACAGATCGACAGCCCCATGCGGCCGAAGGGGGTCTCCACCACCACTATCCGCTCGCCGGGCATGATGGTGGCCTCCTCGCGGAACTTCTCGGTTCCCAGCGACAGGCCGAAGAGGTGGATCTTGTCGTAGCGGGCGACCTGCTTGCCGCGCTCGTTGTAGACCAGGCAGCTGTTGTAGACCTTCTTCGGATTGCCGCAGTCGAGCGGCACCGAGCCGCCCACCAGCCAGATGCCGTGCTTCTTCGCCTGGGCGGCAAGGAAGGCCTGGATCGGCCCTTTGCCGGGCTGCTCCCGCACCTTGACCTTGTCGGTGTCCTTCAGCCCCATGATGGCGAAATACTCGGGCAGGGCGACCAGCTTGGCGCCGCCGGCGGCGGCCATGGCGATGAGACGCTCGCTTTCGGACAGGTTGGCGGCCACGTTGGGCCCGGAGGCCATTTGGATGGCCGCCATGCGCACCACGCCGCTGGATTCCGGCGCGGGTTTGGGTGCGGTGCGGCTGCGGGTCTTGGCGAAGCTGGAAGTGGCTTTGGGGCTCACGGGTTTGGCGCTCACGGCAGCGATCCTGTCGGGTCTGTCAATGCGTTCGCCGGGCCACCCCATGAACGACCCGGCCCCCGCGGGGGGCTGCTCGCAAGGTGATGGCGAGCAAGGGGCACAGCGAAGCCGAAACTTACACAATCCCGGCAGGGCGGGGCAAGACACAAGGCGCGCGGCCGTCGTGCGGATGTGCCGGTCCTCGCCATCGTGCGGACAGTATGGTGTCGGTCAGGGGGCGGCATTCGCGGCGCCATCCTCCGTCGTCCGGGCACGCGGGATGCGGCTCACCTCGGGTTCGGCCCAGCTGCCCCGGACCATGTATTCGAAGGTGGCGGCCTTGCTGATGGGGTCCTTGAGCACCCGGCTGGCCACCAGGGCACCGATCCCGACCGCCGGGTTGACCAGCATCGCGCCGGCCGCCAGGGCGTCCTCCAGGCGCGGTTGCACGGCCACACGCAGGGTCTGCGTCTCGCGCACCAGATCGATCTGGCCTTTCATGACGATGCTGGCGGCGGGGCCGCGCATGTTGAAGTCGGTCAGATGGGCGATACCGCGTTCCAGATGGACCGGGCTGACGAGCTCGTCGAAGGCGAAGCCCTCGGTGAAGACATCGCGAAAGTCGAGGCTTACGCGCCGGGGCAGCGCCTGCAGGCTCAGCACGCCCAGGAGCCGGCCGGCGCCGGGGTCGAGCTTGGTGAACTGACCCTTCTTCAGCTTGATGTCGAGGTCGCCGCTGAGCTTGTCCAGGGCGAAGTCCGGCAGTCCGCCTACCCAGCCCACGCGCCCCGTGACGCTACCCTCGCCGCGGCGGATGTTGCCGGGATAGCCGAGGCGGTTGAACAAACCGCTCAGGTTGCCGCTGTCCAGACGCAGGTTGATGCTGGAATAGCGTTTGGCGTGACCGGACAGCAGCCCGTCCGCCTCCAGACGGCCGTCGGGGTTGGTCAGGCGCAGGGTCTGCAGCCGCAATCCGTCCGCGTCGGGCCGTGCGAGCAGCTGCAGTGCGCCCAGGTCGCGATTCGAGACCAGGAAGCTGTCCGCCCTGACATCGGCATCGATCTGCCAGTTCCGGTCCGGCCGCCGCCCTGCCGTGGTGCCTGGCGCGGGGGCCGGGATGGCCAGACGCCGGAACCGCGCCTCCAGGCTGGGGTTCTTCTGCCCGGGCTGCCATCTCACGTCCCCCTCCATCTCGCGTCCGGAGATCTGCACCTGCCAGCCCTCTCCGGCCGGGCGGGCGCTGATCTGCGTACCGGTGAAGAGCCTATCGTACAGGATCAGTTCATTGGCGGTGAGCGTGACGGCGTGGATGCGCAGCTCGCCCCCGCCCTGCTCGTCGGCCAGGGCAAGCCAGGGGTCCAGGTTCAGGCGAGCCTGCGCGGCTTCGAGGGTGATTCCGGGGTTGCGCGGTGCACGGGCCTCGCCATGGCCGATCAGTATGGAGATGCTGGGCTGCTCGTCCGGTTTGCCCAGCAATGCGCGCGCCGAGAGCAGCTGACCGTATCTGGCGACGATGGTGGTCTGACCGGCCTCGTTGCTGCCATGGGTGAAGAGCAGGGACTCCGGCCGCTCGGGGGGCTTGCCCAGGGGTTCCGGCAGGTCGATGGCCAGTCCTCTCAGATCGCTTTCGATGCGCAGGTCGGTGTGCTGTTGCCGCATGGCGATCTCTGCCCGATAACCGGTCGTGCCCTTCAGACGGCGCAGCAGCGGTTCGGGTACCCAGGACGCCAGGCCGGGGGGGGCTATGCGGCCGTCCACGCTCAGGGTGAGGCGTCCCCCCGCCCCGCTCTGCACACCCAGCGTGACCGGGTGCCCGAGCAGCTGCGCGCTCAGCCCCTTGGCGTTGATCTCGCGGTGGGTGAAGCCGAGGTCACCGCTCAAGCGCTCGAGGACCGGCATCTGCCGTCCCGGATCGAGCCGGTTGTCCACCATCCGGTAGACCCCGGCCACCGTGCTGTCATCGATGTGGCGCAGGGGCAGGTTGAGGCGCAGGGCCAGCTCTCCGCGTCCCTGGGCCCGCATGTGCTCGGTGAAGCGGTCGGTGTAGTCGTGCACCGGGCTTGCCCGGATATAGTCGAGGAAGGCGGCCGAGGCGCCACGCGCGCGGCCCTCGATGTGCAGGATCTCGTCATGGCTGAAGTGCAGGTCCGGCACCAGGCCCTTGATGCCGGACAATTGAATCCCGGGCACCCCCTCGACCTGGGCCGAGTCCACCAGGATCTCCATGGCCGTGTCGCGAAACACCACCCAGCCGTTGATGCCGATGAAACGCGGCCAGCTGGGCGCCACCTCCACCTGGGCATCGCGTACCTTCACGTCCACCCGGAACTGGCCACCGCCCTGATGGAACGGGAAGCGGTCCAGGGGTCCGCGCAGGATCAGGCGGGTGTCGTCGGAGATGCCGGCCTTGATGCCGCGCCGAAGCCATTCGTAGGCGTCGTCGGACACGGTGCGGGGCAGATAGCGCCAGACCGCGTTGCCCACACCGCGGCTGAGACGGGCGGTCAGGTCCAGTTCCGGCGCGGCGCCCGGCCGTATCAGGATGCTGCCGCCGCCGCTGGCGTCGAGGTCGGCGTTGACGAGGCGCAGGTCTTGCAGCTTCAGGGCGAGCCTGCCGTCGGGGCGCGACGCCCAGACCAGCTTGGCCTCGGCGCGATCGAAGGCCAGGGGGTGGCGGAAGACCTCGGCATCGTCCAGGCCCAACTGTCGCGAATCGATGCGGGCCTGTCCGCCCCGGTTAGAGGCGCTGACCTCACCGGACAGGCCGCTCACACCCGGCAGACCACTGCCTGCGCGCAGCCCGACTTCCCGGAAACGCGCCTCCAGCGTGTAGTGGTCCCTGTCGCGCCAAATCAGGCGCAGACGATCGACGAAACCGCGCGGTTCATGGGCCTCGATCAGGTCGTGCGCCTGGCGGGGAATGGGCACGGCGCCGATGAGCGCGGTCAGGGCCTCCAGACGCAGCTCCTCGGCCTCCACCCGCAGCTCACCGAGCTTGCCGTCGGCACGGTCGGCCACCTGCACCCGCACGCTTGCAGGTGCCGCCTTGCGGCCCAGCGGCGAGACGAAGCTCAGGCGTTCGACGTAATAGTCCTGGCCGTTGGCGGTTCGGCGCCAGCCCACACGCCCGTCGATCCGCTCGAAGCGGATCTGCGGCAGTGCATCGGTCGGGCCGAGGCCGACTTGCAGCAGGCGTACGTCGCCCACCACGCCATCGAGGCGCCGCTGCGAAAAATCCAGCCAGAAACGCAGTGCCCCCACGCCGCTGCGCACCGAGGGTTGGGCCCACGGGGCCCAGGTGCCCAGGGCGGCGGAGGCGGCCCCTTCGGCATGGACATAGAGCTGGCCGGAAAAGTCTTCCAGTCGCTCGATCGTGCGGCCCCTGAAATCCGCGCGTACGTCGAGCCAACGGGCGACGCTGTCCGGCGGCCGGGCGGTCATGGCCAGGCGATGCCGACCCAGGCGGTTGAGGAGCACGAGGTTGAGATCGGACAGGGTCAGCGGAGGTGCTTGCAGCAGGTCGTCCTGCCAGATCACGGTGCCCTGGCGCACCACGGTCATGTTTTGCTTCAGCAGCCAGTCCGGGAAGGGGCTGCTGCTGCCCGGCGTGTTCACGGGGATGCCGGCGACACGGATCACACGCGCCCTGTCACGGTGGATGATCAGGTGGGGCCGGTCGATCTCGATGGAGGACAGGCGCAGGTCTGCCAGCAGCACGCTCGCCCAGGACACGGTGGCCTCCACCCGGGGCAGGCTGAGGGCGGGCAGCTCGCCTGGCGGCACGAGGCGCACGTCGTCCAGGCGCAGGTGGGGTGAGAGCCCGCGCCAGTCGGCCGATAGCGCCCCGATCTCGGCCGGCACGCCCGTGGCCTTGCCGATCAGCTGCGCCACCTGGGGGCGATAGCGGTCGATGTCCGGCATGATCAAAAAACGCAGCACCAGCGCGATCGACGAAAGCACGATCACCACCGCGGCGACCGCATAGGCGGCGTAATGGAGGGTGCGGCGCAACAGCTTGATCATGGCCTAAGGGTGACGCGGCGGAGTTCGGCCTCGATCGCCTCCGCCTCCAGCTGGTCATAATCGTCCCGGCTGAAGCTGACCACCCCGCCGGCCATCTCGTACCAGGCGTGGCCGGTGCTCCACGCCGGCTGGGCGTAACTGCCCTGGGGTCGGCGGGCGAGCAGGTACATGCATCCCGGCAGATAGAGCAGGTTGTAGGGCACCGCCCGGACATGCAGGCGATCGATCGCCGCCCAGGCCTCGAGCGGGTCGTCGAAGCGCAGGCAGTGGGCAGGGTAGGGCGTTTCGCCGCCGTTGTGGGTCCAATGCGGGCTGGCCAAGGGCAAGGGGCCGGCGCGCAGGAAGCTTTGGAAGTGCAGATGGTTCACCGAGGCATGCGCCCCATAGCTGTTGTAGGCCAGGCCGAATCCGGGCAGCAGCCGACCCAGCACGTCGCCGACTTCCCAAGCCCAGCCATGGAACTCGGGCGTGAGCAGCTGGGGCTGTTCCCGTTCCGGTTGCGGCACCAGCAGTCCGTGCAACTCGACGAAGGGAAACTTGTTGTAGAGCAGACGTGCCGGGCGGCCCAGCAGTTCCCCCGACCACAGCACCTCCTGGCCGAGTCCGGGGAGGTTGAAGTGGAAGCCGTTGGGATTGAACGGCAGGCAGATGCCCTCTGCCCGTGCCTGGCTCGCGCGCGGCGGGCGCAGGGCGCGTAAGGGGTTGAACGCCACCTCCCAGGGGCCGGCAGAGCGCGATTCGACCATGCCTGCCGATCCGAAGCCCATGGCCATGAGCTTGAGAAACACCATCAGGTCGTCGTCCGGCAGGTCGAGGACGCGGCCCTGGCGCAAGGCGGAGGTGATCACGGCGGCGAGGTGATAGTGACGTTCTTCCAGCCGGCTTTCCAACTGTTGCCAAAGGGCGGGGTCCTGGGCGGCATTGGCCAGCACCAGGATATAGCCGCCCAGGCCGTCGCCGTGCGCGAGCATGCGGATCAGGCCGTCGGCGAAGGCGGCGCGGTAGGCGGCAGTCGACTGCAGGGGGGGCGGAAGGGACATGGCTAGCGTTAACCGGGTCGGCGCTCAGGGCTGATAGCCCAGGTTCGGCGCCAGCCAGCGTTCCGCCGTGGTCAGGTCCCAGCCCTTGCGCCGGGCATAGTCCTCCGCCTGGTCGCGCTCGATCTTGGCCACGGCGAAATAGCGGGCCTGGGGGTGGGAGAGGTAGAAACCCGACACCGAGGCCATGGGCAGCATGGCATAACTCTCGGTCAGGGTGACGTCGATCGCCTCCTGAGCATGCAGCAGATCGAACAGCGGTCCCTTCTCGGTGTGCTCGGGGCAGGCGGGGTAGCCGGGGGCCGGGCGGATGCCGCGGTATTGTTCGTCGATGAGCTGCTCGTTGCTGAGCCGCTCGTCGGCCGCGTAGCCCCACAGTTCCTTGCGCACCCGCTCGTGCAGGCGCTCGGCCGACGCCTCGGCCAGGCGGTCGCACAGGGCCTTGAGCAGGATGGCCGAATAGTCGTCGTGCGCGGCCTCGAAGGCCTTGACCCGCTCCGCCTCGCCGATGCCGGCGGTGACCACGAAGGCGCCGATGTAGTCCCTCACCCCGCTCGCCTTGGGGGCGATGAAGTCGGCCAGGCACCAGTTGGGCTGGCCCTGGGGCTTGGCCATCTGCTGGCGCAGGTTGTGCCAGGTCATCAGCACACGGTCGCGGGCCTCGTCGGCATAGATCTCGATGTCGTCATCGCCCGCCGTGTTGGCGGGGAACAGGCCCACCACGGCGCGGGCCTCGACCCACTTCTCCGCGATGATGCGCCGGAGCATGGCCTGGGCGTCGGCGAAGAGCCGCCTGGCCTCCTCGCCCACTGCCGGGTCGTCGAGGATCTTTGGGTAGCGCCCATGCAGCTCCCAGGCCTGGAAGAAGGGGGTCCAGTCGATGTAGCGGGCGATGTCGGCGAGGTCTTCGTCGCGCATGACCTGGATGCCCAGGACACGGGGGACTGGGGGGAAATAGGTGGTCCAGTCCGTACGATATTTGTTGGCGCGCGCCTCGACGAGGCTCACCCGTTTGCCTTCGCTCTTCTGCGCCAGATGCCGCTCGCGCGTGGCGGCATAGTCGGCCTTCACCTTGGCCACGTAGTCCGCGCGCTGCTCGGGCGAGAGCAGGCTGGCGCAGACCCCTACCGCGCGCGAGGCGTCTTTCACATAGACCACCGGGCCGGCGTAGTTGGGGTCGATCTTGACCGCGGTATGGGCCAGGCTGGTGGTCGCGCCGCCGATCAGCAGCGGCTGGGTGTAGCCCTGGCGGCCCATCTCCCTGGCGATGTGCGCCATCTCCTCCAGCGACGGGGTGATGAGCCCGGACAGGCCGATGATGTCCGCCTCGACCTCGCGCGCGGTGTCGAGGATCTTCTGTGCCGGCACCATGACGCCCAGGTCCACGATCTCGTAGTTGTTGCAGCCCAGGACCACGCCGACGATGTTCTTGCCGATGTCGTGCACGTCGCCCTTGACCGTGGCGAGCACGATCCGACCCTTGGTCTGGACCGCCGCGCCGGCTTCCGCGTCCCGCGCCTTCTCGGCTTCGATGAAGGGCACCAGGTAGGCCACGGCCTGCTTCATGACGCGGGCCGATTTCACCACCTGGGGCAGGAACATCTTGCCGGCGCCGAACAGGTCGCCCACCACGTTCATGCCATCCATCAGCGGACCCTCGATGACCCTGATGGGATGGCCCAGCTTGACACGCGCCTCCTCGGTGTCCTCGGTGATGAACTGGGTGATGCCCTTGACCAGGGCGTGCGCGAGCCGCGCCTCGACCGGCTCGTTGCGCCAGGCGAGGTCCTCCACCGCCTCCCTGGCCCCACCCTTGACCGTCTCGGCGAATTCGACCAGGCGCTCGGTGGCGTCGGGCCGCCGGTTGAGCAGCACGTCTTCGACGCGTTCCCTGAGTTCGTACGGGATCTCCTCGTACACCCCCAGCTGCCCGGCGTTGACGATGCCCATGTCCATCCCGGCCTGGATGGCGTGATAGAGAAAGGCGGTGTGGATGGCCTCGCGCACCGGCTCGTTGCCGCGGAACGAGAAAGACACGTTGGACACGCCGCCGGAGACGTGGGCGTGCGGCAGGTTCCGGCGGATCCAGCGCGTGGCCTCGATGAAGTCCACGGCGTAGTTGGCGTGCTCCTCGATGCCGGTGGCCACGGCGAAGATGTTGGGATCGAAGATGATGTCCTCGGCCGGGAAACCGACTTCCTCGGTGAGGATGCGGTAGGCCCGGGCGCAGATGTCGATCTTGCGCTGGTAGGTGTCGGCCTGGCCGGTCTCGTCGAAGGCCATGACGATCACCGCCGCGCCATATCTTCTGGCCAGTCTCGCCTTCGCCTTGAACTCCGCCTCGCCCTCCTTGAGCGAGATGGAGTTGATGACGGGCTTGCCCTGCACGCACTTCAGACCCGCCTCGAGGATGGACCACTTGGACGAGTCGATCATGATCGGCACGCGGGCGATGTCGGGCTCGCTGGCGACCAGGTTCAGGAAGCGGGCCATGGCCGCCTCGCCGTCGAGCATGGCCTCGTCCATGTTGACGTCGATCAACTGGGCGCCGGCCTCGACCTGCTGGCGGGCGACTTCGAGCGCCTCGTCGTAGCGGCCCTCGAGGATCAGGCGCTTGAATCTGGCCGAGCCGGTGACATTGGTGCGCTCGCCGACGTTGACGAACAGGGACTGCCTGCCGACGTTGAAGGGCTCCAGACCGGACAGGCGCAGGGCCGGTTCGAGCGTTGGGATGGCGCGCGGCGGGCAGTCGATCACCGCGTCGTGGATGGCCCGAATGTGGTCGGGCGTGGTGCCGCAGCAGCCGCCGACGACGTTGAGCAGGCCGGAGCGGGCCCACTCTCCGATCTGGTCGGCCATGGCCTCGGGGCTCTCGTCGTATTCGCCGAAGGCGTTGGGCAGTCCGGCGTTGGGGTGGGCGGAGACCAGCACGTCGGCCTTGTGCGCGATCTCCTCCACGTGCGTCCGCAGCTCCCTGGCCCCCAGGGCGCAGTTGAAGCCGAACGAGAAGGGCTCGGCATGGCGCAGCGAATTCCAGAACGCCTCGGCGGTCTGGCCCGAGAGCGTGCGGCCGGAGGCGTCGGTGATGGTGCCGGAGATCATGATCGGCCGGCGCTCGCCCGTGTCGTCGAAATACTTGTGCAGGGCGAACACGGCGGCCTTGGCGTTCAGCGTGTCGAACACCGTCTCGATGAGGATCAGATCCGCCCCGCCGCGGATCAGGCCGTCGGTGGCCTCGTAATAGGTGGCCACCAGCTCCTCCCAGCTGACGTTGCGATAGCCCGGGTCGTTGACGTCCGGCGAGATGGACAGCGTGCGCGAGGTCGGGCCCAACACCCCGGCCACGAAGCGCGGCTTGTCCGGTGTGCGGGCGCTGAACTCGTCGGCCACGCTGCGCGCGAGCCGCGCGCCTTCGTAGTTGAGCTCGTGGACCAATGCCTCCATGCCGTAGTCGGCCATGGACACCGCATTGGCGTTGAAGGTGTTGGTCTCCAGGATGTCCGCCCCGGCCGCCAGGTACTGGGCGTGGATGTCGCGGATCGCCTCGGGCCGGGTGAGCGTGAGCAGGTCGTTGTTGCCCTTGAGGTCACGCGGCCAGTCGGCGAAGCGCGCGCCGCGGTAGTCCGCCTCGGCGAGCTTGAGCCGCTGTATCATGGTGCCCATGGCCCCGTCCAGGATCAGGATGCGGCGCTCGGCGAGGGCCTTCAGTTCGGCGGTGCGGTCGGGCATGGGAATCAAGGACTTGTTGAACCAGCAATTGTAGCATCGGCGAAATGGCCATCCCGCCGGACGGGGCGGCGCATTCGACCTACAATGTCCTGAACGCCGACGACAGGAGCACGACATGCAACACCTGACCCCAAGGGAAGCCTACGACTTCCTGCAGTCCCACCCGGACGCGGTCTTCATCGACTGCCGCTCGGAGTTCGAATTCCTCTTCGTCGGCCACCCCGTCGGGGCCATCCTCATCCCCTGGTACGAGGGCATCAACTGGGACCTGAACCCGCACTTCCTCGGCCAGGTGCGCATGGCCGCCTCGCACCACCGCCCGGTGCTGCTGATCTGCCGCTCCGGCAACCGATCGAAGGAGGCCGGCGAGTTCCTGGAGCGCAACGGCTTCACCGATGTCTACAACGTCCTCTACGGCTTCGAGGGCGAGCTGGACGAGCACCACCGGCGCTCAACCAGGAACGGCTGGCGCCACGATGGCCTGCCGTGGGAGCAGTGCTGAACAAGGGATCAGGCTCGGATGGGCTGCGTTGGCGGCAGGCACCAGCGCGGCGGCCCACCCGGTCAGTTCGCAGCGGCCCGTACCACGGCCAACTGCGGCGTGTCCTCTCCCAGGTAGTAGCGGGCCATGACTTGGAACACGGGGTTGAACTCGTAGACCAGGGGGATGCCGGTGGGGATGTTCAGCTCGGCGATCTCCTCGTCGGGTAGCACCTCCAGGTATTTCACCAGGGCGCGCAGGGTGTTGCCGTGTGCGGCGATCAGGATCTTCCGGCCAGAACGCAGATGCGGGAAGATGTGTTGGTGCCACACTTCCAGCACACGCTTCATGGTATCGGCGAGGGACTCCGTGGCGGGCAGTGCCTCGTTGGGTAGCTCGCGGGAGCGGGCGTCGTGGCGGGGGTGCCGCGGATCGGTGGGATTCAGGGCCGGCGGGCGGGTGGCTTAGCTGCGGCGCCATTCGTGCACCCGTTCGTGACCGTGGTGCGCGGCGATCTCGGCCTCGTGCAGCCCCCGCTCCGAGAGGTCGACGTCGGTCCAGCCGGTGGGGCGGTTCTCGCGGTTCCAGGTGCTTTCGCCGTCTCAGGTTTTGCGGGCCATGCGCTGCTTATGCCGATTCAGGCTGCCGGTGAGTTCGGAGATGATCTCGCCGGCGGCGTGGATGATCTGGTTGGGGGTGAAGCCGAAGCGGTGCATTTCCTTGTAGAAGGCCTTTGCCAGCATGCGGGCGACGCGCTCGGGATCGTGCGCGGTGAGACGGGTCATGGACTGGCTGTCGCCCTGCCTTTCCAGGGTCAGGGCCATCTGCGCGAAACGCGAGTCCAGCATGCTGGTCAGCCGCATGGTCCGGATCGCGTGACCGATGACCAGGGCCGCCAGTTCGGCCAGCTCCAGATCGCTGTCAGAAAAGCGCTCGTTTACGGCGGGTTCGCTGATGTTGAGCACCCCCGCCGGCTGACCGGCGATCATCACCGGGCAGGCGATGAAACTCGCCGACGCATCCGGCCTGCGCGCTTGGGAACTGAAATCGGAACGCGAGATGTCGTCGACGCGCACCGAACGGCCGCTGGCGAACACGCGACCGGCGATGCCGGCGTCCTCGGCGGCCTCCTCACTCCAGGCTGCCTCCGGCAGGGTGCCGTGCAGCGCCACCAGACGCAGGCGGTTCCGCCGGTCGCGGGTCATGTCCCGCAGCATCAGGGAGACCCGGCCGGCAGACAGCATCTCGCCAACGAGGCGGGTCATGGCGTAGAGGGCGTCCTCGAACGGACAATCGGGCTCATAGGCGATCAGTTCCCGCAACTTGGCAAGGCTTGGCTGCATGTTGCCCCCCTTGTGGTCTTCGATATGCCAAGTGTAATCCCGGATCGTCCATAGGGACCTCGGCTCTTGATCAATCAGGGCTGTGTAGGTCGGCCTTCAGGCCGACAAGATGGGCTTAAGCCCGACCCGGAACGGTTACCTTGAAAGTCGCGAAAGCGACTCACTACGCTCCCCTCCCATTCAGGGGGAAGGGGCTTGAGGAGAGGGACCGTTCATGGCCGTCCACGGCGTTTTTCATCGGCAGGGGCGACTATTGGGCCATGAACGATTCGCCACGATCTGCCGTGACACAGAAGCACTGCACCAGAATGGGACGGCGCGGCCAGTGCGTTATCCGATCACGTGGACAGTGTAACCTGTTCGGGGTTGCAGCACGAGCTTGCTGGGGGTGCAGGCGGTGATCGATGACGCGAGCTTGCGCTCATCGCCTGCACCGATCGGCCTGAAAAGGGGTGTATCGACTTTGTTTGGCGGAGACGGAGGGATTCGAACCCTCGATACAGGTTTTGGCCCGTATGCTCCCTTAGCAGGG
>OGCL01002295.1_pt1 | contig 13694 bp, 9 predicted proteins | sample 1570041 | NCBI WGS metagenome assembly OGCL01 (sample SAMN06266162, study PRJEB24511) | hot springs metagenome | isolation source: Hot spring water | place: South Africa: Limpopo | collected 2015-06-22 | reverse complement strand
TCAGGCTGCTAATCGGCTCAAGTAACCAGCTTAGTAAGCTGCGTTGCTCCAGCACGATATCTGCGCTTAGCAGCATGCCCGATTGCAGCGGGACGCTGCTGCCGTAAGCGCGGATCTCCTGACTATCCAGTGCCACTGCGACCCGGTATACCGGTTCCTGGATTGGCACTGGCATCTCTAGTTCATTTGGTAACAAAATGGCCTGCCCGGTATGGATAACTTCGCCTTCATAGATACCAAAGCGTTGGTAGGGAAAGGCCTCAAAGCGTAAGCGGGTGCGTTGACCTGGTTGCACAAAACCAAAGGCCCGGGTGGGTACCAATAAAATGGCTTCCAGGCTGGCAGTCGCGGGTAAAATGGTTAGCAGTGGTTGTTGACCGGTAATGGTTTTGCCCGGCTCAGCGATTAAGTTGGTGATGCGGCCTGCAACCGGTGCGCTTAGCAATAATTGGTGCCGGCCCTGTAATTCCAGTTGCTGTTGTTGCAGCCGGCTCTCTTCAGTCTCCAGCAAGCTTAGTTGCTGTTGTTGTTCGGCTGGCAGACGTTGCAGTTGGCCTGTCAGCTGTGCCTGATTCGCCAGTAATTGCTGCCGGCTACTGCTAAGCTCAGCCAACTGTTGCTGCAGTTGCAGCGCGGCTTCCTGTTGTGCCTGCAGATCCAGTTGGCTGATAGCACCATTCTCTGCCAGTTGCGTCAGACGGCTCACTCTTTGCTGTTGCAGTTGCCAGCGTTGCTCTAATAAGTGGATTTGCTGCAGTTGCTCGCTGAGTAGTAACTGCTGCAGCGCCTGACGTTGTTCAAGTTCCTGCTGTTGTTGTGAAAACTGTAGTTGTAGCTGTTGTTTACGCTCACTTAGCAGCTGTTGCTGCGACAGCAGGCTGGCTTGCAGGCTTTGTACCAGGCTTTCCCCGGCAGCCAACTGATCCGGAAATTGCAGCAGCACCAGGGGCGCACCCGCGACAACCTCTTTGCCATCCTGCACAAAGACTTCACTGATCACTCCACTGCGGCCAGCGTAGATTTTGGCCAGCCCGCTGTTGGGTTGCAGATAACCAGCCACCGTTTCTTTGCGGTTAAAATCTGCCAGTGCCAGAAAGCTGATTAAGCTGGCAACTATGGCTAACAAGCTTGCTGTCAGGACACTACTGCTAAGCGGCTGGGCTATCAAGACATCGCCTTCCAGCCGGTTCGCCTGCTGTTTTACTGCGGCAAGCCGGAAAAGGTTATTTCCTGTCATTTGTGATAAATAAGTTAATTATTGGTGATTAATAAATAGCCAAAGACGTTTCACTGGTAAAGGCGACCTTAAGAATAATTTTTTATAACGATGACTATTATTAGAACCACAGGTGTTGATGTTTTTAATTTAATGATTTTTATCATTAAATTTCAAAAGGACCCGAAGCTGGCCCGAGCCATACGATTACAATAGAAGTAAATCGATTACAGTCGGTTTAGAGAGGAAGTTAATGATGCTGGCTTTTTTTAAACTGCTTTTCTCTTGCGATAAAGACCCAAACACCATACAAATAGCCAGCTACAGTCCATATAAGTGCATTTCGAAATAGGAATAAGTATAGATTGCCGTTACTGCTATCGAAGATAAATAGATAGTTATAAGTGGTCATGGTGATAAACATAAACAGCCCCCAAACCAGCACGCCATGTTTTAAAGCGAAGCGATTTAAGCCTGTTTTTCTAATATTGACCCACTCATGATCACTGAAATTATTTTTCATAGCCATTCTCAAAAAAATTATCAATAGATGATCACGTTAATTAAACCTTATCCTCTCTAAACTGAGTGAGTCCTCAACGTCAGTTCTGATAAGCACTAACAGAACTATAGCATGCTCTGGCATGACTGCTATTTCAACAACCGCTGAAATAAGCGCTTTAATGCTGCTGGCTTTAACGGTTTTAGTAAAAAGTAATAACCGCTATTTAGCGCTAACTCGCGGATCTGTTGATCATGATCGGCAGAGTGGATAATCACCGGTGCGGTTAAAGCTAGATGGGCGCTGAGTTGAGTGGCGACCTCGATGCCAGTGGCGTTATTGTCCAGATGGTAGTCAAATAAACACAGGTCCGGCACAAAGCCCTGTTGCAGGGCCGATAGCGCCTCTGCAGGTTGGCTTACGGCTTTTACTTCGCAGTGCCAGCTTTGCAGCAGACTCTGTACGGCTTTTAATAGCTGGGGTTCGTTATCCAGCAGCAGGATCTTTTTATCAGAAAAGCTGGCGCTGACCTCATTTGGCAGCAGGGCAGTGCTGGCGGCGGTCTGGCTGGCTGCGCTGAGCGGTACCGCGACACTAAAGCAGCTGCCATGGCCTTCTACCGACTGTAGCTGCAGCGGGTGTTCCAGCATGGTACTAATCCGATGCGCAATGGCCAGCCCTAAGCCGAGGCCCTTTTGGTCGGGTTGGCTGCCTTGCTGGAATTCTTCAAAAATACGTTGCTGATCGGCAGCGGCAATGCCAACACCGGTATCCAGCACACAAATTCTGAGCTGGCCGCCGCTACGTTTCACCCCCAGTACCACCCGGCCACTTGGCGTATAACGAATCGCATTGGCCAGCAGGTTTTGCAGCACCCGCTTTAGCAGCTTGCGGTCGGTATTAACCGTTAGCTTGCTGCTATGTAACCTGAAACTCAGCCCTTTACGCTCGGCCAACACCGCAGCATCACGCGCCAGATCCTGCAGCAGTTGCGTGACCGCTACCGGCTGATAATGCGGTTTCACAATACCGGAGTCGAGCTTGGTCAGATCGAGAATGGCCGTCAGTAATTCTTCAGCCGAGTCCAGTGACTGACTCAGGTTACTGCTGAGCTGCTGCAGCTCCGGCTCAGTGCACTTTTGCCGCAATAAGCTGGCAAAGAGGGCAGCGGCATTAAAAGGCTGCATCAAATCATGGCTGGCAGCAGCAAAAAAGCGGGTCTTGGCCTGGGTACTGGCCTCGAGCTGGCGCTGGGTTTTTTGTAGTTGATTATTTAGCTGCTGCAGCTCGCTGGTGCGCTCCGTTACCCTTTGCTCCAACAACTGGTTACTTTGCTCCAGCTGTTGCTGTACGGCAATAAAGGAGCTGACATCGGTATAGGTAGTGACAAAGCCGCCACCGGGCAGCGGGTTACCCTGAATTTCCAGCACCCGGCCATCCTGCTGCTGCCGCTGCACCTTATAGGGGCTGCCCTGGCGTAAATAGCTGATACGTTTTTCGATCTCGGCTTCAATATCGGCGCTGTCGATCAGGCCGCGCTGCAAATTAAAGCGGATCAGCTCGGCAACCGGTTTGCCGACTTCGACCATACCGGCCGGGTAGTCAAACATCTCAATATAACGCCGGTTCCAGGCGATCAGCCGCTGCTCGGCATCCACCACGGCAATGCCCTGGCTGATATTGTCGATGGTTGATAACAGCAAATTCTGGTTAAAGCGAAAGACCTGGCTGGCCTCATCGACAAAACGTTCGACCGTTTCCATCGGCAGCGGATGATGGCGGCTCACCGCATCTATTACCAGACGCATCGAGGCACCACCCAGTACCGCTGCCAGGCTGCGCTCGGTGGCCTGGATCAGATTAGCCGGCGCCTGGCGCTGCAGCTCAGTTGCCGGTTGTTTAAGATTACGCTGTAACAGCCGCTGCGCTTCGCGCTCGCCGGCAAAGCGCCTGACCAGTAAAACACACTCCTCGCTGGTCAGCTGTAATTGCGGTTTAGGGCCACTGGCACGGCTATGGCGTAAAAAGCGGCTGCCCTGCAGATATTCGCCCAAACCGGTTTTGCTAAACTGGCTCACCAGCAAAATCATCAGGCAGTTTACACTCAGGCTTAACACCACCCCCAACGTAATACTGTCGCCCTGCCAGCCGAATAACTGCTGCGGTGCCAGCAGGCCGATGCCAAAGGGCCCCTGCTGCAGCAGATCACTGTGGAAAACACCGGCCCGTACCAGTTCGGGTAGCAGCAGGATATAGGCCCAGATCAGCGCGCCGCTAATCAGGCCGGCAATGGCGCCGCTGCGGTTAATGCGCCGCGATAACAGCCCCAGGATCAGTACCGGTGCCAGTTGGGCGACCAGGGCAAAGGCCATTAAACCCAGCTGTGCCAGCGCCGTACCACTGCCGACGGCGCGGTAATAAATAAAGCCAATTAACAACACCAGTAGCATCGACAGCCGGCGCAGGGTGGCAATTTTAATCGGGTTCTGGTGAGTTTCGGTCAGCCGGCGGCGCCGGAATAACAGTGGCACCAGTAATTCGTTGGTGATCAGGATCCCCAGTACTACCGACGCCACCACCACCATACTGGTCGCTGCCGAAAAGCCGCCCAGATAAGCCAGCAGCGCAATATCAGTGCGGTTAGCCGCCAGCGGCAGCTGTAATACCACCAAATCAATATTGGCCTGACTGCCCAGTAACATTACCCCGGCCAGCCCCAGCGGTAGCGTAAAGATCCCCATTAGGAGCAGATAGAGCGGAAATAGCCAGCGTGCGCTGCGTAAATGGCTCAGGCGCTGGTTTTCGACAAAGCTGACGTGAAACTGCCGCGGTAAACAGAGGGTGGCGGCAAAACCGAGCAGCACATGCACCCAATAGGTATGTGCCGGCAGCGCACGCTGTTGCACCTGCTGCACGGCTTCGCTGTCGGCTGCGCGCTGGAAAATATCGGCAAAGCCATCAAACATGCCCCAAACCACAAAGGCCCCAATGGCCAGCAATGCCAGTAACTTGACCAAAGACTCAAAAGCAATGGCGGTCATCAGGCCGGGGTTAGGCTGGTGTGCCTTGGCACTTTTGCTGACAAACAACATCGCAAATACCGCCATCCACAGGCACACATAGAGCCCGGTATCGGTATACCAATGCTCACCGGTTTCGCTGCCCACCAGCGTATTAATACTGGTGGCTACCGCTTGCAACTGCAGTGCGACATAGGGCATCACCGCCAGAAACAGGATCACGGTGGTTAATACTGCCAGCAGCCGGGAGTGACCAAAGCGGGTGGCGATAAAGTCAGCAATGGAGGTAATGCGGTAGCGGCGACAGGCAATGGCGATACGCGCCACCAACTTAAAGCCAAACCAGAACAGGATAAAAGAGCCGATATAGGTTGGCGGCAGCCACCAGCCATTAACCACTGCCTGCGCGGTCACGCCATAGAACGCCCAGGAGGTGCAGTAAATCGACAGCGCTAAACTAAAAACCCAGGGCGCCAGCGGATGACCGGCACTGACCCGGCGGCCAAATAAGCCCACCGAATACAGCACCAGTAAATACAGCAATGAGATGGCAGCAAGGGTCGCCAGACCGATGCCGCTGGCATTTTGAATCATTTCAGCCGCAGCTTGCATAAAAGATTAAGCTGATTGTGCCGAAGAAGTGGGCAACTTGCTAGCGCGCCGTCCAGCCACCGTCCAACACCAGCGTTTGCGCGGTGATATGTTTGGCGGCGTCCTGGCATAAAAACAGCGCGGTCTGAGCAATTTCACTGACATCAATAAAGGCTTTTTGCGGCATTGGCGCTAGCATAATCTGCTCCACGACCTGTTGTTCGGTCAGATTATGCTCCTTGGCCTGGGCGGCGATCTGCTTTTCTACCAGCGGCGTTTTGACATAAGCCGGGCAGATCGTATTGATCGTCAGGTTACAGTCAGCATTCTCCAGCGCCACCACCTTACTAAAGCCCAGCAGGCCGTGTTTAGCGGCGACATAGGCCGATTTAAACGGCGAGGCGACCAGCGCATGAATAGAGCCTATATTAATCACCCGGCCAAAATTGTTGGCGCGCATCTGCGGTAGCATGGCGCGGGTCAGCATCGCCGGGCCGGTTAACATCACCTCAATTAACAGCTGCCACTTTTCCGGTGGAAAATCTTCCAGTCGCGCCACATGCTGAATACCGGCATTATTGACCAGAATATCGGCCGGGAAACGCGCGGCACAGGCCGCAATGTGCTCGGCATTGGTCACATCCAGCACGCAGCAGTCGGCCTGATAGCCACGGCTGCGCAACAACAACGCCTTGGTGTTGAGCAAGCCTTCATCCAAATCGGCCAGTACCACCTGATAGCCGGCGGCCGCAAAGGCCTCCGCTACTGCAAAGCCAATACCACCTGTTGCTCCTGTAATCAGTACCCGCATTTTTTCTCTCCGGCAAAGGGTTGTGTTGCGATACTAGAAAAGCGCGGCCGCTTCCTCAACGGTACTTTAGTGCTATAACCCGCAGTTTGGTGCTGCTGCCGGCAGGCTAAAGCGCCGGTAAGCTGCGGCAGCGCGCCTTTGCTAAGGCGGCGTCTTATGATAACTTTAGCCACTTTATATAATAATCGGGCCTGGTTGCGCCATGACAAACTGTCGGCATTAGCTTGCTGAGCGTTGTTGTCCACTAAAAACCAGAGCCAGAACAAAGGCCTGCTAAGACAGTGCCTGCCGCAGACCAAGAGGATACACCTATGACAACTACCAGCAGGACGCCGCAAGGCGCCCCGGAACAACGTGGCTGGTTTACCCGCTTTCTCGATACCGTAGAATTTTTAGGTAATTTATTACCGCATCCGGTTACGCTGTTTGCCTGCTTTGCGCTGGCTGTGGTGATTGGCAGCGGTATTGCCGGTTACTTTGATTTCAGTGCTGTCGATCCCCGCCCGGAAGGTACTGCCGGGCGCGCCGCCGATGGCATGATCCGGGTAGTCAGCCTGATGAATGTTGATGGCTTGCAGCGTATTGTCTCGAATCTGGTCACCAACTTTACCAACTTCCCGCCGCTGGGCGTGGTGCTGGTTGCGTTACTGGGGGTCAGTATTGCCGAACATTCCGGTCTGATTTCTGCCGCCATGCGCGGCCTGGTGATGAATGCCTCCAAGCGCATGGTCACAGTCACTATAGTCTTTGCCGGTATTATCTCGAATACTGCGTCCGAGCTGGGCTATGTGGTACTGATCCCGATGGCGGCGGTGATTTTCCACTCGCTGGGGCGCCATCCGCTGGCGGGTTTAGCGGCGGCCTTTGCCGGCGTATCCGGTGGCTACAGCGCTAACCTCTTTATCGGCACTGTCGATCCGTTACTGGCCGGCTTTACCACCTCAGCAGCCAATCTGATTGACCCGAACTATGTAGTCGGCCCGGAAGCAAACTGGTTCTTTATGATTGTCAGCACCTTTGTTATTGCTGGCCTGGGCGCCTTTGTCACCGAAAAAATTGTTGAGCCGAAACTGGGCAAATATAACGTGAGTGAAGCTGCCGTCGATTTGGGCGAACAAAAGCTGGAGCAGCTTAGCGCGCAGGAGCGTAAGGGTTTAAAGCTGGCCGGTTTAGCTTTTCTCGGTATTTGTTTGCTATTGGCACTTAGCGTGGTGCCGGCCGATGGTGTGCTGCGCCACCCGGATACCGGCTTAGTCGCCGATTCGCCTTTCTTAAAAGGCATAGTGGTATTTATCTTTGTGTCCTTTGCGATTCCGGGCTTTGTTTATGGCAAGGTGGTCGGCACCATGCAAACCGACCGCGATGTGATTAATGCGATGGCGAAAAGCATCAGCTCGATGGGGCTTTATATCGTGCTGGTATTTTTTGCGGCGCAGTTTGTGGCCTTTTTTGGCTGGTCGAATCTGGGGGCCATTCTGGCGGTGAAAGGCGCGAACTTACTGCAGGATATCGGTTTAACCGGCCCGATGCTGTTTGTGTTCTTTATTGCGATGTGCGCCATTGTTAACCTGTCGCTGGGCTCGGCCTCGGCACAGTGGGCAATTTTTGCGCCCATCTTCGTACCGATGCTAATGATTGTCGGCTACTCGCCCGAAGTGATCCAGGCGGCTTACCGCATTGGCGATTCGGTAACCAACCTGATCACCCCGATGATGAGCTATTTTGGCCTGATCCTGGCGGTGGCTGCCCGCTATAAGAAAGACTTAGGCATAGGTACCCTGATTGCTACCATGCTGCCCTATACCATGATTTTCTTTATCGGTTGGGTGGTGCTGTTTTATATCTGGGTGTTTTTACTGGGGCTGCCGGTTGGTCCGGGCTCACCGACCTATTATGAATTCACGCAGTAATAGGCAACAGGGTCTTACTGTGGTCATAAAGCTGTGATATAACACGGGCAGATTGCGCGGTCAGCTGCTCGCTAAACTGGCCCGAAAGCGCTGCCGATCTGCTACAGGCGCCCGCGACCGGCGGGCAATTAGAGAAAAAATTCAGAGAACAGAGTCGTTTATGGAACATAATAAAGTTGTAGGGTTGCACAAAGAAAAACACGCGAAAACCAAAATCAGCTCAGTGCGGCCTTTTAGCCATATCGCGCAGGAACATATGCTGCCGGTAGTAGTGCATGAATTTGTGGTAGCCGGTGCCGAATTCCCGGTAGTGTTTGTTAAAGATCAGCAAACTGAGCGTTTCCAGCCGGTTGTGTTACTGGGCCTGGCGTCGCAGCAAAACCTGATGCTGGTTGATGATAAATGGCAAGCCATGTACGTACCGCGCGTAGTGCGTAACTATCCGCTGGTGCTGGTACAGGAAGCACCGGAAAGTGACCGCCTGATGGTGGCGATTGATGAAGCCTCAGAGCGGGTAAATGAAGCCGAAGGCTTCCCGCTGTTTAACGATGATGGCAGCGAAAGTGAGTTTTTAACTGTGCGCAAGCAGCAAATGGGCGAGTACGTTGATTATGCCCAGATGACGCAGGTGTTTATGGAAAAACTAAAAAGCCTGGGTCTGCTGAAAGAGCAGGTATTAACAGTTACCATCAACGAAGAAAAGCGCAATATCAACGGCATCCATATGGTCGACGATCAAAAGCTGAATGAGCTAAGCGACGAAACCTTCCTCGAACTGCGTAAGCTGGGTTATCTGACAGCAATTTATGCGCACCTGATGTCACTGCAGCATACGCAGAAGCTGGTACAAAAACTGGCTGAGCGCGAAGAAGCCGCAAAGGCCTAAGCGTTATCGGCAAACAGCAACGGCAGCCTCGGCTGCCGTTTTGCGTTTGGTGGCTAACGCGTACTGTTAAACGCGGCTAAGCGTGACTAAGCGCGGCCAAACTTTGCCAGTAAGGCCTGTTTCACATGCTCGGGGACAAAGCTGGCGACATCGCCGCCATGCCGGCACACTTCTTTAACCAAGGTCGACGAGATAAAGGTGTTTTTCTCCGACGGCGTCATAAAAATACTGTCCAGCTCCGGGTTTAACGAGCGGTTCATACTGGCCAGCTGGAATTCGTACTCATAGTCTGCTACCGCCCGTACACCGCGGATCAGCACCTGTGCCTGCTGGCTTTTGGCAAAATCAGCCAGCAGACCAGAAAACCCAATTACTGACACATTCTGGCAGTCGGCAAAGGCCTGCCGGGCCAGCGCGACCCGCTCATCCAGGCTAAATAACGGCTGCTTGCTGGGGTTAGCCGCTACCGCAACAATTACGGTTTCAAATAGCCGCGCGGCACGCAGTACAATATCAGCGTGGCCATTGGTTAAAGGATCGAAGGTACCAGGGTAAATCGCACGAATATGCATCAAAAGCAGTTCCTGTCAGGGCCAGCGCAGAGCTTGCTGGCATTTAACGTCAATTTGGCGTTACTATAGCAAAATAACCGCCTAAAAAAAGAAGCCTGCAGTTCGCAATGGAAAAGAAGCTCAGAACCAAAGACCGGATTATTCAAGCCAGTATTGCGTTATTTAATGAGGTTGGTGAGCGTCAGGTTACCACTAACCATATTGCGGCCCATCTGGGCATCAGCCCCGGCAACCTGTATTACCACTTTCGCAATAAAGAAGACATTATCCGGCATATTTTCCGTGAATATACCAAGCTGCTGGAAACCCGGATTAAACCGCCTTCAGCCCAGGCCAAGCCGCTGGATGCCCTGACTGATTATCTGGATATCGTATTTGAGCTGATGTGGCGGTTTCATTTTTTCTACGCCAATCTGCCGGATATCCTGTCACGGGATCCGGCCTTGCAACAGGATTACCTGCAGGTGCAGCAGGGCGTACTGGCGCGGGTGATGACGGTAATTAAAGCCTTAAAAGCCCAGGGCGTCATTGCAGTTGATGAGGCCGATATCCGCGATCTGGCGCACAATATCAAACTGCTGGTTACCTTCTGGATCAGCTATCTGAAAACCCAGGCGCCACAGGCTGAAGTGAATCAGGCCAACCTGTACCGTGGCGTCCTGAAAGTACTGCTGTTATTTAAGCCCTATGCCACCGCTGCCGCCCGCGCCGATATGCTGCAATTGCAGCACTACTATAGTCAGCTGGTCGGAACAGATCAGGCAGCGGCCGATTTGTAGCCAATTCTTTACAAGCGGGGCAGGCAAGCCCCGCTAATCTTCGGTATAATCGCTGCAGCAAGGGCCGCTAAAAAGTACAATAGCGCGTCAAATCAACTTACCCGCCTACATTGCCAGAGGAGGCTTTATGCGCAATGGCGCTTTTCTGCACCATCTACAACAACAAATCGAAGAGGTGAAAGCAGAAGGTCTGTACAAAGCAGAACGTATTATCAGCTCACAACAACAAGCCAGCGTTACCGTTGGCAGCGAGCAGGTACTAAACTTTTGTGCCAATAACTATCTGGGCCTGGCCAATAACCCCGAACTGATTGCTGCCGCGCAGCAGGGCCTGCAAAGCCACGGCTTTGGTGTCGCTTCAGTGCGGTTTATCTGTGGTACCCAGGATATCCATAAACAGCTGGAAGCAAAAATCAGTGCCTTTTTAGGTACCGAAGATACCATCCTGTACTCTTCCTGCTTTGATGCCAATGGCGGTTTGTTTGAAACCATCCTCGGTGCCGAAGATGCGGTGATCTCTGATGCACTGAACCATGCCTCTATTATTGACGGCGTGCGGCTGTGTAAAGCCAAACGCTACCGTTATGCCAATAACAATATGGCCGAGCTGGAAGCCCAGCTGCAGCAGGCCGATGCCGATGGCGCCCGTTTTAAGCTGATTGCCACTGATGGTGTGTTCTCCATGGATGGCGTGATTGCCGACTTAAAAGCGGTTTGTGATCTGGCCGATAAATACAACGCCATGGTAATGGTTGACGATAGCCATGCCGTGGGTTTTGTGGGTAAGAACGGCCGCGGCACCCACGAATACTGTGAGGTGATGGACAGAGTCGATATTATTACTGGTACCCTGGGCAAGGCGCTGGGCGGTGCCTCCGGTGGTTATACCTCAGGTAAAAAAGAAATTATCGAATGGCTGCGGCAGCGTTCACGGCCTTATCTGTTCTCGAACTCGTTAGCGCCTTCTATTGTTACTGCGTCAATCAAGGTGCTGGAGATGCTGGAGCAGGGCGGCGCGCTGCGGGAAAAGCTGTGGCAAAACGCCAATTATTTCCGCGAGCAGATGACGGCCGCCGGCTTTACGCTGGCCGGTAAAGATCATGCCATTATTCCGGTGATGCTGGGTGATGCCAAGGTGGCCGCTGAAATGGCGAAACGCATGCTGGCCGAGGGCATCTATGTGGTTGGTTTCTCCTTCCCGGTGGTACCGAAAGGGCAGGCACGGATCCGCACCCAGATTTCGGCGGCACATACAAAAGAACAGCTGGATAAAGCCATTGCGGCCTTTATCCGCATTGGTAAAGACATGGGCGTGATCGCATAAGGCGGGGCGTAATAATGAAAGCATTAGCAAAATTAAAAGCAGAACCGGGCATCTGGCAAACCGAGGTTGAGAAACCGGAAGTGGGGCCAAACGATGTGCTGATCCGGATTAAAAAAACCGCCATCTGTGGTACAGACGTGCATATCTACAAATGGGATGAATGGGCGCAGAACACCATTCCGCATGGCATGGTAGTGGGCCATGAATATGTCGGCGTCATTGAAGGCATGGGCTCAGAAGTGCGCGGCTTTAAAGTGGGTGACCGTGTCTCCGGCGAAGGCCATATTACCTGCGGTTACTGCCGTAACTGCCGCGCCGGCCGCGTCCATTTATGCCGTAATACCATTGGCGTAGGGGTAAACCGTACCGGCTCTTTTGCTGAATATCTGGTGATCCCGGCTTATAACGCCTTTAAGCTGCCGGACAATATCCCGGATAATATTGCGGCGATCTTTGACCCCTTTGGCAATGCCGTACATACCGCCCTGTCTTTTGATCTGGTGGGTGAAGATGTGCTGATCACCGGGGCCGGCCCTATCGGTATTATGGCGGCCGCGGTAGCGCGCCATGTTGGTGCCCGGCATGTGGTGGTCACAGACGTTAACCCGTACCGGCTTGAGCTGGCGCTGAAAATGGGCGCCAGCCGTGCCGTTGATGTCAGCAAACAGAACCTGAAAGACGTGATGCAGGAGCTGGGCATGACCGAAGGCTTTGATGTTGGGTTGGAGATGTCTGGTGTTCCGGCAGCCTTTAACAGCATGCTGGATACCATGAACCATGGCGGTAAGATTGCCATGCTGGGCATTCCGCCGTCGACCATGGCGATTGACTGGAATAAGGTCATCTTTAAAGGCCTGGTTATTAAAGGCATCTACGGCCGGGAAATGTTTGAAACCTGGTATAAGATGGCGAGCTTAATTCAGTCTGGTCTGGATTTAAGCCCGATTATTACCCACGAAATGCCAATGGAAAACTATCAAGAAGGCTTTGAGATTATGTGCTCAGGCCAGTCGGGTAAGGTGATCCTAAACTGGTCTTAAGCCAAGGCTGGTTTTAACGAGGGCGTGTTGACAGCTGCAAAAATAAGCAGCAAACATCAACACGCCCTGGCCCCGTCCGCTGTGGCGGGGCAGTACACCTGATTACGTCCCTGCTGTTTGGCCTGATACATAGCTGCATCGGCAGCTGCCAGCAAGGCGCTGAGATCATAACCCGCCTGCTCACTGTCGCTAATGCCAAAGCTGGCCGTAACCTTAAATTTTGGCTGATAACCACTGGTATCAATATCGGCCAGTGCGGTACGACAAATATCGGCCAGCATCACCGCCTGCTCGGCCGTGCAGTCTGTCAGCAGGATCACAAACTCTTCGCCACCAATACGGCCAAAAATATCGCTATGCCGGATAAAGTTGCGGCAACTTAGCACCACCTGTTGCAAGGTCCAGTCACCGGCGGCATGACCAAAGCGGTCATTAATTTGTTTAAAGTGGTCCAAATCAAACAGGATCAGCGCTACCGGCCGCTGCGCCCGGATGCAATGGGCAATTTCCCGCTGCGCCTGCTCGGTAAAATGATAACGGTTGCTAATGCCGGTAAGTTGGTCAAACTCGGCCATTTTGCGATAACGCTTACTGCGGGTCAGGCCACGGTAGGTCAGCAAGCCAAGGATTAAACTCAGGCTACCAATCAGTAATAGCAGCAGGTAACGGTTTTCCGCCTGCTGCTGATATAAATTACGTTCCAGCGTAAGCAGTTCATTATCTTTATCCAATAGCTGGATCCGTTGCTCTTTCAGACGGGCTTCGCCACTGGCCAGCTGGTAAGCCAATTGCTGCGAGGCTTTTTCTCTGGCAATCGCCAGCTCGGTATCACGGCGTTTTTCGCTATAACGCAGCAGGTTGTCAAAGTTACGCTCCGCCTGCGCCAGCAGCGTGAGTACCCGGTAGGTACTCAGCACCGCCGGATCATTCCGATCGCCCGGTAAACTTTGCTCAGCGCGCTGCGCCAGCTCACTGGCTGCAGCCAACTCGCCCTGTTGTAAAAGCGCTTCTGCGGCGGCGGCGTTAAAACCTGCGGTTAAAAT
>OGCL01002294.1_pt1 | contig 13702 bp, 11 predicted proteins | sample 1570041 | NCBI WGS metagenome assembly OGCL01 (sample SAMN06266162, study PRJEB24511) | hot springs metagenome | isolation source: Hot spring water | place: South Africa: Limpopo | collected 2015-06-22 | reverse complement strand
ATGATTGAACAATCTGTTGCCCAGCTGTATGATGCTTTCCCCTTCCCGCCTGATCCAGTATTGGATGTATCACCACCGGGCTATAACTGGCGCTGGAGTTGGCAATCAGCCTATGGCTTTTGTACGGGCGGGTGGTTGCCGCAGGTTAAAAATCCCAGAATTCTCGATGCTGGCTGTGGCAGTGGGGTGAGTACGGAATACTTGGCGCATCTGAACCCAACGGCGGATATTACGGCAATCGATATCAGTGCTGGCACTTTGGCGGTGGCACAGGAACGCATCAAAAAAACCGTTCCCAAGAGCGATCGCTCTATAGAGTTCCATCAACTCAGCCTGTTTGATTTGGAAAAAATCGAAGGCAAGTTCCATTTAATCAATTCTGTGGGCGTAATTCATCACACCCCTGATCCTACTAAAGCCTTGCAGTGCCTAGCGGACAAGCTGGAGGAAGGGGGGCTGTTACACATCTTTGTCTATGCAGAAATTGGCAGATGGGAAATTCGCCTGATGCAAGAAGCGATCGCTCTCTTGTGCCAAACTCAACCCAACTCAGATTTTCAGGCAAGGGTGAAGCTAGGGCGGGAACTATTTGCTAGCCTTCCCGAAGACAATCGCCTAGTGCAGAGAGAAAAAACCAGATGGTCGTTGGAAAATCAAAAAGATGAATGTTTCGCCGATATGTATTTGCATCCGCACGAAATCAATTTCACTGTTGATTCTCTCTTTGCCATGATTGATGCGGTGGGTTTGGAATTTGCGGGTTTTTCCAATCCTGAGGTGTGGTCATTAGCTCGGCTTTTGTCCAAGAATCCGCAACTGCTAGCGCAGGCAGAATCCCTAACCATTAGAGAAAAATATCGCTTGATTGAATTATTAGATACAGACATTGCGCACTATGAATTTTTCCTCTATCGCCCGCCCCTGCCTCGTCTCAATTTACAGGATCAACAGCAAATTCTGTCAGCAATTCCTGTGCGTCATCCTTGCATACATGGCTGGGAGAGTCAACAATTGTTTGATATGAATTACCAAATTGTGCAACTCACCGATGAGGAGTTTAGCTTTATGCAAATGTGTGAGGGGGATAAAACAATTCAGCAAATTTTAGCCGACCAGACCTCTGCAAACTGGCAAACCGTAGAGGGTTTAGTGGCGAAACACATGATTCTTCTCCAGAAAGGTACAAACTAAATCGCGGTAACTGTTGCTCGCATTGCCCTCAGTTTATTGACTAGGATAGTCAGTGCCACCCCAGCACCAATGCTAATTATCACGCAAGAAACAATAAAATCACTGACACTGGCATCGAGAAATGCCACTGATGACCAGAGGGAGCCAAGCACTAACCATAAAATTGTGGCTGTTTTGGTACTGAAGCCTAAAATCCCCATGGTAATTGCTGGCAGAAAAGTTAAGGTCAAAATTGTGCCGAAGCCCCATGTCAAAGGTTTGCCTATCCTTGCCAATAAAATGTTCTGAAATACCAGTGAGTAAAATAGCCACTGCACAGTTAGAAGTAAGAGAACCAATATACTCCCCAGCTTATTGGGATTATTGCTAAATATAATCCAGCCAGCCAATAGAGATTGGGTAATCAGTAAGTTCAGAGCGATCGCCAAAATACTAGGAGACTTATCAAGCCAAACTAGATCGAGCAAAACATTAGAACTGTTGCCATATTTTGCCCATTCCATAACTGATTGTCGGCTAGGTGTTAAGACAAAGGTCAACCCTGCTATGACGAAAAAGTTGAATATATATAGAAGAATGATTTGGAAATTGTAAGTTGAAGAAGTAGCTGAATACAAATCCGCAGTATCAGTACGCTGAAGAAATCCCAGTACAAGCACCTCAATATATGCCGAAGTAAAATAGCTCAATCCTTTGCTGAGCACCGTCGCTTTTGGATTATAGAAGCGGCGGCGCAGAACCTGCCAGATTATGTAACTGATAATCGCTATGTTGACCAGAGTAAAGAGGTGAGATAGGAACAAGTTTCCACCTATAGGTAAAAACCACCACTCAACAATAACTCTATTGCTATCGTCTGCTACGAAATTGAAGATAAACTCCTGCCAGTCTAGCCATGTTGTCGTGGAATTCCAAAATATGAATATGGGGGTAAAAAAAGACAGGCTAGCAAAACCAAAAAATATTGCTCCACCATAGGCTTGAATCCCAAACTGCTTTTGTTCACCAAAACCGATCAAAGAAAATGCGATCGCAAGGCTAAAAATCAGAAAAGTAAATGCTATGAGAAGCAGATAGTAACTGATAAAAAAGCCAATAGATACACCGCCAGCCAATCCTGAAATGATGTGCAAAGGTATCAGTAAAGCAACTCCTAAATAAGTGAGGACTGGTACGCCAATCAATTTACCCAAAAAGATGGTCATGCTGGAGCGGGGGCTGAGCCTGATAAAGTTTAGAGTTCCTTTACCATTTTCCTGTGTGAGGTCAATAATCAAGCTAAAAGTACCCACAAAAAATAAGCTATAGGGTATGACATACAGTAAGGTTCTGAACTGATCTTGCCACCATGTTTGCCAGTCATCAGCACAGCGAAAAGTTTGACACAAGCCATCAGGTGTGCGCTGGGATTGAAATAGTAAAAGTAGTACCTGAAAGACCACAGGAATGGCGATCGCTACAGCTACCGAACGCAACTTTAATTTGCCCCGTAGTTCCCTCAGTATTTGCGGATTGAGGTTGCCGATCTGATCTAAAAAAGTATTTATTCCCATAAACTGATTAACCAATTTTGCCATTTTTTCTCTGTTGCAAAAATAATCACTGCTATATAATTATACAGCCAGCCAAAAAATAATTTGCCATCACTGTAGCACTTGCTCTAAATGGGTTTGTAGAGAGGTAATGTCGTGTGCCTGTTTGATCAAATCTTTCTGACTTGCCACATATGCTCCTAGCTAGTGCGCTTGTATCCCATCTTAAAGAAAATATCCTCCAAACTCTCCTGACTGTGATGAAAATCAGCGATCGCAATTCCTGCAGAAACCAGACGGCGCAATAACAGGGCTGAGGCATCTAGGTCGCCTGCGAACTTAAAGCGGACGATATTGGAGTTGGGAGCAGAATCGATCTCCTTCACTAATTCCTCTCGTTGCAGTAAAGTAACCAATTCTGCGATCGCTCCTGTTGTGATAATTTCTATTTGCTGAGTGCTACTTCTTTGATAGATTTCTTCTAGTTTGGAGCTTTCCACCAAATGTCCCATTTCCATAATGCCGATGGAAGTGCAAATTTCTTCCAAATCGCTGAGGATATGGGAAGATACCAAAATGGTCATACCTTCCGCTTGCAGGGACTTAATAATGTTGCGTACTTGCACTCTGGCTACTGGGTCAAGTCCCGATACTGGTTCATCGAGTAATAAAAAAGCGGGACGATGGATAATGCTCCGTGCCATACTCAGCCTTTGTTTCATGCCCCTTGATAGTGTGGCAATGGGCGATCGCTCTTTTTCCTTAAGCTGAACTAGGTCAATCACTTCGCTGATGCGTTCCTTCCTTTGGCGATCGCGCAGGAAATACAGCCGCGCAAAATAGTCCAGATAATCCCACACTGTCAAATCATCGTAGAGCGGAAAATCATCGGGGAGAAATCCTATTTGCCGTTTCAAGTTGGGATTATTTTGCCCCCGAATTAACTGCTCGCCATTGATGTATATGTCGCCAACCGTTGGCTCCTCAGCCGACGCCAGCATTCTGATCAAGGTAGTTTTCCCTGCACCATTAGGACCAATCAATCCATAAACTTCTTGGGGTTGAATGTGTAAAGAAACGGCATTTACGGCAAGGTGGCTGTCAAATTGCTTGGTCAGGTTATGGGTTCGCACTAGCGGTTCTGCAACAGCCATAGATCTAGGTTCAATTGATCATGCCCAAATTTTAGCTCAATCGGGTACAAATTCCGCCAGCGCTTTAATCTGTCCTTGGGGATCAGCCTGCACAATTACCCCTGCCCCAGAGCGGGGTACTACACCTGTAAGAGCGGTGATATTGACTTGATGGGTAACTAGGATCAGCACTCCCTGTTTTTGCCGATGGGCTTGGATGATTTGCCGTAACTGCTGAGTTTGGCTGTCTGCACTGCGGCGATCGCTGAAAAAAGAATTTAAGACGGGTTCGGGCTTCACATTTCCTAAATCCATCAACCGAGCAGTTTCTAGGCAACGGCACCACTGGCTAGACAGCACTTGGGCAATTTTGATTGCTCTACGGCGGAATGCCTCACCAATTTGACGGGCTTGATGGCGACCCTCGTTTGATAGGTTGCGCTGAGTGCGACAGTCGTCGAGCTTGAAGTTGGCGGGATCGCCAGTACCGGGGGCGAGGGCATGGCGCAATAATACCGCCGTACCATCAGATTGCATCATCTGCCATTGATCGTTGGCAAGAAGCGGAGTTAGGGCGATCGCCAAAGTTGATGTTAATACCAGAAGCAGAACTGAGCGGCGCATCATGGCAGAGATAAAAAACTACTTCACAGTATCATAGAAACATCAGCATAGTCCTAAACCCAGATCTGCGATGACATCTCCCCAGCAAATCAAGTCAATCCTCAGCGAAAAACTTTCCGCTCCATTGGTGATAGTCGAAGATCATAGCGAAGCACATCAGCATCATCGCGAAGGGGGAAACAGCGGGCATTACCATCTGACCATCGTTTCTGATCAGTTCCATAACAAAACTCTCATCCAGCAACATCGCTTGGTTTATGGTGTTTTAGAGGGATTGATGGGGAGCAAAATCCATGCTTTGGCGATGGATACCTACACGGTGGCGGAATGGCAGGAGATCAAGCGAGAAGGGCTAACCCTAAGCGAATACAAAATGATCTGCGATCGTTTGAAACGCAAGCCCAACCCAGTGGAACTGGGGATGTTTGGGGTGATGTGGTCAGAGCATTGTTGCTACAAAAACTCCCGCCCTCTGCTAAAGCAATTCCCCACCACTGGCGATCGCATTTTGGTAGGACCAGGGGAGAATGCGGGGGTAGTCAAAATCAACGATCAGCTTGCCATCTGTTTCAAGATCGAAAGTCATAATCGCCCCTCAGCCGTAGAACCCTATCAAGGAGCCGCTACAGGGGTAGGTGGTATTCTCAGGGATATTTTCACTATGGGTGCTAGACCAGTGGCTTTGCTCAATTCCTTGCGTTTTGGCAGATTGGAAGATAGCTGGGTGCGGAGCAGGGTACATGGGGTGGTGGCGGGGATCGCTGGCTACGGTAACTGTGTGGGTGTGCCGACCATCGCTGGTGAAGTCTATTTTGATGCCGCCTATGACCGCAATCCTTTGGTCAATGCTATGGCGATCGGCATTTTGGAGACCGAAACCATTGTCAAGTCTGGAGCCTCAGGGATCGGCAACCCCGTGCTGTATGTGGGAGCTACTACGGGTAGAGATGGCATCAAAGGCGCGAGCTTTGCCAGTGCCGAACTGAGCGATAAGTCCCAACAAGACCGCCCCGCCGTGCAAGTGGGCGATCCCTTCATGGAAAAGTTACTCATTGAAGCCTGTTTGGAAGCCTTCAAGACAGGAGCCGTAGTCTCAGCCCAAGATATGGGAGCGGCAGGGCTGACCTGCTCCACGGCGGAAATGTCAGCTAAGGGGGGGGTGGGTATCATTTTGGACTTGGATAAAATTCCCATCCGTGAGCAGTCCCTCACACCCTACGAATATATGCTGTCGGAATCACAGGAAAGGATGCTGTTTGTGGCGCAAAAAGGGAGAGAGCAGGAACTGATCGACATCTTCCATAAATGGGGTCTGCACGCTGTGGTTGTTGGAGAAGTGATTGCCGAACCAGTGGTACGAATTCTCTACAGTGGCGAAATAGTGGCGGAACTGCCTGCCAAAGCCCTTGCCGAAAATACTCCAGTCTATAAGCGAGAGGTTACGGGGATTCCCGAATATGCTCAGAAAGCGTGGGCAGACGATCCCGATGGCAAAGAGTATCCGCAGAACTGCGAACATTTACAGCATAGTTGGCGTAAACTCTTGGCAGTTCCTTCCATTGCCGACAAGGCATGGATATATCGACAGTATGATCGCCAAGTGCAGAACAACACCGTGCTGGCGGGGGGGGCGAGTTCGGCTGGGGTGATCCGCCTGCGCAATCCCAACTATCCCATTGGTGAACTGGAAGAGATTACTGAACCCAGCTACACGGGGCTGGCGGCTACGGTGGATTGTCAGGCACGCTATGTCTATCTCGATCCCTATCGTGGCGCACAGTTAGCAGTGGCGGAGTCCGCCCGTAATCTTGCCTGTGTGGGGGCGGAACCGCTGGCGATCACGAATAACCTTAACTTTGGCAGTCCCGAACACAACACGGGCTATTGGCAGTTATCCGAAGCCTGCCGCGGTATTGCCACTGCCTGCCGTGCTTTGCAGACTCCCGTTACGGGGGGCAATGTGTCGCTCTACAATGAAACGATCAAGCCTGATGGCACGGCTCAGCCCATCTATCCCACCCCTGTCATTGGTATGGTGGGTTTGGTGGAGGACATCCGCCGTGTCTGTGGTATTGGCTGGCAACAAGTCGGCGATCGCCTCTATCTAGTTGGCTCATCGCAAACATCCCTGGCGGGGAGCGAATACCTAGCGGCAATCCACCAACAGGTTACGGGCAGACCCCTACCAGTGGACTTTGAACTGGAAAAGCAAGTGCAAAGCGTATGCCGCACGGGGATCAGAAACGGTTGGATCAAGTCCACCCACGATTGCGCCGAAGGGGGCATAGCGATCGCCCTAGCTGAATCCTCCATTAGTTCTCAGCTCTCTTTTACGGTGGCATTGCCGGTTACCACTTCCCACATTCACACCTTGTTTGGCGAGGGAGCCAGTCGCATTGTGGTATCTGTAGCTGACAGCGATGTAGCGGTATGGGAGCATTATCTCAACCAGCATCTGCCTGACCATTGGTGGGCGATCGGCACTGTTACAGATAAATCTCAACCACTGCAACTGCAAGTACAGGATATGGTTTTGACACTTCCCCTTGATGAAGCCACTGCCATTTATCGCCACGCAATTCCTAAAATGCTAGAGCAGGCTTGACTATGGAACTGGTAGAATTGCAAAGACTGTATGCCAACCGCAAGCGGGAGTTTAGCTGGATTGACCTGCGGGGGCAAGACTTGACGGGTATGCATCTGGCTGACATCATTGTGCGGTCAGGGAATCTCGAGTCAGCGATTTTGGAGGGCGTGAACTTGCAGAATGCCCGCTTACCCAAAGCCAATCTCAACAGTGCCAATCTACGCTTAGCAGATTTATCCCATGCCAAATTGAAGTCTGCCAATCTCAGGCATGCCGATCTCAGCGGTGCAAATTTAACCAGTGCCGATTTTAGTTCTGCAGATTTAACTGGCGCCAACCTAGATGGAGCTATTTTGGTGCATACCAATTTTCAGAATGCTGTTTTAACTGGGGTCAATTGGGGTATTGCCGATCGCTCTGAGGCAATTTTTACAGCAGAAGCAAATCAAATAGTGATCGCTGTACCAGAAACTATAGACAATACCACCGCCTCCTCCAGCAATCCACTGCCTGAATTTCAAGAGAAGTGGCACTACAAACCTGAAGATTTGCTGACTGCAGAGCAGAAGTTAGCCCTCTCGCCGATTTTGTGGTTGGTCTTTATCTTTGGTTGCTATCTCTATCAGGGCTTTGCTAGTTTTGGTTTCCTTAAACAGGGTTATAGCTTTCTATTTTTCACTCTTTCTATCACTTCGCCTCTGTTGTGGTTGATTTCTCCTAGTATCTATTGGTGCTACCCTGCCCTGCTGTTGGGCATCGTGCTGTTTACCAGCTTTGATATTTTCAGCTTCTTTTTCGCGGCTATCGCCCTCACTCTGTCTTTTCTGGGTGCTATTCGTTATCGTTCCATTTTGGATAAAGTGCAGGTTACTTCTTTTGGGCAAATGCCAGCCAACTTCCAGCGCAAAGTGATGCGTGATGCTTTGGCTCTGGGCGGGTCAGCGGTGGTGTTTATCACCATCTTTCGCTCGCTGTTTGTCCAGCCAGCGGTGGTGGTGTTTCTGCTCAGCAGTGCCATTGCGGCAATGTCAGGGGCGATCGCCTCCAACTTACTGCGCCGCCAGCAAAAAGTATCTGCTTTGATCTGTCTAAGTGCGCTTCTGCTCACCAGTTGGCTGGGTGGGATTGTGGGACTGGTTAGCTTCAATTTCAATAGGTGATCAGGCTGACCACTGGCACATCGGGTAAATGTTGCCGACCTTGCAAGAAGCTCAATTCAATCACAAAGCCAAAAGCCACCAGTGTGCCACCTGCGAGATTGACCAACTGGGCGGCGGCTGAGGCGGTTCCCCCCGTAGCAATCAGATCATCGACGATCGCAATTTTTTGCCCTGCCTGAATGGCATCACGGTGCATCTCGATCCGATCCGTGCCGTACTCCAGAGCGTATTCCACGCTGTACACCTCGGCGGGTAGTTTTCTGGGCTTGCGGGCGGGGATAAAGCCACACCCCAACGCCCTCGCCACAGGCGCACCGATAATAAAGCCGCGCGACTCAATGCCCAGCACCCCCTGTACGCCCAAATCGGCAAACTTATCAGCTAAGCCATCAACGACTGCTTTTAATCCATCTGGGTGCGCCAATACAGGCGTAATATCCTTAAACAGAATGCCAGGCTTGGGAAAGTCGGGAACCTCACGAATTAGCTGGGCGATTTCCATAAAATACTAGGTAGATATGAACTTGGCTATATTAGAGTAATTCAAGCAAAGAATAGACAATGGAAGGGTTATTCTCGACACAAAGCATTATGATCATGCTCCTTGGAGCCTATGGCGTTGCCATGTGGATGTTCCTCACCAGCGCTCCCAAAGTGCATACAGTGATGGTCAGCGATCTGGAGCAAGCCCGCAGTTTCTATGAAGCGGTTTTGGAACTGCCGCAGGCGGTGGTGCCTCTGCACTTCTACTATGGCTATGAATCACCTTTGGGGATCAATCCCAGCGCCTACACCGCCCCCCCCTATTCGCCAACCAGAGATGGAGTGTGGTATCAACTGCGCAAAAATGTGCAACTGCACATAGTGTCTGGAGTGAAAACTACTGATATCGACCGCGATCGCCACCTCTGCTTTAACCGAGATTGTATCGAGCAAATTTTGCTGAGGGTGCAGATGAAAGGTTTACGGCACAAAATCCGCAGTGATCAGCCCCTAAACTTTTTGGTCAAAGACGATGCGGGGCGGATCATCGAATTCAGAGAAGCAACTACCGCCAAAGGTTGATCCTTAGCCCTAACCCTGCCGTGCCTTGAACTTGGGATTGGTTTTGCAAATAACATAGAGCTTGCCACGACGGCGCACGATTTTGCAGTCTTTGTGGCGAGTTTTGGCAGATTTCAGCGATGCAAGGACTTTCATGGTCAGCAAAAATTTACGGCAAGCTCCCAATTTAGCGTATCATTAAGAGCTTTGGCAAGTGGTTGTACTTAGTGAACCATTGTCCGCAATTGCCATGCAACTATTACAGGGAAACAATGCTAAAAGAACTGAAAAATCTAGATCGGTGGGCGATCGCCATTTTGGGCTGGGGCTTGCTGTTTCGGCTGTGTGCCGCCTATGCGATGACCCCCGGTTTTGATGAGGCTTACTACACTGTCTATACCCGCCATCTGGACTGGAGCTACTTCGATCACCCGCCCTTGGTGGCATACACCACGGGGATTGGCATTTGGCTGACGGGGATCACCAATCAGTTCACCATGCGCCTTGGCGGGGTGGTGCTCCATACCTTTACCCTGCTGTTTTTTTACTTAACCAGCAAAAAACTGTTTGGAATACAGTCGGCGAGATTGACCCTAGTGATCGCCACCACAATTCCCATCTTTCAGATCATCTTTGGTATTCTCACTCTGCCCGATGTCCCTTTGATGTTCTTTTGGACATTGGCTTTGTGGCTGTGCGCCCATGAATTTTTTCCAGAGCCAGCCTCTGCTCAATATCAACCAACTATGAAAATTGCATGGATCGGTTTAGCGGTAGGTTTGTCCGCTTTAGGGAAATATCACGGTTTTTTGCTGGGGGCATGTCTGTTGCTGTATGTGATTTTTACGCCGCGCTACTGGAGCATATTTCGCTCTCCCTATCTCTTGCTGTCTTTTCTCCTGTTTATGCTGGCGATCGCCCCCATTCTGATCTGGAACTATCAGCATGACTGGGTATCATTCAGATTTCAGGGCAATCGGGCAATCCCCATCAATGGCTACAATCTCTTCGATCTATTGGTGGTGTTTCTAATAGGTTGTGGCTATCTGTTTCCCAGTTTTGGCTTTCCTCTGTGGTGGACGAACTTACGGGCATTGTTTCGCAAAAACAGCACCGAGCGCTATCGCTTTATCCTATGGGTTTCTCTGCCTATTTTTGTCGGCTTTACGCTGATGGGCGGCTATCGTCAGGTATTACCCAGTTGGCATATGCCCGGTTTTTGGGGCGCAGTTTTGCTCATGGGCAATCAAATGGCGATCGCACAAACCAAGTATCCCAAACTGATCAGAAACTGGTTAATGGTTTCGGGAACTATAATCATTGTGCTGATCAGCATTGCCCTAGCACACATCACTCTGGGCATAGCGCAAAAAGGAAGTAACTATGCAATTTTGGGTGGCTTTTTGACAGTGGAAGATGACCCCTCCACGCAGATTTTTGACCTGCAACAAATCACCAACGCCTTTCAGACCGATCCCATTCTCCAAGAGGAACTTAGCAATGCAGATTTTGTATTTGCCAACAATTTCTTTGTCGCAGGTCAGTTGGGTATGGCAGTCGAACCTTTGGGCAAACCAGTAACTTGCTTTGATTCCGATATGCGTGGCTTTGCCTTTTGGGCTAATCCTGCTCAGTTTGTGGGCAAAAATGCTCTTTACATCACCACAGATAAGTTTAAGTTCATCGATCTCGGCGATCGCACTCAAGGCGAGTCAATCCAGAAATTCTTACCTTATTTTGCTGAGATTACCAAAGTAAAAGACATCACTATTTTGCGGGGCGGACAAGTGATTGAAACTTTGCCAGTATATCGTGCCACCCAACTGCTCAAACCTTATCCATTTCCTTACTGATCAGATTTAGTGCTAAATCCATAGGCTAGAATAGTTATCAAGCGATCGCAAATCTAACCCTATGTCTATTTTCTCTCTGTTCGACAAAAGCCAAAAGCTGGTGATGCCCGACCCCGACAGGGCGCTGAAGGGCAGAAATACTCCCATTCCTACCGCCGAGCGGCACTTTGTCAATGGCAACCGTCTCAAGCCTCCCTATCCCGATGGCTACGCTCAGGCAATGTTTGGCATGGGCTGTTTTTGGGGAGCAGAGCGCAAGTTTTGGCAGAATGCTGATGTCCATATTACTGCGGTTGGCTACAGTGCAGGATTTACGCCCAATCCCACTTATGAAGAGGTCTGCTCAGGCTTGACAGGGCATAACGAAGTAGTTTTGGTGGTCTATGATCCCGCCAAGGTGAGTTATGGACAACTGCTCAAGATTTTTTGGGAGAATCACAACCCCACCCAAGGAATGCGTCAAGGGAATGATGTAGGCACCCAGTATCGTTCGGGGATTTATTACTACAGCGAGCAACAAAAAGAACTAGCGGAAAAATCCCTATATCTCTACCAAGAAGTTCTGACCAAAGCGGGTTATGGCAAGATTACTACCGAGATTTTACCCGCACCTGAGTTCTACTTTGCCGAAGGCTACCATCAGCAATACCTTGCCAAAAATCCCAACGGTTACTGCGGTCTGGGCGGTTGTGCGGTGGCTTTGCCTGTCATGGCATGAGTTACAGCTACCCCACCAAGGAGCAGTTAGTTCAAGGCTATGAAATTTGTTGTTGGCTAACAAAAATGTATCTCTCTATCCACCTAGTTAGACTTGATCAGATAACAGAGCGTATAGTTATAATTGCGAGGGTGTATCTGGAAATTGCGATTTTCCCCAGTGGGTCATGGAAGTATGCAGGATTTTAGTCATGCGTGAACCGAATCTTTATTCTGAATTTATGAAAAGACTGGGTAACAACTAAGTAACAACCATGAAGCCTAGAGTGATTTCCAGCTTAGCGATCACCTCAATCCTGTTTGCCCCTGCCTCTGTCTTGGCGCAACAGATCGTTAATTTTGGCGTGCGTTGGACAGATAACCAAGGCACTTATGAAATCCAAAATCCTTCTGATAAACTAGTAGAAGACATTGAAGTAGTCTATCAAACCCTCGGTAAAACCTCCACATCTGCCCGCCAAAACAATCTGAAGAAAAAAGTCTGCGGCAGGCTCAAACCCCAAGCAGTCTGCAAGTTCAAGCTGGAGGGCTGGACAAGAGACAACCAGATCAATATCATCAGCATTCAAGGCAAGATTGACGAGGAAAAAACAACCGATAGCAAGAAACCTGCCGATCCCAAGGCTCCCCGCATAGTCCAGCTGACGCTTGCTTCAGCCGATAGTAAGGGGAACTATCAAATTAAAAACACGACCCGAATGATGCTCTCAGAAATCACCGTAAATTTCAGTCGGGTGGGTAAAACTGGGGGTCTGTCTCTTGTCAGTGGGGTGCAAGTTGTCTGTGGCAAGATGCCTCCTAAACAAATTTGCAACTTCCAGATTGTGCCAAAGCAAGGCGAAAGTATTAGGATCGACAGCATTAGGGCAAAGGCTAGCCCCATCGAGCAGTAATTTGAGCAGTAAGGCAGTAAATGAACTTGATTGAAGAGAACTTTCTAGCGCTGAGCAATGAACTGATCGATCACTTGCGAACGGGAGAGCATTTGGCAATCAGCCTTAGTGCCGAGCATAGTCAGTTCACACGCTTCAATCGGGCAAGGGTGCGGCAAACGGGGGTGGTGCATGACGGCAGTATCACCCTAACTCTGATGTGGGATCAACGAGAGATATTCAGCACTATACCCTTTACGGGCGATCGCCAAGTTGATCTTCCTAAAGCCCTTGCTGAACTGGAGGAACTGCGGGAGCAAATCCCCCACCTGCCCGAAAACCCTTTTCTATCATTACCCGAAAACTATGGTTCCAGCCGTGAAGTGTATCAGGGCAATTTGCTGACGGCGGATGAGGCGATCGCCGCCATTCTCACCCCCATCAAGGATCAGGACATGGCGGGTATTTACTCGGCGGGTACAGTGGTGCGTGGGCTTGCCAATTCCGCAGGACAGAGGCACTGGTTTGCCACCGATAATTTTGTGCTGGATTACTCTTTATTTGTGCCGAGTGGTGATGGTGATGATCGGGCGGTCAAGGGAACTTATGCCAATTCTAATTGGTATCAAGATGAGTATTTACTGCAAGTGGAGCGTTCCCTAGAGCAACTGCAAACATTGAACCGCCCTTTGCTGGAGCTAGAGCGGGGAAGCTATCGCACCTATTTTGCGCCAGCGGCTGTGGCTGAGCTAGTGGGTATGCTGACTTGGGGGGTGGGTGAAGCCAGTTTACGGCAGGGCAGTAGTGCTTTGCTGAAGTTATGGAATGGGGAAATGCACCTATCCCCCCAGTTCTCTTTGAGAGAAGACTTTAGTTTGGGCAATGTGCCCCGCTTCAATAGCTTGGGTGAAATAGCCCCAACTGAGTTGGATATAATTCGGGGTGGGCAGTGGCACAACTCCTTAGTTAGCTCCCGCTCCGCCAAGGAA
>OGCL01002293.1_pt1 | contig 13704 bp, 9 predicted proteins | sample 1570041 | NCBI WGS metagenome assembly OGCL01 (sample SAMN06266162, study PRJEB24511) | hot springs metagenome | isolation source: Hot spring water | place: South Africa: Limpopo | collected 2015-06-22 | reverse complement strand
TTCTAGCCAGTCTTCTATAACCGCTGCCTGTTCAAGCGTCGGAGCAAGTTTGTACTCGTAGGTGAGGTTTAGCATGGTTTTATTGTGGCATTCTGAATAAATGGCAGCACGTTTATTTAGGAAAAGCCACCCTAAAAGGGCAGTGGCTCTGTATCTCATTATTTTTGGTCAGGGAACGCTGTCCCCGATCTCTGGCAGCCCAAGAGGGTCCCTAAAGTACGGTCCTAAAATACGGTCCTAAAATACGATCCTAAAATACGATCCCAAAGTAACGTGAGTTCGATAACAGCCCCATTGCCCTCACCCTTCTCCCAAACGGGGCGAGGGAGTCCGGCATCATCATCAAGGTTTTCGGCCCCTCTGCCTGGGGGAGAGGGGTTGGGGTGAGGGTCATCGAACTGACGTTAATACGATCTCACTAAAATACGGCCCAAGCGTGCGTTGCGGCTAATAAGCCTGGGACGGCGGCGGCTGGCCAGGTGCCTTCGGCCCGTCGTCCAGCATGGAGGATGAGGGAGAGGCTATAGGCGTGGGGATACCCCTCCACCGCCAACCACAGCCATTCACTTTCGGCTTCGCAGGCGATCCGTTCATCGGGCATGAGTTCGATCGCCATTGCGGCCATTGTCTCAGCCAGTTGTTGCAGCAAGCGGCAAAAGTCCTGGAATTCCGCTGCCGTGAGTTCGATCGCCCAATCTTCGGTCCCAACCAGCCCCACAAATTCCGCCGCCGTTGGGTCCCAACCGAGTCGCCAGCCTGTTCCCTGTTTCAAGACTTTTGGGTCAGTCATGGGGGGTGTGCCGTCATGGGGGGGTGCGGTCCTTAGGGGGCCAACAGTTGGGCATCCCCTGGCCGGGGCAAGGGGGGTAAGGTGGGGGGCGTTGGGGCGGGGGGTGGCTCGGTGGTTTGCTGTTGGCGTCGCTCGACTTTATGGGTGGCGGCCTCTAAGACCAGGCGATCGTACAGGGGATTAAAGGCCCGGACTAATAACTCCACCAAGCGATCCCGATCCTGCCGGGAGAGTTGGGCGATCGCGGCCCGATCGCCAGCCATTGGATTGGTCCGCAGGGTGTCATGACCGGGATATTGACCTTCCCGCATAATTTCATTCGCGCCCAGGTAGTCGGCCAGGGTGAGCTTCCAGTCTAGGCGATAGATGCCGGGTCGGCTTTTGACGTAGAGATGGTAGCGAATCAGGCGACTAACCAGGGTGTTATCGGTCGCCACCCCTCCAGAGACCGCTTGATATTGATTTTCCTTCGGTAGCTCCGGGAAAAACTGGTAGATGACATCCCCCACCTCCCAGGGGCGCAAGCGACGGGTTGCCGCTGAGGTAGCACTGGCCGGGGACCCCGCTTGACTGAGGTGGATCGGAGCCGGGGGCTGGGCAACGACGATCGCGTTAGCGACCCAGACGAGACCTACCATTGTCAGCAGGATCACCCCAAAGCGCAGCGATCGCGAAGCGTTCCCGCCAGGTAATCGCGATAACCGCCGTGCCCAAGCAGTTGGAGGGTGCCCCACGGTGCGGCGGGGTTGGGAGCGTTCGGGAAGGGTTCCCTGGGGGAAATCGTTCATTCGCCAATAATTTCCGGTTGGGTCAACTCGTCTGACATTTCAATAATCGCCCGCATGATCGGCTTCAGCAGAGGATCATCGAGGCTATCAAAATCTTCGTAGCGGCGACGTTTGGCCCGATTCGCCACCTGAACAGTGATGCGATACCGATTGGAGGCCGCGCTAATCAATTCCTCGGCCTGGTACATGAGCTTGCTGGTATCAATCTGGGGGCGCTTTTGCATAAATAAGGATTCAGAAATAGATTCGGGTTTGCCACGGGGGGAACGTTTGTCGGTGCCTCCCTGCTCCAGTGTAAGGTGCAGAGTTGGGTTAAGCCAAGGTGCCTAGGGAGTAACCTGGATTTCATACAGGTTCCACAGGGCACCTTCGAGATCAGAGAATTGTACTCCCTGGATAGTGTTCCGCACAGCGGACATTAATAATTCCGTCGCGAGATGGATAAAAGGAACCTGTTCCTGGGCAATCATCTGGGTTTTGGCGTAAATTTCCTTCCGTTTGGCCTCATCAAGTTCCTGAGCGCCCTGGATATACAGATCGCCAATTTCCTGCTCCCAGTCCGCCACTTGCCGCCCGGTAATCGGGGGTTGGTTGGGCAGGGGTTTCTGATTAAAGCTATGGAGTGACCCATCTGGCGACCAAATGTTAAAGCCAGCGTTGGGTTCAACCCCACCGGTAAAACCGAGTAAATGACATTCCCAATCGAGGGAATTGCCGAGTTTATCCACGAGGGCACTAAAGGCGATCGGGGTGAAGTCAACCTGAATCCCAATCCGGGCAAGGTCCTGTTTAATTTGGGCCGCCATTGAGACGCGAATCGTATTTTCGGCGTTGGTTAATAGGGTAAAGCGAACCCGATTGCCTTCGGCATCTATTAATTCGTTGCGATCGTTATACCGAAAGCCAGTCCCTAACAGTAATTGTTTCGCTTTTTCCGGATCGTAATTATAGACTCGCAACCCGGCCTCTGGCGGCAGATAATAGGGACTTTGGCTCGTCAGGGGGGAATTAATTTTGGCTCCCAGGCCCCGAAAGGTGTTGGCGATCATTTTGTCGCGATCGATGGCATAGGCCACGGCCTGGCGGAAGGGCAGGGTATTAAACCACTTGGACTTAATCGGATCAACGAGGGGCTTACCATTACGGCTCCCCTTGTTGAGATTAAAGGCAATAAACACTGTTCCCGGTCTAGGTCCACCCATCTCAACGCGGAAATTTCCCCGTTTTTCTTCACGCTTAAGCAGGGGAAAATCCTCTGGTCGCATGGGTTCGGCCATGTCCAGATCGCCCGATCGAAATTTCAGGAGTTGGGTATCGCGATTTTCGATGATTTTCCAAACAAAGCGCTGGACATAGGGCTGTTGTTCCCCGCTGGGACTGCGCCGCCAATAGTAGGGGTTACGCTGTAACACAATGCGTTGACCGGTGACATAGCTGGCGATCGTATACATCCCATTGGTCACAATTTCCTGGGGCGGCGTTCCCACCCCCCAGGTCGAGAGAAAGTGGGGTTTCCCGTTGGTATCAAGCGTATGCACGGATTCAGCCAGTACATGGCGAGGCAAAATGGGCAAACCCGTATTGCGTAGGAAGGGCGCGAAGGGTTCAGGAACGCGAAAGATGACTTGACGATCGTCTAGTTTCTCCACGGTGGGTAAGGCCCCGGCAACCCCCACCCGCAAAATATCCCGTGCCCCCGCAGGAATCGCCTCATTCAGGTAAATATCCTGGTAGGTAAACACTACGTCATCGGTGGTGAGAGGCTGACCATCAGACCAGCGCAATCCTTCCCGCAGACGGAAGGTGATTTGGCGATTATCGTCGGCAATTTCCCAGGTTTCAGCGAGGGCCGGTTCCAGTTCCCCCGTCAGACCATTGCTGGTAATCAGCCCCTCATAAATCAGGCCAAACACATTGGGGGAGGTGCTACTGAGGGCAAAGTTAAAGGTTTGGGGATCACCCAAGAAACTGCTAATGATTTCGGGCACTTGCACGGCATCGGCGCGGAAACGATCGAGATTACACCCGGTAAGGCCAAGACCACTGATCACAATGGCCAGCAGTCCCCCCAGCAGTCCCACCCATCGTCGTCGTTTTTGCCTTAACCCCATTGCGCTCCCAACCCTAATCCAACACCTCAATCCGTCCCTGCTGTCCGTCGAGCCGTACCCGTTGCCCCTCCTGCAACAACTGACAGGCATGGTGGACATCCATCACCGCTGGAATACCATACTCCCGCGCCACGATCGCCCCGTGGGAGAGTCGGCCTCCGACTTCGGCAATGATTCCCCCGGCTTGGGCAAGTAAGGGTGCCCAGCCCGCATCGGTGTAGGGGACGACCAGGATCGTATTGTGATCGATCGCCGGGAGGGTCTGCCAGGTTTTGAGGATTTTCACCGTCCCGATCGCCTGTCCGGGGCTGGCTCCGAGGCCCTGGAACACCCTTGCCCCGACTGGCAGTGGTGGGGTCATAAAGGTCAGGGGTTGTTGGCCATAGGCGAGGAACGGGGGCTGGACCTGCTGGCGATCGGCCTCGAACTGGGCACGGCGATCATGAATTTTCCCTTGAAGTTGCGCTTGAAGTTGCGCTTGATCTAGGCCCACTGCCAGGAACTCGCGAATTTCATCCAACTCCAGGAAGAAAATATCCTCAACTTCTGCCAGCCTTCCCACCGCTTGCCAACGACGGGCGATCGCCAGTATGGCCCATCGCAATTCCGCCAGGAGCCGATTATAGACCTCACTCACTTGGCCCTTAAGGACGAGCCGTCGCTGGACGATTTGCACGGCTAAGGCGGGGGGGGGCGGAGCGGGGGAAGCCGATGGGGAAGCCGAGCCGGATCGGGGCACCTCGACGGCAGTTTGGGCAACAAACTGGGCCAGCAGGTTGCGCAGGGGCAGGGGGTCCTCCTGCCAGGTGGGCACGGCAATATCGGTGGCCACTTCACTCAGGTAGCCAAAGCGATCGCGGATCTGATCAAACCGTTCCAGGAGCGATCGGGCATCGGGTAATTCCGCCAGTTGGGCAAAGAGGGCGGCTCCCTGGCGGGGATCGGTGAAGCTGCCCGCTTGTTCGGGACGGGGGAGGAGGTGCTGTACCGCCGCCGCCAATTCCCGTAACTCCCGCAACACCGCCACCTCTGGTAGATAGCGCGTATCCAGGGCTGTTTCTGGTACCCGCAGGATCGCCTGCCGCAGGGCCAAGCTCAGGGGGGCCAGGATGCTGTAGTAGGTGGTTGTTTGAAGGGCAACGAGGATAGACTCCACCCGCTCTCCTAGGGCCAGTTCGTCGAGATCGGCTAATGCTGCTTGGGAGAGGCGCTGCAAAAGCGGTTGCAGGTCATGGCGCTGCGATCGCCGCCAGTCTTGTTCGAGGCACAGCTCCCGGCCTAGGAGGCGCAGTAATCCCGGCAGGTTCCGCAGAGTAGACCGTAACGGCGGCTTGCTGAACTTGGTCCCCCGCGTCAGAAATTCCAAGCTTTCCGGCGGTAACCCCATGCGCCGAAAAATCGTGCCCAACAAGGTGGCATTGAAATAGGCCGCAGATCCCAGGAGCGTCGCAGTTTGGTTAAAGTCCAGCCCACGGGCGCGATAGCTTCGCGACGCCTTTGGCGTATCGCCCAACACCACGGTAAACAATTGTCCCCACACCCCACAGGTCAAGGGCCGATTGATCGACCAGGTGAGGGGGCGGATATACCCCGGTATCACCTCCGCCGCAATCTTACGGGTCCAGATCGGCAACAAGGTGGTAATCGGGCGCGACTGGAGCAGCCACAGCTTTTCACCGTCGTAGGTCCACTCGACATCCTGGGGAATGCCGTGGTAATACGCTTCCAGGTCGCGTGCCAGAAAGGCCACCTGGCGTAATAGGGTGGGGGGAATATCGTCGGTTAATGCCTGCTCCGATACCTGTCCCGATACCTGATCTAATTTCTGATCCGAGACCTGATCTAATGCCTGTGCGGATACCTGGGCATCACGCCCACTCGCGATCGGCCAGTCTACCGCTGACAGGGCTTGCCACCGTTCCTGAAAATCGGTGATCCCGTCCATTGTAGTGAGGGCTTGCCGCAATGCCGCCTCCGAGAGTAGCACCCGATAGGTGGCAGGCGTCACCCGTCCTGACACCACCTGTGTCGCCTCCCCCGGTAGGGCTTCAATCATCACGGCATCGCCGCACCGGGCGATCGGGTCCCGGCTAAAGGCCACCCCGGAAATCACGCCCTGGATCTGGGTTTGGATGATCACGGCCAGATTGCCATCGGGTAAACCGCGATCGCGGCGATATTGGACCGCCTGGGGGCGATCGTAGGACCGCCAGCAATCCCGAATCGCCTGGGCCAATTGATCAGAATGGCGAATATGGAGAAAACTTTGGTACTGGCCCGCCGCCGATGCTTCGACACTATCCTCCCCGATCGCCGACGATCGCACCACCAACGGTCGCTCTGGGGTGGGCTGAAGTTGGGTCAACACCGAGGCCGGATCATCCCCCGGTAACAGGACCCAACCCGACGGCACCGGATAGCCCTGGCGCAACAGTTCACCCAAGGTCGCCGCCTTCTGACCCACCTTTTGGGCAGCGGGGGCACGCTCAAGGGGCAGCAGGGCTGGATTACCCTGGAAAAATCGCAACATGGTTTGACTGCGGGGTTGGGCAGCCGTGGCCGATAGGCTCAGGTCATCGGGGATTTTACGATAGATCACCGCCAGACAGCCACTTAAGGCCAACGTTGCCAGCAGGCGATCGCCTTGGGTTGGGTAAACCAGCAGGGTCACCACAGGCAACAAGACCAAAATCCCAAACTGTGCCTGTTGCCGTTGCCGCAAGACCGTAAAACTCACCCCGCCCATCAGGGTCACGAGGGCCGCTACTCGCCAATCATGGACCCAGTAGCCCCAGAACACATTGGTTGTCCCTGCCCCCTGGGCGATCGCATAGCGCCCCATCACCAAGGCCACCAGGGCCAGGATTTCCCACACCGACCCCACCGGGAAAAATTGCCGCGCCAGTAGCACGGCTGCGATGCCCTTCAGCGCCTCCGAGGCCACCGCACAGAGACCCACCGCCACCCCACCGTGGTAGAACGCCGCCGACACACTGAGGTTGCCCGTCCCCTGCTGTGCCAATCGTTTCCCCGTCAACAGCCGCGTGATCCCGCCAATCAACGGCAGCCCCCCCAGCAGCGGACACAGGATAAAAATCGCCAGCGCCCCCCAAACCTGCGTCAATGTCATCGCCAAAGTCCACTACTGCACAACTTGACAGGCCAGCAGGATGCCCAGTAGTCCCGATTATAAATTCTGAAACGCTCGTAGTGACGACTTCAGTCGTCATTCGTCATCAGTCAAAATCCCCACGACCAACCGTGCGAGACTGGGAACCCGTCGTCCAAGGGGTGACACCCAGGATTAGTTGAGCTTAATTGAGGTCTCTACGCCTCCCTCGGCGGTGACAGCACTGACGGCCAACCTAGCCCCTCTGCCGGTATCCGCACCCGTACTGATTCCGCATGGGAGGCCAACCCTTCCGCCGTCGCCAGGGTGATCACGGCCTTCGAGACCTGCTCCAGGGCTTGGGGGGAATATTGCACTAGGCTGGAGTGCTTCATGAAGGTTTCCACCCCTAGGGCGGAAGCGTAGCGGGCCGCGCCGGACGTGGGCAGGGTGTGGCTGGGACCGGCGACGTAATCCCCCACCGCTTCGGGGGTCGATCGCCCTAGGAAGATGGCCCCGGCATGGCGAATGTGCTGCAACAGTTCCCAGGGATCGTCTACTTCCAGTTCCAGGTGCTCCGGGGCAAAGTCATTACTCAGGGCAGCGGCGGTTTCCAGTGAGTCCACAATCACCACGAGGCCATAGTTGGCAATCGCCTTCTCCGTCAAGGTGCGGCGGGGATGGTCTTCCAGTTGTTGCATCACCGCTGCAACCACCTGCTCCGCCAAGGCCAGGGAGGGGGTGAGCAAAATCGCTGCCGCCAGGGTATCATGCTCCGCCTGGGCCAGCAGATCGACCGCAATGTGCTTAGGTTGGGCCGTCTCATCAGCGATCACCAGCACTTCCGAGGGACCCGCCAGGGAATCAATGCCCACGGTGCCATAGACCAATTTCTTCGCCAGGGTGACATAGACATTCCCCGGTCCCGCAATCACATCCACCTTGGGCACGGTTTCCGTTCCGTAGGCCAGGGCCGCGATCGCTTGGGCACCCCCCAGCCGATAGATCTCATGTGCCCCCGCCACCTGGGCCGCCACCAGCACCGCCGGATTCACCGCCTTTTCCCGTCCCGGCTCCCGACTGGGAGGGGTCACAATCACAATGCGCTCGACCCCTGCCACCTTGGCTGGAATCGTATTCATTAAAACCGTACTGGGATAGGCGGCAAGGCCACCGGGCACATAGAGACCGGCGCGATCGACGGGTGTATAGCGTTTGCCCAGCACCACCCCCTGATCCGCAAACTGCACCCAGCTTTTCGGGACCCGTTGGCGGTGGAAGGCTTCAATCTGATGGGCTGCAAATTGGATCGCGTCTACTAGCTCCTTGGGAACCTGCTGGTAAGCCGCCTCTAGCTCGGCCCCACTGACGCGTAATTCCTCAACGCTCAGACGTTGCTGATCAAATTCTTCGGTGTAGTGGAGGAGTGCCCAATCGCCCCGGCGCTTCACGGTCTGAAGCACCTCGCGGACAGTCGCCTCCTTGTGAACAACCTGCTCATCGTGGGTACGATCGCAGATCCGTCGCAGTTCAGCCTCGGCCTCGGCCCGCTGAGTGATAATTCGCAGCATGGAGAACGCCAACTGTAGAATCAAGCGTGGTGTGGCAGGATGCCCCAGGGCATAGCCCACGGTTAGGTAAGCCGCCTCGGAAGTAGACCTGCCTCTGTCTTTCTAGCTTAGCTTGGATTCTGATGGATCGCTGATCCGCGACCAGATGCTAGTATAGTTTCTTGGCAGATTTTTGCCGGACGTGCTGTACCGGCAGTTTTTGTGTGCCAGTATACCTTTTAATGACCGGGTGAAGACCGTATTCCGAGGAATCGATCGTGGCTAATATCAAATCGGCAATCAAACGGGTCCAGATTAGTGAACGCAACCGCCTGCGCAACAAGGCGTATAAGTCGTCGGTGAAGACGCTGATGAAAAAGTGTATCGTGGCGGCAAATGACCAGGCCCGTCACCCCTCCCCCGAAGCGGCGGCGCTCACCCAAGAACGCCTGTCGGAAGCCTATAGTCGCATCGACAAGGCGGTGAAGCGGGGGGTCCTCCATCCTAATAATGGTGCCCGCAAAAAGGCCCGGTTGGCTCGTCTCGCCAAGGCAGCTGCTGGTGTGGCGACCCCCACTGCCGAATAGGGAACCGGGATATCGTGGCAGGGGTCGCTTGGACCATCATGATCCCCCCTGAATTCCCCTGAGCAGAGGTTGCCCTGACGGATGGCTATTCCCCTAATTGACACCCACGTTCATCTCAATTTTGACCAGTTCCAACCGGACTTGGAGGCTGTGCGGCAACGCTGGCAGGCGGCAGGATTGGTGCATTTGGTGCATTCGTGTGTCGAGCCGCGTGAGTTTTCCACCCTGCAAGCCCTCGCCGATCGCTGGCCGGAGCTAAGCCTGGCTGTCGGTCTCCATCCCCTGGATGCCGATCGCTGGGAACCAACAATGGCGGCGACGATTACCCAATATGCCCAGGGCGATCGCCGAGTGGTGGCAATCGGGGAGACCGGGTTGGACTTCTATAAGGCCGATAACCGGGAACAGCAATTCCAGGTGTTTACCGCCCAGTTGGCCATTGCCCGCTCCCTGGGGCTACCAGTGATCATCCACTGTCGGGAGGCAGCGGCGGCGATGGCAGAACGCCTGCGCCAGTTTTGGCAGGAATTCGGCCCCGTAGCGGGGGTCATGCACTGCTGGAGCGGCACCCCAGAGGAAACCCAGTGGTTCCTCGACCTGGGGTTATACATCAGCTTCAGTGGCGTTGTCACCTTCAAGAGTGCTAGGGCAATTCAAGCATCAGCCCAGATGGTGCCGAGCGATCGCCTGCTGATTGAAACCGATTGTCCCTTTTTGGCCCCCGTGCCCCACCGGGGCCAGCGCAATGAACCAGCCCTTGTGCGGGAAGTGGCGATCAAGGTGGCTGAACTTCGGGGGATGGACTTGGCGGATCTGGCCTACCAAACCAGCCGCAATGCCTGTCAACTGTTTAACCTCCCGGTGGATCTGCCATCCGTAGCCACCCCCAGGATGCCGGCGATCGCAGCCCCCTAACGGCGATCGTGCTGGTATGGCCCAATGGGCAACTCAGCCATTAATGTCCACAAAAGGGCAACTTAAACAGAAGGAGGACTTCAGCAAAAGCTCGATCAAAGCTGCACAGGAACCCCCGCTTACGTCATAATGACAAGGGGGGGACTGCTATTCATTTCTTAATTTTTTCTTAATTTGACTTTTATTGATGATCAATTGGATCGTGCGCTTGGGCAGGTGGGGCTTCCCCCTGGCCCAGATTCGGCTCTCTAGGGTCAGCCGTTGGGCTGATTGCTGTCCTGGTTTCCATACGGATTGGCTGCGATCGCGCCCGGCGATCGGGCATTGGCGATCGCCGGGATAGCCCGCCGGGAGATGGCAGCTTGAGTCATGCCGACTCAACCCTGATACAGGCTTAACTCTGAGGATTCAACTTGACAGGTATTGTCAGGCCCTCCCCCATTCCCTGTTCTCATTGACAACCGTACACCCTTGATGTAATAAGAGGTTTGCGCTGGGCGCAACCTGCCAGAGGAGAAGCATGGCTAACGAGACCACCGTAACACCGACCGTATCCACCTTCAGCCTACCGGACTTAGTTGAAATTCAACGGGCGAGTTTCCGCTGGTTCCTGGAAGAGGGCCTGATCGAAGAGCTAGAGAGTTTCTCCCCGATCACCGACTACACAGGGAAGCTGGAACTCCACTTTTTAGGGAAAGACTATAAGCTCAAACGTCCCAAGTACGATGTCGATGAGGCCAAACGCCGGGACGGAACCTACGCGGTGCAAATGTATGTGCCTACGCGCTTGATCAACCGGGATACGGGCGAAATCAAGGAGCAGGAGGTGTTTGTTGGTGATCTGCCCCTGATGACCGATCGCGGGACCTTTATTATTAACGGTGCGGAACGGGTGATCGTCAACCAGATCGTTCGCAGTCCAGGGGTCTATTACAAGTGTGAGACGGACAAAAACGGTCGCCGCACCTACAATGCCAGCCTGATTCCCAACCGGGGAGCCTGGTTAAAGTTTGAAACCGATAAAAATGACCTGGTGTGGGTGCGCATTGACAAAACCCGCAAGCTCTCGGCCCAGGTATTGCTCAAGGCCCTAGGGATCAGCGATAACGAGATCCTCGATGCCCTGCGCCATCCCGAATACTTCCAGAAAACGATCGAGAAGGAAGGCCAATACAGCGAAGAAGAAGCGCTGATGGAGTTGTACCGCAAGCTACGACCGGGGGAACCGCCAACGGTGGCCGGGGGGCAACAACTGTTGGAAACCCGCTTTTTTGACCCTAAACGCTACGACTTGGGCCGCGTCGGTCGCTACAAGATCAACAAGAAACTGCGGCTGCCCATCCCGGAAACCACACGGGTACTCACAAACCAGGACATTCTGGCGGCGATCGACTACCTGATTAACCTGGAACTGGATATCAGCGGCTTTGAGATTGACGACATTGACCACCTAGGCAACCGTCGAGTGCGCTCCGTGGGTGAGTTGCTCCAGAACCAGGTGCGGGTCGGTCTCAATCGCCTAGAGCGAATTATCCGGGAACGCATGACCGTCTCCGATGCGGAGAGCCTCACCCCCGCGTCCCTGGTCAACCCCAAACCCCTGGTGGCGGCGATCAAGGAATTTTTTGGGTCCTCCCAGTTGTCCCAGTTCATGGACCAGACCAACCCGCTGGCGGAACTGACCCATAAGCGCCGCCTCAGTGCCCTGGGTCCCGGTGGCCTCACGCGGGAACGGGCCGGGTTTGCCGTGCGGGATATTCACCCCAGCCACTATGGCCGCATTTGCCCGATCGAAACTCCGGAAGGTCCCAATGCGGGTCTGATTGGTTCCCTGGCTACCCATGCACGGGTCAACGCCTACGGGTTTATCGAAACCCCCTTCTACCGGGTTGAAAATGGGCGAGTCTTGAAAAATGAAGTTCCCATCTACATGACAGCGGATGAGGAGGACGACTTCCGCATTGCCCCAGGGGATATTCCCGTCGATGCCGATGGCTGGATTCTGGGGGATATGGTGCCGATTCGTTACCGCCAGGAATTTAGCACCACGTCGCCGGATCAGGTGGACTACGTGCAGGTGTCGCCCGTGCAAATCGTGTCGGTGGCAACTTCCATGATTCCCTTCCTGGAACACGACGATGCTAACCGTGCCCTGATGGGATCGAATATGCAACGGCAGGCGGTGCCCCTGCTCAAGCCGGAACGCCCCCTGGTGGGCACTGGGCTGGAAGCCCAAGCCGCACGGGACTCTGGGATGGTGGTCCTCTCCCGTGTGACGGGGGAAGTGGTGTTTGTCGATGCCACGATGATCCGGGTGCAGGATGAGGCGGGGAATGTGTACGAGCATCCGCTGCAAAAGTACCAGCGATCGAACCAGGATACCTGTCTCAACCATCGCCCGATCGTCTTTGTCGGTGATAAAGTCGTGGCGGGCCAAGTCCTGGCCGACGGGTCAGCCACCGAAGGCGGCGAACTGGCCTTGGGGCAAAACATCCTGGTGGCCTATATGCCCTGGGAAGGCTACAACTACGAAGACGCGATCCTGATCAGCGAACGTCTTGTGATTGAGGATGTCTACACCTCGATCCACATTGAGAAGTTTGAGATTGAGGCGCGGCAAACCAAACTCGGTCCCGAAGAAATCACCCGCGAAATTCCCAACGTGGGGGAAGATGCCCTGCGCCACCTGGATGAAAACGGCATCATTCGCATTGGGGCCTGGGTAGAGCAAGGCGATATCCTCGTCGGCAAGGTCACCCCCAAGGGCGAATCGGATCAGCCGCCGGAAGAAAAACTGCTGCGGGCGATCTTCGGCGAAAAGGCGCGGGATGTGCGTGACAACTCCCTGCGGGTACCCAACGGTGAAAAAGGTCGCGTCGTCGATGTGCGCCTCTTCACCCGTGAGCAGGGCGACGAACTGCCCCCCGGGGCCAACATGGTGGTGCGCGTTTACGTTGCCCAAAAGCGCAAGATCCAGGTGGGTGACAAGATGGCCGGTCGCCACGGCAACAAGGGGATTATTTCCCGCATCCTGCCCGTGGAGGATATGCCCTACCTGCCCGATGGGACTCCCGTCGATATCGTGCTCAACCCCTTGGGGGTACCTTCGCGGATGAATGTGGGGCAAATCTACGAGTGTCTGCTGGCCTGGGCTGGGGAAAACCTCAACGTGCGGTTTAAGATCGTGCCCTTCGACGAAATGCACGGCAAGGAAACCTCACGGGCTACGGTCCATGCCAAGCTGCAAGAGGCGCGGGATGCCCGAAAGCAAGATTGGCTCTATAACCCCCATGATCCAGGCAAGATCCAGGTCTATGATGGCCGCACCGGGGAACCCTTCGATCGCCCGGTGACGATCGGCAAAGCCTATATGCTCAAGCTGGTTCACCTCGTAGACGACAAGATCCACGCTCGATCGACTGGCCCCTACTCCCTGGTTACCCAGCAACCCCTGGGGGGTAAGGCGCAACAGGGCGGTCAGCGGTTTGGCGAAATGGAAGTGTGGGCCTTGGAAGCCTTTGGGGCCGCCTACACCCTCCAGGAACTGCTCACCGTCAAGTCCGACGACGTCGAGGGCCGCACCAAGATCTACGAGAGCATGGTCAAGGGCGAGAACACTCTGGAAGCCGGCACGCCCGCCAGCTTCGACGTGCTCACCAACGAAATCCGTGGCCTGGGCCTGAATATGCAGCTCATCAAGAAGCGCGTTTAGTCAACTACTGCCGCCGTGCTCCGCCACCCGTGATCCGCCACTTGTATTCTCCTTTGCCGCAAGGAGTTCATCGATGTCGAACAACGCCGCCGCCACCGCTGGGGAGATCGCTTACGATCGGATTAACGACTACCAGGCGGTG
>OGCL01002292.1_pt1 | contig 13708 bp, 7 predicted proteins | sample 1570041 | NCBI WGS metagenome assembly OGCL01 (sample SAMN06266162, study PRJEB24511) | hot springs metagenome | isolation source: Hot spring water | place: South Africa: Limpopo | collected 2015-06-22 | reverse complement strand
GACACGATCGATGCGCGACGGGGATTTGCCGCTCAACGCCGAGCCGCTGTGACGTGCGAAGCTACCGTAGGTATCGCTATCGGTTTTACGTCCGGTCATGCCAGAGTGCGCCGAAGGGCCGCTGCGTAAAAACGGTCCATCGGGATTGATGGTGATATGGGTCATTGCATCTGGCACCAGCGGTGCTTCTCGAAACACTGGCGCAATGACGTGATGGCGCAAGTCTTCTTCCATACGCAACACCGAAGGCAGCGGCGTTTCATCGCAGCCGATGATCAAGGTGATGCTATGAATGCGCCGCGGCTTGCCGTTGGCAAACACAACACCGACCTGCGTTGTACAATCAGGTGAGAGGTACGGCAAGTTGCGCTGCACCTCAGCATCGGCCAAGCGCCGTGCCAAACGATTGGCCAAGACGATCGGCAGCGGCATCAAGTCCGGCGTGTGATTGCACGCGAAACCGAACAGCGTCGTCTGATGTGAAACGGTGATGCGATCGATTTCATCTTCTTCTAACGCTGTAAAATCAACCTCGCGCAAAGTCTTCTGTTGTTCAATAAGACTCGTGACGATGGTGCATTCATCGGCGTTGAAATCGTCGGGGTGATAACCGGCTTTCTTGATGACTTGCCGCGCCGCGCCGGGTATATCGACCACGCCGGTGCTGGCGAAACGCGCGGCCAGGAACAACACGTTTTTCGACAACGCGCACTCGGCGGTCACGCGCGAGGCGGGATCTTGCTGCAAAAAGGCATCGACGATCGCGTCGCTGATGATGTCGCACAACCGATCGGGATGACCCGAAGTGACCGATTGCGAATTGAAGATGAAGTCGGAAATCATGCGGCGTTTCTCCCGGAAGGATTGGAACGATCCCACTGTTTGATGGATTCATTGATGAGCAGCGGCAGCGTGGCCCCGGCGGCGATCGTTAAGCCGTCGAGTGCTTTAAGTGGCGTCAAGCGCAACAAATTGCGTAGCGGCGGGAACACCACTGCCACCACTTGCAACAATGCCGAAAAGCCGATCGCGCTATCAAGATAAGGGTTGGAAGCGCGGTGTTCGGGATGCCACAGTGAGGTATGTTCGGAGCGGCAGCGGTAAGCATGTAGCAATTGTCCCAAGGTCAAGGTCATGAAAGCCTGCGTGCTCGCCTGCGCGCCAGGACCATAGCGCAACACGCCATAACCATAAGCGCCGAGCGCGCCGGCGCTGATCAAGCCAGATTCGCGTAGCAGCGCGCGATAATCGCGCGCGCTGATGATCGGTTCCTTCGGGTCGCGCGGCGGTCGTCGCATGACGTCTTCTTCCGGCGGCTCCAGCGCCAGCGCCAATCCTGGAAAAATATCGGTGATCAAATTGATCCACAACAATTGCATCGGATTGAGGATTTCCGCGCCGCCGAGCAGCGCGCTGACCAGCATGACCTCGATTTCGCTCAAATTGGTCGAGAGCAGGAAGTGCAGGCTCTTGCGGATATTGTCGTAGATGGTGCGGCCTTGACGGATCGCCGCGATCATCGTCGCCAGATTGTCGTCTTCAATCACCACGTCGGCGATCGAGCGCGCGACGTCGGTGCCTTGGTCACCCAAGGTCACGCCGACGCTCGCCGCTTTCAACGCCGGGCCGTCGTTGATGCCGTCGCCAGTCATCGCGACGACTTTGCCATTGCGCTGCAAGGCTTCGACGATGCGCAGTTTATGCGCGGGACTGACGCGCGAGAAAATCGACGCGCGGCTGACCAGTCCAGCAAGGACTGACGGATCGAGCTTGTCCAAACGCCCGGAATCCACGATTTCCAACGGCTCGCCGCTGTTGCCATCGAGTTGCAGACGCCGCCCGACCGAATAAGCGGTGGCGCTTTGATCGCCGGTGATCATCACCGTGGCGATGCCGGCGTCATGAAACGCCGCCATTAGTTCCGCCATGCCGGGACGAATCAGATCTTCCATCCCGGCAAGGCCGAGCCAAATCCAAGCTTCGTGCTTGTACGCCTCGGCAGTCGGATAGATCCCATAAGCCACGCCGAGTACGCGCAGGGCTTCCGCACCCATGCGATCATTATCGATCAGCCAATTTTGCCGGTCGAGTTCGGTCAAGGGCAAAATCTGATCGCCACAGGCGTAATGACTACAGCGCGCCAACACATCCACGGGACTGCCTTTGATCGCAGCGAAATACTGGTTCTCGGGCAGAGCGTGCACGGTGATCATGTAGGGATGCTCTTCGGCGCGGTACTCGGTCGTCAGCAACGGATAAGCGCGTCGCAGCGCTTCGCTATCGCAACCGGCGTATAGCGCGACTTGCAACAGCGCGTTTTCGGTCGCTGAACCCAATAATGCGCCGCGTTCGTCGCGTCGCGATTCATTGCACAACACGACCACTTCGAACAAGCGCCACAGCGCGCTGGCGCGCGGAATGTCTTGTAGGCATTGACCGTCTTGATAAAACGCGCCATGCGCCACCGTCAAGGCGGCCTCAGCGGTTTTCAGCGCGACCACGCTCATCTTGTTCAGCGTCAAGGTGCCGGTTTTGTCGAGGCAGATCACTTGCACCGAACCGAGATTCTCGACAGCGGGCAAACGGCGAATCAGTACCTTTTGTTTTTGCATCTGCTTAATGCCCAAGGACAGCGTCGTCGTCGCCACGGCAGGCAGTCCTTCTGGTACCGCCGCGACCGCCAAGGACATCGCCGACATCAACATTTCCAACAGCGGACGACCGCGCAGCCAGCCGATCGCGAACACCAACGCGCAGATGCCGGAACTGAACAGCGCCAGTTGCATACCCATCGTATCGATTTGTTGCTGCATCGGCGTCGTCGGCGCGTTGGCGCTGCCGACCAAGGCTTGGATTTCGCCGATTTCGGTATGGCGGCCGGTGGCGATGGCCACGGCGCGGCCACTGCCGCCGGTTACCACCGTGCCCATGTACAGCATGTTGTGCCGATCGCCGAGCGCGGTTTCGGCCATGCCTTGAAAATCGTGATCCTTACTGACTGGCAGGCTCTCGCCGGTCAACGGCGACTCATCGACCGACAAGCGATGGCTTGCTAGCAAACGCGCGTCGGCGGCGATGTAGGTCCCTGGCGTCAGCACGAGAATATCACCGACGACGATGTCGCGCAGCGGCACTTCGACCGGCGCGCCGTCGCGCAGCACGGTCGCGGTTTGGGGTGTCATCTGCCCCAGGGCGTTGATAGTATCTTCTGCTGACTTTTCAGTGACATAGCCGATGACCGCGTTCAAGCACACCACGGTAACGATGACGGCGGCATCGGCGATACCGCCGGTCGCCAGCGAAATCACCGCGGACAAGCCGAGCAAGGCCACCGGCGCGGAAACGAATTGCTGAAAGAACACGCTCAGCGGCGAACGCGGCTTGGTTTCCGTCAACACATTCGGCCCGAAACGCGCCAGTCGTTGCGCCGCTTCGTCGCTGCGTAAACCTTCCGGGCGGCTTTCCGTCAGTTCCAGTACCCGCGCGCCGCTCAGGACATGCCACAAATGTTGCGGCGGGGCGACGGCGGGACTCGACGCAGCGGATTGGCGGGGAAGCGTTTTCTTGGCGCGTTCTGGCTTGGCGGCGCGCCGCGACGCGCGAGCCTGAGGACGCCCGATTGCTGCCCCCAACGTGTTTTCGATGTGCTGCAGCAATCGCGTCAGCGCGTCATTGGCGTCGGTCGTCGTGTAGGCATATTCGATCAACACGTTGCCCGTCAATACGCTGGCGCGTACCGTGTGGACGCCTTCGATCGTACACAAATCGGTTTGCAGTCTGTCGCGCAACGCGTCGTTGCGATAAAGCTGTGTGCATTTCAAACGCACGCGTCCGGCGACACGGTCGTTAAGCAGTGTGATTTCGCCACAGGTCGCGGCGGAAGCGGAACAAGGAGGCGCGGCAACGTTCATCGTGGTTGGGGATCCCTCAATGGGGCGCGTGATGGCGCGGTATCGTTCAGTATAGCGGCGCTATGTAAACGCGCCATGACGAGCGGATGACTCGGCGATCCCGTTCAACTTTGGGGACGCGCCGTCGTCAATTCATTACCGCGCCGCTGGCGGGCGATTTTGTCGAGGATGCCGTTGACGTATTTATGGCTGTCTTCGGCGCCGAAGCATTTGGCCAAGTTGACGCTTTCGTTGATCGCGACCCGGCATGGAATATCCAAGCGATGTAACAATTCGTAGGCGCCGATGCGCAAAATCGCGCGCTCCACTGGATCGATTTTCTCAACCGGACGATCGACGAATTCGCTCAACGCGGCATCGATTTCCGCGAGCTGATGCGGGATGCGGTGCAACAATTCGGAAAAATAGCTGCGTTTGGCTTTTTGCAAGCGATCGTCCTCGACGAATTGCCGTTCGATTTCATCGAGATTTTCGCCCGTCATTTGCCATTGATACAGCGCTTGCACCGCGCATTCGCGCGCCAGCGTGCGGGCATTGGCGGTGGGGCGGGTTTCGCTCATGGTACTTGGGTCAAGTTTTTCAGCAAGCTGACCATTTCGATCGCCGACAGTGCCGCCTCCGCGCCTTTGTTACCGGCTTTGGTGCCAGCGCGCTCGATCGCCTGTTCAATCGAATCGACCGTCAACACACCGAATGCCACCGGAATGTCATAATGCAGCGACGCCTGCGCCAAGCCTTTCACACACTCGCTGGCGACATATTCGAAATGCGGCGTGCCGCCGCGAATGATCGCGCCGACGGCGATGATCGCGTCGTAGCGCTTGGATGCCGCCAAGCGCTGTACCACGAGCGGCAACTCGAACGATCCTGGCACTTTGACGACCGTGATCGCCTCCGGCGTCGCGCCGTGGCGCAGCAGCGCATCGATGGCCCCCGCCTGCAAATGTTCGACGATGAAACTGTTGAAACGCGACGCGGCAATGCAAAATTTCGCGCCTTGCGCCGATAGCTGGCCTTCTAGGGTATGGAGGGTATGCATAGTGGTAATGTCGAAGACAGAAAAAACGATTGGTCAAAATTCAAAGCGTCGGCCTACCGCTTTCCAAATCGCGCGGCGGAGCGACGCGCTATTGTAGCAACGACTGGCTTCGAGTGGGCGAACGGATTACAGCTTACTGTGAAGAGTATGCGTTATGTGTCAAATCCCCGCTGATTCATTGGTTTTGCAATGAACAAATTCGGCTTTTCAGCGTGCCTTTTTGTTGGCATTCAGGCGTGAGCCAATGAGCGGATCGACGGGCTGCAGGGCTTTTTGAAGTTGAAGAACGGCGTGCCATCGCACGACACCTTCGGCCGACTATTCGCGCAATGCCCATTAACTTTGACTGTGTCGATAAAAGCTGCCGATAACGTCATCATTATTCTGGAAAGGCGTGGTGAGATGGCGATCGACGACGAACTGGCGTGGTATTTGGCTGGGGTATGGTCATGCGGATCAGCGTGTCGGGTTGATGGACTCCTGTCGAGGGCTGATGCGGCCGATCAAGAGGAAGAGCATTGAGCCCTTGGCGGCGCATCTTGATCCCCTGCATGTGCAAGCGAAACATCAATCCCTGCCTCACTTCGTTGCCAAAGTCGGCGTGGTCGGATGAGGCGGTGCTGACAGCAGTGCGCTCGATCATTGAGCCGGTGCTTGGCGTTGAACGTGGTGCCTACTGGATCATCGACGACACCGGCATTCCCAAGCAGGGAAAGCGCTCGGTGGGGGTGGCCCGGCAATACTTCGGCCAACTGGGCAAGACCGAGAACTGCCAAGTAGCGGTCAGTCTCTCGCTGGCCAGTGACCAAGGTAGCCTGCCGATCGCCTGGCGGCTTTACCTTTGACACAGTCAAACTGACAAAAAACTAAATTTTGTGCTCGGGTGGAGGTAGAATCAGCCCTTTACCGATATTCTCTTCGTGTATGTCCACGCCCTCGATTTTCGTCAGTATTGCCAGCTACCGCGATCCCGAATGCCAGTGGACGGTGCGCGATGTATTCGACAAAGCCGCGTACCCAGAACGCATCTTCGTCGGCATTTGCTGGCAGCGTGTTTTGCCGGACGATGCCGCCTGTTTCACGATCCCCCCGCCACGGCCCGCGCAGACGCGCGTCATCGAATACGATGCCATGCAGTCTTTAGGCGCCTGTTGGGCGAAACATCAAGCCAATCAGCTCTATCGCGGTGAGGATTATTGGCTGATGATCGATAGCCACATGCGCTTCGAGCCAGGTTGGGATGCAGCGATGATCGAGATGTTGCGCGAGACGGGCGCGGTGCGTCCGCTGCTGACGAGCTACCCCGCCGCGTACACGCCGCCGGATCAACTGAAGCCGAGTACTTCGCACCTCGCGGCCAAGGCGTTTCACGAGCGCACCGGGATTTTGCATCTGCAAGGCATCGCCAAGCCGTTCGAGCGACCGTTGCGTACCGCGTTCATCGCCGGTGGGTTCGTGTTCGCGCCGGCGGAGTTTTTCTTGACCGTACCGGTCGATCCGCACCTCTATTTCTATGGCGAAGAGATCACGTTCGCGGTGCGCGCCTTCACCCATGGCTGGGATGCTTATAGCCCACATCGCTGCGTGATCTATCATTACTACGGGCGGCAAACTTTACCCAAGCATTGGTCCGATCACACGCAATGGCATGTGTTGGAGCAGCGTTCGGTGAAGCGCGTCAAACATTTGCTGGGCGTGGTGTCAGCGGACGATCCCGAGGTACTCGTCGAATTGGACCGTTATGGCCTCGGGACACGGCGTAGTCTCACCGCATATCAAGCCTTCAGCGGGATCGATTTCACTGCGCAAACGATTGCCCCGTTCGCGATTCAAGGCCAGTTCGAATAAGCATGGAACGCGGACTTTTTTACCTTTGACTGCTCGCCATTGGGAGGAACCATGCGCGCTTGGCTGTTTTGCATTTTGCTGTTGTGCTGTCATCTCGATCTCCGCGCCGAACCGTTGGCGCCGGCGCGCGTACCCGAGCCGTTACAGCCGTGGATCGATTGGGTGTTGTTCGATGCGCCGGACTACCCGTGCCCGTTTCCACTCGACCGTTTCGGCGACAAACGCTGTATCTGGCCGAGTCAATTGACGCTAAAACTCGACGCCCGACAGGGCCGGTTTACGCTGACCGGCAAAGCCTTTGCGCCAGGTTGGGTACGGTTGCCCGGGGACACCCGGTATTGGCCACAAGACGTGCGCTTGAATGAACACGCTGCGGCGGTCGTCGCGCAACAGGGCTGGCCTGCGCTGTATGTCACGGCAGGCGATTATCGGTTGCAAGGTGAATGGACGTGGCAGAGTTTACCGGAAAACTTGCCGATTCCGCCGGAAACCGGTTTGATCGGACTCGAATTGGCGGGCGCACCGGTGGCCGCGCCGTTGTTCAAACAAGGCCGGTTGTGGCTCAGCACCCGCGCGCCGATCGCCGCGCCGCGCGAGGAAGACCGACTCGCGCTGCAAGTGTTTCGCCGCGTCATCGACGACGTGCCGTTGCAAGTCGTCACGCGGCTCGCTTTGGACGTTGCGGGCCGTACGCGCGAAGTCAAATTGCCGCAAGCTTTGCTCGAGGGCTTTATTCCGCTGCGCCTCGACAGCACCTTGCCGGCGCGATTCGAAAACGGCGATTTGCTGTTGCAACTGCGTCCCGGACGTTGGCAAATCGACGTAGTGGCGCGCCATCCCGAATCGTTGACGGCCATTGAGCTGCCGGCACGTCCTGCACCGTGGCCCGAAAGCGAAGTGTGGGTGTTCGAAGCGCGTCCGGCGCTGCGTTTGGTCGAAGTCGAGCAAGTCGCGGCGGTCGATCCCAGTCAAACCAATCTGCCGGTGGAATGGCAGCAGTTACCCGCCTATCGCGTCAATGTCGGCGACACGCTGCGGCTGCGTATGATGCGTCGTGGCGATCCCGAACCAGAACCCAACCAGCTGACATTGCAGCGCCAATTGTGGTTGGATTTCGATGGCGCCGGCTATAGCGTGACCGATACGATCCACGGCACGATGACGCGCAACTGGCGCTTGGAGGCACAGGACGGCTGGCAACTGGGGCGGGTCAGCCTCGACGGCGTTGGGCAAGTGATCACGCGCCTTACTCCGGAGCAACCGCCAGGTGTGGAACTGCGCCAAGGTCGCGTGGCGCTGTCGGCGGACAGCCGCATCACGCCGCGTATGGCGACTTTACCCGCAGCCGGTTGGCATAGTGATTTCCAGAGCGTGCGAGCCCAGTTGCACTTGCCGCCGGGGTGGCGTTTACTGGCGACGGGCGGCGTCGATAACGTGCCAACGAGCTGGCTTGCGCGCTGGACCTTGCTCGATTTGTTTCTCGTGTTGATCGCCAGCTTGGCGACGGCGCGCTTGTGGTCGTGGCGCTGGGGCGGGGTCGCGCTCGTGACCTTGAGCTTACTGTGGCAAGAACACGACGCGCCGGCATGGGTGTGGTTGCATTTGCTCGCGGCCACGGCATTGCTGCGCGTCTTACCTGCCGGCAAATTTGCCCATTGGGTCGAACGCTATCGCTATTTGTGCGGCGTGGTGTTGTTGCTGATCGCGTTGCCGTTCAGCGTCGAACAAATTCGCACCGCGCTCTATCCGCAATTGGAACGCCCTTATCATGGCACGGATGATGGCTTGTCAATGACCTTGGAAGATCAAGCGCTCAGCCCACCCCCCCCGGCACCGGCGTTGTCACTGGACGAAAGCGACGCGGCTATGGAGCGTAAAGCGAAAACGCGCGCATTCAAGAGTGATGCCGGAAGCGCCAGTGTGACGCGCGAAGGCGCGGCGGCAACGTCTTTCGATCGCATCGATCCCAACGCGCGCGTGCCGACGGGACCGGGACTCCCGACCTGGCAGTGGTCCAAGATCGAATTATCGTGGAATGGCCCGGTCACCGCGCAACAAACCATGACCTTATGGCTGATTTCGCCGCCAGTACTCGCCGGCATCAAAATCCTGCAAGTCATTTTGCTGATGATCTTGGCGCTACGTTTGTTCGATGTTCCGTTCCCGCGCTGGCCTTTTGACTTCCGTCAGCCCAGACCGGGGGAAACTGGAGGGCCGGACTTATCCGATCATGACGCGCGAAGGAATTCGCCTTCACATTTGCTGTACCTGGTTTCACTGTGCGGCCTCGCGCTGCTGGCGTTGGCGCCCTGGCCGGCAAGCGCTGCAACGCCCGCCGCGGCGTTTCCTGACGACGCTTTGTTGCAGCGCTTGCGCGAACGCCTGTTGCAAGCGCCGGAATGCCTGCCCGAATGCGCGCAACTTGCGAAGCTGCACCTCGCCGCGCAAGGCGAGACGTTGACGGTGACACTCGAAGCGCACGCGCAACGCCGCACGGCGCTGCCACTGCCGGCACATCCCGAACATTGGGAACCGCAGCGCATTCTCGTCGATGACGCGCCGGCGCCCGTTTTGGCGCGCGAAGCCGCAGGCGGTTTGTGGCTGGCGCTGGAGCCCGGGCAGCATAGCGTGCAACTCATCGGCACGAGCGCCGGGCGGCGGCAAATCGTATTGCCGTTGCCATTGACCCCGCGCCGCGTCACGTTCGCGCTTGACGGTTGGCACATCGAAGGCGTACACGAAGAGGGCCTGGCGGAAGCGCAAATCCGCTTGACACGCCTCGAGACGCTACCCGCGACGCCGGACGCACGAGATTTACCGCCCAACGTGCTCCCGGGTTTCGCGCGCGTCGAGCGCACCGTGTCGTTGGGTTTGGATTGGCGTGTCCATACCCAAGTCGTCCGTCTTTCGCCCAGCGATAGCCCGTGGCTCGTCAGGATTCCGTTACTGACCGGTGAAGCGGTAACGACGCCGGGCATCCGCGTACACGAACGCCAAGCGGAAATCCACTTTGCCGCCGGGCAAACGCTGATCGCGTGGGACGCGGTACTGGAACGCCGCGACACCCTCGAATTGCAAGCCGCAGAAACCACGCAATGGCACGAAGTATGGCGCGCCGAGGTCGGGCCCGTTTGGCATCTCACCAGCGACGGCCTGACGGTGATTCATCATCGCGATGCGCAGCAGCGCTGGCTCCCCGAATGGCGGCCGTGGCCTGGCGAGCGCGTCATCTGGCATATCCGCCGGCCCGCGCCCCTCGCAGGCCGGACCTTGACGATAGACCGCAGCCAGCTCACCCAAACGCCGGGCGCACGCGCGCAGGACGTCCGCCTTGAATTGACCCTACGTAGCTCGCAAGCCGATCAACATACGCTGCGCTTGCCGGATGCGGCGCAATTGCAATCGGTCACGCTCGACGGCGTCGTACAACCGATCCGTTTACAACAAGGACAATTGGTGCTGCCGCTTCGTCCTGGTACGCAACAGGCGCAAATCGTCTGGCGCGAAGACAAACCACTGCCGTGGCGTTTGACTAGCCCTGTGGTCGATCTCGGCGTGGACAGCGTCAACACCGAGATCGCGCTGCACCTCCCAGAAGACCGCTGGCTGTTGTGGCTGCACGGTCCACGCTTGGGGCCGGCGATGCTGTTTTGGGGGATCGTGCTCGTGCTCACCGTCTGCGCGCTGCTGCTGGGAGGCTGGCGGATGACACCGCTCCGTGCGCCGCAGTGGTTTTTACTGTTCATCGGTTTGAGCCAAATCCCGCTCGAAGCGGCGCTGATCGTGACCGGCTGGCTGTTGGCGTTGGGTTACCGCGCGCGCAAGCCGTTTGTCAGCGCGTCGCGTTTCAATGCCGGACAAATCCTGCTGGCAGGATGGACGCTTTTGGCGCTCGCATTGTTATTCACAGCCGTCGAACAGGGCTTACTCGGACACCCGGAGATGCAAATCGCCGGTAATCATTCGAGCGCGCAGGTTTTGTATTGGTATCAAGATCGCAGTGGCCCGCAATTGCCGCAAGCGCTGGTCATCAGTGTACCGCTGTGGGTCTATCGTCTCGCGATGCTGGCGTGGTCGCTGTGGCTCGCCAATGCCTTGTTGCATTGGCTGAAATGGGGCTGGCGCTGTGTCAGCACCGAGGGGTTGTGGCGTAAAACCGAAAAAACCGTCCCCCCAAAAACGTCGGCTGAGGCAAAAAACAGCGACGCAGCGGTGGTCAGGGAAGATCCGTGGAAGGAATGAAACGCCGGAAGTCTATCATGTAGGGCCGAATGCATTCGGCCCTCAACTGATTTCGCGTTCGCCGAGCAAATCCCAGAGCGCCGTTCGTTGCACCAATAATTGCGCCGCCGCCTGCTGTAACTGTGCAAAAGCGCTTTCCGCTTGCGTAATCTGCCCGCGCTGTAGCGCGGTTTCCACTGTGTCGGCGTGCTGTCTGATCGCCGGTAAATCACAAAAACTCAGGCTACCATTCAGGCGATGCACGTTTTGCAAGACAGCGTCGTAATCGTGCCGCTGCCACGCGTGGCGCGCCGCGTCCAAATTCGCCGCGAGTTCGCCGAATAGTTTTTCGAGCGTGCGTCGCACCAGCGTTTCGTCGTGGGTTTTAACGAGCAAGCGTTGTAGCCAGCCAGTTTCCGGTGTGGGCGTTGGCGTGGTTTCGGTGATTTGTGGCGACGTGGGCGATAGCAGCGGGGCAACAGGCGCGAGCCACAGCGCGAACAACTCGGCGAGCTGTTCGGACAAAACCGGCTTAATCAAGCAATCGTCGAAACCTGCGGCGAGGAAACGTCGGCGTTGTTCTGGTTGGGCGTGGGCGGTGACGGCGATCAGTGGCGTTTCGTGATTGGGATTGGCTTGGGTCTTGATCCGTTCGGCGACGGCCAAGCCGCTCAAACCAGGCATTTGCACGTCCAGCAAAATCATATCGAAAGCTTGCCGCTGTGCGTGTTGCCAGGCTTCCTCGCCATCTTGCGCGATCGCCAAGCGCTCGCAATGCGGCGCCAGTTGCTGACTCATGAGCAAACGATTGATTTCGTTGTCATCGGCGAGCAGGATCCGATAGCGCTGCGGCGCGGGCGCGGAAACGTCGGCAGCGGTTGATGACACAGCGGACGGCTGCGAGAGATTTTCGAGGAAATAGCGTAAATAAGTAGAACGGCACGGCAAGCTCAAGCTTGAATGACAACCGGCGTATTGGTGAATGTGGCGTTCCGATGCGAGACAGACGATAGGGATTCGCGAACGCGCGGACAAACCGTTTGGTAATGGAGAAGCGAATTCCGCCGTGGACTCGGGCGCCCAGAAGAGCGCGTCCAGCGCGGCCAGCCGCGTCGCGTCGAAAGCGCTGGCGCTCGATTGGTAATCGACGGCGCAGCCGATCCGCTGTAATTGCCGAGCCAGCGCGCGGCCGCGCAAGTCTTGCGCATCGATCAAGCCGACGCGCCAGCGTGTTGCTGGTGGCGTGACGGCGGGCGCGGTGTGCAATGGCAATGTGAACCAAAACGTCGTGCCGATGCCGCGTTGGCTGAGACAGCCGAGCTGTCCACCCAAGCGTTCGATGATGTGTTTGGAAATGCTCAAACCCAATCCCGCTCCACCATGAGGGCGCGTGTCGTCGGGGGACGTCTCAAAGGGCATGAACAAATTGCGCTGCTGCGCGGCGGAGATGCCGCTGCCACTGTCGGAAACGGTGAACAAGAGTTGGTCGTCGAGCTTGCGGCAGCGCACGATGACGTGACCGTGTTCGGTATGCCGTACCGCGTTGCTGAGCAAGTTGGTCAAGACTTGTTTGAGGCGCGTCGGATCGCTGTGAAAGAGACTTGGCACTTCGGGCGCGATGTCGAGAACCAGATCGATGTAATATGCCTGCGGGCTGAACAAAGTCAGGCATTCTTCGAGGCAGTCGGGCAACAGAAACGGCTGCGGCGCGATTTTGAAGCGTCCCGATTCCAAACTGAAATGATCGAGGATCTCATTGACGATGCCGAGCAAGTGCATCGCCGAACGCGTGATGAGCTGAACGTGCTCGCGTTGTTTGCCGGTCAACGGCGTTTTTGCGAGCAACTCGGCGAAGCCCAGGATGCCGTTCATCGGCGTGCGAATTTCGTGACTGATCTGGGCGAGGAATTGCGATTTTGCCTCGTTTTGCGCGATGGCTGCCGCGCGCGCTTCTTCGAGCTTGCGATTTTTTTGTTCCAGCGATTGCAGCGTGTGGTGGAGCCGTTCGGTGGCCTGGGCGATGCGGTGTTCTAGAAGTTCTTGATGACTTTGCAAACTTTCGGCCATCGCGTTGAAGCCGTCGCGCAGGTCTTGCAATTCCCCTTCCGCGTCGAAATTCGCGCGTGCTGCTTTGTGGCCTCGTGCCACGGCATTAACCGCGCCGGTCAATTTAACGATGGGCCGGCTGACGCGCGCGCCGAGCCGCGCGGCGAGCAATGCCGAAAACGCTACGCCGCCTAGCATGATCAGCAAATTCTCGCGCAGCGCTTGCTGCTGCATGGCTTGCATTTCTTCCAGCGACAGCGTGACGCGGACATAGCCGATAGGCATCGCGGCGCGTTCGTCGGTTTCGCTGAGAAAAAAATCGGGGTCCAAACGTTGTGTCAGGGGAGGCAAGGGCGTCGCGCGCACCGCTTCTTCGAAGGCGACCAAAGTCTCGGCGGGCGGCGGTGGAATCCACGCCGCCTCGGCGAGCGGTTGGTGCTTGGCGTCGTAGATAACGACGGCGACGACGTTTTTGTCGCGCAGCACGCGATCGGCATAGTCCTGCAACACCAGTTGATTGCGCGTGCCGAGGCTATGGATGCTAGCGATCGCCAGTTGATGCGCCAGGGTACGACCGCGATCCTTGAGCGCTTGTTGCAGATGCGCGAAACGGTAATGGACCGACAGCACCGTGAGGATCGTG